>Ga0209655_10001091_pt1 | contig 10129 bp, 8 predicted proteins | sample BogFormECP03_OM2_FD_188236 | JGI IMG/M metagenome (GOLD analysis project Ga0209655, IMG submission 188236) | Bog forest soil microbial communities from Calvert Island, British Columbia, Canada - ECP03_OM2 (SPAdes) (version 2) | ecosystem: Environmental > Aquatic > Freshwater > Wetlands > Bog ...
GGCGTTGTGCCCGGAGTGTACGCGCGAAGTGCGCGGCGCGCTCTACTGCGAGCAGTGCCTCGCGGGATTACTCTCCGCTCCCCCGGCGACGGAACCCGGCAAGGCCGAAGTCAATCCAGGACTCGCCGCCACTCTAGGCATAATTCCCGGCCTGGGCGCCGTGTACAACGGCGAGTACATGAAGGCCCTGATTCACGTGCTGATCTTCGCCGGACTTATCGCGGCACTCAGCAGCGATCTTCCCGACGCCACCACCGCGTTTCTGGGAATCGCCCTCGGCTGCTTTTATTGTTACATGCCGATCGAGGCCTACCGCACCGCGCGTGCCCGCCGCGACGGACAACCCGAGCCCGCTAATTTGATTGATGGCGGCGCGACCCGCAAACCCATCGGCGCGTTCATCCTCATCGGCATCGGCGCCCTGCTGCTGCTCGGAAATTTCGGGCTCTTGCAGCAAGAGTGGCTGAGAAAGACCTGGCCGGTAGCATTAATCCTCATCGGCGGATGGATTCTGCGGGATCGTCTGCACAAAAATTAGGGGAGGCCAAAATGAGCGACCCAACTCAACCGGTATGCCACTGCCCCTATTGCAAAATACGCGGCCTGATGGGCCCGCTGATGATCATCACCGTGGGCATCCTTTTTCTGATCGGCGAATACACGCGCTTCAGTTTCTTGGAACTTTGGCCGATCCTGCTGATCGTCGCCGGCGTCGTGCTGACGGCGCAGTCGCTCGCTTCCAAAGACGGTCATCTCGGCTCGTGAGGCGCGCGTGAGCAACGGCGGACCACAACGCAGTTCAATTTTTAGCGGCTTGCTCCTCGTCGTTCTCGGAATCTTGTTTCTTCTCGCCCGCTTCCATCCAGACCTCGGCATCTGGCACCTCTTCTGGCGCTTTTGGCCCGTGCTGATCATTCTGTGGGGCATCGCCAAGCTGGTGGATCACTTCGGCGCGCAACGAGCGGGCGAATCACGCCCGCCGTTACTCACCGGTGGTGAAGCGGCCCTGCTCATCTTGATAGTCTTCGTTCTGGCGGGAATGGGAATTTACACGAAGATACGTGAGAAACATCCCGACATGAATATTGACCTGGATATTTTCAACCACAAATCCTCCCAGAGTGAGGAACTCCCGCCCAAAACAATTCCTGCCGGCGCGCACGTGATGGTCACGACCGCATTGGGAAATATCGTCGCGCACGTCGGCGATGGCAACGATTTGCGCGTTAGCGTGACGGAAACGGCCGAAGCCTCGAACGAATCGGCCGCTGAGGAACTGCTAAAGTCGCTGAAGGTGGTGATCGAGCAAACCCGTGACGGCTACAGCGTTCACCCCGTAAATCGGCAAGCAGACAACGGCCACGTCTCCGTGGACTTCGACGTAACCTTGCCCAAGAGTGTTTCGCTCGCTGCCGATTCGCGTCACGGCGACGTTTCCATCTCCGGCCTCGCCGGCGCAGTTACGGCCACAACCCAGACCGGCAATATCGAAGTCCACAACATTGGCTCAGACGTATTCGCCCAACTCACCAAAGGCGACGCTCGTATTGACGACATTTCCGGCAGCGTTCACATCAGCGGCCGCGGCAACGAAATCGAGTTGAACGATGTGGCGGGGGACGCCACCGTGCAGGGCGAATTCTTCGGCCCGGTGCGCATCCGCAACGTCACCAAGACCACGCATTACACTTCCCAGGCCGGCGATCTTACGCTGTCACATCTGACCGGCCGGTTGGAACTCGATTCCGGAGATATTACCGTGTCAGACGTCGGTGGTTTCGCCAAACTCGCCACGCATGACAAGGACATCGAAGTCGAAAACGTGGCGGGCCGCTTGGACATTGCCGGCACTCACGGCGATATCAAGGTGATCTACGCGCAACCGCCCCGCGAAGAAATCAACATCGCCAATGGCACGGGAGAAGTGGATGTGACGCTGCCTGCGAAATCGACTTTTGAGATTTCCGCGACCTCCCGCTCTGGCGATATTCAAAGCGACTTCGAGGCACCAGGTTTGAAGCCGGCAGACGACAACGGCACCGGCCGCCTCACCGGCAAAGTGGGCGCCTCCGGACCGAAAATCTCTATCGTCACCAGCTACGGAACCATCTACTTGCGCAAGTCGTCTTGATCTTCGCCGCCCCGCAAACGCTCCAGCGTCTTGAAAAAATCCGGGAACGAAACTCCTACGCACTCGGAATCGCGAATCACCGTGTCCCCTTCAGCGCCCAGCGCCGCCACTGCCAGCGCCATCGCGATGCGGTGATCGCCTTGCGGATCAACCTTCGCGCCGCGCAGTTTCGTCGCCGCGCTCGCGTCCGCCCCTCGCCCTTCCACGCGCAATCCAGCTGGAAATTCCTCCAGCCGCGCGCCCATCTGCCGCAATCCTTCGGCTAGCGTTGCAATGCGGTCGCTTTCCTTCACGCGTAATTCCTGCGCGTCGTGAATCTCAATTCCCTTCTCCGTGAACGGGCCCAGCGCCGCCAGCATCGGCAGCTCGTCAATCATTTCCGCCACTTGCGCCCCGGAGATGCTGCCACCCAGGAGCGGCGCGTGGCGCACCGAAACATCGCCAATCAATTCTCCATCGCGCAATTGCACCGACGCCAGATTGATCGCCGCCCCGATCGAAACCAGAAAATCCAGCACGCGCGAACGCGTGGGATTCAGCCCCACGTTGTGCAGCAGCAGCGATGATTCCGGCAGCACCATCGCCGCGCCGATCAGAAATACCGCCGACGATAGATCCCCCGGCACAATCAATTGCCGCGGCTGCAATTTCGGTCGTGGCTCGATGCGCACTTCGCCCTTCGCCGTCAGTACATTCGCGCCGAATTCGCGCAGCGCTACTTCGGTGTGATCCCGCGTCCGTACCGCCTCCCGCACGCTCGTCACTCCGTCCGTGTACAATCCCGCCAGCAGAATCGCCGACTTCACCTGCGCGCTCGGCACCGGCGGAGTGAAGTCAATCGCCTGCAATTTCCCCCCGCGAATTTCCAGCGGCGCGCGGTCGCCATCGCTGCTGCGTATCTCCGCGCCCATTTGCCGCAAGGGATCCACCACTCGGCGCATCGGCCGGCGACGCAACGAACTGTCGCCCGTGATTGTGGAAGTGAATGCCTGCCCAGCCAGAACGCCGGACATCATGCGGATCGTCGAGCCGGAATTCTCCGCATCAATGGTGCGTCGCGGAGCTTTAAGGCCATCGAGCCCCTTCCCCGCGATGCGCACATGCTCGCCTTTTACATTCACAGCGATCCCCAGCCGCCGCACACATTCCAGCGTGCTGGCGCAATCAGCCGCGGGAGAATAATTGCGAATCTCGCTCGTGCCCTCCGCCAGCGCCGCCAGAATCGCGTAACGGTGCGAAATGGACTTGTCTCCCGGCAGTTCCACCACTCCACTGACGGCTCCACCAGGCGAAATTGTCTTTTTAGCCATCGCAAGATTCTAGCATGGCGCGATTTGCTTCCCCGGTATGCGGCAGGTATCATGAAGTTCTGATGCCCGTGGCCCTCCGGAAATTGCTTCCAACATTTCTCGCCGCTCTGCTTCCACTAACCGGCCTTTCGCGAGCAACAGCAGACGACGCCCCCGCAATTTTTCCGCTCAGTCAGGTGCAGGCGGGAATGAAAGGCGTCGCCTATACGATTTTCACAGGCGACGAAATCGAAAAAGTGGACCTGGTAGTCCTCGGCGTGTTGCACAACGCCATCGGACCGAAGCAGGACATCATCCTCGTTCAGTTACTGGGCGAAAAAGCCGCGCACACCGGTGTGGTCGCAGGCATGAGCGGCAGTCCGGTCTATTTCGACGGCAAACTCGCGGGTGCGCTGTCGCTAAAACTTGGCACGTTCACCAAAGAAGCCATTGGCGGCGTGACGCCGATCGAGAATATGCTCGATGTGGGAAACGCGCCGCAGCCTCCTGCAAATATGGCTCCGCAAGGATCCGGCGCGAGCGCGCAAATCGCAAATACTGACGGCACATTTTCCGCGACGGGCATTCCCCTTCCCGAAAGCCTCGCGCGCCAGACCAACACCGGCACCGGCCAATTTCTGGTGCCCATCGAGACCCCACTCATCACCACTGGCCTCTATCCCGAAACCATCGCGCAATTCAGCAAGCAGCTTTCCGCCTGGGGCATGACGATGATGGCCGGCGGCACCGCCGCGCCCTCGCCCGAAGACGCGCAACTGAAGCCCGGCGACATGGTCGGCGTGGAATTGATTCGCGGCGACCTCTCGATCACCCCCGGCTGCACCGTCACCACCGTGGACCACGGCAAAATTCTCGCCTGTGGCCATCCCATATTTTCCTTCGGCAACGTTTCCATGCCGCTGGCGCGCGCGCATGTCGTCACCACGCTCGCTTCCGCCATGGCTTCCACGAAAATTATCTCAACCGGTGGGACCATCGGAACTCTCACGCAAGATCGCGTCACCGCTATTGCCGGTCGCCTGGGTGACGGGCCGCCCATGATCCCGCTGGAGGTAACGCTCGTGACGGGCGCTGAGCAGAAACAATTTCATTTTGAAATTATTGAGAGCCCGCAACTCACTCCCGTGCTGGTGGCTGTCGCAACCTACAACGGAATCGTAGGCAACACGGCGTACGGCGAAGGGTCCACGCTGCAGCTGGACGGCGAGATCGCCATCCAAGGCCACACGGCGGTTACGCTGAAAGATTTATTCGCGCCGACGGATATGCCCGTGCCCGGCGGATTCTTCGTCGCCACCGACGTGCAAAGTACGTTCTCGCAAATTTACTCGAATCCCTACGAAATACCGCACGTCACCGCAATTCATCTGCGCGTAACCGCGCTGCCAGAGCGCCGCGCCGCCACCATTGACGACGCCTGGGTCGAAGCCAACGAAGTGCACCCGGGCCAAACCGTCAATGTGAAAGTTCAGCTGCGCCCCTATCGCGGTCCCGTTTTCGTACAGGAATTTCCCATCACCATTCCCAAGCAGGCCGCGCGCGGCCCGCTGCAGCTCGTCGTCAGCGACGCTGAAACCGTGAACCGCACTGTGCAATCGCTCGCGGCCAGCTCGCAGGGCCAGTTGCCAGGCCTCGAAGAGCTGATTAAATTGATGAACCGCGAACATCAGAATGACCGGCTCTACGCCACGCTGTTGCAGCCCACGCCCACGCTGATGGTCGAAGACAAAGTGATGCCCAATGCGCCGGCATCCGCAATCAATGTGCTGGACCAGCGGCAAAGCCCCGGCGGCGCGCGCCTGCTCTATCAGTCCACCGCGGGCGAATGGTCCGTCGAAATGCATCAGGTAATCTCCGGCGAACGCACGCTGACGATTACGGTGAAGTGATGTGTGGCGTTCAAGAGGTCCGGCGCTAAAGATGTCTGGCACTTAAGGAGATTGGCAGCGATGACACGGCGACGCATCTTCACCTGCCTCTGGTCCGGCGTTCTGGCGATGGCGCTGCTCGCGCCCGCGCTCGCATACGCCGAGCACACCCATTTCTGGCGGCAATCGGACTACTCGGAATTCGAAAAAGGCACAGCCAAAGGTGTGGCCATTCGCAGCGACGGCAAGCTTGCCCCCGCGCCGCAATTCTCAGTCTTCTCCGATCCCAATTTGATGTACCTCTGGGCGCTGCGCACCGATTCGCGCGGCCGCGTGTACGCTGCCGGCGGCTCCGACGCAAAAGTTTTCCGTTTCGACGACCCTGCCAAACCCACCACGGTATTCGAAGCTCCTGAACTTTCGGCGCAAACCATCGCATTCGACGCGCACGACGACCTGTACGTCGGCACATCGCCCGACGGCAAAGTTTACAAAGTCACGCCCGATGGGCAAAAGGTCGTCTTCTTCGATCCCAAGGCGAAATATATTTGGGCGCTCGCGCTGGACGCGCAAGGCACTCTGTTCGTCGGCACCGGAGACAAAGGCGAAATCTACGCGGTCGCTCCGGACGGCAAAGGCCAGCTTTTTTATCAAAGTGACGAGCGCCACGCCCGCTCGCTTGCCTTCGACGCGAAAGGCGATCTGCTCGTCGGCACCGATCCCGATGGATTAATTCTGCGCATCGAAATCGCGCGTGCGACCAGCGCGAAAGATTCGCAAGTGGCACCAAAAGCCGGCGCAGCATACGTCGTTTACGAAACAGACAAAAAAGAGGTCACGTCGCTGCTCGCGGATTCCACCGGCAACCTTTACGCCGCCGCGATCGGAGAGAAGCAACGGCCCGCGGGCCCCAGCCCATCGCAACCACTTATCACGCCGCAGCCGTCTGGCGCAGCGCCCGCTCTTTCGGCACAGAGCGCAGTGACGCTCGCGCTCCAGGCCGCCGCAGCCGCCCAGCCTCCTCCCACTTTTTCGCTTTTTCCTTCCACCACCGGAGGCTCGCAGGTTGTGAAAATATCTCCGGCAGGTTCGCCGGAAACGCTATGGACCTCGCGCGAAGATCTCGTTTTTTCCATGGGCTTTTCACCAAACGGAAAGGTTCTGCTGGGCACGGGAAATAAAGGCGCTATCATCGAGCTGCAGGGCGACGGCGTTTATTCCATCGTAGCGAAAACTGTCTCCTCGCAGGTCACCAGCCTGATCGCCGGACGCGACAGCCAACTGTTGGTCGGCACCGCCAATCCCGGAAAAATTTTCACGCTCGGCCCCGGCCAGGAAGCCGCCGGTAGCTTTGAGTCCGATCCGTTCGACGCCAAAATTTTCTCCCACTGGGGACGCCTGACCTGGTGGGGCGAAGACGGCGCAACGCAGGGGAAAGTTTCCTTCTACGTGCGCTCCGGCAACACATCGAATCCTGAGAAAGAATGGAGTCCGTGGTCGGGACCTTACTCGAACGCAAGCGGCGCCGACGTCACTTGCCCGCCAGCGCGCTTCCTGCAGTGGAAAGCAGTGTTCCAACTCGCCGACAAACGCGCTGCGCCGGAAGTTTCCTGGGTCAGCATCGCTTACCAACCGGAAAATATCGCGCCCGTCGTGGACGATATCGCCATCCAGGATCCCGGCGTACGCGTGCAGGGATTTTCCGTGTCTCCCGGAGGTCCCGCAACTCCCGCAGCCGTACAGTTGAAAACGCCGCAACGCAGCACCATCGGCGCCACACCGTTTCCCAATATCGGCGTGATGCTGGATAGTTCATCGAAGTCGCAGAAGATGGAGGTGCCGCCGCAAGGTTTCGAAGAAAAGGGCTACCAAAGCGTGCTGTGGAGCGCGCACGACGACAACGACGACGATCTGATTTTCGCGGTTTACTATCGCGGTGAGGGCGAACAAACCTGGCGCCTGCTGAAAGACAAACTCGTGCAGCGCTTTTATTCCTGGGACACGACCACAATGCCCGACGGCGCGTATTACCTGAAGATTGTGGCCTCGGACCTACCTTCGAATCCGCCCAGCCAGGCCCTCGGCATCGAGCGTATCAGTGACCGCTTCGAAATTCAGAACGCTCCGCCGCGCATCGAAAATCTACGTGCGGATACTGGCGGCGCAACTGCGAAGATTACGTTTGACGGAGTGAGTTCCAGCCTCGCGATCACCCGCGCGCAATACAGCGTGGATGCAGCCGAGTGGTTCATCGTCTTTCCCGCCAGCGGTCTTTCCGACGCACCGAAGGAAAATTATCAGATCGAACTTCCAGGGCTCGCGCCCGGCCCGCACACTATCGCCGTGCAGATTTCCGACCGCTTCGATAACACCACGGCGGCGCAAGTGACGTTCGCCGTGTCTCAGCGGCCCACAAGATAATCCGCACGAGCAATTCCGGTCCCGGTGAAAAAGTCCCGCGGGCAAATCTAGCCTACCGAGCGCTGGATATCCCAATTGCGCGTGATCGAAGTGCGCTCGAAGCGGTCAATGGCTGCGCCAATCGCGATCATTCCATGCACATCTGCGCTCTTGTCCACGCGCACCACTCGCGCATTGCAGCGCACGTCTTCCGGCGCGCGTCCGGTCAACGCCGTCGGCAGCGTAAAAAATATTTCCACGCTTTCGCCGACGTTCAGATTCTGCTTAGTCTTGAATCCGATGCCCCGCTCAGATAAGTTCACGATCTCCCTCTGCTGCGGCAGCGGAATCGTCGTCAATATCTTGGCGTTCGCGCGCGCCGGGCCAGACGCCGCGCTCGCCGCTCCCACCATCGCGTATTGTTCCGTGATCACATTAAACCGCACCGGGATTGCGTAGGATTTGTTTGTGGCACTACGCCGTTCGGGGCTTAGCATGTACTCCTCCTGGAGAGCTTGCGACTTGGATTGTTCGCAAAGTTACTTCTGGAAGGGGGGAGTTGAGAATCGCACTTGCCCACAACCGCGTCAAGATTTTTAATGTTCGCGGCCATCGCGGGATTTCGCCGCTCCCACGCTGAATCTGATTTCGCTCGCGATGTGCCATAATGCTTCACGGCCTGCACCATGTCCGCTCATAGCAAATCTACCGAAACCCAACAGCCCGCGCGCGAGCCGCTTAACTTTCCTGCGTCTAGCCTGACGCTGGACGTCATTCGCGCCGCGCATCGCCTCATCTCTCCGCGTATCCACCGCACGCCTGTCATTACCTGCGCGTCTCTCGATCACATTGCGGGCGCACAACTCTTCTTCAAGTGCGAAAACCTACAAAAGACCGGTTCGTTCAAGATACGCGGCGCCACCAACGCCGTCTTTTCGCTCACGGATGAACAAGCAAAATTTGGCGTAGCCGCGCCGTCGTCTGGGAACCATGCCGCGGCGCTCTCCCAAGCGGCGCGCTGGCGCGAGATTTCCGCCTACATCGTGATGCCGCGAAATTCCTCCCCAGCAAAGAAGATTGCAGTGGAAGCCTACGGCGGGCAAATCACCGAGAGCGAGCCGAATATCGCGTCGCGCGAAGCCTTCACTGCCGAGGTGATAAAGCGAACCGGCGCGCATCTGGTGCATCCTTACAATGATGCGCGAGTAATCGCCGGGCAAGGAACCGCGGCGCTGGAATTGCTCGAGGAAATTCCCGATCTCGATGCGGTAATCACGCCCGTGAGCGGCGGCGGCCTGCTCAGCGGCACGGCCATTGCCGCAAAAAGTCTTCGTCCCGCGATTCGCGTGATCGGCGGCGAACCGCGCAACGCAGACGACGTTTGCCGCTCGCTCGCCTCCGGAAAAATCGAGCCTGCGGCGGCGACCGAAACCATGGCGGACGGGCTGCGCGCCACGCTGTGTCCGCTCACATTTTCGATCCTGCGCGACCGAGTGGACCAAGTGTCGCTGGTAACCGAAGAAGAAATCGTGCAGGCCATGCTGCTACTGTGGGAACGCACCAAGCTTGTCGTCGAACCTTCAGGAGCCGTAGCCGCCGCGCCCGCGCTCTTTCGGAAAATCGACGCAGCAGGCAAGAAAATCGGAGTCATTCTCTCCGGCGGGAATGTCGACCCGCGCAAGCTTCCCTTCTAGTAAAACCGTGGCCTCAGAATTTCTGCGTCTGTAAACACGCGGCGATCTGCAAATCGTCCATCGGCCGCCAATCATTCGGCGGAAACGCAATCCTCCAGAAATTAGGCGCGGGAGAATCGAATTCGATCGGGATCTGAAATCCATCCGGCATTTCGCGCGAAGGACGCACCACCTTGCAAGCCACTTTTTCCTTCGTTCCGGAATGTTCCAGCACGAAGCGCGTGTCAGGCGGCAAACTTTGCTTCAGAATTAGCATCGCGCCGTGATTGTTCACGCTCAGCGTCACCGTTTCAAATGTTGTGGGCTTGCCGTTCAGCGCCACGTGCAGGCTAGCGCGCACACGCACCAGCACGCGCTGGCTGCGGCGCCGGTCTTCTCCAGCGGACGTTTGCAATTCGCTGCCTAATGCCACCTTCGCAGCTCGCACCGTGCTCGCCGGCGCCACCGCGCGCGCAGGCGTCACCGCTGCTCTTAGCGGCGATGCGTACGCTTTTGCCGCAGGGACCCTTAATTGTTCGAGTTTCAAAGCTCCACACCCCAGAAGTTTTGATCGGCCGAAATGAACTCGACCCCCACGTCCCACCCGTCCGGACGTCGCATTCCCTTCCAGACGACGTGTCCGTCCACAGCACGGCGCGTGGCCAGGTTCGTCACACGCAGTCTTTGCTGCAATTCAACTTCCTTTGGAGATACCAGCAGGCAGCCGTAGGCGTTCACTACCCGGGT
>Ga0209655_10001093_pt1 | contig 10124 bp, 6 predicted proteins | sample BogFormECP03_OM2_FD_188236 | JGI IMG/M metagenome (GOLD analysis project Ga0209655, IMG submission 188236) | Bog forest soil microbial communities from Calvert Island, British Columbia, Canada - ECP03_OM2 (SPAdes) (version 2) | ecosystem: Environmental > Aquatic > Freshwater > Wetlands > Bog ...
TGACGTGCTGATGAGCGGTGAGAGATCGGCTAGCACTTCGAATCGCAATTTCGAAGGGCGACAGGGCAAGGGCGGGCGCACGCACCTGGTGAGTCCGGTGATGGCGGCAGCGGCGGCGATTGAAGGCCACTTCGTGGACATCCGCAAGTGGAATAATGTGGACGGAGCGGAGTAACGATGGAACCTTTCATCAAGCATACGGGGTTGGTGGCGCCGCTGGATCGCGTGAACGTGGATACGGATCAGATGGTGCCGAAACAGTTTTTGAAATTGCAGACGCGACAGGGATATGGGCGCGTGCTTTTTTACGATTGGCGATATTTGCCGGGGGAAAAGCCAAATCCGGAATTTGTGCTGAATGCGCCGCGTTATAAGGGCGCTTCGGTGATTTTGGCGCGGGCGAATTTTGGGTGTGGGTCGAGCCGCGAGCACGCGCCTTGGGCGATTCTCGATTATGGATTTCACGCGATTCTGGCGCCTAGTTATGCGGACATTTTTTACAATAATTGTTTTAAGAATGGGATTTTGCCGGTGACTCTATCGAACGAGCAGATGGATGAGCTATTTGCGCGCACAGAGAAGAACGAAGGTTATCGGGTTACTGTGGATTTGCAGGAGCAGGTGGTGACGGATGATGCCGGGTTGCGGTATGCGTTTGAGGTAGATCCGTTCCGGCGGGATTGTTTGTTGAAGGGATTGGATGATATTGGGCTTACTTTGGTGCATGAACCGAGGATTTCCGCTTTTGAGGCTAGGAACTTGAAACATCCGGCGATGTATGAGGCTGTGGATGTGAAGCATCACAGCGATTCGCCACAATCTGCACGGCATAACTAAACACAGCTCGCGATTTTTTTTTGCGGTTCAGGAGTCCTTCGCGCCCGCGTCGCGCAGTAATTCCGCTAGATTCTTTTCTCCTTTGCTGGTGGCCATCGAAAGAGCAGTTTGCCCGTCGTTCGCGCGTGCCTCCACGTCCGCTCCCGCATCGAGCAGAATGGCCACCATGGCAGGCCAGTCAGTTTGTGCTTTACCCTGACGCGCCAGAAAGGTCCTTCCGGTGAACGATTCCCAGATCGCTTCGTGCCCTCGTATCGCTGCGTACATCAGAAGCGTGGCGCCCCTTCCATATTTTGCATTTACGTCCGCGCCTGCTTGTAGCAGATCTTGCGTGATTTCCAAATGGCCGGACGAGACAGCCCATCGAATTGCTACTTGCAGGCTTTTTTTCAGATCCGTTCGTCCTTCGGCCTTCTTCAGGAGTTCGGCCAGTATTTCGCGATGACCTTCCGCAGAAGCGATCCATAGCGCATCACCCGGCATGTTGCCTTCAGCCAGAACGTCTGCTCCAGCCTGAATGAGAGCGCGCACGATTTCAGGGTTTCCGAGCCGCGCAGCGGTTACCAACAAAGTATAGCCATGCTCATCCTGCAGATCAGGAGGGACGCCCTCGCTGAGAAGCGTCAGGACGAAGGCCAAATCGTCCCGGGTGACGGCGTCGATCAGCGCGGCGTGATGGCTCGAGCGTCCACGCGCATGGATCAGCTGATAATCGTTTGTCGCTTCTTGCGCTTGACGAAAACCTTGCAGCGCGCGCGAAGGTTCGATGCCCAGCAAACGCGCGAATTCGCCGGCGCGTGTTTCCGCGAACGCTTGGGAATTGGTGAGCGCGTCGCGAACGGCTGAGGCGGTCGTCTTATGCGGTGCCAGCTTGGCGAGGCGCGCGAAATGGCCGGACCATTTCTTGCGCTGAGTGGCGCTAACCGGGCCGAAGTATCCGGGATGCGAATCGAATCGATCTGTTAATCGTCCGCGGTCGTAAAGAAGGTAGAGGAGAACGTCGCTGTCATGAACCAAGAGTGCGAGTACAGGAGCGGCAGTCTTTGCGGAAAGGCTTTTGGCAAGGCGACGAATTTCTTTGATGTCCTGCGCGTCGCTGGCCTCGTCGTAGAGGGTAATCCATCCGTTCTTCTGATCGGTCACGAGGGCGCGGGAGCTTACAACTTGCGCGATTGCCTTCGCGCAGCGAGAAACGCTGCGTGCGCGGATTTGATAGTTTGTGAACGATGCGCCCATTTTGAGTTGGATACCGGGTGAGCGGTCCGTCTTTCTGCTTACAGAGTAACCCAGGCCGCGGTGCGTATGGCTGGGACAGACGCAAGTTGAGGCTATCTTGCAAATATCCAACCGCAATCGAGAAATCGGGAGGGGCGATCACCGATGGCGGTCTGAACACAGCCGCTACAAAGGCCGAATCAAGAGCCAAGTCAAAAGCCAAGTCATACGAGCCCGCCTGAAGGCGGCCGCTACAAATTCAAGATCTGGGCGCGGGCGGCGTTTTGGGCCGCGGATTATTCTTGCGCGTGGATTATTGGCTCCGGGGATTCCGGCGCGATGGGGGCTTGACCTTTTAGTTCGGCTAGGAGGATGCCGGCGAAGATTAGGGCGGCGCCCAGGAGGATGCGGCCGCCTAGATGTTCGCGGGCCAGGAGCCAGGACGTGAGGGCCGCGAAAACTGGTTCGAGGCTGATGAGGATTGCGGTGTGCGTGGGCGAAGTATATTGCTGCGCCCAGGTTTGCGCGGAAAAACCAAAGGCTGTGGAGCCTAGTGCGGTGATCAGCACGGCGAAGATTAGCGTGTTGCTCCAGACCCAGCGCGGGTGTTCGACTCCGGTGACGGAGAGTAACGGTAGCGCGATGGTGGCCAGAATTGCGGTGGTGGCGACCTGCACTACGGCCAGTGCGCCGACGGAATGATGCGCGATGTAGCGACTGATGAAAATCATGTGCACCGCGAACATCACGGCGCAGCCGAACACCAGCGGATCGCCGCGATTCAGGCCGCCGAATCCTTCGGGCGGCACGGTGAGAAAATAGAGGCCGGCGAGAGCGGCGAGGGCGCCGGCCCAGATCCATTTATTGACGGGGCGCTTGCTGAAAATGGCGAGCAGCAGCGGAACGATGACTACGCTGGAACCGGTGATGAAGGCGGCCTTCGATGGCGACGTGAATTTCAGTCCGGTGGTCTGAAACGCGTAACCGGCGAACATGAAGAAGCCGATCTGCGCGCCAGCCCAGATTGAGCTCCGAGTGAGGCTGCGTAAGGCTTGGCGGAAGAAAATCGCCATCACCACCGCGGCCAGCGCGAAACGCACGGCGATGTACATGAAGACGGAAACGTCGGCGAGCGCGTCCTTCACCACTACGAACGTAGCGCCCCAGATGAGCGCGGTGAATCCCAGAGCGAGATCGGCGCGAAAATGTTTGCTGAGCATGGACGAAAGAGTCTAAGCGCTGCGCCCGAAGGTGACAAGATGAGAAACAACTTCGCAACGCAGCTCGGCATCTTCATTGACGCGGGCAGCGACGTATAGTACAGAGGTTCGTGTCCATGACTCGTCCATTAACCGCGGTCGTGCTTACGTTTTTCAGTCTCGCGATGCTGGTGGCAGCTCCCTTGCCGGGCGCGAAACACGAAGCATGGTTTGAGGTGCGCAGCCCGAATTTCATCGTGGTCAGTAATGCCGGCGAAAAAGAGGCGCGCAAGACCGCCATCCGTTTCGAGCAGATTCGTGCCGTCTTTCGTCGTTCGCTCGATGTCGCGAGTAAGCATCAGAGCCCGGTAATCACCATCCTCGCGGTTAAGGACGAAAATTCCGTGAAGGCCCTGCTGCCAGAATATTGGGCCAAGGGACACGCACATCCCGCCGGAATATTCCTCCAGAACATGAATCAGTACTTCGCGGTGGTGCAGCTCGACGCTCAGGGATCGAATCCGTATAACACTATCTATCATGAGTACTACCACTCGTTGACCATGCCGTATTACCCGAATTTGCCAGTGTGGTTGTCGGAGGGCTTGGCGGAATTTTACGGCAATACGCAGATGAACGACTCCGAAGTGGGCATGGGCCGACCGGATCCCGACCTGATCGCCGAACTCAAGCAGGGCGGATTGCTGCCGCTGGACGTTTTGTTCAAGGTGACTCACGATTCTCCGTACTACAACGAACAGAACAAGATTTCGGTGTTTTATGCGGAGTCGTGGGCGCTGACCCACTACCTGATGGTGGGCGATAAAGCGGCGCACCGGCCGATGCTGCAAGCTTACCTCCACGCGTTGGCGCTGGGAGAGAGCCAGGAAAAGGCTGCCGCGGAGAGCTTCGGCGACCTGAATAAATTGCAAACGGCCGTGTACCTCTACATTCACAATGGCGCGTTCTACTATTTGAAATCACCGCCTCCTCCGGAAATTCCCACCGGTGATCTGCACGTGCGCGAACTTTCCGAAGCGGAGATGGATGCGTACCGCGGCGGATTTGCCGCCGTGCGTGGCCAAGCTAAAGATGCCGAGCCGATGCTGGAAGAAGCGGTGAAGCTCGATCCTAAACTGGCGCTGGGCTACCAATACCTCGGCTTCGCGGAGTATGAAGATCACCAGCGCGCGGAAGCGCTGGCCGATTTCACGCGCGCGATTGATTTGGATCCTAAGAACGCACTGACGCGATTTCTGCGCGCGTATTTGGCTTCCACGCAAAGAGGGGCCGTGGCGAATGACGCGCAGATGGAAGAGGACTTGCGAGCGGCGATCGCCATCAGCCCGGAATTTGCGCCGCCGTATGGCGTGCTGGCGGTGTACCTCTCGAATCGCGGCGAGAACCTGCCGGAGGCGCTACAACTGGCGCAAAAGGCACAGACGCTGGAGCCGGGCAATGCGATCTATCAAATTGATATGGCGCAAGTGCTGGCGCGCATGAATCGTTACGAGGATGCGCGCAAGATCGCGCTTCATGCCCGGGCCAACGCCACCAATCCGATGGAGCGTGCGCACGTCGAACAGTTTCTGGCGTTTTTACAGCAGGTAAGCAAGTTTCCTCCGGACGATTCCGATGCGGCGGAGCCTGCTGAGGTGCAGCAGCCTTCAGCCGCGTCATCGGCCCCGGCATCGGAGCCGGTATCGCCCACGTCGTCGGGCACACCCCCGGACACGGTGTCGGTCACGACTTCGCCAGCTAACGCGCCACCCGCCGCCAGTCTGAGCGAGGCGACCGGCACCGTGACGAAGCTGAGTTGCATGAACGGATTAACATTCGAACTGGACACCGGCGCGGGGTCGTTGACCCTGCATGCCAAGCCCGGCGCGCAATACCAGATAAGACTGACGACGCGGCCGAACGGACCGTTTAATCCGTGCACGGCGATCCAGGGGCAGCGCGTTAAGGTTGAATATCACCCGGTGGGCAGCAATGGAAAAATGGGCGACGTGGAGTCGCTGACGGTGCTGACAGCTGGTGTTGGCGATAGCAGTGGTGGCGGCGCGCGGCGGCTCGACGTGGGCGCTGGCCACGCTGATCCGGTGACGACTTCCGCCGAAGGCAACGTGACGCAAGTGCTGTGCAATGGGCACGAGCTTACTTTGAATCTGGATGCGGGTGAGGAGAAGTTTATCTTGCATGCGCGGGACGCGACGCGGGTGCAGTTCGAGCAGGATGTGGCATTTGACGCGGGGAATTTTCAGCCGTGCACGCAGTTGCAGGGGCATGCAGCGAAGATTACGTTTGAGGCGGTGGATGGCAAGACTTACGACGGCGAGATTCAGGGAGTCGAAGTCGAGAAGTGATTTCAGTTTCCGCTTGGCACCTTGTGGCGAGCTTCTGTTGCAGGCTCAACCGCAACTTCAAAAGATTTAACGCAGAGGACACAGAGAAAAACCTGAGAAACATCTGAGAAGACAGTTCTTGGCACTAGGGCGTGGCTGGCGAGTCCGGTTGTTGATACACGATGCGGCCGCCGGTGATGGTCATTTTCACTTTTGTTGTTAGCAGGTCGCGCGGCGGGATTTGATTTAAATTCACGGGGTACACGACCAGGTCCGCGAACATTCCTGGCGCGATTGTGCCTTTGCGTTTTTCCTCGAATTCGGCGTAGCCCGAACCTGCGGTGTAGGCGCGGAGACAATCTTTCACGAGCAAGCTTTCCTGCGGCTGCCAGCTGGCGCTTCCCTGCGGGAGCTCGCGCGTGACGCAGGCATAAATTCCGCGCAGAGGATCGAGCGGCTCGACGGGATGGTCGGTGCCGAAGGCGAGATGCACGCCATTTTTTTCCATGGTGCGCCAGGCGTAGGCGCCGCGCGAACGTTCGGGGCCGAGGCGGTCGCTGGCCCAGCGCTCGTCATCGAGCAGATGCGACGGTTGCATGGACGCGACGATATCGAGCTGGCTAAAGCGGGCGAAATCTTCCGGTGCGACGACTTGCGCGTGTTCGACGCGATCGCGGCGGTCGCGCGAACCGTTGGCCGCGACGACTGCCGCGAAAGTATCCAGCGCGACATGGTTGGCGCGGTCGCCGATCGCGTGAAAGGCGAGCTGAAAACCGGCGCGGTCGCGTTCGATGGCCATGGGCACGAGCGTCGCGGGATCCGTGCGCAGAAGGCCGGTGTTTCCGGGCGCATCGGAATACGGCGCAAGCATCGCAGCGGTGCGCGAACCGAGCGAGCCATCCATGAACGCTTTGAGCGCGCCGGTTTTGAGCCAAGGATCCGTCGAGCCCCATTCGCTGCGCAGATTGTTGAGCGTGGCGATAGGCAGCGTGAAATCCAGCCACTCAGTGATGCGCGCGGTCAACTTCCCTTCCCTGCGCAGTTGCTGATAGATAAGGAAATTTTCCTTGCTGAACGAAACGTCCGTGGTGATTTCCAGATAGGAATTATCCTGCATGGAAGTGATGCCGTTGCGCGCGGCGTCGGCGAGGACCAGTTCGATGCCGCGGCGACGGTCTGCCGGGGATGGCGCTGCGATTTTGCTAAAAACCAGGTTCATTCCAGCGACTTCCTGCAGGAAACCGGTGGGTTCATTGGTTTGCGCGTCGCGAACGATGTGGCCGCCCGCGGGCTGTGCGGTGTTTTGCGTCACGCCGGCCAGCTGCAGCGCGAGGGAATTTGCGACGGCTACGTGGCCATCTACGCGCGCGAAGAACATCGGATACGCTGTGGAAACTGCATCAAGGTCGGCGCGCGTGGGATCGCGGCGACCGGGCCAGAGCGTCTGGTCCCATCCGAAGCCGGTGATCCATTCGCCGGGGGCGCGGTCTTTTATGGCTGCGCGAATGCGTTGCTGAAATTCGGCGAGCGATTGTGCTCCGGTGAAATCAATGGCGAGCTTGGCGAGCGCGGATTGGCCGATGTGCACGTGCGCGTCGTTGAATCCGGGCATGACGAACGCGCCATGCAAATTAAGGATGCGTGTTCTTGGGCCTAGCCACGGTTTGATGTCGGGAGCGTCCTCGCTGCCTGCCTTTTGCGCGTCGGGCGAATCGGGAGCGATATAGGAAACCGCGACGATGGATTCACCGCAAATCGCGATGGCGCCGGCCCACTCGTGAGCGGGGTCCATGGTCTCGATCAGCGCGTTCGTCAGAACGAGGTCGGCGGGAGCTTGCCCGGGAGAAAGCGGCATCGGATTCTGCGTCACGGCGGCGGTGGATTCATGCGCAGGCCGTACACTGCGGGGCGCGAGCGCAATTGCGAGACTTGCACCGATAAACAAAACGATTGGAAGGAGAGCGCGGGACATTCTAACGTTGCGACGCGCGACTGGATGTCATTTATTCGTTCCCTCGGGAGCTAACCTCATTCAAATGCCGCCACTTTAACGAACCGGGCTGTCTGTTTATTTTTCGCCCACCAATCCTTCCAGATTCGGATGTTTTCGATCGTCGAATCCGCGTCCGGCGGAAGCGGCGGATCCTGCACCATGCGCGAGAGCGCGGGCATGAACGGTTTTCCATAGGGAATGTCGAAATAGTTGCTGGAATTGACGAGCGCCTCGAAGGCATCCCGTCCGCCGATAATTTGCAGCTTTTGAATGGCAGTCTGATAGGACTGTGTTTTTAGCTGGCCCACAACTATTTCAAACTCTTTGGCATTGCCCAATTGTGCGAGCGCGGTTTCCACGTAATCGTGCCGCAGCCAGATGTATGGCGCCCTTGTGCCCACGTAGCCGTTATACGGGTAGCCCATCGTTCCCAGTTTTGTGATGGCCGGCACCGCGCGTTGATCGCCGGTGGCGCCTAGGTCCACGAGCGCCATGTCGAAGCCCCATTCCACTTTTCGGCCCAGGCATTGCTCGTAGGGATCTTGCAGATCTCCGCTGATCGAAAACGGAATTGGCTTTACGTGTTTCGACCAGTTTGCCCAATCTTCGCGCGAACCGATGAACTTGCCATTGGTGCGGATGGGCGCGTTCTCCACAACATCCGCGAGAGCGTTGAATATTATCGGAACATCATCATAGCAGGCATCAGTTTCGCACCCGAGAGTGATCGGGCCGGGATGAGCGCCCAAGTAAGCCATGATCATAGAGATGGATCTCGGCGTGTTAACGAGCAGGAGCTTTTCTAGCGTCCATACTGTGTAACGGAAATCCTTGCGATTGAGTTCGCTTTCCAGTTCCGCGTAAGTAGCCTCGTCGCCGAGTTTCGCCAGACTGGCTTGGGCTGCACCGCCGACTGTTTCGGGCGACGTCTCCGGGATGGAAAGTTTCCGTAGCGTGGGAACTACTTTTTGTCCGGCGATTGCCGCGGCCCGCAGAATCACGTTGGGGTCTTTCGTTGTTTCCATCTGTGGAATCAGCGCAGCGACGTCAATGGGACCGCGCGGACACTTCTGCGCCGATGCTTGCGTTGCACACCGAAGCGAAAGTGCCATAGCCATGGCTGCAAGCAAAGCCGCTGGACGTGCGTTCATGCTGGACTCACCTCTGCCTTTAGAACGAAGTGAGGCACACAGCTTGCACAGGGCTTAAGCCCTTGGCTGACAGGCTGTTGCGGGGCGCCGCTCAGCCAAGTCCGGCGGGACATTCTACGGTTGGACTCCGGCGAGGGCGACTGTGGCGAGGAACAGGCGCTTCAAGCCCAGCTCGCGGCCGCTCGCATCGTACCACTCGGCGGTGGTGTGCGAGCCGCCGCCTTTGCCGCCGCCGCCGAGGGAGACGGCGGGAATGTTAAGCGACAGCGGAATGTTGGCGTCGGTGGAACTGCGTTCGAGACGCGAGCGATTGCCCAGGAAGCGATCCACGTTGCGCAGGATTTCGAGCAACGCTGCGTTGTCCGGCAATTTTCCGGCGGGGCGGGAACCGAGTGAGCGAACGATTACGCGGAGCGTTTCATTTTCGTCGTGCGCGGTGGACATTTCTTCGCGGGCGCCGGATTGCATGGCGTCACGCAGGGCGTGCTCCATTTTATTTACTTCGGCTTCGTCCTCGGAGCGCAGGTCCACTTTCACGGCGGCGCGCGCGGGAATGGAATTCACGGAGGTGCCACCTTCGATCATTCCGAAATTGTAGGAGCTGCGGGGATCATCGGGAACAGGCAGCGCGGAAAATTTCACGATGCCGCGGGAAAGTGCGGTGATGGGATTGGGGGCGCCGAAATCGGACCAACTGTGCCCGCCGGGGCCGGTGATGGCTATTTCGAAGCGATGCGATGCGATGCCTTGCGTGGTGATGTGTTCGGTCGAGGCGCCGTCCACTGCGATTACTGCTGCGAGACGCGAGCCGTAACTTTCCACAAGCGCGCGAATGCCGCGCAGATTACCTTCGCCTTCTTCGCCGACGTCGCCGGCGAGGACGATCGTCTTGGTGGTTTGGATACGAGATTCGGCAAGCGCGCGGGAGAGGCCTGCCAGCGCGGCGAGGCCTGCGCCGTTGTCCGCGATGCCGGGAGCGGTGAGGCGATTGCCGTGGCGTTTCACTTTGACGTCTGTGCCGGCGGGGAAAACTGTGTCGAGATGCGCGGCGAGTAATATGACGCTGTTCGCGTCGGTGCCGGCGCGCTCGGCCACTACGTTGCCAATTTTATCGAGCTGCACTTTTAGACCGGCGGCTTCGAAGACTTTTTTTAGATATTCGGCGCGCGGAGCTTCTTTGAATTCCGGCGCGGGGATTTCGGTGAGGTGGATTTGCTGGTCGGTGACCCAAGAAGTGTTTTTTTCAATCCAGGCGAGGGCGCGGACGCACGCAGGATCGTCGGCTAGCTTCTCGATCGAGTCACCGGCAGCGCGCGCGTAGAGTGTGGCCATCATCAGAAAGATACAGCAGATTAGTGTGAGTTTCACGAGATTCGTGCGGCGA
>Ga0209655_10001094_pt1 | contig 10121 bp, 10 predicted proteins | sample BogFormECP03_OM2_FD_188236 | JGI IMG/M metagenome (GOLD analysis project Ga0209655, IMG submission 188236) | Bog forest soil microbial communities from Calvert Island, British Columbia, Canada - ECP03_OM2 (SPAdes) (version 2) | ecosystem: Environmental > Aquatic > Freshwater > Wetlands > Bog ...
GCGTTCGAGGAAGCGCGCTTCGACGTCCCGCAAAATCACACTGTAACCGGCACGCGCAAAAACGTGCGCGATGCCGTTGCCCATCGTACCAGCGCCCAGTACCGCGACAGTCTTAATTTGATCGAGTGACATAGGTGCTGATGATAATGGAAGTTGAGGAGTTAAAGAAAGCAAAGGAAGGGGAGGAAGTTGCGGCGTTTCAAGCAGGGCTACGCTCGCGGCGAAGGCTCGACGGCTTCGACGCGAGCGCGAGCCAAGCGACCAGCGTAGCGAGTTTCTCGTCCTGCGACCACGGAGGGCCAAGGGAACGGCCAAGCTCCGCCATGCGGCGGGTTAGGTCGTTCGGCCGCAGGCGCAGCATTTGTGGCGCCTCATCGCGGAGGTCACGTTCCCTCGCGGTCTTGCTCAGGAGGTCGCAGCGACCGCAGGCGTGGAGCAGCGCTTCGCGAAACAATTCGCCATCGGCAGTGTGAATCAGCGCGTGCGACGCCAGAATAGCCGGCAAGTTTGGCAGTGGCCTTCCCGATGCGAGAACCAAACCGCTGCGCGTGAGCCGGTAGCCCTGCGTCTGCAGACTTTCCTGGAGCTCGCGGACCGCTCGATAGGCGAGGCTTCGCGCTTGAGTCTGGACGCTGGCTATAAAGGCGCGGCCTTGGTCGAACGGCATATTCTTCGCTGTATGGTAAGGCTGCCGAAAGCGGTAGGTGAAAGTTTCCACCAAGTGAATTCGCTGCCGCGCCAAAACGCAGGGCGCGCCTTTGGAGACGGACAGCGCGACCAGCGCAGTCCAACCAGAGTGGGCGCGGAAACCGAGCGCTGCCGATTTCATGGGCTCTCCTTGCGCTGAACGGCCTGCCAGCGTCGAGAATATAGAGGAAGCAAAGGAACCACACGACATGGAGCAACGTCAAGCGCTGGCGGACTTAGATCGGGGATGATTTGCGTTTGGTTCGTTCGCCGCGCTTCTGCCACCCGCATTTCGGCTGCTAGCTCAGTCGCGGTCGCCGCTGATTTTCTTGAGATTCTCGCTGAGGCTGAGGCGCTGAACGCAATCTTGCAGTGATGCGCAGTGGCAGCGGAGCAAGTGCTGGAAAAGGGATTTCAGGCGCAGAGAGCGTTCGATGGTCCGCTCTGCTTCCGTTATCTTGTGAGCCGCCAGTTTTCTCCAGCGGGGCCCGACCGGAGAATTATCTCGCAGGCCGCTCAAAAAGATTTTGATCTCGTCGAGCGTGAAACCCATGTCGCCTGCGAAACGGATGAGCAGCACGCGGTGAACGGCTTCCGCGGGATATCTGCGTTGCCCGCCAGTGCGGTGCGCCGGCGCGAGCAGGCTTATCCGTTCGTAGTAGCGAATTGCCGAAGCGCTGAGGCCAGTACGTTCAGCAAGCTCTCCAATTTTCATTTTTCCCTCGATGCCATTAGACCGCAAATTAGGGCTTGACTTAAAGTTGACTTCAACTTTTAGCATGCACGAGTGGTTGACGACAAATCAAAAGGAGCAAACACATGAACAAGAAACGATTCACGGGGATGAGCAAGGGCAGCGCCGCTGCTGGCGCGTTGGCGCTGTTGCTGGCGGCTAGCGGCGCAGGGAGCGGATCGCTGCAGGCTTCGCCGGCCGCGGCCGGCGCGACGCAGCAAACGAATGCGGAGGGCAAGTTCTACTGCAATGTAAAAGCGCTCACTCCCGCCGAACGCGCGCGGCACCAGCATGTGACGGAAAAACTGATCGCAGCCCGAAAGGAGATTGTGGAGACGCCGCGAGGCTACGAGTTTCAATACAGCCCGTCGGATGTTTCCGTTGCAGAGCTTGCGGATTGGGTGACGACCGAAGAAAAATGCTGCCCCTTCTTTTATTTCCACATCGATCTGGAACGCGAAGGCACCCTCGTGTGCCTGGGGCTCACTGGCGAGGAAGGAATCAAAGCCTTCATCCGGATGGAGTTTCAAGTACCCGCGAAATAGCGGCACGGCGGGACGGAGCTAGCCGGCAGGACTTCGCCCGGTGAGGTGCTGACATCTCGCGGCGTGGTGTTGCAAGAACGCAGCAGAGATTCAGGGCGACGGGGGGCTGCGATGTGGCTATCGGGGTTCAGACGCTTCGGCGACTTGGCGGATCATTTCTTGCGCGCGTTTTTGTGATGCGGGCGTGACACGAATTCGCAGCTGGCCTCCGGAATCGCTGGTTGCGGTGCCGATGCCGATGTTGCTGAGACAGGTGACCAGATTTTCTCTGGTTGTGGCGTCCTGGCCGGACCAGACTTCGACGGTCGCTTCGTCCGGATCGAAATCGTCGGGAACATAATCGGGCGGAACGTCGTCATCCTCAGCCAACTGCGATTCTGGCACGGATGAATCAGAATCGCCGGGTCCGTCGTCCGTTGCTTCTGGCGCCGATTCGCGCCGGCGATTGGCCTGCTCCAGCGCCGCGGTGGCCGGTTGATGATCACGCGTATGAGTAAAGATTGCGAACACTTGGCGAGACCAGCCGGGCAAGGAACCGACTTTGTCGGCCCGCGCGTGGTACCGAATTTTCGCAGTTTCGAGCGCGTCAATGATTCCGTCTCGAATTGGCGCGTCCGTACCAGTCCAGAGCAGTTCGGCCGCGCCTGCAACTTCAGGCTTGTTGGAATGAATTCTCGTTTCTTCGAGACGCTCCACGAGCGCGACGTCGCAATCGGAGCAACGCGTGAAACCGGGCCGGTACTCGGCTCTGCACTCAGGGCAAAACATGGGTTTACGTGCGCTCCAAAATTTCCTGGAACAAACTCACGAGCCGACGGGACGCTGGCGCTACGGAAGTTCGATCGCGAGCGCGACGGCGTTGCCGCCGCCGAGGCAGAGGGCTGCAATGCCGCGCTTTAAATTGCGGCGCTGCAATTCGTACAGCAGCGTGACCAGGACGCGGGCGCCGGATGCGCCGATGGGATGGCCCAACGCTACCGCGCCGCCATTAACGTTTACCTTTTCGGGATTGAGCTTCAGCACGCGAGTTACGGCGATGGCCGCCACCGCGAAGGCTTCGTTCAGTTCATACAGGTCCACGTCTTTGTCGCGATCCCAGCCGGTCTTCTGAAGAAGTTTTTCGACGGCTTCCACCGGCGCCATCATCACCCACTTCGGTTCGACGCCGCTGACGGCTTGCGCGACGATGCGCGCCATAGGCTGCTTACCGAAGCGCGCCGCATTTTTTTCGCTCGTGACGATCACGGCGGCGGCGCCGTCGTTTGTTCCCGGGGCGTTCCCGGCCGTTACTGTGCCGTCTTTTTTGAACGCGGGCTTCAGCTTGGCGAGAATTTCCAGCGAAGTGTCCTCGCGCGGCGATTCGTCCATCTTGATAATGATCGGATCGCCCTTCTTCTGCGGGATTTCCACGGGCACGATCTGCGCGCTGAAGAAACAGGATTTCATCGCGCGAATCGCCTTCTGATGGCTTTCGAACGCGAACTGATCCTGTTCCTCGCGCGAAATTTTATATTTTTCGGCGACCAGTTCACCGGTTACGCCCATGTGAAAATTTTCGTATACGTCCCACAGGCCGTCGTTGATCATGGAATCGATCATTTCCTGATTGCCGAGGCGGAAGCCGCTGCGTGCGCCTTTCAGCAGATACGGGCAATTGGACATGGACTCCATGCCGCCAGCGACGACCACTTCCGATTCGCCCAGCTGCACCGCTTGCGCCGCGAGGCCGACGGCCTTCAAACCGGAGCCGCAAACTTTGTTGATGGTCATTGCCGCGACGCGCGGATCGAGGCCGCCGCGCAACGCCGCCTGGCGCGCGGGATTCTGGCCCAGGCCCGCTTGCACAACGTTGCCCAGGATCGCTTCGTCCACTTGATTCGGCTCGATGCCGGCGCGGCGCACTACTTCGGCGACGACTTTCGCGCCGAGTTCCGTCGCAGAGAGCGGCGCGAGCCCGCCCATGAATTTTCCGATGGGCGTGCGCACGGCGCTTAAAATGACAGGTCGTTCCATGATGATTGCTCCTTCGGGCTTCGTCGGTCGGAAATACAAGTATAAGGGGCGCGCCAGACGCGGTCAATTTTGCGAACGTCCGCACTCTGGTAGCGCACCAGCGCAGCGCGCACCCGACGGCCTATGCAAAATTCAGCTGCCAGGAAACGCCGTAGCGGTCGTTGACCCAAGCGAACATCCGACTAAATCCGTATTCGCCGATCGGCATGTGCGCGTTGCCGCCAGCGACGAGGGCTCCGTACAGTCTGCGAATTTCTTGTTCCGATTCACATTCGACGAAAAACGAGAACGCGGGCGTAAATGAGAAATCGTGCTTCACAGTGCTGTCGGTGCACATAACACTCTGATTTCCAATTCGAAAGCCCGCTTTCATCACCGAGCCTTCGACTCCGGGTCCATTCGCACCATGGCGAACGATGCTTAACACCTCCGCGCCATGAAACAGAGAAACGTAGAAGTTCATGGCTTCCTCGGCTTTGCCTGCAAACATCAGAAAAGGCCGAATTTTTGAGTCTGTCATCGATCTCCTCCCTTCAACCGACTCATGAATCAAAGCTGCATGCAAACTGGCGAAATGTTCGGTCGTGAATCAGCGTCTACCGCGGTGCGCCTTGCCACTCTTCCGCCAGGATCGCGTAGAGGTATGTATCGCGCCATTCACCCTTCTCCATGGCGTTTTTCAGGAATAACCCCTCGCGGCGCATGCCGAGTTTTTCCATCACGCGATATGAGGCGCGATTTTGCGCGTGGCAGGTGGCCCAGACGCGGTGCAGCTTCAATTCGTTGAAAGCAACGTTAAGAACGGCGCGAGCGGCTTCGGTCATGTAGCCGTGACCCCAATATTTGCGATTCAACACGTAACCGAAGTCGCCGGTACGGTTCGCTTCGTCACTGATGCGAAGATCGATTGAGCCGATCAGCCGGCGTTCACTTTTCAGTTCAATCGCGAGACCTACGTTGGGGCGCGGCCACTGCATCTGCGCTGCAAGGGCACGCTTGAGAAATTCCCGGGTTGCTTCACGCGTATTGGGCCCCCAAATCATCAGGCGCGCCACGTCGGGATCGGACGCATAGTCGTGCACGTCCGTTTCATCTTCCGAGCGCATCTCGCGCAGCAGCAGGCGTTCGGTCTCGATCGGAAACCAGCGATTCATTTCCCTATCATAGCGAATGGCGGAGCCGGGCGACAGGGCGCGCAGAATCGCCGGCTTTCGCTTTCTATTCGCCTACGGAAAACTCTGTTAAGATAGTTGTGCGAGAATTACACGCCATGAAAGCCAACGAAAATCTGGAGCGAAACGCCGGCCTGAATCCTGGCCAGCGCGCGGCGGTGGAGCACGGTGATGGCCCGCTGCTGGTGGTGGCAGGCGCTGGCACGGGCAAGACGCGTGTAATCATCGAGCGGATTCGCAATCTGCTGGAGACCAATCCGGATTTGGCCGGCGAGAGCATTTTGGGGCTCACGTTCACCGACAAAGCCGCCGGGCAGATGAAGTACCGCGTAGTGAAAGCGATCGGTGAACGCGCGGAGGGCGTGTGGCTGAGTACCTTCCACAAATTTTGCCTGGAAAAAATCCTGCAGGCGACGAATCCGGATTCGCAGCCGCTGGATGAAATTGATCACAAGATTTTGCTGCGGCGGCATATCGGTGAATTGAACCTGAAGCATTTTCGCAGGCTGCAGGATCCCGGCGAATTCATCAGCGACTTCGTGAAATTCTTTTCGCGCTGCCAGGACGAACTGGTGACGCCGGAAGATTACGAGCGATTCGTCACGGGCCTGCGCAAGAAACATGAGGCTGGGAAGAAATTGATGGAGGCCGACGCGCTGCAAATCGCGGAGGATGAAGTGGCGCGGCAGGAGGAACTGGCGCGAGTGTATCGCATCAGCGAACGCCTACTGCGCGCGCGCAACTTGCTGACATTCGGCGAACAACTGATGCATGCGGTACAGATGTTGCGCAGCGACCCTGCCCTGCTGCAGCAGATGCACGAGCAGTATCGCTACATTCTGGTGGACGAGTTTCAGGACACCAACATCGCGCAGCTCGAACTGCTGTGGATGCTGGCAGGCGAACGGCGCAACATCGTGGCGGTGGGTGACGACGACCAGGCGATTTATCGGTTCCGCGGCGCGTCGTTTGGCAGCTTCACGATTTTCCTCAAACGCTTTTGCGGCGTCACTGACGCGAAGCTCGGTCCCGCCACTAAGAAATTCCTGGTTTCGCTTTCGCAGAATTATCGTTCGACGCAGCGTATTCTGCGCGTGGCCGGCGAAGTGATCCGGCACAACGAAAAATCTCCGCTGCTGCCGCCCAAAGCGCTCACCACCGAAAATCGCGAAGGCGAAAAAATACGCATCGCGGAATTTGGCATGCCCGAGGAAGAGGCCCACTGGGTCGCTTCCGAAATCGAACGGCTGCACGCGGCGGGTGCACCCTGGCGTCATTTCGCCGTGCTGTACCGCAAACATACGCACCGCGAAAAGCTGGTGGATGAATTGCGCCGGCGCGAAATCCCATTTGTGATTCGCAAATTATCAATTCTATCCAGCACTCTGGTGCGCGATCTGCTCGCGTGGCTGCGGCTGATCGTGGTGCCGGGAGACAACGTGGCTTGCGCGCGCGTGCTGGCCGCGCCGTACTGGGGACTGGAACCGCGCGACCTGGTGCGCCTGGCGGAGCGCGCCGAAAAAAATCACCGCCGGCCGCTTAGTGACGAACTGGAAACGGCGCAGAATGAAGCGCCCTTCAACGAGCGCGGGCGGCTCGGAGAGCTGGTGCAGTTGCTGAACCAACTGCGCCAAAGCTCGAAGCGTTCCAGCGCGACGGAATTGCTGGACGAGCTGATCGCCGCGCTGGCCCTGGCGCCGCTGCCTTCGGATCAGGATCGCTACTACCTCGATCGCTTCGTGAAGTTCGTGAAGGAGTGGGAGCGCAAGAGCGAAGAAAAACATCTGCGGCATTTCATCGAATACCTCGCCTATTTTTACGAAGCGGGCGGCGACATAGCGCTCGAAGAAGAAATTTCCGACGATGCAGTGCAGTTGATGACCGTCCATTCGGCGAAGGGCCTGGAATTCCCACACGTCTTCATCCTGCGCGTTTCGAAGAACGATTTCCCTTCCGGCCCGCGCAAAGTAGTTTTCGAATTTCCACCGGAGATGATGAAGGAAGAGCAGCCCAAGGGCGATTTCCAAATTCAGGAAGAGCGCCGGCTTTTTTACGTGGCGTTGACGCGCGCGGAACGGCAGTTGACGCTTTCGACGCTCGTGAACAAACGCAAGAAGCCTTCTCCGTTTCTCGACGACTTCCTGACCAACGCGAAGATCAAAACGCTGGACACGCATCAGCTCTCGCCCCAAGTGCGCGTACCGCCTGCCGTGGAGACGGCCGGACCTGAAGCCGATTCGAGCGATCCGACGCAACTTTTTCCTCCCGGCAGCGAAGCATCCAAGGCGTATTCGCGCGTGGCGCTATGGGCCAAAGCATTTCATCCGCCGCGCCCCGAGCCGCTGCAATTGAGCGCTTCGGCGATTGACGCCTACGACCGCTGCCCGATGCGCTACATGTTCCAGTACGTGTGGGGAATTCGCGGTGGCGCGCACGCCATGGCGACGTTCGGGAACGTGATGCATCGCACCATCAAGGAATTCGTCGCGGAGTACGCCAAGCGAAAGAAGGTTCCGTTCGAAGAGGTGTGCGCGATATACGACCGCGAGTGGTCCGCCGCCGGATTTATCGATGAGTATCACGAAGAGGAATATCGGAAGGCGGGACGCGAACAGCTCGAAGTGTTTCATCGCAGCTATTGCAGCGCGCCGGCCGAGGTGCTGCATCAGGAAAAAACATTCGAGCTGCCGCTGGAGCATGACGTGATCGTCACTGGGCGGATGGACCAGGTGAACCGCATCGAAGGAAACCAGGTCGAAATTATTGACTACAAAACCGGCAGGCCGAAAGACGTGAAGGCCGCAGCGAAAGATTTGCAGCTCGGCGTGTACGCGCTCGCGGCAGAAGAGGTGCTCGACCTCGATCCGGTGCGCCTGGTGTTCTACAACTTGATGACCAATGAGGCGGTGGCCGCGACGCGCGACGCCAAAGCGCTGAGAGAAACGAAGGAGAAAATCGCGGAAGTGGCCGACCTGATTCGCGCCCGCGAATTTCCCGCGAAGCCGGGCTTTGGCTGCGGATTCTGCGATTACAAACCGCTGTGCCCGGCCCACGAGCAGTTGATTTCGATCCGGCTGGCGCAGCAGCCAGCGGGCACGAATGAAAATTCAGATTCCTAGCAGCGCTTGCGATGACGCGTTGTGTGAAAATCGGCATCGCGCAAAAAAAACGGGGCGTCGCGATTTCTCGTGACGCCCCGTTTCATCTCCCGATTGGGCTTTTCTGCCTGACCAAGCCCGGGATGTTCCGCGCATGAACTACTGTGGAACTTCTCCCCGCGATTCAGCGGCGCCGCAAATTTCACAGCGCGCTTGATTCGCTTCGTCAATCTATAAAGGCCGCCGCCGTTGAAGTCAAGCGGAAAAACTTTTGCGTGAACGCGATTTATGAAATAGCGGCGCCCCACAAAACGCCGCGCGCAAAAAAATTAATGCAATCCGCTTTGGTAATAACCCTGGCGCGCGGTTACGTCCAGGTCCGGGCGGCGCACGCGCACTTCGATGCTATGAAAATCCTTGCTGCGATCCGTGTCTTGCGGCTGGAACGTGATGGTGTACTGATTGCGCGCCTGTTCGGCGACGGAGGCGTACAAATTTTCCAGTCCGCGATCCTTGCCGGCGTAAAAAGTATCGCCGCCGGTAGAGGTGGCATATCTCTCGAGGCGTGTGCTTTCCTTCTGGCCAAGCGCGTGGCCCACTGAAATAGAATAAACGGAAACATCGGACTTCTGCAGAAGTTGCAAAGTCTGGTCCAGCGTGTGTTCGTTGCTGTGGGAATTATTTCCATCCGAAATCAGGAAAATAATTTTGCGACGATCGCGCCCACGGCTCTTGAGCATCTCGCCCGCCGCGTACACGGCGTCGTCCATGTCCTTATCCTGTTTTTGCTGCTGCACGCCGAGCGTCGTCGGCGCTCCCGTCTCCAGCGAACGTCCGTTGGCAGTGGCGCCAGACGTCAATGGCCCTCCGACCGGCGAGCCGGGATAATGCGAATGGAGGTCCAGGCGCTTGAGCTGCGTGAAGAGGAGATCGTTGTTGAAAGAAAATTCTGACACGGTGTGGGGAAATTGATCGTAGGTTACCAGCGCCACTTCATCATTAGGCCCGAATCCACCGGAGATTGCGGTCAAGCTTTTTTGCACCTGATTCGCAGATGTGATCGAGAGATCGTCATCAATCAAGACGACGGCGGAGAGCGGGTACGGGTCGGAGGTAAAGTAAACAATTTGCTGTTCAACGTTGTCGCAGAACACGCGGAACTCGTCCTTTTGCAAATCGCCGATCAGCTGCCCGTCGCGATTTTTCACGGTTACTGGAACGATCACCAGGTTCGTGCGGATCTTGATCGTCCCGCGTGTATCCGCCCCTTGCTTGGGATTCTGCTGCTGCGCCGGAGGTGGCGCCGCTGGTTGCGACTGCCCGGTCTGCGGCTGCGGCGTCTGTACCGGCGGAGCTTGTGGCGGAGCGCTGGGCTGCGCGGGCGGCGCTGTCTGCCCCGGCTGCACCGGAGGCTTAGATCCCTGCTGCTGCGAACCCGGGCCGGTGGGTTGCCGAGCCCCCGCAAGAGCGCCGAAAAGTAATACAATACCCAGCGTCGAAATCAATCGGGTCATCAGAGATTCTCGTTTCGGCCGAACGGCGCCATTTTAAAATCGTGTGCTCATCTCGCAGCGGGCACTTTCCGGAAACATCCGCTGGCGCGCTGGGTGCATCGTATCAAACGCTACCGGCTATAGGGAGATTATACAATGCGGCTGACCAGCCTCGCGGCGGGCTTTTTTACACTGGCACTGGCGGGATACGTAGGCGTTACGACCGAACCGCCCGCAAAGGGCGCAGCGCAGCCGGCTCCGCGCGCGGGGGCGAACCGGCCAGCGGGCCAACCATTCACTCAACAGAATCCACAGCAGGATCAGGGGCAGGGTCCTCTGAAAGTTCAAACCAACGTCGTCAATGTGTTCGCCACGGTGCG
>Ga0209655_10001095_pt1 | contig 10121 bp, 7 predicted proteins | sample BogFormECP03_OM2_FD_188236 | JGI IMG/M metagenome (GOLD analysis project Ga0209655, IMG submission 188236) | Bog forest soil microbial communities from Calvert Island, British Columbia, Canada - ECP03_OM2 (SPAdes) (version 2) | ecosystem: Environmental > Aquatic > Freshwater > Wetlands > Bog ...
GTGATTTCTATGCCGCAGTCGCGGGAGATTTGGGATTTGAGCTGCTCGTAGAGTTCGCTTTCGAATTCGCGGACTTTGCCGCAGCGGATGCAGGCTACGTGGATGTGATCGCGCGGGCCGTGGGATTCGTAGAAATGGCGGTCGCCGCGGAGATGCAGGAGATCGAGTTCGTCGATGAGGCCCTGGCGCTTCAGGAGATCTAGTGTGCGATAGACGGTTACGCGCGTTACACGCGGATCGAGTTTCTGGGCGCGTTGGAGAATTTCGTCGGCGTCTAGATGGCGGCGGGCGGTGTCCATCACTTGCAGGAGGACGCGACGCTGGCGTGTGAGGCGAATGCCGCGGGCAGCTAGCTCGCGTTCGAGATGGCCGGGGAGTTCGTGATTGATGCGTTCGCCGGTGGAGACGCGATGTGCTGGTGTGGCGGACATGTGTATGAGGAGATTATACCAAAAGGAGTCAAGGGGGCGAACGACGTTGAAAGAATTACCGCAGGGGTGCGGAGACGCAGAGAAAAGCGGGAGAGATCCCTGCCTGCGGCAGGCGGACCTCACCCGCTGTCGCGGGTTCAGGATGACGATGCACGTCGCATCGTCACCGGTGGCTTTGGACGGCCTTCAGGATGTCGCTGTACATTACGAAGGCGAAGATTCCCAGGAGGAAGACCAGGCCCACCTGCACGAAGCGTTCTTTCACCGCTAGGCTTAGGTCGCGGCGGAGGATGCCTTCAATGGCTAGCAGCAGGATGTGGCCGCCGTCGAGAATTGGGATTGGCAGGAGATTCAGCAGGCCTAGATTCAGGCTGATGACCGCCATGAATTCGAGGAGCGTGGGGAGGCCGCGTTTGGCGGCTTCGCCGGAGATGCGCGCGATGCCTACTGGGCCTGCTAGTTGGCGGATGGAGACTTTGCCGCTGAAGAGGCCGATTAGAACTTGGCCGATCTGGCGGATGCCTGAAACGGTGGAGGCGGCGGCGTCTTTGCTGGCTTCTACGAAGGATTGGCGCTCGTAATCTACGTCGGTGTTGGGAAGGACGCCGACTTGCCAGACTGGCTGGCCGTCGAGGTCGGAGCCTTGCATGGGAGTGATGTCGAGAGTCAGTTGCTCGCTACCGCGACGGATCTGGAATTGGATGGAGTGGCCGCCGGAGGAGTGGACACCGTCGACGAGTTGCTGCCAGGTGACTACGGGTTTGCCGTTCATGGCGGTGATGGCGTCGCCGGGTTTTAGTCCAGCGCGATCGGCGGGCGTGCCGCCATCCACTTCCGCAATGACGGGCGGAAGCGAAGCGTATCCGAGCAGGTTATCGAACGAGGTGAGATGCTCGGGGACATTTACGGTGACGGATTGGCTGGCGTTGTTGCGTTGCACGGTGAGCGTGACGAAACTGCCGGGCTTGGCTTTTTCGACTTCTGAATAAACTTTTTTCCAGGTGGGAGTGGTGACGCTGTTCACGGCGGTGATGCGGTCGCCTGCTTGCAGACCGGTACCGGGCATGCTTAGCGGCACGGCGACTACGTCGGCGGCTTGGTGTTCGTACACGGGCGAAGGAATGCCGAGGCGCCAGAAAATTCCCCAGAGGATCACCAGGGCGAGAAGGAAGTTCATCAGCGGTCCGGCGATGGCGATGATGGCGCGTTGCCAGCGGGGGCGCGAAAGGAATTCGTATCCTGCGCCGGTGCGTTCTTCAAGAGGATTGTCACCGGCCATGCGCACGTATCCGCCGAATGGGAGAGCGCTGAGGCGGTAATCGGTGTCGCCACGCTTCACGCCGAAAAGGCGCGGACCGAAGCCGAGGGAGAAAACGTCCACGCGGACGCCGCAGAGTTTGGCGGCGGCGAAATGGCCCCACTCGTGGACGAAAATCATGATGCCCAGGACGATGGTGACGGTGACGAGATCCACTAAGAAATTATGCATAAGGCCTCAGAGAGTATTTTAATTCTTTCCGCGCCGCGATACGAGTTGGATTTCAAGACGCGCGAGGCGGCGGGCTTCGGCGTCGGCTTCCAGCACGTCGGCAATGCTGTGCAGAGATGTGCGCGGCATTTTGTCGAGTACTTTTTCGATTACTGCTGCGATTCCAAGGAAAGGCAAGCGCTTCTCCAAAAATGCCGCGACTGCGATTTCATCCGCTGCGTTTAGCGCACATGGGAGCGGACCGCCTTGACGCGATGCTTCTTTTGCCAGCGTGAGGCACGGAAACTTCTTTGCGGGCACTGCGGCAAATTCGAGCTTACGCAGGGTGGACCAGTCCAAGGCACATGTATTGGACGGGGCCCGCTCGGGATAGGTTAGCGCATATTGAATGGGCATGCGCATGTCGGTTGGGCCGAGTTGTGCCAGGATTGAACCGTCTATAAATTCGACCATGGAATGGATTGTGGATTGGGGATGGATGACGACCTGGATTTTGTCGAGGCCGGTGCCGAAGAGCCATTTGGCTTCGATTACTTCGAAACCTTTGTTCATCAGGGTGGCGGAATCTATGGTGATGCGCTGGCCCATTTTCCAGTTGGGGTGGTTTAGGGCTTGTTTTGGGGTGATTTTGCTGAAATGGGATGGCGGAGTTTTGCGGAACGGGCCGCCACTCGCTGTGAGGATCAGGCGTTTTACTTCTTTGGGTTCGCCGGCGCGGAGGCATTGGTGGATGGCGTTGTGTTCGGAGTCCACCGGGAGTAAAGCGATTTTTTGGCGATGGACTGCGGCCATTACTACTTCTCCTGCGGCTACCAGGACTTCTTTATTGGCTAGAGCTATATGTTTGCCTGCTTCGATGGCTTTGTAGGTGGCGGGAAGGCCGACTACGCCTACTGCTGCCGAGACGATTATTTCTGCTTCTGGGTGAGTGGCTACTCTTTCCATGCCTTCTGGGCCGAAGAGGATTTCTGGTTGAGGGTGATTTTTATCGCGCGTGGATTTTAGGATTGCGCACAATTCTTTTGCGGCTGCTTCCGTAGCTGCGCTGATTATTTGGGGCTGGTATTTTTGCGCTTGTTCGGCGGCCAGTTTTACGTTGTGGCCCGCGGCTAGGGCTACGATTTGAAATTTTCCGGGGTTTGAGGCTACAACGTCGAGGCACTGGCGGCCTATGGAGCCAGTGGAGCCTAGGATGGAGATTGGTTTCATTTGCTTGCGCGTCATATTTTATAGGGGTTCTGGGGATAATGCGAACTTCGGTTTTTGTGGGTGTGTTATCAAGGCGCTGCGAACGGCAAGATCAGCGTCAAGTTAGCCCGCCTCAGAGCAGCGCTACAAATTCAACGGCCACGGCGGATCATTGGGGGCGGGCTAGCCACTGGTAGAGGATCCAGACCGCGGGGGTGGCTAGGATCAGGCTGTCGATGCGGTCTAGCATGCCGCCGTGACCGGGGAGCAGGCCGCCGGAATCTTTCACGGAGGCACCGCGTTTGTAGGCGGATTCGATCAGATCGCCGGCCTGGCCTGCGATGTTTGCTACTCCGGCGATCACGAGCAGGGTGATTACGTCGGTCTGCATCCATTTTGCGAAGAGGACGGCTACGATCATGGAGGCGAGGACGTTGCCCAGGGCGCCTTCCCAGGTTTTTTTAGGGCTAAGCGCGGGGGCCATCGGGACGCGGCCCAGTGATTTGCCGACGAAGTAGGCGAGCATGTCTCCGGCCCAGACCAGGACCAAGGTGAAGAGGACCAGTTGGCGGCCCACGAGTTCGATTTCGTCGAGGCGGACGATGTAGCTGAAAGGTAGGACTACGAAAAGCAATGCAGCGGAGCCGATGGAGATGGCCGGAAGGACTTCGTGCAGCGGGCGCTTGGTGAGCAGGCCGAGGATTACGCAGCCGAAGAGAAAAATAAGGAGAGCGGCTTCGACGGAGAGCGTGCCGCCAGTGGCATCGCGAACCATGGAGACGCCGCCTGCGAAGGAACGAGTTTCGACGCGGCCGAGAGAGAATTGCGCGTAGAAAATCAGGACAGTGCAGAAGTAGGTCCAGAGTTTGAAGCCGCGCAGGCCGATGCGTTCGCCGAGATTCAGGAATTCCACTAGGGCGAGAATTGTTACCACTGCTGCGATGCCCGCGAGGATGATGGCGGGCGCCCACCAGACCAGGACTACTACGATGGGAATCAAGACGGCAGCCGTGAGGAGACGCAGGAGCATCCGGCGTTAGCTCCGGCCCGAGGTGTGGTGGGATTTGTTTGTCGCGGCTGACGCTGATTCCCTGCCCTTTTCGCGTGTGTTGCCCAAGCCGCCGTAGCGGCGTTCGCGTGTTTGGAAATCGGTGAGCGCTTCGAGTAGACGCGCGCGGGAAAAATCTGGCCAGAGAGTTTCGGTGACGTACATTTCGGCGTAGGCGATTTGCCAGAGCAGGAAATTACTGACACGCATTTCGCCGCTGGTGCGAATCAGGAGATCGGGATCGGGGAGGCCGGCGGTGTAGAGATGCTCGGAAATAGTTTGTTCGTCGGCCCGGAAGGCGGACATGCCGTTTTGGCGGACCTGGTCGAGCATGGAGTTGAAGGCGTCAACCAGTTCGGCGCGGCCGCCGTAATTCAGGGCCACTACTAGTTTCATGCCGGTGTTTTTGGCGGTAAGGCGCATGCCGGCTTCGATGTCTTTGCGGACTCCTTCGGGGAGTTGTTCGGAGCGGCCGATGATCAGGAGGCGGATGTTGTTTTTGTGAATGGAGGGGAGTTCGCGCTTTAGATATTCGCGGAGCAGGCGCATCAGGAAATCAACTTCGGCTTGGGGGCGGCGCCAGTTTTCTAGCGAAAACGCGTAGAGGGTGAGGCATGGAAGCTTCAGGCGGGCGCTGGTTTCGATGATTTCGCGCGCGGCTTTTACTCCGGCGCGGTGACCGGCTACGCGGGGGAGATGGCGGCGCTGGGCCCAGCGACCGTTGCCGTCCATGATGACGGCCAGGTGCTGGGGCAATTGTTTTAGATCGAGTTTATCGAGAAGGTCGGCTTCTTCGCGGTTGTTTGCTTTTAAGAGGTCGGATGCTTTCACTCGGATTCACTCGCGGGATGCGCGGAGTGAAAAGCTAGCACAGGGTGGTGGTGGGTGCAAGGTGGGAGGAAGTCAAAAAGATTTAACACAGAGAACACGGAGGAACGGCGGAGGACACAGAGAGAGACGATCTACCGCCGAGACGCGGAGAAAGGCGGAGCGATACTTCGCTGCGCTCCCTTCGCGAAATCACTCAGGACGAGCAGGATGACGATGCTCGTGGGATTGGGATCGTCATGGGGAATGGATCAAGGTGCCGACCAGGCCGGCGCTGGAGGGCTGAGTGATCGCGGCGTAGACGAGGACTAGGGTAAGGATGATCATTATGATGCTCATGGACCAGGCGACTATGTTGAAGGCCCAGGTGTTGGTGTGTTCGCCCATCAAGTCGCGGCGATTGATTAGCATGAGGATGAAGATAAGGACTACGGGAAGCCAGACGCCATTGGCGACCTGAGAGAGGACCAGAATCTTGAAGAGGGGGGCGTTCGGGAGGAGGATGAAGCCGCCGCCTGCGATGATCAGGCCGGTGTAGAGACCGTAAAACGCGGGAGCTTCTTTCAGTTTGTGGTCGATGCCGGCTTCGAAGCCGAGGCCTTCGCAGATTACGTGAGCGGTGGAGAGTGGAAGGATCGAAGCGGCGAAGAGCGAGGCGTTAAGCAGGCCGAAGGCGAAGAGGTAGGCGGCGAAGCGTCCGGCGATGGGGGCGAGCGCTGCGGCGGCTTGGGCGGCGTCGTTGATTTCCGTCATGCCGTTCCTATTCAGGGTGGCAGCGCAGCAGACGATGATGAAGAAGACGATCACCATGCAGGAGATGCTGCCGACGAGGACGTCGAGGCGGGCGTGTTTGTATTGCTTGGGGCCGACGCGTTTTTCAACGAAACCCGCTTGGAGATAGAAGAACTGCCAGGGGGCGATGGTCGTGCCGACGAGTGCGGTGAGCATCAGGAGGTAGTCGGTGGTGAAATGCAGCGAAGGAGCAACGGTTTCTTTGGCGGCGAGCAGCCAGTCCGGTTTTGCCAGCAGCGCGGAAGCTACGTAGGCGAGATAAAACCCGCACGCAACCAGGAATATTTTTTCGACCTGGCGATAACTTCCCTTCACTACCAGTAGCCACACGGCGAGGCCGGCTAGGGGAACCGAGATAAATTTGCTGACGCCGAAAATCTGCATGGAGGCAGCGATTCCGGCAAATTCGGCTACGGTGTTGCCAAGATCCACGGCTAGGGCTGCGACCATTACGAAGAAGGTGGATCGGAAGCCGAATTCTTCGCGAATTAGGTCGGAGAGGCCTTTGCCGGTGACTACTCCCATGCGGGCGCACATTTCTTCGGATACGTAGAGGGCGATGGTCATGGGGATGAGTGACCAGAGGAGGGTGTAGCCGAAGTGGGCGCCGACGGTGGTGTAGACGGAGATGCCACCGGCGTCGTTGTCAACGTTGGAGGTGATCAGGCCCGGACCGACGACGGCGAGGAATAACGCGAGGCGGCGACGCGTCATGCGGGTGCGGCGGAGGAAGTTCGAGCCGCGGGATTTCCACGTCGCGGTGGTGGGTTCCGAGTTGGTGAGTTGGTCGGTCATGCGATTGCGCTTTTTTGAGTATTGTGATCGCCGCGCGTGACAGTCGCGTGGCCTCAGCGGCTAAAGCCGCTTTGATATCGCGGTGTTACGGCACGGCTGAAGCCGTGCCCTGACGCAAGTCGGTCGATCTCAAGCTGAATGCACATGCCTGCTGCTAGATTTTGGCGTGCATACGGCTTACTACGTCGTCCACTGTGATGTTGCCGATTGGGTGCTGAGCGCCGTCAACTACTGTCAAGCTGCGCAGATTGTATTTGTCGAAAATTTCGAAGACATTTTTGTCGTTGGCGTCGGGCGTCACTGAGAGCAGCGGCTCGAAGACGAGTTCGGACATGCGTTGATCGGAATCGGAGAGGAGCAGGCGCGCGATGGGGACTGTGCCGGCTAGCGAGGCTTCCTTGTTGACCAGGATTACGTTATCGAGCTGGTCGGGGGAGAGCTCGTGGAAGCGGATGTAGTCCACGACTTCGCCCCGAGTGGCTCCTTCGTCGACGACGACGATTTCGGTGTTCATCATGCCACCGGCGGTGTTCTGTTCGAATTTGAGGAGAGACTCGACTTCATGGGCTTCGCGATTTTCCATTTCCTCGAGGACGTCGTTTTTGGCTTCGGTGTCGAGGCTGGCGAGGATGTCCGCGGCAGCGTCTGGGCTCATTTCCTCGATGATGCCGGCGGCGCGTTCGGGATCCAGTTTTTCGACGACTTGCGTTTGAAGGCGCTTATCGAGTTCGGCGATGGTCTCGGCGGCGGTTTCTTCGTCGAGAGAGCTGATGATGCCTTGGCGCTCGTCGGGGGAGAGCTCTTCCATGATGTCGGCTAGATCGGCGGGATGGAGGGCTTCTAGTTTTTGGCTGGAGAGGCGCAGCTTTACGCGGCGGAGGGGATCGGGTTCGACGAGGTTTACAAATTCCCAGAGAATTTTGCGGGGCGGGAGTTTGAGTTGAATTTGGCGGATGGCCATGGGGGGAACGATTCCCTGCAGTAGGCGGCGAACTGCGCCGGGCAGGCCGACGTCTACTTGGGTGATGCGGAGTTCGGTGTTGCCGTTGGTGCGCTGGTCGGAGAGATCAATGTCGTTCACGCGGACTACTTTGCGGCCGTTGGTATCGATTATTTGTTGGTCGAGGAGGTCTTTTCTTACGGCTAGCCAGGCTTCGTTTGGCTGATAGAGGGTGAGAGCGGATTCGTCGGTGGTGAGGGTGATGCGGCCAGGGACAGCGGAGGCGATTTGATCGTAGCGGGCAACGAGCGGGCGATATTGACCACGGCTGAGGAGGAGGTGGGCGACGCGATTGGGTTGGTCGGCGGGTTCGACGAACATTTCTTTTACGCGGCCGACGTAATTGCCGAGGGAATCGAACGTTTCGGCTCCTATGATTTCAGTGGCGTGCAGCATGGGTGCTCCTTCGTGGTGCGTGCGGCAACTTCAGGGCCGGTACTTCAAAGGCTGGCGGTCTGAAGACCGCCGCTACGAATTCAACAACAGCGCGGGCAAAAAAAAAGCCCGGGCCGGAGGATGGTGCCGGCCACGGGCGCGCAGAAATCGCCCCTCGTTGCTACAGGCCGGGCCTCGCCTCCCTGTCCCCGCATAATTCACAGGTCCAGCGAACCGATACGTGCGGGGAAGTTCCCTGCCCTAGCCGAGCTGGTGGTGCTGGCTGGGCTGGGCGGTGACTTCCGGGTTCCGAATTGGACGACAGCTCCATTGCGTTGTGCTGTGGTGCTTTAGCTTTTGTCCCAATTGACTAGTAAATGCAGATGGAAAGTTTGTCAAGCGAAGAGTGCGGATTTTGCGAATTATTTTGCGGTGAACAGCATATTTTTTGGGGCGATGCCGCGGCGACGGCAGGCGGCAGCGTAGAGATCCCAATAGGTGGCGCGGAGGTAGGCATTTTTTGTGAAGCCTAGGGATTTGGCGGCGCGATCGATCGCTTTTGGGTCGCCTTCTAGTTCGAGGTACGTGCCCGCGGGTGTTTCATCCAGGTCCAGGTGGAGATTTGGAAGGCGGAAGGTGGTGCGGAATTTGTCGTAGCGAAAGGCGGGGCGGAAGCCTAGGGAGGTTAGAGCTTTCGCGTAGTGGCGGGAGGAGGTAGCTGCTACTTGTTCGCGTTCGGCGCGGATTTTGTAATGGGATGACTTTTCGTTTTGCTGCGGCGGTGGAGGGGCTTTGGACGTGAGGATTACGCGCTCTGCGCCAGTGTTAGTTGCGGCGTTTTGAGGTGCCGGGGTTTCGATGCGGAGGCGGAGGAGCATTTTGCGGCGGCGGAGGTGGGATTGGGGAGTGTCATAGAGGATGTTTTGTTCTTGGACGCGAGGTTGGGGGCTAGCGCGGAGATTTTTGATTTTGCGAAGTATTTGGTCGATGTTGGTGACGCGGAGTTTGATTTCGATTTCTGGTTTTGTGTTTTGGGGTTTCGGCATCGAGATAGTATAGGGCGTTGTTGCCAAAGCTGCTGGCGTGCCAGCATAATCTATTTATTCCTCGCGCTCTTGCGTGTGATTTTTGCTGAACGGGCGTCTTGAGCGCGCGGCTTGTTCATGAACGAACCTACTACCCCCTTAATGCAGCAATATCATGCGGTGAAGAAGCAGCACCCTGGTGCTTTGCTGCTTTTTCGTCTGGGGGATTTCTATGAGCTTTTTTATGACGATGCGGTGGTGGCTTCGCGGTTGCTACAGATTACTTTGACGGCGCGGAACAAAGAGAAGGGGCAGGCGGTGCCGATGTGCGGGGTGCCTTATCACGCGGCGGAAAATTATATTGCGCGATTGATACGGGCGGGACACAAGGTGGCGATCTGCGAGCAGATGGAAGTGCCTGGGCCGGGCAAGAAAATCGTGCGGCGGGAAGTGATACGGGTTTTGACGCCGGGGACGGCTAGCGGCTCGGGGCTCGTGGGAGCTAAAGAGAATAATTATTTGGCAGCGGTGGCGCGGAGTGTGGCGGCTGGTCTCGGTGCTGTTGCTGGCGCGCAGGCGGCTGCGAGAAGTGGCGCGCGTGGAGCGGAGCCGGTGATCGGGTTGGCGTTCGTGGATCTTTCGACTGGGGAATTTCGAGCTACGGAATTTTCTGGGGAGAAGGCGGAGGCGCGGTTGCGGGACGAGTTGGGGATTTTGCGGCCGCGGGAAGTGCTCTTGGCGCGGGCAGTGACTTTGTTTCCGGTGACCTTGCCGGCGGAGATGGATGGGTTGGGGGCGGTGGAAACGCGTTTGGATGAGTGGGTGTTCGAGGCGAACTACGCTACGCGGATGCTGGAACAACATTTTCGAGTGGCTACTTTGGAGGGATTTGGGTTGAACGGACATGCGTCGGCGACGGCTGCGGCCGGTGCGCTGGTGCATTATTTGCGTGAGACTTCGGCGATAGGGGCGCGGACGCCGGAAGATTCGGTTACGAATCCTTCTCTGCGACCTGCCGGGGCTGGCCTGGAGCATCTGGACCGCATCGCTTATTACGAGCAGCTGGATTCGATGATTTTGGACGCGGTGACTTCGCGGAATCTGGAATTGGTTGAGCCTTTCGCGGGGGACGATGCGTCGGCGACTTTGC
>Ga0209655_10001097_pt1 | contig 10108 bp, 7 predicted proteins | sample BogFormECP03_OM2_FD_188236 | JGI IMG/M metagenome (GOLD analysis project Ga0209655, IMG submission 188236) | Bog forest soil microbial communities from Calvert Island, British Columbia, Canada - ECP03_OM2 (SPAdes) (version 2) | ecosystem: Environmental > Aquatic > Freshwater > Wetlands > Bog ...
CAAGCGAGACGGTCGCCTTTTCGTAGCACAGGCACTCTTGCCTGTGCGCTTTTCCGCCCGGCGCACTAGAACCGTTCCGTACAGCCGCTATAAAAAACTTCGGCCCGCTGCAACCGGAATCAGTTAGCGGGCCCCGTGAATGGTTTCTGTAGCGGCCACCTTCCGAGGCGGGCGCCTTTTATGACGTTAGTCGCAGATTAGTGATGCCCGCCACCCCCACCGTGCGAAGCTCCACCCCCGCTGCTGCGCGGCGCGCTGCCGCCACTGCTGTGGCTAGGCGCGGATGGCGCATGGCTAGGCGCCGAGTACGTCCGCGACGGCGCGGAATACGTCCGCTGCGGCGGCGTATAGCCCCGATTTGCCGTCGAAGGGGTATAGCTCCGATTGGGGCTAGTGTTTGGCGCACGATTACTATAATTCGTCGCCGAATTATTCCGCGTCCCGGCGGCACCCGAATTGGCCGAAGAGCGCGCCCAGTCCGGGCGATCTCCTTGATTCACGCGGGCAGTTTGCACGGAGTTAGACCTTGTACCAGTCCCAGCTCCCTGCGGAGCCTTTCCACGATCCGTCACATTGCCCTGCGCGGCCCAAGTCCGTGAAGAGTTGCCACTCGAGGTGCCCGCCGCGCGCGTATTGGCCGCGGAATTCCCGCGATTCCCAGCAACCGCCGAAGTATTGGTCGCGCGTACAGATTCATGCCCCGCCACGGCCGAAGGCGTAGTGCGCGCCATCACCGAGCGATTCTGCACCGACGAAGGCGGCGTAGCCACACTGCGCCCCGTTCTCGCGGCCGCACCAGAGTAACTCGCGCGCGTCGGCGACACGCCAGCGCCATTAGAAGAAACCTGCGCATTCTTCAGCGATGCCGCGGAAATATTCGCCGCCCCGCGATTCACGCGCTCTCCATTCACGAAAGAATTGCGCGATGCCGCGGTCACCGCGTGCTCATTGTGCGCGTACGCATAGTTGAAGTTGTTGTGCGCGTTCAGCGTGTTGGTGTTGCGAATCACCGTGTTGTTCACGTTGATGTTGTGTACGTAGCCGAATCCCGCGTGGTACCACGGATGAAATGGCTCTCCAAAGCCCAGCGGGAACCAGCCAATCCCTCCGCCAAAACCGAAACCGAATCCCAAGCCGACTCCGAAACCAAAGCCGCCGCCGAGAAAGCCAACATACGCCGGTCCATAAAACGGAGAGGCGTAAATCGGGCCAGGTATCCAGCCCCAACGCGCGCCGTAAAAGCCCCAGCGTCCATAGTGATAGGGTGCAAATCCCCAAGGCTCATACCCAACCCAGCTCCAGCCCCAAGGGCCAACGTAGTTCCAAGCGCCATCGCTGTACGGTGCCCAATCGGGGCCGACATCATTGGGATACCAGACCGGACCAACATCGGGCTGCTCGCTCCAGGTGCCGTGGTCGTCAAGATCGGCGATGCCCGGCACGTCGCGATTCACGTAGCGCGCGGACGTTGAATTATCTTCGCGCAGATCACGATCGTTGGCCCAGCGATCCAGCCCGTCGGGAGGCGGCGCGCCATGGGCGGTGTATTGAACGCTGGCGTCGGTGCCGACAAACTCAGCGCGCTCGCCCGGGTGTACCGTGTAAATCTGGCCTGCGGCGGTCACTTCCCCTTGACCGCGAATGGCGGTGATGCGCGTTCCGTCGCCGTTCTCCGCCACGTCAATGCGATACGCACCGGCTTCCTTTATCGTGAAGGCCACATTTGGGGTATCGATTTCATATACGTCGCCCTCGCGCATTTCGCGCACGCGGAAGTTGACGCTGCCTTCCGGCAGGCGCACCTGCGTTACCGGGCCGTCCAAATTCAGAAACGAAAGCGCCGTCATATTGCCCAAATGAAAAGTGGCTTGTCCCGCCTGCAACTCGGCGCGGGAGTCTTTGTCGACCCAGATTTTGTCGCCCACAGTGATGGGGCGGTTTCTTACCGCGTTACCCCAATCGCCTTGTCCGCCCGGTTGCATCGAGACGGACCCTTCCAGAAAGCTGATGCGCGCCGCGCGGCTCGGAGGTTCAGCTTGGTCGGGGCCCTGTGGCGCAGGGGCCGGAGCCGGAGCACTTGCAGAATTCTGCCCGTTGGACCCGCTGGACACTGGCTGATCCGCTGGCGGCGGAGTCTGCGAATTTTGGTCGTTCGGTGGCGCTTGCGAATTCTGGTCATTCGGCGGTGCTTGTGCGGCCGGTTGCTGATCACTGGGCGGAGGAGGGGCGTCCTGCGCGAAGGAGTTCGGTGCCGCATAGAAACAAAGAAGACCGATGAGGCTCATCGACAAAAGAAGTCGGCTTGTACCGGTTTGGAAGGTCCTCGACATGGATGTTCGTCCCCTAATCTCTACAAAACAGCGTAGCCTTAAAGTCGGGAGTGCAATTTAACCATGCACCTTAATCTATCCCAAACTATGAAACCCCGGCATGGGAAAAAAGTTGTCCTTCGCCCCGCTGCGGAAAAAGTCTCGGTCCAGGGGTCGGAGCTTTAGCTCCGACGCTCAAGTGCTTGGCTACCAATGCGCTTTAGCGCCTGAGGAGTTGCTTTTGCACTCTTCCGAGACAAGCAACATCCCGGCCTTACATGCTCTGCTATAGGTACGATGCGGCGGAATGGATGGGTGGTTCTAGTACTACTGCTTCTTAGGGTAACTTGCCCCAAATCTGTCCCTTCGAACAGGCGCTTATTCCGTAGGCGTTCCCTAGACTCGATTCTAGTAACGATTGTAAGGGCTGATGCCCTCTGGGAGAATGCAACTCTATGAAGGCTCAATGGCTAGCAGCATTAGCGGTGGCACTTGCGTCGACGGCAACGGCGAGCGCGCAAACTTGGCGGCAAGTGGGGCCCGCGGGCGGCACGGTAATTTCGATTGAAGCCGATCCGCATGACGTGAAAAAGCTCTATCTCGGCACCTCGGACGGACACGTATTCTCGTCCGTCGATGAGGGCGGACACTGGCAACTGCTGAGCAGAATTGGCGTCGGGCAAGACGACGTCGTCACCCACATCCTGGTCGATTCCCGCAATCCAAATCGCCTGTATGCCAGCACCTGGACGCTGTACTCCGGCGGCGGCGGTGTGTATCGCAGCGACGATGCCGGCCACACCTGGAACATCATCGGGCTGGCCAAGGAAACCGTGCGCGCTCTGGCGCAATCGCCCACCCATCCGGACGTTTTTCTGGCGGGATCGCTGACGGGCGTCTATCGCTCGATGGACAGCGGAGCAAGCTGGGAGCGCATCACTCCCGAGCATCACGACGATTTGCGAAATTTTGACTCCGTGGCCTTTGATCCGCACGACGACAACATCATCTACGCGGGCACGTATCACCTGCCGTGGAAGACCATTGATGGCGGGAAAAACTGGACGAACATCAAAGCGGGAATGATCGATGATTCCGACGTGATGACCATCATTGTGGACCCGAATAATCCGGACAACGTGCATGCCACCGCGTGCTCGGGCATTTATCACAGCGTGAACGGCGCGCAAACGTGGACGAAGTATCAGGGCATTCCCTTCGTGTTTCGCCGCACCCAGCTGATTCGACAGGATCCGCGGAATCCTCAGGTGCTGTATGCCGGCACCACCAGCGGACTCTGGAAGACTACCAACGAAAAAGACTTCAAGCGCATCACGCCGGGCGATTGGGTCATCAACGCGATTGTGATTGATCCGACGAATCCGGATCGCTTGATTCTCGGCACCGAGCGCGAAGGCGTGCAGATCAGCGAAAACGCCGGCGCTACCTTTACCTCCGCCAACGTGGGCTTCCATCACCAGCACATTCTTGACGTGGCCATGGACAAGGAACGCACCGAACGGGCGCTCGTGGTGCTGACGTTTGACACCGACGCCTTCCTGGTTACCAAAGATGGCGGTTCTTCCTGGGCGCCGCTTGGTCCGGGATTGAAGCGCACCGATTTGCGCCACGTGTATGCCGCGCCGACGGGCTGGTGGGCATCGCTCACCACCGGCGGTTGGATGAAGTATGACGAGACCACCAATAAATGGGTGAAAGCCGGATTGTTTGTTCCGGACCCCGTTGCCGCTCCCGCGGCAGCTCCGGCGACGACGAAGTCGCGCCCAGGAACCAAGACCGCTGCGGCCCGCCCAGCTCCCAAGAAAAAGGCTCCAGTGCCGACGCTTGCGGCCTTTCTCGTGAACGACATGGCCTTCGGTACCGATGCCTGGTACGCGGCAACTGCCGGTGGCGTCTTGCTTTCGAAAGACGACGGCAAAACCTGGAAGTCCGCTGGCGCCGATGCGTTTGTGAAACAACCGGCGCAATCGCTGGAAGCTTCCGCCGACGGCTCGCAAATTTGGGCCGTCTCTCAGAAAAACTTGCTCTACACCGCGGACAGCGGCGCAACGTGGAGCGCCAAGGAGCTTTCCTTCGCGGCGGCCGGCAATTTGCGGCTGCACCGCTTGGACGACACCAACCTCTATCTCACTTCCAATATGGGGCTGTACGCTTCGCACGACGCCGGACGCAACTGGAACCGCGCCGACGTTCGCGAATTGCAGTTCCAGGACGTAGCCGGCAACGGCAACGCCATGGTGGTTTCGCTGCAGAAACACGGCTTGCTGGCGTCTTTCGATGCCGGCAAATCGTGGCAACGCATGAGCGATCCCCAGACGGACAGCTACTTCCCTGTCGTGCGCCTGCGCCACAATGGCGGTTTGGTGGCAGCTTCAGCTACCGAAGGGTTGCTGTCGCTCGAACCGGGAGCCCGCTCAGCCAGTGCGGCCGTCCCCGTCTCACAGGTCACGCCCGTAACCAATGGCGTGGCCCAACCCAAGGAATAGTTTTAGCGCTACTCAACTAAATTGAACCGCGAGGCGCGCTCCAAGATCACGCGCCTCGCGGTTTTTTATTATGCCGAGGAAAACTCTAGCTCTGCTGACGCGTAAGGGCACGGCATCCCGCGCCCGTCTTGGCCTACAACACGCCAGCCCTCAATCCTTCAGTGCCGCGGCGTAGTCATTCCAATTTGGTAACCAATTCCGCGAATGGTCCGGATCAGCGGACGATCGAAACCCGAATCCACCTTCCGCCGCAGATAATTGATATACACGTCCACCACGTTGGTCATCGTGTCAAAATGCAGCCGCCACACCTGTTCCACGATGGCCGTCCGCGCCACGGGCTGCCCCGCGTGCCGCATCAGAAATTCCAGCAGCGCAAACTCCTTCGGACTTAACTCGATAGGACGGCCGTGTCGCTGCACCGTGTGCGTCACCCGATCCAGCTCTAAGTCCTCGACCCGCAGAAACACACTCACCGACCGATTGCCGCGTCGCAGCACCGCGCGTATACGCGCCGCAAGTTCGGCAAACGCAAACGGTTTCGCGAGGTAATCGTCCGCTCCCGCGTCCAGCCCGCGCACCCGCTCTTCCACCAGCGATGCGCCCGTAACAATCAGCACAGGAAGATCGGGCTTCTTCGAACGGATGCCGCGCAAAACGTCCAGGTCCGTGGCCCCCGGCTGGCTCAAGTCGAGCAGCACCACATCGTACGGCTGTTCAGCCGCCATACGTTGCGCTTCCGCCCCGTTCGAAACCATCTGTACCGCGAACTGCTCCTGCAGCAGCCGCTGGTGAAGGAAATCCGCCAGCGGTGCGTCATCTTCAGCGACAAGAATGCGCATCGGCTCACACGAAGTACCGGATAAAATTGGAAAGGGGGTACAGAAAGTGTGGTCCCGCCGCCCGTTAGTGTCAAACACCCTTTGCGCCCTGTTGCGGAATCACCAACACGCGCGACAGCCGCGAAACGCGACCGTCCATCTGAGTAGCACAGGCACTCTTGCCTGTGCACGGTATTGCCAACATCGCGGTTGCGGCAGTTCAGCATCATGGTTCCGTGGCTTCAGCATCATGGTTGCGTGGCTTCAGCATCGCGGTTGCGGCAGTTCAGCATCATGGTTGCGGGGGTCTAGTATAACGGTTGCGTAGGGTTCAAAATCACAATGTCCCCCCGCCGATTGCGCGCCCGGTCTTCCTCATTGTCATTCGGCGCAACCGGATGGTATTGCGCGAAACCCGCGGCGGAGAGACGCGTGGGATCGAATTCATAGCGGTCGATAAACATTTTAGCCAACTGCGAGGAGCGCGCGGTAGAAAGTTCCCAGTTCGAATCGAAAAACTTATTGTGGATTGGAACGTTGTCGGTGTGCCCCTCGATGCGCAGAGCCTCACCTCGTAATCTCAGAATGGCCGCCAGGCGGTCGATAGCGCCTTGCGACGAGGCCCGAATAGTCGCCGATCCGCTTTCGTAAAATCCAATCTCGCGCAAACTCACCACAATGCCTTCGGGACGAGCCGTCACCGAAACGATGTGCTTCTTGATTTCCGGTGCCAGCGCCTGCATTAAATCGGCCTGCACATCTTTGAGCGGGTGTTCCGTCGGCGAGTTAATAATCCCTTTCATCGGCTGCACAAATTTGCGGAAGTCCCCGGTGCGTTCGGCATTTTCCACCACCTGCACCTGCGTGAACGGCACCGCTTCGGAATCGCTCAGCGGAATTTTCGTATTCGAAGTATCAAAAACACCCAATTGCTGAAACGCCACCTGAATGGCCAACGCCAGATTGCCCACCTTGCGTTTGTCCACCTGCGACGAAGCGTACAGCACCACAAAGAACGCGAACAGCAGCGTCACGAAATCCGCATAAGACACCAGCCAGCGCTCGTGATTGACGTGCTCCGCAGCCTTGCGTTTCTTAATCACGCAATCACACTCATGAAATAGCTCTTACCAAGCGATGCTCACGAGACGATCCGCTTGTTGTTGTTCTCGTTCGCTTCGGCAAAAAACCCCGCCAGCTTGTTTTCAATCATCCGCGGATTCATGCCTTCTAGAATGGAAATCACGCCTTCCAGCATCATTTCCCGCAACGTCTGCTCCTGCCGCATGCGCAATTTGATTTTCCCCGCCACCGGCAGAAAAAATAGGTTCGCCGCTCCGACACCATAAATCGTGGCCACAAACGCCACCGCAATCCCGCGTCCCACTTCGCTAATGTCGTCGAGATGCTGCATCACCTGAATCAACCCCAGCACCGCGCCGATAATTCCGATGGTCGGCGAAAAGCCCCCCGCCGATTCGTACACCCGCGGAATATTTTCGAAATGCTCCGCCTGGTTCACCAGTTCCAGCTCCATCATGCTGCGAATTTCCTCCGGTTCCGTTCCGTCCACCGCCAGCATCAGCGCCTTTTTTAGAAAGGGATCCTGCACCTGGTCCGCATCCTTGTCGAGCGACACGATGCCCTCTTTGCGCGCCTTGTGCGCGTACCCGGTGATCTCCGCGATCAGCTCGACCGGGCTCCGCGACTTGTCGACGAACACCCCGCTCAGCCGCCCCAACGCCGCCAAAATCACCCGCAACGGAAACTGCAGCATCACCGCCCCCAGCGTACCGCCAAACACAATCATCGCCGCCGTCGGCTGAATCAACTGCGCAATCTTCCCGCCTTCCAGGAACAAGCCCAGAAGAATGCCACCGATGGCGATACCTACGCCTGCAAGACTGCTTTTATCCATCGCTAGGCCGCCTCAACTCTGCTTCCCAGACTCCAGGGATGCTGCCGCCAGGGATGGTCCCACCGCTCCCACAGTAGCGGCGACGCCCGCGGATTGCAGCGTCAGCCCTAACAAAACCGCCTGGCGAAAGGTCACAATTTTCTGCAGCACTTCCTCCGACGTTTCCCGCACCACAATTTTTTCCCCGGTCACCAGCGATAACACCGTGTCCGGAGACTTCTCGATAAATTTGATCAGGTCGCAGTTAACGATCAGCGGCTGATTGTTCAGGCGTGTTAGTTGGATCATGTTTCGCGTCCCGGCGCCCCCGCAGTCACCCTTGTGGCGATCCTTCTCGCCACCCACGAAAGCCATCCGTGTCGTCGTCGAAGCCCGGCGCAACCCGCCTCGACACTCATCCCCGGCACCCTCTCCCCACACTATCGGCAACTTCCTACTGCAGTTGAACGCCCGCTGCACAGAGATTCCAGAAATGGGAGGACTCTTAATTGGCGAGCAGCGTGCTCCTACGTAGTTTTTGAATTTGTGTCGCAGCGCTTGAGGTTTCGCCAAGATCCAGCGGCCACTTGCAGTCACGTCATGACTTGGCTGCGGAAAAGTAGTCACGCCGGAAGCGCGACGTCGCTCCCGGAACGGAATTTAGGTACCGAAATGAACTCTTCTGAGAACGCCTCGCAAATCCAATTTCGTCTCCAGCACATCGCGCATGTTCTCGATGCTCTTCTCAAGCTTGCTTTGTTCCGTCCCGGTGCATGCAATCCGCGAAAAGTAAGCAAGAAAGGACGAACCTCGTGCCATCTCCAGCGCAACGCTATGTCTTGCTAAACCGCGACGGCGTGATCAACCGTCGCATCATGGGCGGCCACGTCACCTCGTGGCAGCAATTTGAGTTCCTGCCGCGCGCCCTCGAGGCTCTGCGCATCCTCGCGCAAGACGGCTACGCCGCGCTGGTCATCTCGAATCAACCCTGTGTCGGCGAAAAACTCCTGACCACTCCTCAACTAGAGTTCATCACCCAGCGGTTTTTGACCGAGGTCGCCGTCGCCGGCGGAAATGTCCAGCAGGTCTACTACTGCGTGCATCGGCCCAGCGACCACTGCGACTGCCGCAAACCAAAACCCGGCGCCATCCACCGCGCTCAACTGGACTATGGGTTCGTCCCGCAAGTCACTCACTTTATCGGTGACTCCCTTGAGGACCTCCAAGCCGCTGCCAGCGCCGGCTGTCCCGCGCTCTTGCTGCGGCGCGACGCCTTCCTCGAACCGCTTGTTGCGCGCGAAGCGCCTTGCCTGGTGGCCTCCGATCTTTACGAAGCCGCAAAAAGGATCATCGCATTGGACACCCCAGGCACGCTGTGGCCGGAAGGCCCCAAGCAATCTAGCCAATCCACCAAAGCTCTCTATGCGCACCAAAGATAAAAAATCTCGCCCGGCAACCATGCCCTTAACGACCGCTAGTTTCAAAACGCATCGCCTACGACACGCGTTTTCCAATTTGGTAAACGCGCTAAATGAGCCTTCCCGCCCCACTCCCACAAATCCCCCTAAAGCTCCTCCGCCCCGCGCCGATAAACAGTGCGAGTACGCTGGCGGCTCGGAAGGTAAGTGCGAGCCACCTGGGGACCGCAACAAAGGGTTCAAGCCCCGACGCACCACAAAAGGCTCCCGGACGCCAGACGCACAATTTGCTTAAGAAAAAGGAGCCTTAGATATGGCAATCAGTCTTCTTAACAATATTTCGGCCCTCGAAGCCCAGAACCAACTCAACATCACGCAAAACAACCTGCAGAAAACGCTGTTTCAGCTTTCTTCCGGTTCGCGAATCAACTCCGGCGCGGATGACGCCGCCGGCCTCGCCATCGCGAACGGCTTGGAAGCCAACGTCACGGCACTCACGCAGTCTTCGGCAAACGCCAACGCCGGCGTCGGCGCCTTGCAAGTCGCCGACGGCGCGCTATCCCAGGTAACCACCTTGCTCAACCGCGCCGTAACCCTGGCCACCGAGTCCGCCACCGGCACCGTCGGTACCAGCCAGCGCGGCGCGCTACAGGCCGAGTACTCGCAAATCCAGGCAGAAATCGACAGCATCGGCAGCACCACCAGCTTCAACGGCGCCGCCGTGTTCAACAACTCTCCCGCAAGCATCTTCCTCAGTGATGGCGTAAACAACAGCACCATTTCCGCCAATCAAATCAACCTGGCTTCTTCCTCGCTCCTGCAAGCTGCGGGGCAGTCCGCCACCCTTTCCGCGTCGGCGGCAATCGCACCGGCCGACACGGTCACCATCGGCAATACCGTCTATACCTTTGTCGCCGCCAGCAACGCGGGTACGGCGGCCCCGAGTACGCTGTCCGCCGGCGATGCCACTGGCGCCACCGCCCAAGCCGGAGCCACCGCAGGTGCGGTGGATGTCTTGATTGACTCCAACACCAACGACAACGTCCAGACGCAGCTGACCAACACCCTCGCCAACCTCGTCGCGGCCGTCAACGGCGGAGCAGGCTCGGGCACGGTCTACCAAGCGGGTGGCAATGCCAATCCCGATGCCACCGCC
>Ga0209655_10001098_pt1 | contig 10106 bp, 6 predicted proteins | sample BogFormECP03_OM2_FD_188236 | JGI IMG/M metagenome (GOLD analysis project Ga0209655, IMG submission 188236) | Bog forest soil microbial communities from Calvert Island, British Columbia, Canada - ECP03_OM2 (SPAdes) (version 2) | ecosystem: Environmental > Aquatic > Freshwater > Wetlands > Bog ...
AAGTGCCTTTCGGCGAGTACAACGTCAGCAGCATCAGCGGAGAGGTCACCGACTTCTGCACCGTTATACCGTAGTTGTTGACGTCCGCCGGAAGCTGCGATGCCGCTTGCGTTTCGCGGCTCTGCGCCAGAATTTGATCGATATTCGGATCCGTCTTCACATCGAAATCCACGATCATGGTCATCTGCCCATTGGCCGTGGCGTTCAACGAATACATGTAGTTCATGTTGTCCACGCCGCTCATTTGCTGTTCGATCGGCGTGGCCACGGATTGTTCCAGCGTTTGCGCGTCTGCGCCCACGTAAGTGGCCTGGATTTGTATTTCGGGCGGAGCGATGTTCGGAAATTGCGCGACGGGCAGGCTGACGATCGTGATGATGCCGAGAATTACCAGCACAATCGAAATCACGATCGCCACGATCGGGCGGTTGATGAAAAATTTGGACACGGGCCTTAGTTTCCCTCCGCCGCCGCGCTCTTCACCACGTACGGCTTCGGGTTGACTTGCGTTCCGGGACGCACCTTCTGCGCTCCCTCGGCCACCACACGCTCTCCGGCGTTCAGACCCTTGGCGATGATCCAATCGCTGCCGGTGCGCTCGCCGGGCGTCACCGTGCGGATGCTCACTTTATTTTGGGCGTCCACCACCGCCACCTGATAGCTGCCTTGCAACTCAGTGACCGCGCGTTGCGGTATCACCAGCGCGCCAGTCTGCGTGCTCGTTGCCGCCCGAACTTTTCCGTAACCTCCCGGCCGCAAAATATTTCCGGGGTTCGGGAACAGTCCCGCGATCAGGATCGCGCCGGTGCCTTGATTCACGGCGCGGTCCGCGAAGTCAATCGTTCCGGAGTGGTCGTAAGTGCGGCCATCCGCCAGGATCAAATCGAGCGGCATGCGCTTCAGCTCCGCTTGCCTGCCGGATTCGGTGGGAAAGCGCCGGTTGAAATCCAGGTACTCGCTTTCACTGACCGTGAAATAGACCTTGATAGGGTCAACCGTAGAAACCGTGGTGACCGGAGCGCTCGTGGTATCCACCAGCGCGCCCACCTGCAACTGGGCGATGCCAGCAATGCCGCTGATCGGCGCAACCAATCGAGTAAATCCGAGATTGAGCTGTGCAGTTTCCACCGCAGCCTGCGCTGACTGAATTTGCGCCTTGGCCGTCGCTACGGTCGCTTGCGCCGCCAGATTGTTTTGAATGGCGTTGTCTAGATCCTGCTGGCTTGCGGCCTGCTCTTTCGCCAGCGGAGTGTAGCGGTCCACATCAAGTTGATTGCGCAACTGCACAGCCTCGGCGTTCGCAAGCTGCGCATTGGCCTGCGCTAATAGTCCTTCGGACTGGTCGAGCACAGCCTGAAAGGGCCGTGGGTCAATCTGAAACAGAAGCTGGCCTTTCTGAACGTACGCGCCTTCCTGATAATCCTGTTGCAGCAAATAGCCGGTCACTTGCGCTTTTACGTTGGCGTTCACCAGGCCGTCGAGCGTGCCAATCCATTCGCTGTACAGCGCTACATCTTTTTGCTGGACGGGCGTGACCATTACGTCCGGCGGGGGACCTGCACTGGCCGCTGGTTTTGGACGCAGGACTACGGCGATCACAGCGACCGCGATGACACCAAGAATTACTGCGACGACGAGGGTGCGTTTGCCAGAACTATTCATAGGAGCTCTCTGGAGACTATTTCATCTATAAGACACTTTTCCGTGTTTTTCAAGCGCTCGGCGGAGCGCCAAAAAAGGACTGCACCGCGACGGCCAAAGACGCGCTCTCCCCGAAACAGCATCGGATTGAGCGCAGCAGAGCTTCACTTTGTGAGGCGGTGATCCACGGAGAAAGCGCCGCAAATTTAACACTTCTCTCCACATGTGTCGAGGTTCGAGGACACCTGAACCCGCTCACCATTGCTATCTGTTTTTGCTCTCGGACGGCTCGATCTTCGCCCGGTTAGATTCACAACGGGACCTACGAGATGCAGGAAACTGCATCAAGGCGCGGAAGAACTGGCGCGTGCGCCCGCAGCTTCAGGTTTCAGAACGGAACGCGCCACGTCATGAATTGCTCCGAGGACCAGCTCGGGCTGATCCTGCATGATCCAGTGGCCACTCCGCTCCGCCAACACATAACGCCCTTGGGGCAAGCGCTGCGCGATGGCTTCGTGCTGCTCGCGTCTTTTTGCAGGCGTGGATTTTGCAGAGAGAATCACCACCGGCTTGCTGCAAAAATTGCCAAGTTCGGCGACGCGCACAGCAGACGCCGGCAGATTTTCCAGCTGGCTCGCGATGGTTCGGCAGAATTTTTCCTGCGCCCAGAAGATCGCTGCCATCGCGCGCTCCTCGGCGGGCAGATTCCAGAACCAAGGACTGGAAACCGAGCCGGATTCAGCGGGCGCTTCCCGGCCGATCAATCGCACCAAACGGCCTGCGAGTTTCGTTGCGCCGGAAGTGAGCAGGAACACCACAAAACGAATGACGCCGATGCGGCACAGCAGCGCGGCGCGCCGAGCTACCGTCGCGCCAATTTCGGCGCGCTTGCGGTCCTGTTCCGAGGGAGGGTTCCATTCGTCCGGCACCACTGGATCCACCAGCACCACGCCCGCCGTCTGTTGCGGATAGCGCGCCGCAAATAACGGCATGGTGAGTCCGCCGAAAGAGTGTCCGACCAGAACATACGGCGCGGGAATCGCCGCGCGCTCGAGCAAAGTATGGAGTTCCTCGACCATGCGCTCCGCCGTTCGCGGCATGGGACCCAAGTCACTCCAGCCCAATCCGGCGCGATCGTAGCTCACGACGCGATACGATTGCGCCAGTGCGCGCTGGATTTCACTCCAGCTCAGCATGGTGGACATCAGCCCCGCTTCCAGCACAATCGTCGGACTTCCCTGCCCTGCTTCGAGCGCGTGCAGACGATGCGTTCCTAAATCAACAAGCTTGCCCGGGGGCGGATGCGTCTTCCAATCCCGGCGCAGGCCGAGTCTCTGGTAGAGCGTGCCGGCTGCGACGCCCAACAACAGCAAACCCAAAATCCAAATGAGAGTGTGGATGAACAACTTCGCTCTCCGCTACCGCTTATCTCCGCAAAAATTGGATGCTTCAGCTGCGCATGTGGCCACGCAACTTTTCCGCAGCTTGAAAACCCGATTCAGCGCATTCGCCGATCGAACGCCCCGTCAGATAATTCCCCGCGAGGGCAAGGCTCGGCAATTCGTGCAGCGCTTCGCGAATTTCGTGCACTCTGCGCGCGTGACCCACATTGTACTGCGGCAGCGCGTTCGGAAATCTCCATACTGTTCGCTCGATCGGCGCGCCCGAAATTCCCAGGATTTTCGCGTTCTCCGCTTCCACCGTTTGCGCAAAGACGTCGTACGGAGCCGCAAGCAGCCCATCCGCGTCGCTGCGCACAAAGCTCGTCATCAGCACCGTGCCGGGCCGCGCGCTGCTCGGAAATAACGACGAATTCCAGAACGTGCAAACCGTGTGCAAGCCTTCGCGGCGCGGAACCATGAATCCGAAACCGTCCAGCGCGTGACGCACCTGTTTTCGATCGTAAGCCGAGGAAACCACGCCCATCGGCGCATGTTCGATCGCTGCGAGCAGCCCGCTCGATTTCGGTGCGCTTTCCCGCAGCAACGAAGCCGCCACGTGAGCTGGCACCGCCAGCACCACCGCCTCCGCCGACAATTCCTCACCCCCGCCCGCGCGAATTTGCCAGCCTGTCCCGTTCTCGGAATTTTCACTGCGCGACGTGGTGACGGATTCCACTCGCGCGCCGAAGTGAACATCCTCTCCCAATTTTTCCGCGAGCTTCTCCGCGAGCGTGGCCATCCCTCCCTTGAACGAGCCAAGCGATGGCAGCGCGTCGGTGACGTACAGACCCCCATGCTTGGCGCTGGAATCACCGCGAGCAGGTCCGCCATTCGATGCCCGCTCGTCGCGCTTCGCCTTATAGGCGCGCAGCGCACCGCGCACTAAGCTGCCGCGGCTCCTTTCCCATTCCACTAACGCGGGAAACGCGCTCTCCATGCCCATCTTGTGCGCGTCGCCCAAAAAAACCGTCGCGACGAATGGGTCGGCCAGATAATCCAAGACTTCGGAGCCAAATTTTCGTTCCACAAACTCCGCGAGCGACTCTTCCTCGGCCGGCGGCTGCGTATTTCGCAGCGCTTCGCTCAACAACAGGTATTTCGAGCGCGCCCCGACCAATCGCGTCGTCAGCAGGCCGCCCGGAGAAAATGGCGCAAGGTGCAGACGGCGATCCCGCAAAATATAGCGCTTGGCCTTCGGATCGCCGGCCACGAATTCGCTTTCCAGGTTGAGCTCACGCACCAGGTTCCACACCGACGCCGGGAAGCGCGGGCATTGCGGTCCGGCCTCGAACACGAATCCGTTTCGCCTTAGTGTGGCGACCATGCCGCCGGGGCGCTCCGATGCCTCCAGCACCACCGCCTGAATCCCCAATTGCCGCAGGCGGAACGCGCACGCGAGACCACTTATCCCGCCGCCGACGACCACCGTTTTGTATATATGCCCCACAACCTGTAAATTGTATCAAAGGGAATGGAACGCGAACGTGCTGGAGACCACCGAACCTCAATGCCCGAGCATCTGACAAATCCCCCGCGCGAGCGAACGTGCAGTCGCTCCTAGATTTCGTCTCGCAATACGCGGCGCGCGGAAATGAAATCGCCGTGCGTTATCGCCGCGGCTATCGCATGGAAACGTGGACGTACGCGCAAATCGCGGAGCAGGCTAATTCGCTGGCGCGCGAGTTGGAATTTCGCGGCATCAGCAAAGGCGACGCCGTCCTGTTGTGGGGCGAAAACTCTCCGGAATGGATCGTCGCGTTTTTCGGATGCCTGCTGCGCGGAGCCGTGACCGTGCCCATTGACCACGGCTCCACGGCGGAATTCGCCGCGCGTGTCGCTCGCGAAGTGAACGCCAAATTGGTTTTTCGCGGCCGCGCGCTTCCGGGTGCCAGACTGCCGGATAGCCAGATCGTCCTGGAATCCCTCGCGGAACTTACCGAGCACCGGGGTTCTTCGCCCTACCCTGCGCCCGCTCTTTCCCGCCAGGACACTTTGGAGATCATTTTCACCTCCGGTACCACGGCGGAGCCGCGCGGCGTGGTGATCTCGCACGGCAACGTCCTCGCCAATATCGAACCGGTCCAGCGCGAAATCCAGAAATACCTGCGCTACGAGCGCATCTTTCATCCGCTGCGCTTTTTGAACTTGCTGCCGCTGAGCCACGTCTTCGGCCAGATGCTGGGAATATTTATTCCGCCGTTCCTCGCGGGCACCGTGGTTTTTATTGACTCGCTCAAGCCATCCGGGCTGATCGAAGTGATTCGCGATGAGCGCATTTCCGTGCTGGTGGCGGTGCCGCGATTTATCGAATCTCTGCAGCGTGAAATCCAGCGTCAAATGGAACGTGACGGCCGGCTCGAGCCATTCAACGAAAGTTTTGCGCGTGCGGACCAGGAACATTTTCTGCGGCGCTGGTGGCGATTCCGGCGAATCCATTCGCTGCTGGGCTGGAAATTCTGGGCGTTCATTTCCGGCGGAGCTGCCCTGCCCGAACCGGTGGAAACGTTCTGGAATCGCCTGGGTTACGCCGTGATTCAGGGATACGGCATGACTGAAACAACTTCGCTCATCAGCCTGAATCATCCGTTCCAATCCGCGAAAGGTTCGCTGGGCAAGATTTTCCCGGGCCTGGAAGTTCGTGTTGACGAACACGGTGAGATCCTGGTGCGCGGAGAAAATGTCGCCACTGCCTATCGCCAGCACGATCAGACGCAATCGGTGATGGAATCCGACGGATGGCTTCACACCGGAGATATGGGTGAAACCGGCGCGGACGGCCGCCTCTATTTCAAGGGCCGCAGGAAAAACGTGATCGTTACGCCGGCGGGCATGAACGTCTATCCCGAAGATTTGGAAAAAGCGGTGCGCCGCGAGCCCGGCGTGCGGGATTGCGTGGTGATTGGCATCGAACGCGACGGCAATGCAGAGCCGTGCGCGGTGCTGTTGCTCGAAGATCCGACGCACGCGAACCAAGCAGCCATAATCGAAAACGCCAATCGTTCGCTCGCGGAATATCAAAAGATTCGCCGCTGGTTTGCGTGGCCTGATCCCGATTTCCCGCGCACGCCCACTCTGAAGCCGCTGCTGCCGCGCATTCGCGAGGTCGTCAATGCAAATCTGGATGCAGCGCCCGCCACGCAGCAGGGCGGTGGCAGCTCCCTGGCCGCGCTGATCGCGCAAATCACCGGGCGCCCGGTTGCCGCCGGCTCGCGCAACGCGACTCTCGATGCTGATTTGCATATGACTTCGCTCGACCGCGTGGAACTGATGAGCGCGCTCGAGCACCGTTATCAGACAGACCTCAGCGACATTCGCTTCAGCGAAGTCGCAACCGTCGGCCAGCTGGAAAAACTCTTGACGGAATCTCCTGCCACGCCGGTCGCACATGCCTATCCGCGCTGGCCGCAGAGCTGGCTCACGACGGCTGTGCGCCTTGGCGTCTATTACCTGCTCGCCTGGCCGGCCACTTATCTGCTTGCCGCGCCGCGGATTCGCGGCCGCCAGAATCTCCGCGAGCTGCGCGGTCCCGTTTTAGTGGTCTCCAACCACATCACCTACCTGGACATCGCCTGGATTCTTCCGGCGCTGCCGGCGCGCTTGCGAAATCGGCTGGCCACCGCGATGCGCGCCGAACGCCTGGCCGAAATGCGGCGTCCACCGAAGGCCATGAATCTGTTCAACCGCCTCCGCGAACGAATTGATTATTTTCTGGCGCTATCGCTCTTCAACGTATTTCCCTTGCCGCAACGGTCCGGCTTCCTGAAAAGCTTCTCGTTTGCTGGCGATCTGGCGGATCGTGGCTGGAATATTCTGGTGTTTCCCGAAGGCCAGACAACCGAGGACGGGCAAATTGCACCCTTCCGCGCCGGCGTTGGCCTGCTTGCGAAGCAGCTAAACATTCCAGTCGTGCCCATGCGCCTCGCGGGACTTTATGATCTCAGGCAGGCGAATCGCATCCTCACTCACCCGGGTCACGTGCAAGTGACGATCGGAAAGCCGGTGAGTTTTTCCGCCGATCAGGACGCGAATGAGATTACGAAGGAACTGGAACGGCGCGTGAGGGAACTCTAGTCCGTTTCCGATGGCGCGCTGGAACGATCAAAGGGCAGCCTGCGAATGGCGAGCACGATCAAAATCAACGCCAGCAGAATAGCGAGCGATGCCCACTTTTGGTGCAACACAAAATCCTTCGCGGCCGCTCCGTAGCGCACCGCCAGAAAGCCTTCCGCGAAAAATAAAGCTCCACGCCCCACAAACGTACCCACCACAAAAGGAACGAATGGCACGCGAAATACGCCTTGCGCGATCACGAACGGTTTGAACGGCACAGGAAAAGGCGCCACGGCGGGCAGCAACACGGATGCAAACGGATACTGCTCGACCCACTTCCGAATACGTCCGGGCTCGTGGCGCTGCTTTTTGCGGTAATACGCTTCGCCGGCTTTGCGCGCCAGCGCGTAAATCCAGATGGACCCCGCGAGCGAACCCAGCGCCGCCATCGCCGCGTAGTACGGCATGCGCAGCGGCTGCCGGATCGAAAGTTCCATCACAATGAGGTCGGTGACCAACGGGAGCGGCAGGAAGGAAGAATCCAGAAAGGCCGCGAGGAAAATTCCTGGCCCGCCCAGCGCGGGCAATGTCGCCTTCACCCAGCCACTGGCTGCAGGCCATTTCAACGCTTGCAAACTCCCGTCATCGCTCGTGCGGCCAGCAAAGCCGGCGCTACTGCTGCTTGTCCTTCCGCGGTTTCTTGCGAAGATCCGGCCAGAATTCTTTCACCATATACGTCGCCGCGTCCCATCCCATCTGCGTCACCCACACCGTCGCCACATTTCCAAAACTCCGCTCGCTCTGCGGGTGATACGCGTACGTGGAAATCGCCGCCGCGCTGCCTGCTCCCAATATCTCGGAGTAGTTGAATTGCGACTGGCCGGAATCCGAGCGTGTGATCACCACGCGGCTCACGGCATGCACCGCGCGCTTGCGGAATCCCCCCTGGCCCAGCTGGTAGTAACGCGGATCCTGGTGCAGCACCGACGGAAGTACGGCATAGGCCATGAAATTCTCGATGGCGTTGTCTCCATAAGCCGTGCCGTAGCGCTTCGCGTAACCTTGCGCCCCTTGCCCGTAGGATGGATCGCTGTCGCTGGCCTGCCCCAGCCCCGCCACGAATCCCACTAAAACAAACTCCATCGGGTCGAACACGCCGCGCGCCACCACTTTGAATTTTTGCCCAGACGTCAGCGGCGGAACGTTTTCGGCATTCTCGACTGTGAGAAAATTGGGCAGCGCCCAGAACAGGCGGTCGTGCGACGCGCCGTTCTGCTGGTCCGGAGTCTGCTGTTGCTGGGCCTGCTGCTGGCCCTGTAGTTGCTGGCCCTGTGGTTGCGGGGATGTCGCCTGCGGCGGATTCGCTTTTTCCTGCGCATCCTTTAGCTGCGCGAACGGATTCGGAGTTAGCGTCACCTTTGAGGCTATATCGGGGGTGCCGGAAGCAGCCGGCGTTATTTCCTGCGCTGCTGACCACGAGGCCAGCGGCCCTATCGAAAGCACCCACGAAACAATGATACCTATCGGAATTCGTCTGGAAAGCACGGCCCGATTCCCTCCACCCAAGAATTGCGCTCCTGTTACCAATATAGATGCACCCCGGCCAAAAAAAGAGTCAAATCCTGCGTATCTTTATTAGTTGCGTCTGGCCCACGGATGCAAATTTTTGCTGCGTAGCCTGTAACCCTTTGCCTGGTTCCGGAATCGAATCCTAGGTTCCTGGGTGTGCGTGGCCTTGCTCTGATGCAATGTTCGCTGCCGTACAAACACACGGGCAAGGTGCGAGGCATACTACCAGGAAATTGGACGGCAATGCTGCCGGGCGCGGCAGCCGCGTCGAATCTTTACGCTCAGGGAGGAAATCATGTCCGATCATCATCAGCCGCTTCCCACCGTTCCTTCTTATCCCTTCCGCCTTGATGTACCCTTGCACAAACTACTACAGGAAACACCCGAGAAACACACGCCGGAATCATCCAGAGAAAAAAAGACTCTGCCTACGCCTGTTTTCCCAAACCAACCCGAACTTTTCCATGATCTGGACGCCGATGATATCGCCGCGCACGACCAGGTTCTGCAGACCGGCAGCAGGCACTGGCCCGCTTCGCGCATTTTGAAGAACATGCGCGGTTGGATGGTTCCGTATTTAAAGTCCCGCGTTATGCCTGGCGACTTTCAACCAATCATCGCGTACTTATTCACCGAGTGGAAATGCAATCTGGATTGCCACTACTGCTGGTCCTACGACAATCGGGTCAAAGGCATGACCGAAGACACCGCCCGCCGCGCCATTGACTGGCTTCATGACACGCCGTGTCGCGTCCTGGCGCCCACGGGCGGCGAGCCTCTCGTCCGGCCGGATTTTGTGCACAAAGTCGTTTACTATGCCGCGAAAAAGGATTTCTGGGTTTATCTCGCCACCAACGCGCGCTTGCTGCGTCCGGATGTGATTGATCGCCTCACCGATGCGGGCATCGCCACCATTAATTTCGCCGTGGATACCGTCAAGGAAAAACCCGGACTGCCGAAAGCTTTCGAGCACGTCAGTTCCTACTTCGATTACCTGGTGCGGCGCCAATATCGCTACGGATACACGGTCTTCTTCAATACCAATATCTGCCGCACGAACATCGAAGATGTGAAACAGCTGGTCGAGATCGCGCACGATAACGGCATCTCCCTCACTTTTCACATCAACGAAGCGCCCATGATGGAGCAGCCGCATTTCAAACATATGGACGCCAACGACACCTACATCCGCCCCGACGATTTTCCGATGGTGGACGATTTGCTCGACTGGCTCATCGACAAGCAGCGCCAGGGTTACAAAATGGTGGACTCGATTACGCGCTTGCAGAATATGAAGGGATTCATGCGCGGCGTGGGCGAGCACTGGGGCTGCCGCGCCGGCCAGAACTGGCTGATCATTCGCACCGACGGCACGCTCGCGCCGTGTTTCCCGATGTACAACGC
>Ga0209655_10001101_pt1 | contig 10099 bp, 9 predicted proteins | sample BogFormECP03_OM2_FD_188236 | JGI IMG/M metagenome (GOLD analysis project Ga0209655, IMG submission 188236) | Bog forest soil microbial communities from Calvert Island, British Columbia, Canada - ECP03_OM2 (SPAdes) (version 2) | ecosystem: Environmental > Aquatic > Freshwater > Wetlands > Bog ...
TGCTGCTGCGTCGACGATGGCGTCTGGATCAAAGTTGACTGCGATGCAACAGGTTCCGTCGTAAGTCAACATCGCCACCATGGCGGGGATGCCGGGACGGGGTCCCATCGGGTAGACCCGCGTCACCCGTGCACCTGCAAGATAGAGCGGACGCCCGATCGCGCCCAGGTTAGAAGCCTGCAGGTCGGAAAGTCCGGTCATCCCACCGGCGAGGCGAGAGAGCACAATCCCCGGTAGGCGGCTCAACACCGGCGCGAGGAGATCGAGAAATCCGAGCGCGGGCTCCATGCGCGCATCGGCGATGAAGTCGTGGATGGCGGCGATACGAGTTGCGGGATCGACTTCACCGACCGGTGCGACAAATCGTGCGCCGGCGAACTTGTTGGCGCCCATCGGATCGGCGTCGGTGCGCAGGCTCACCGGTATCGCCACGGGCATGGAATCGACTGAAAGAGAAAGCTTTTCATGGTAGCGCCGTACCCCGCCGAGCAGACTAGCCAGGAATGCGTCGTTGACCGAACCTCCGGCAGCCCGGCCCGCCGCTTTCAGGTCGTCGAACGCGACGTCGAAGGTGTCCAGCCGATAACCCGATCCACTGCCGGTCAGCGCGGGGGAATGGGGTGTGTCTGGCGGTGTCAGCACGCGCCGCAGCGACATCGCGAATTTAACGGCTTCGCTCGTCGTTCCGATGGGATCGCCGACAAACCGGCCGGCGAGGCGGACGCTCTCGCGCAGCGCGTCCGCGGGAGCACCGGCGATCTTGCCTGCCAACCGGTTTACCAGGAGACCTTCAGGTGATTCCGCCCGTCGCGGCTCGGGCATCGGCCGATCGTCGGCGGGTCCGGGATCCTGGCTGTGCCCGTGAGCCAGGTCCAGCAATTGCAGCAGACCGATTCCGTCGCTCAGACTGTGATGCGGCTTGAACAGGTAGGCGGCCCGACCTTCGGTTATGCCGAGCACTAGCAGCGCCTCCCAGGGTGGACGCTCGGGATCTAGCGGGCGCGCAGCGAACTGGGCGGCCAGATCGTGCAATTCGGCCATTGACCCGTCGCCCGGTAGCCGCACTCGCTGCAGGTGGTACTCCAGGTCGAAATGCGGGTCGGGTGACCATGCCGGTGCAACCAAGGGCACCGCCGGCTCGACGACCCGTTCCCGCAGCCGCGGCACTCGCTGGGTAAACCGATCATGGGCGGCCACCAATCGATCCCAATCGGGCTCAGTGTCGAGCAACTCGACCATGACACCGGTCGACCGCGTTCGGTAGTCGCCACCGGTGCGCCACATCAATGCTTCCCACGCGCTGAGGTCTTGTCCCCCTCCCCACGAGGCAAGCGTGTCGTCGTCGGCGTTAGGCATGGTGATCGCCCATTTCGGTTGACACTGCTGCGTGGTCCACGGCGTTTGTCACTTCGAGTATCAGCCTCGCGACCGCGGCCGGGTCGTCGGACATTGGGACATGTCCAACGCCGTGAAGGTGGATCAGCTCCGCCCCGGGCAGCCGTTCTAGCATCGGCGCGCCGAAACCGTCGAACGGCAACACCCGGTCCTGGCCGGCCCACACCAGCCGGACGGGGTAGTCCCGAACAGCTGGCAGGGGCTGTACCTGCTGAATCGGGAATTCCCGAAGTAGGGGAGCGACTACCGGCGCCAGGCCCCCGGCCCGGATGGAAGCCGCCAGCGCCTCGGGTAGGACGCGATCCGGGTGCGCGACCTGCCCGGCCAACAGTGATCGGCGCAGCACGCCGTTTGCCGCGATCGCGTCGGCGCGTGACGCGTAGCGACTGAGCGCGCCGAGCGAGAGCCGTACCCCGGTTGCCCGTAACTCAATGCTGCGCTGTGAGCGCCAGGCCCCTGGGGGGCTGAATAACACCAGGGATCGCGCCCGGCCGCGGCGCGCGAGCTCGATTCCGATCCTCCCGCCCAGGGAATTGCCGGCGATGTGCACTTGCTGCAGACCCAGCTGGTCGAGATCGTCCTCGATGCGGTCGGTCAAGGCCTGAATCGAGGGCGCAGTTTGTGGATCCAGTGGCGGGCCGCCGCCGTGGCCGGGCAGCGTCAGCGCGATCACGTCATGGTGGGGTTCGAGATGTGGCAGCACTGGCGACCAGACCCGCCAGATGGCGCCGATGCCGTGTAGCAACAGCAGGGGCGTTCCGGTGCCACCGCGGTGGCTAGGGGTCAGTTCCAGCACGGGGAACATCGCGCGAGGTCGCCGGTGTTCGCGCCGGGCACGTGTAGCCACCGCGGCCACGGCGCTGCCGGCCAGGAGCGCAGTGGCCACGGTGGTTGCCCGTCGCCGCCTGTTGTTCGTCATTGTTGTCTCAGAACTCGAATCAGGGTGTCAGCACGGCCTTGAGGACCTCACCGCGGTGCTGGGCCTCGACCGCTTCGTTGATCTGGGCCAACGGCATCGTGGTGATCAGCTTGTCGAACGGGAACTTGCCGTCATCATGCAGAGCAAGCAAGTAGGGAATGAACGTCTGCGGGTCGGAATCGCCCTCGACGATGCCCCGGATGGTGAGTCCGAGCAGCGGCGGCTGGAATAGCCCGACCGAAAACACGGCCTGCGGGTCGGCAGGCACACCAATTAACCCGAGTATGCCGCGCATCCCAAGGGACGCAAGCAGCTGCTCTACGACGGATGTTACCGCGGTGGAGTCGACGGCGTAATCGGCCCCTGCGGGGGCGATTTCACGGATCTGGTCGGCCAGTGGACCGGCCTGCGGGTCGACGACGTGTGTGGCGCCGAGTTCGAGAGCGAGCGACCGCCTGCTCTCGTGTAGGTCGACCGCGATGATCGACGAGGCATCACGAACTGCGGCCGCCATGACGGCCGATAGCCCAACTGCTCCCGCACCGGCGACTATCACGGTCGTCCCGGGGCGTACGTCGATTGAGTTGAAGACTGCGCCGGCCCCGGTCTGGATGCCGCAGCCAAGCGGGCCGACGAGCTCGAGCGGAGCGCCCGGCGGGAGCTTGACCACGTTGCGCTCGTGAGCCAGCGCGTGCGTCGCCAGTGACGACTGGCCGAAGAAGTTGGCTCCCAATTTCGTTCCGCCAGCGGCTAACCCTGACGAACCGTCGGGACGCACCCCGCTGAAGTTGTATTCCAGGAAATTATGGCAATACGCCGGCTCTCCCTTACTGCACCCCGGGCAGGCGGCGCAGCTATTGAAACTGATCGCGACGTGATCGCCAATAGCGACAGTCGTTACCTGCTCACCGACCGCCACCACGGTTCCGCTGCCCTCATGACCCAGCACGCCGGGTAACGGAAACGGTAGGTGCCCGTGCTGGACGGCGATGTCGGTGTGACAGATGCCGGCTCCGGCGATCTCTACCACGACTTCGTCGGGGGCTGGATCTTGAAGCTCCACTTCGGTGAGGGTGAACGGCGCACCGATCTCCTGAACCACAGCGGCTGAGATCTGCATCCGTGCCCCTTTTCTTTCCGGCGGCGGTGGGTCCGAACTGGCTCTGCTCGCGATTAACACCCGAGCCAGTCGAAGTCGGATTCAACTGCGCTGATCCCGATGGAGCGAGTGTGGCCGAACTGGCGGAGCGGGCGCGTCACCACATCGGGCGGTTCTCTACCCCACAGAAGGGGTATTTCGCTCCAATACCCTTGGCCGCACGATTTTGACTCTTCATAGTGAGATGGCCAGAGCCAAGGTGACTGTTGCAAGCTACCCGCCCCGATAGCGTGCCGGTGTGCCCGCCGTCCCAAACTCCAGGCATGCGGGCGCGGTGTCGGGGCCGGGTTTGCGGTCAACGGAGACCGCATTCCCGCAGCACGGCCGTCACGACGGCGACGCAGGGGAGGCGAAGTGAGAATCGCAGTAAGCCCACCAGCTGCGCCGGGACGAGAATCTGCGTCCGAGCCGAGGCAAGATGTGGATGCTCAGGGGGTGCGTCGAGGACAACGGGGTCCTCGAGGCAGCTCACGACGCTGGCAGCGTGATGTGAGATGACCAGCACTACGCCGCCGCTGATAACGGTCGACGAGCTCATCGAGCAGATCAAAATGGCGCCTGACGGTCCGAAAGTCGCCGCGTTCTTTGACTTTGACGGAACCCTGATTGACGGCTACTCGGCCGGCGCGCTCTACGCTCATCGCGCCCGCAATTTTGAACTCGGACCAGATGAGTTCGTGCGTACACTGCGTTCCGCGCTCGGGGGGCCCCTCGACGAAGTCGCGTTCGAAGACCTACTGGTGCAAGGAATCCGTGGCTGGGTGGGCCGCACCGAAGACGACCTGATGGAACTCGGGGAGCAGCTCTTCACCCAAGAAATCGCCGGGTCGCTCTTTTACGGGGCGTGGCGATTGGTACGCGCCCACCAAAACCGCGGCCACACCGTTGTGGTCGCCACATCGGCGACGCGGATGCAGGCGCAGCCGATGGCCCGCGAACTGGGTATCGAGCACATCTTGTGTACCGAGCTCGAAACCGAGCAAGGCGTGCTCACCGGGGAGCTGGCAGGTCGTACGCTGTGGGGCGATGGTAAGGCCGCTGCGGTCAAGGAATTCGCCAGACGGCAACGTATCTCATTGAGAAACTGCTACGGCTATGCCAATGGCGATGAGGACATCGCGATGCTCGACACCGTTGGATTCCCGCATCCGGTCAACCCGGCGCCGCTCCTGGCCGAACACGCCGCGGAGCACGGCTGGGATGTCGTGCGGTTCCGGGGCAAACGTGGCCGACTACACCCTGTGGCGCTGGCCCGGACGACAGCGTTGTACGGCAGCTTCGCCGCGGCGATGGGCGCCGGAGCGATCGTCGGAGTATTGACGAACGATAGCCGCGGTGGTGTGGACCTGGCCACGTCCCTGTTCGGCAGGGCCGCAGGCCAATTCGGCAATATCAAGATTGACGTCGTCGGTCGGGAGCACACGACGCACCGGCCGGCCGTGTTCTTCATCAATCACCAGAGCACGCTGATTGACGCGCTTGTCACCTCCAACGTCGTGCAGCGGGGGTTCACCGTTGTGGCGAAGGCCGAAGTAAAGCAGATACCCGTGCTAGGACCGCTACTCACGCTGGCCGACGTGGCGTTCCTCGACCGCGCCGACACGTCGAAGGCCATCTCCGCAATGCAGCCGGCGATCGACAAGCTGAGCAAAGGCGTTTCAATCGTGATTTCGCCAGAAGGCACCCGGTCGCTGAGCCCCCGGGTCGGGGCTTTCAAAAAGGGGGGCTTTCACCTGGCTCGTGACGCCGGAGTTCCGATCGTTCCGATTGTGATCCGCAATGCCGGCGAAATCATGTGGCGCAATGCAAAGGTGGCTCAGGAAGGCACGATCGAAGTCGTTGTCCACGAGCCGCTTCCGACTGTCGACTGGACGAAAGCCGATCTCGATGAGTGGGTGCCCCGAATGCGCCAACTCTACGTCGACACCCTCGACGATTGGCCGGGCAGCCAGGTGGGCAAGCGCTGGTCGGAGATGATCGCGAAGGCGTCGGTGCGGAAATGACGGTGCTGGCGGATCGCCTCGCGCGGCTACTGCGCGCGAACGGGTCCGCCGCCACGCAGTCTCCGGATGAGGCCGACACTCTACTCAGTTCCAACGAATTTTCCACAAGCACAGCAGAATTGGCGTCGCAGCTGGGTCGCGACGTGGCCGACGTGCGGGCTGAGGCAACTGCCTACGTGCGCGAGATGGCAGCAACCCATGTCCCGGGCGTCGTGCGGGCCTGGGAGACCTGGTCTTCATGGATGGTTCGTGGATTCCAAGTTGTCGTCGATGACGACGATCTTGCCAAATTGCGAGAACTCGACCGCGACCACGCCTTGATCTTCTTGATCTCGCACCGTTCGTACCTGGATCAGTTCTCGTTTCCGCCACGCCTTACGCGGGAGGGCATTTCGCCGACGTTCGGGCTGGCTGGCGCGAACCTTAACTTCTTTCCCCTGGGTGCGTTCGCGCGGCGCAACGGGTTCATCCCGGTGCGACGCTCGACGGGGGATGTGCCGGTATACCGATTGGCCCTGCGCGCGCTCGTTGGCCAGATGGTGGCCAGCGGTCGCAACCTCATTTGGTCAATCGAGGGCGGCCGGTCACGCACTGGCAAGTTACGGCCGCCGCGATACGGGTTGCTGCGTTATGTGACCGACGCGGTCGAGTCGGTCCGATCGGAGCGCACCCTCGCTGTACCGGTCTCTATCCTTTTCGACCAATTGCCGCTGCACGAAGTAAAACTGATGACGGAAGAGTCGCGCGGACTACCGAAGAGGCCCGAGAATGCACGCTGGCTACTCAGTTACGCGCGCGGTCTGCGGCATCGATTGGGACGCATATACATCAACTTCGGGTCCCCGGTCGCGTTGTATGAGCGAATGGCTGAGTTGCGCGGAGAGGGCCTGAACGACCGGCAGGTGGTCGAACGAATCGCGTTGGAAATCTGCCACCGGCTAAATCAGGCCACGCCGGTGACCGCGACGGCGGCCGTGTGCGTTGCGATGCTCGGCGCAGACCGCGCCCTGACCCTCGACGAAGTGTGCGCCACCGTCGCACCGCTGGCGCAGTACTTGCACGACCGCGACTGGCCCGTCGCTGGGGGAGCCGATCTCACCGAGCGCGCCACCGTATCGCAAACGCTGCACGACTTGGTGGGCTCGGGTGTGCTGACCTCCTACTCCGAAGGGCCAACAACGGTGTGGGGCATCGGCGCTGACCAGCATCTGATCGTCGCGGTCTATCGCAACAGTGCAATCCATGTTCTGGTGATGAGGGCGATCGCCGAGCTCGCCTTGCTGGCGATCGTGCGAACGCCAGGAGCCACCAAGCGCGTTGGCTGGGAGAGAGCCTTAGCGGTCCGCGAACTGCTCAAGTTCGACTTTTTCTTCGCCGGACGAGCTGAATTCGCCGATGAACTGTGGAATGAGTTTGCGATCATGACCGGCCATAGCCACGACCCGGACGTACCGATTGACACCGATGAGGCCACGCGAAGTCTGAATGAAAGTGACCTGCTGGTAGCTCATCTGGTGCTCAGGCCGTTCATCGACGCCTACCGAGTGGTGGCCGAGGAGTTACTGAACCTCGGTCCGGGCCGCCACGTCGACGAACAGGAATTTCTCACCAGGTGCCTTCGCCTCGCTCGGCAGTGGTCACTGCAACATCGCATCACCGAGGAATCGGTATCAGGCGACATGTTTGCCACCGCGTTGAAGATGGCGCGTCACCGGGGGCTCCTCGATACCGAGACCGCTTCAACCGACATAGCGGATGGTCGGGCAGCGCTCGTGGCCGAGCTCGAGGACCTGCAGCGGTCCATAGGCGAACTAGCCCAGATGCGCCGGGATTTCGCACCGGCTTGAGGGGGTCCTCGCAAGAATGGGATTTCGCCAACCGATGTGGTTTTGGTAATATGGTAAGACCATAACCGTGGCGACCACCGTGCTGTGGCTTTCAACGAAGAGAGGCAACCGATGACCGAGTTCACCGACATCACCTACGAGGTCGACAACGGCCTGGCCTGGATCACGATCAACAGGCCCGATCGGTACAACGCGTTTCGGGCGCGAACGCTCGACGAGCTGATCCGTGCTTTCAAAACCGCTTGGGCAAGTTCAGAAGTCGGTGTGATCTGTCTGACCGGGGCGGGGGAGAAAGCCTTCTGCACCGGCGGTGACCAGAAGCAGCGCGCCGAAACCGGTGACTACGGGCCGTCCGATACCGGGCTGTTCGAGGTGGATACCTTGCATCGGGTCATCCGCGACGTGCCAAAACCGGTTATCGCTGCGGTAAACGGGTTTGCGATCGGCGGCGGCCATGTCCTGCACGTGCTGTGTGACCTGACGATCGCTGCGGACACCGCGGTCTTCGGTCAGAACGGTCCACGGGTCGGATCCTTCGACGCAGGCTTCGGCACCGGCTTTCTCGCACGGGTGGTGGGAGAAAAGCGTGCCCGCGAGATCTGGTTCTTGTGCCGCAGGTATTCGGCGGAGCAAGCAGCCGAGTGGGGACTGGTCAACAAGGTGGTGCCTGCCGACGAGCTCAAGTCGGAGGTGCGGGCATGGGCGGACGAGATTTTGATGCTTTCGCCGACCTCGCTGAAGGTTCTCAAGCAGTCGTTCAACACCGATACCGAACAGTTCGCATCAGTAGGCCAGATGGCTTACTCGACTCTGAAGATGTTCGGCGAGACACCCGAAGCGCAGGAAGGCATTACCGCGTTCAACGAGAAGCGCGTGCCGGAATTCGCCGCCTACCGCGGCAACTGAGCCGATCGTCGGCTGGCGCAATCATCGGAAAGAGCATGGGCTATGACGCGCATCTTTGACCCCATGGTGCTGGATGGCAAGCGCATCCTCATCACCGGCGGCGGCACGGGGCTGGGCCGTGGGGTGGCTGCGCAGCTGGTCGCGCATGGCGCCCAAGTCCATTTATGGGGTAGACGCGAAACGGTGCTGGCCGAGGCCGCCGCAGAGATCTCGGCCGGCCAGCCCGGCCGCGTCCACTACCAGGCGGTGAATGTCCGGGACTTCGATCAGGTGGCCGCTGCCATCGCCGAAATTTGGCATCGGCAAGGACCTTTGACCGGCTTGCTGAACAACGCCGCGGCGAACTTCATCGCGCCCACCGTCAGTTTGAGCCCTCGCGCATTCGACGCGGTCACTTCTACCGTGATGACCGGTTCGTTCAACACGACGCTGGCCGTCGGCAGGCGTTGGATCGCCGAAGGCCTGCATGGATCGGTGCTGTCAAACCTGACCACATGGGTGTGGAGCGGTTCGGCGTTCGTGGTTCCGTCGGCCATGGCAAAGGCGGCCATACATGCGATGACAATGTCACTGGCCGTCGAGTGGGGACGCTACGGCATTCGTCTCAATGCCCTTGCGCCGGGACCGATTCCGACCGAGTACGCCTGGGAAATGCTGAATCCCACCGATAAGAGCTCGGTCGGTGCTACCCAGTCAGAGCAGATCCCACTCGGTCGTCCAGGGACGATCGACGAACTCGCGAATTTGACGATCTTCGCGTTCTCCGACGCCTGCGACTATCTGACCGGGGAGACCATCGCGATGGACGGGGGCCAACGGCTCGCCGGGCCGAATACGTTCGCCGGCCTAACGGCGATGACGGACGAGGATTGGGCGGCCGTACGCGAGCGCAGCCGGGCGGCGTCGGAGACGGCCAAGGCCGCCCGTTCGGTGTAACTGATCGGCACCACGATGACAGAGGCAACGAATACGGTAAGCGAGTGCGGCGTGCCCCCACTGCGGTTAGGCATGGCGGTGGTTATAGCGCTCGCCGGATTCTCCTTCGCAGTAATGGGTTTCGCGATGGACAACACGGCGATGATCGTTGTGGGTGTGGTCGTCGGCGGCTCTGGCTCGACCGCGGTCAACGCACTGGCGAACGCGGCTAACCGATGGCGTCAGCGTAGAGATTGATAGTTGTGAGCCGGGTCCCGGTTCATCCCCGACCAGGAAGGTGCGCAGTGCGAGTCATTTCATCGATCGAGGACGCTATTGAGGCGATCGGCCAAGAGCTAGGCGTCAGCGACTGGACGGGAATCGACCAGAAGCGCATCGACGCGTTCGCCGACGTCACCGGGGATCACCAGTGGATTCACGTCGACCCGGACCGCGCGAGCGCCGAAACTCCCTACGGTGGAACAATCGCCCACGGATTCCTGACGCTTTCCTTGATTCCCGCCCTCAGCAAGGCCAACTACCGCGTCGAAAACGCGAAGATGGGCATCAACTATGGGCTCAACAGGGTGCGGTTCCTTGCGCCGGTTCCGGCGCGCAGCCGCATCCGCGTTCGATCGGAGCTCATCGACGCCGCGAAGGTGGACGACACAACCGTTGACCTGATAGTGCGGCACACAGTCGAGCTGGACGGCTCTCAGAAGCCGGCCGCCGTGGCGGAGCTTATTGCCCGCATGATTTTTTAGCCGCCACCCCGTAACGCGGCCGATTGGAGAAGGGACGATTCGACCTGTGACGTGCGGTATGTCGCGAGTAGGTCACGGCCGAATGCGTTCAGCGGCTTCGGGTAATAAAATAACCATAGAATAGGTCTTACCTTTATACCGAAGCTTAGAAGGGCGGAGGGACGATGGAACCAAGCGCGACGAGCTCGGCC
>Ga0209655_10001102_pt1 | contig 10092 bp, 7 predicted proteins | sample BogFormECP03_OM2_FD_188236 | JGI IMG/M metagenome (GOLD analysis project Ga0209655, IMG submission 188236) | Bog forest soil microbial communities from Calvert Island, British Columbia, Canada - ECP03_OM2 (SPAdes) (version 2) | ecosystem: Environmental > Aquatic > Freshwater > Wetlands > Bog ...
AGAACGGGTTTGCTTTCCAGTACCTGCCCAAGATTGACCGCGATTATTCGTGGACCCACATCTGGGAGGATATGTACAACGGCAAGGTGAAGGGCATGATGGCCTTCGGAATGAACGGAGTGATGATCGGCCCGGACACTACCAAGAACATCAACGCTCTGAAGAAGGCCGATTGGCTGGTAGTTGGTGAAATTTATCCGGACGAGACGAGCGATTTCTGGAGAGCTCCGGGAATCTCAACCGACGAACAAAAGAAAATCAATACCACAGTCTATCGCTTGCCCTGCGCCGGCTTCGCGGAAAAAGACGGCAGCATGACGAACTCCGCGCGCTGGGTGACTTGGAAATACGCCGCGGTTCCGCCTCCGGGCCAAGCGCGCCTCGACCAGGACATCATCGCGCAGATTTTCCTGCGCGTTCGGGACCTCTACAAGAAAGACGGCGGACAATTTCCTGACCCCATACTGAATCTGAACTGGGCCTACGCGGACGCGGCCCATCCGCCACTCACTCAGGTGGCCATGGAACTCAACGGTAGGGCGCTCGCGGATTTGACTGATCCGGTGACGAAACAAGTGATTAAGGCGGGTCAGCAACTGCCCGGATTCGCATGGCTGAAGGACGACGGCACCACGATGTGCGGCAATTGGATTTATTCCGGCATGTGGACGGAAGCGGGGGCGCAGATCCAGCGGCGAGGAACGGAAGATCCCTCCGGAATGGGCGTGTTTCCGAACTGGGCATGGTCGTGGCCGGCCAACCGCCGCGTGCTTTACAACCGTGCGTCCTGCAATCCAGCTGGGAAGCCGTGGGATCCGGAGCGCAAGCAAATTTGGTGGAACGAAGCGGCGGGAAAATGGGTCGGCAATGACGTGCCGGACTTCAAACCCGACTCCAATCCGAAAGACCACATGGGGCCGTTCATTATGAATCCCGAAGGCATCGGTCGCCTCTTCGCTCCGATCGGGGTACTCGCGGACGGGCCGTTCCCTGAACACTACGAACCGATCGAAAGCCCGACCAAAAACCTTCTGCACCCAGACCAATCGAATAATCCATTGGTCAAAAAGTTCAAATCGCCGTACGACAAATTTGGCGACCCGGCAGAATACAGCATCGTGTGCACGACGTACCGGTTGACGGAGCAGTATCACTACTGGACGAAAAATAATCCGATGAACGTCCAGTTGATCCCGGAACCCTTTGTGGAAATTCCTGTCGAGCTCGCGGACGAAAAGGGAATTCGCGGGACGGACATGATCCATGTAATTAGCGCGCGGGGAACCTACACCGCCAAAGCCTTTGTGACGCGGCGGCTGAAGCCGATGATGATCGACGGCAAGAAGGTTTATCAGATAGGGTTGCCGATTCATCAGGGCTTCCGCGGCATTGACGAAGATGAAGGAAGAAACGCGCGGACCCCGGCGAATTTGCTGACGCCAGCGGTGACCGACCCGAATGCCCACACTCCAGAATCCAAAGGGTTCCTAGTGAAAGTCGAGAAGGCGTAGGGAGCGACGATGAGCCAGGCGTCAACGGAAATAATCAGAATCTCAGCACACGCCGGGCCCGTTCCGGGCGCCGGGCTAAACCGGGAATTCCAAGTCTGCAAGCTCGTGGACACCACCACGTGTATCGGTTGCAAAGCTTGCGAAGTCGCCTGCCTGGAATGGAACGGTTACACCTTCACTGAGACGTCTTTTAACAACAGCTACCAGACCATGCCGGAAACGGCGTGGAATTACTGGAACCTGATCAAATTCAACGAGCACGAGCGCGACGACGGCAGCATGATGCTGCTGATGCGCAAAGATCAGTGCATGCACTGCGAAGAACCGGGCTGCCTGGAAGCATGTCCGGCGGACGGTGCCATCGTGCAGTACGCCAACGGCATCGTGGATTTTCAGGAAGCCCACTGCATCGGTTGCGGCTACTGCGTTACGGGATGTCCCTTCAACATTCCGAAATTCAGCCCCGAGGCGCACAAAGTTTTCAAGTGCACGCTGTGCAACGATCGCGTATCGGTGGGTCTCGAACCAGCCTGCATCAAAGCTTGCCCCACGGGCTGCCTGCACTTCGGCACAAAATCGGAGATGAAGGACCTGGCGGAATTCCGAGCGGAGCAGCTTCGCGACGTCTCCGGCTTTGCCGACGCGGGAGTGTACGATCCGGCCGGAGTGGGCGGAACACACGTGATCTACGTCCTGCATGACGCCAAGAATCCCGAGTTGTACGGCGGGCTGCCGAAAGATCCGCATATCCCTTATTCGGTTTGGCTGTGGAAAAAACCTCTGAAATGGCTGGGGAATTTGGCCATGATCGGCGGCATCGTCGGTCTCGCCTTGCATTACCTGCGAACCGGGCCGAAGAAAGAAGAGCCGATCCCGCCGGACGACCGGGGGCCTTCATGAGTACCACCGACACTGTACGGCGTCCTCGAACGACTACGGATTTCGACGAGGAACTGATCCCGCGTTACACGTTTGTCGAGCGCGTGAACCATTGGTTTGGCGCAGTAACATATACCTACTGTTTGATTACCGGTCTCGCTTTCTGGACACCTTACCTTTACTGGCTGGCCGCGACTGTCGGCGGCGGAACAACGGCGAGATTCTGGCATCCATGGTTCGGAATTTTTTTCGCCGTGTCTCAGTTCTTGATGTTCGTGCAATGGGGCGGCGATATGGAAATGGATCACGACGATCGCGTCTGGGCGGATAACATCAAAGCCTACATAAATAATGAGGACGACAAACTTCCTCCAGTCGGACGCTTTAACTGGGGACAGAAACTCTACTTTTGGGCGATGGTCGGCAGCACGATTCTTCTTCTGCTTTCCGGCTTTGTGCTCTGGTACGTTGAAGCCGTTCCGTGGAGTTTCCACATTTTGCGCTATGTGGCGATCTTGATTCACGCCAGTGTGGCGCTAATCACCATCGGTCTATTCTTGATTCACGTTTACATGAGCACGCTCTTGGAAGAAGGAAGTTTCGCGTCCATGGTTCACGGAAACGTTACCCGCGCGTGGGCCTGGACCTTCCACCGCAAATGGTATTACCAGGTCACAGGTAGATCCCGACCCAAACAATGATCCCTGCGCAGTGGGATCGCCGAATCCGCCGCGCCACAGAATTAACCTCAACATATCCATTCGGCGCTGAAGGGCTGCGCTTTTACGCGCGGGTGGCAACATTCCAGAAGAGCCTCTATGCGGAAATTCAGAAAGCGCTGAAGGATTCGCCTAAGATTTCCGCCGACCGCCCCCTGCGGGACGAATTGGATTTCTTCCTTCTCCTGCCGCACTTTTCCCCATTTCTATCCGTGATCCAGCATATTGCACCGGCGCCGCTTGCCCAGGCCGCCGATGAACTTGCGCAGAAAGGTCCTGCGGCATGGCAGCACGCGATTGAAGATTTCTGGCACGGCGACCCTGATTTGGCGTCGCCTGCGGACGACGCAGAACAGGTGCGGAGCGACGACTCACTCGAGTCAACTTCATCCGATCGATTGCTGGCGTGGATTTTTCTCCAGCCGTATGCCGAATATCTTGCCGCTCACCGCGAGCCGACGATCGTGGATGGAACCCCGTCGACCTGCCCGCTTTGCGGCGGCAAGCCTATCGTCGGCGTATTGAGGAGTGAAGGTGACGGTGCAAAGAAGTCTCTGATCTGCATGCTCTGCGCGCACGAGTGGACTTTTCGAAGAATTTATTGTCCGGCATGCGGCGAAGAAAGAGAGCCGCAGATGGCGTTCTATTCCGCGCCGGAAATCGCGCACGTCCGCGTGGACGTTTGTGACACCTGCCACACCTATCTGAAGAACATCGACTTAACCAAGACAGGACTGGCGGTTCCCATTGTGGATGAGCTGGCGACAATTCCCCTGGACTTGTGGGCAGTTGAGCACGGTTACAAGAAGCTGCAAATCAACATGCTGGGAATTTAATCACGCAAACGTTGCTCTTCATGGGAAGTCCTGCGCCCGAGAACATTGGAGGAGGGTGGGCAACATTAGAACGAGCCGTAAATCCTCGCCGAGATCGTAAGAGGACCGACAAACTAGATCACAAAGATTGACTTGGCTGCCGCGGTCGAATTTAATGCTGGGGTTGCAAATCGCAACATTCAGGCGGTGCGGCCCGAGATGATGATCCTCGACGTATCGGCAAAGTCCGGCGAAGGCATGGAAGAGTTTCTCGATTTCCTTGGGTCGCGCCGCGCGGTTGCGGGGGCGGTGGCAGCCTCTCAAGGCGCCAACGCTTTCGCGGCGCCTGATTAAGCGGGTGCGGGCAGTCGAACACGAGCGCACTTCTCGAAAATGATCGGCCTATTCTCCATCGTCGCGCTGGGCTTCTTCCTCGGAATGCGCCACGCCACCGACCCCGACCACGTAATCGCCGTTACAACCATCGTTTCCAGATATCGAAAGATCAGCCACGCCGCGCTGATTGGCGCTTTTTGGGGCGTGGGTCATACGCTCACGATCCTCTTGGTGGGCAGCGGAATTATCCTGTTCGGCTGGGTGATTCCAGCGCGCATCGGTCTTTCGATGGAATTTTCCGTCGGCTTGATGCTGATTCTCTTGGGCGTCCTGAACCTGACCGGCATGCTTCAATGGATTACCAACACGTTTTCTTCCGGCGGAGGAGTATCGGGGCCGGCTCATTCTCACCCTCACAGCCACGGTGATTACACTCACACTCATCCGCACAAACACGATCCCGAAACTCATCCTCACGCATCAGAGCAAACGCCACTTGGATGGTTCGATCGCCATTTCGGCCGGATCGGGCTCTATCAAGTTGTGCGTCCTCTCGTAGTAGGACTCGTCCACGGTCTTGCCGGCTCGGCTGCGGTCGCCCTGCTGGTCCTGACGACGATTCGCAATCCGAAATGGGCAGTTGTCTACCTGCTGGTTTTTGGAATTGGCACGATTGCAGGAATGATGCTCATCACGGGAGCGATGGTGCTTCCGTTTGCCTACGCGAACAAACGATTCTCGCGCCTCAATCTAGGATTGCGCGTTGCTTCCGGCCTGATCAGCGTGGCGTTCGGCCTTTTCCTGGTGTACGAAATCGGCTTCGTGAACGGGCTGTTCACCAGCCATCCGCAGTGGACACCGCGCTGACCTAATTAGCAGACTGTTGAGAGCGCCGGCCCGAAGCTGTGGCGTTTTCTATGGGCCATCGGCAGGGAATTGGCCGGAATAATTTGCACGAAACTGTCCACCGCCTAATTTTAGATACACCTATGTTCCCCCAAGATGCCTCCGGTCGGATCTCCTTGGGTTAGTTATTAGTATGCTTTGCCGAAGTTTGCCGCCACCCAATATAAGGCTCCTGTAGACTTACTTTTGGGTCTTGCCTACATGAAATCCTCTCGGTCATCCGTGCTCATCTTGGGCGCTTGGTTGTTTTTTGCCGGTGGCTACCTAGTCGTGGGTCTATTGCTACCGTCCGGCTCGACGCAAACGGCCTTAAGCTATTTCTTGGCGTGCTTGATCCCGCTTTTTGCCAATACTGCCTTGCTCTGGAACGCTGCCTCGCCCTATCGCCGGCGCAATGCATTTTGGATGCTTTTCGCCCTTGGCTGTACCTTGTGGCTTGCCGGCATGTTAGTAATTATTTACATACGGCTGGTGATTCACCAGGCTTTATATTCGCCGTTTTATGTCGATCTTCTCTTTTTTCTTCACACCGTGCCTTTCATAGCCGCACTGGCTTTGGCGCCACATGCCAGGAAAATGCGCGAGACACTTCGCTTCGGTTTACTTGATTTGATCCTGCTCTCGATTCTTTGGCTTTACGTGTACATTTTCGTAGCCATGCCTTGGAAAACGATCTGGCCCGACGTGGCGTTATTCAACTCGCGCGACGTCGCCAGCTATATGGTCGAAAATCTCGTCGTGGTAATCGGATTCGGATTTCTTTTTTTTCGCGCCAAAGGCGCATGGCGAAGAATTTACGGCCATCTCTTCGGAGCCACTTCTCTGTACCTGGTTGGATTTGTTTTGACGGCCCTGGTTATGCGTATTCCAAGGTTCTATAGCGGGTCGCTCGTTAGACTGCCGGCGTTTGCGGCCTTTGTATGGTTCGGCGTCACGGGAATTGTGGCGCACGACCTGGCATTCGAACCGGAGCCTGCGCCAACGCCGACGCGGCGAGACACGCAATGGCCTGCTCGCCTCGCTATGCTCGGAGTGCTCGCAGCTCTGTTCTTGGCTGGATGGGATGTTTTCGTCAGTAGCGCTCCTGCGCCGGTGGTGAGATTCCGTCTGATCGTAACTTTGGTTACTCTGCTCGTCGGCACATCGCTTGTTTTCCTTCGGCAGCATATGGTCTATCAGGAGCGCACCGGTCTGGTGCGCGATCTCTGGGAATCGCTCGAGAACGTTAAGCGGCTGCAGACTCATTTCGTACAATCAGAAAAACTTGCCTCGCTGGGGCAACTCGCCGCCGGCGCAGCGCACGAAATAAATAATCCGCTTACCGCCATTCTGGGTTACGCGGACGTGCTGACTGTTGAGAATCCCCGAAACACGCGCCCGCACGTGTTAGGAGAAAAAATCCGAGAGCAAGCCAGGCGCACAAAAGATCTAGTCACAAATCTTCTCAGCTTTGCGCGGCAAGTGCCGGCCGAAAAGCAATTGCTCGACCTCAACACCGTGCTCACCGGAGCCGTACAGCTTCGTAATCTGGATCTGCGCGAAAAAAATATCCGCATCGAACTCGAAAGCCGAAGCGTGCTTCCGGCCGTTCGCGGCGATCCGAACCAGTTGCTTCAGGTTTTCTATCATCTGATCAGCAATGCGGTGGACGCCATGGAGACCGGTGGCGGCGGGATACTTATGATCCGCACGCTGCGTGAGAGAGGCAACGTCATCATCGAATTTTCCGATACCGGCCCCGGCATGCTGGATCCCGAAAAGGTTTTCGACCCGTTCTATACGACGAAGCCGGTAGGAAAGGGTACTGGGCTGGGACTCAGTATCTGTTACGGGGTAATGCAGGAACATGGCGGAACGATTTTGGGATTTAATCGTCCCGAGGGTGGCTGCACATTTCGTTTGGAGTTGCCCGCGGTTCTCGCGATGTTTCCGCAAGCATCAGCGCTGCCGATTGCACCCGTCAATACTCGCTAAAACGACATTGAAAATGGATCTTCTCTAGTCGTGGCCAGTTGAGCTGCGAACCTCGGATACGGGACTCCCGGCGGATATGCTAGAGTCCAAAATCTATGGATGCTCCAGCAATTGCAACGCAAGGTTTGACCCGCCGGTTTGGCGACCTCGTCGCCGTGCAAGATGTGAATCTTTCCGTCGCTCCGGGCCAGTTCTTCGGATTTCTTGGCCCCAATGGCGCTGGAAAATCCACCACCATTAAAATGCTTACGGGTCTGCTAGCCGCGAGCTCCGGCAGCATTCAAGTCCTCGGTCTCGATCTGGCGAAAAATCCTGTCGAAGTAAAGCGCCAAATCGGAGTGGTACCGGAAGGTTTGGCGCTGTTCGGCCGGCTTACGGGCGCTGAATATTTGAATTTTGTCGGCCGCATGTATGGTCTCGATCGCGAAACCGCCGGGAAACGCACGGCCGAACTTCTCGATTTCATGCAGCTCGCCGAACAGCCAAAAACTCTGGTCACGGACTACTCGCATGGAATGCAGAAGAAACTTGCTCTCGCCGCAGCCGTGATTCACGGACCCAGAATTCTTTTTCTTGATGAGCCGTTCGAAGGCGTGGATGCGATCGCATCCGGCACGCTCAAGGCCATGCTCCAGCGCATGATTGCGCGGGGCGCCACGATTTTCCTCACTTCCCACGTTCTGGAAATCGTAGAGCGTCTTTGCAGCCACCTGGCCATCATTCACAAAGGACGTTTGGTTGCGCAGGGTTCTCTGGAAGAGTTGCGCGCGGGTGTCGAGGCGCAAGCCGCTGCCGCTTTGGCCGGCGCCTCACCCGGTGAATCCCCCTCCGCGCCGGGAGAAAAGCTTACGCTCGAGGAAATCTTCCTTCGCATCGTTGGCGGCACGCGTCACGCGGACCAGGAACTTTCATGGCTAGGCTGAGTTTCTCGCCCGGAATGCGCGGGCAGTTCGCTGCCATCGCGCAAGTTCGATGGCAGCTTTTTGTCAATCGCCTGCGCAACATTCGCGGCCGTCTCGAAATGGTTGCCCGCGGATTCATGTTTCTCGGCTTCGCTGCGGCCGGCCTGGCAGGTTCTGTCACCCTCGGCGCGCTCGCTTGGCTTTTCGTCACGCGAGGGCGTCTCCCATGGCTCGCTATTCTGCTCTGGTTCGTATTCCTGTTCTGGCAGCTCTTCCCGGTGATGGCCACTGCCTTCGGCGAAACCGCTGATTCATCGGGCCTGCTTCGCTTTCCTCTCTCGTTTCCTTCTTATTTCCTGGTTCGCTTGGTTTACGGCGCGTTAGAGCCGTCCACGTTCCTTGGCAGCTTCTGGCTCTTAGGATTTGCAGTTGGAATCGGAATCGCTGATTCTCGATACTTCCTGTGGGCTGCCATCGTCCTGCTGGCGTTTGCGATATTCAATATTCTGCTCGCTCGCATGATTTTTGCCTGGGTCGAGCGCTGGCTGGCTCAGCGCCGCTCGCGTGAAATTCTCGGCGCTGTTTTCTTTGTCTTTATCATTTGCTTCCAATTCATCGGACCGCTGATGAGCCGAGTCGGCCGGCACAGTCATCCGGAAATGTCGAGAATTACAACTCTGGCATTGCCTTACGAGCGTGCTTTTCCTCCAGGCCTGGCCGCAGAAGCCATTTCCCGCGCGATCCAAGGCGCGTTTGCGCCGGCGCTGGCCGCGTTTGCTTTGGAGTGCGTTTACGCGTTGGCAATACTCTGGCTGCTGAACGTTCGCCTTCGGGCGCAGTATCACGGAGAGAATCTAAGCGAAGCGATGGCGCGCAGCACATCGCCAAAAGAAAAACGAGCCATTCGTTTCGGTTGGAACGTCTCAGGCATTCCGGGCTCCGTCGCGGCCATCCTGGAAAAGGAATTTCACTACCTCTCGCGCAGCGGGCCGATGTTGTTCACGTTTGTGATGCCGGTCGTCATTCTCTTGATCTTTCGTCTGGGTCCCCAAACTTCAGCGAAACAAGGCAATTTCCTGGCGCACGCCCCCGACTTGGCTTTTCCCGTTGGCTCGGCCTATGCCCTGCTCGTCCTGACGAATCTGGTTTACAACTGTTTCGGGGCGGACGCAGTCGGTATGCAGCTTTTTTTTGTTTCTCCGGTGAGCTTTCGCGAAATCCTGCTGGGGAAAAATCTCGCGCATACGCTGGTACTTGCATGCGAGGTAATTGCGATCTGGATTGCCGTGTGTTTCATGTTTCATCCGCCAGCCATAGACATAACGCTTGCGACGGTTACGGGAGTGGGCTTCGCGCTTCTTCTGAACTTGACCGCAGGCAACCTGCTTTCGATTTATACTCCAAAAAAAATTGACTACGGAGCGTTCGGCAAGCAGCGCGCCGCGACAATCACCGTCTTCGCCAGCCTAGGCATTCAGGCCGCGGTGTTCGGTTTGGCCGCCATCACCCTTCTGATTGCGAGAGCGTTTGGAAGCATTTGGATAGCGACCGTGATCTTTCTCATCTTATCCGGCCTGGCTGCCATTGGTTACAATATGGTCCTGAATCGCGCCGACCGTATCGCTCTCGACCGCCGCGACGCAATCCTCGCCGAGCTTTGCCGCGCGTAATTGGCCCGAAGGACTGTCCCTCTGGTGAACGAAACGGCCGAGCATTTCAATTCCAGATCCCATTTCAATTTGCACCATATCGGTCTCTGAGATACATTCGCGTCGCCGCGTGATTGTGCTTTTTGCGTGGCCGAGGAAATCCATGAATCGCTCATTTCTTTCGACTTTCGTTCTTTTAGTTCTCGTCTTTGGTTTGGAGAGTTCTGCACCGCTGGCAGCGCAGCCACCTCAATCTTCAAAATTGGAGACGCCGCAAACACTACGCGCGAAAACGGCGCAAGACCTGGATGAACTCGTGCAAATTCCCGGTATCTCCGGCTATGAAAACAAGCTCGCTGAAACAATTCGTTCCAAGATTTCGGGTCTTCACCCCGAAACAG
>Ga0209655_10001104_pt1 | contig 10086 bp, 12 predicted proteins | sample BogFormECP03_OM2_FD_188236 | JGI IMG/M metagenome (GOLD analysis project Ga0209655, IMG submission 188236) | Bog forest soil microbial communities from Calvert Island, British Columbia, Canada - ECP03_OM2 (SPAdes) (version 2) | ecosystem: Environmental > Aquatic > Freshwater > Wetlands > Bog ...
ACACGTTGGCGATGGCGGTGTCGAGAAGCTCCATGAAAGTCGCCAGAGTGACGGTGATGGCGATGAACCATGGATTGATGCCCACACGGGGTGCGGGAAAACTTAGGGGGATGGCTGGTGCCAGCGCCTCGCTCATGAGCCCTCTACAGGATTCGATGCATAAGAGACCGTTCGGTCTCATTCATTTTATGCTAGAATGGCATAAAAGACCACTCGGTCTCAGAATGGGCCGCGGGAGTTAGCGATGACCAAGGGCGAACAAACCAGGCGCGAAATTGTGGAGAAGGCCGCGCCGCTGTTTAATCAGAAGGGGTTCGAAGGAACGTCACTTGCTGACCTGATGCAAGCGACCGGGCTGAAGAAGGGTGGGATCTACCGGCATTTCTCGGGCAAGAGGGAACTAGCCGCCGAGGCCTTCGACTATGCGTGGGAGAAAGCCGTGCGCGGCAGGCTCGACGGCGTCGCGCAAGTTCCGGACTGCGTGGATCGCCTGAAGAAAACGATCGACAATTTCGTCGAGCGACGCGCGGGATTGGTGCCCGGCGGATGTCCGCTGATGAATACCGCCGTCGAAGCCGACGATGGAAATCCCGTGCTGCGCGCGCGCGCCGGAAAAGCATTGCAGGGCTGGTCGGAGCGCTTGTCGCGGATCGCTTCAGAAGGCATCAAGAAGCAACAGATCGACCGCAGAGTCGCCCCGCGGCGACTAGCGCAGCTGATCATCGGCTCACTGGAAGGCGCGTTGCTGATCAGCCGGCTGCAGAACGATGAAGAACCGCTCCGCTCGATGAGGCAACACCTCGACCAATACCTCGAAGAATACGTCCGCGCAAAACACCAAACAAAGTCGTAGCCAGTTCGACAGCCACGTGGGCCCCAACGCCTGAAGGTAGCGGTGTCACTGCAGAGAAACCAGGCCCCCAAAAAACAGCTTGACATATTCCCATATCGGAATGTATTATGAGCCCATGGCACGAGCTGCTACAACCTCCGATGCATTCAACGCAGTGGCCGAACCCCGGCGCCGGGACATCCTGAACTATCTGGCGCTGCAGGAGCGGTCGGTGGGCGAGATCGTAGCGGCGCTCGCGCTGGAGCAGCCTTCGGTGTCGAAACATCTGCGCGTGCTGCTGGACGTGGGGCTGGTAAATGCACGGCGGGAGGGACGGAGAATGATGTACCGAGTGAACGCGGAGGCGATCCGTCCGTTGCATGAATGGACCAGCACGTTCGAGCGATTCTGGCACCATCAGCTGAACCGCGTGAAGGAACACGCAGAGCGGAAGAGCAGTTCGTGGCAGGGCGCGATTCCAGCCGCGGGTAAGACAAATTCTGATTAAAGGAGAAAGCATGACTTCGACGGCGATCAAGATGAATCGGACGATTGAGGATTTGACGTTGAGCATCACGCAGGAAATTCACGTGCGGGCTTCGTTGGACGTAACTTTCAACTCATTGCTCGAGTACCTGGGACCGCTGAATGAAACGCCAGACGGCAAACCCATGTCGCTGAAGATCGAGCCGTGGCCGGGCGGGCGCTGGTATCGCGACCTCGGCGGTGAGAACGGCCATTTGTGGGGTCATGTGCAGGCGGTCAAGCGGCCCACGTTGCTGGAGTTTTATGGACCCCTGTTCATGTCGTACCCGGTCAGCTCGAACGTGCAATACCGGCTGAGCGAGCAGGATGGCGGAACGCTGATCAAATTCCATCACCTGGCGTTCGGACTGATTGCAGACGACCATCGCCAGGGAGCTGTGAAGGGTTGGACGTACATGAACGATGGCGTGCGCAAACACGCGGAAGCGCAGCGCCGGCCGCAGTAGGCACGACGGCTGCGGGAGGGGAAATGTATGTGTCCAGCGTGCATTGCGAGCGCCGCGCTGATTTTCACCGGGATCATGTCCACAGGCGGGTTGACGGCGCTCGCAGCGAAGAAGTTGCGTACGAAGAATAACGCGGACGACAGGGGCTCGTTCGATTCTCAAAGTGATAGAGACCAGAACACCAAATCTGACACGCAGGGAAAGGAGCAGCTATGAGCCTCGCAGAATCACTTTTGATGGAGTTCGACCAGGAAGCACAAACGACCAAGCGCGTGCTGGAACGCGTTCCGGACGACAAACTCACTTGGAAACCACATCCGAAATCGTTCTCGCTGGGACAGCTGGCGCTGCACATCGCTGCGGGACCGGGCCAGATCGTCGCGGCAGCCGCGCAGGACACCGCTGAAGCTCCGAACTTCTCGCAGCCGGAGGCCAAGAGCCGCCAGGAAGTGCTGGAGACTTTCTCCAAGAGCATGGCGAGCGCGCGGACCACGCTGAAAAGCATGGATGACGCCCGGCTCGTCTCTACATGGAGATTGACGAGAAACGGAAAACCGATGATGGAGATGCCACGGATCGTATTCCTGCGCTCCATCCTCATGAATCATACCTATCACCATCGCGGGCAGCTTTCGGTTTATCTGCGGATTCTGGATGTTCCGGTGCCTTCGATCTACGGCCCCAGCGCAGACGAAAATCCGTTCGCTTAATTTCACAACAATCGAATCTACAAACCAAAAGGGAGGAGACGACGATGGAAACGACCGTAGAAAAGAGCGGGATGGATCACCCGAATATCGTGTCGCATGCGGAGTGGATCGCGGCGCGCACGGAGTTGTTGAACAAGGAGAAGGAATTCACGCGGCTGCGCGACGAGCTGAGCCGGCAGCGCCGGGAATTGCCTTGGGAAAAAGTGAAGAAGCAATACGTGTTCGAAGGGCCGACCGGCAATGAGACGCTCGCCGATCTCTTTGGCGGAAAAAGCCAGCTGCTGATTTATCACTTCATGCTCGGCCCCGGATGGGTGGAAGGCTGCCCCAGCTGTTCGTTTCTGGCGGATCATTTTGACGGCAGCGTTCCGCACCTTGGGGCACGAGACGCGCGGCTGGTAGTAGTTTCGCGAGCGCCGCTGGCGCAGATTGGCGCGTTCAAAATGCGCATGGGCTGGCGGTTCAAGTGGGTATCGTCGTTTGAGAACGACTTCAATCGCGACTATAACGTCTCGTTCTCGAAGGAAGAGATTGCCAACGGGCAGATGTACTACAACTACGCGATGCAACAATTCCCGAGCGAGGAAGGCCCTGGCGCGAGCGCGTTCTACAAGGACGAGGATGGGAATATCTTCCACACCTATTCGACCTACGGGCGCGGGCTGGACATATTTCTGGGAGCATACAACTGGCTGGACATAGCTCCCAAAGGGCGCGACGAAGATGGGCTCGCGTACTCGATGGCGTGGGTGAAGCACCATGACAAGTATGTTGACGGCCAGGCGGCGGATCCGCTGAAGACATACTCGCAGCCGAAAAGCTCGGACGCGACGTGCTGTTCGGGCGAGAACGACTAGCGATGGTTGTACTGCAGCGGGGGGCGCCCGTGCGCCGGCATTGAATGCCCTGGCGCCTTCGCGCGCGGCTTTTTCGTGATGCGATCAGGAGGCGGCTGCCGTTAAGAGCCCCTCGACCTTGCTGTCCAAAGCGTGCGCCACTTTCGACGCTTCAGGACTGTGGTAGGTAGAGAGGAAACTGGCCATCGTGTCGTAAGTCAGGTGCACTCCGTCGGGGCGCTCGTCCACCAGGATTGTCACCGGCGCATAGGAACCGGCATCCGGCACATGTTCCACCATGTGCGCCATGATGACGGGGTTGCCGACCACCAGGCGGACACTTTTCGGCGCGCGTTCACCGAGTTTTCTGCGCAAGACCTCGCCGAGGTCGAATCGCGCGAATTCCATCAAGCCTGCCGTTCCGATGACTTTCTGCACGGCAGCTTCCAGTTCCGCAAATGTTTTCGCCGACATCATATCGTTGCGAAACGTTGCCCTATTGGGGCGGCCGATGGCCGCGTCGAGTTTCGCAAGGACTTCCTGGAATGATTTAGACGAAATCACAGTAAACCGCTGCACTTCAATCCGCTTCGTGGTCACTTTGTTGCTCCTGTCGCGCTAGCCTGCGTCCGCACCGCTGCTGGAAATTGGATGAACTTCGTCTAGCGCGGGTTACGACAGTTGTCCGAAATAAATTGCAGCGCTCGGATTGACCCTCAGAATATAATCCCGCCAGCGTGAATAGTGGTGTCGCGAAATTCCGCGCGCCGCTCTGGGCCGAACCCTCGCGATGGGAGGCGGCAGAATGGATGGTCCGATAGCAGGCAATCCGCACGCCGCTCTCAACGATTACTTGGCTGCCGAGCGCACCGTTCTTGCGTGGATCCGCACCGGCCTCGCTTTGATGGGCTTCGGCTTCGTGGTGGCGCGCTTCGGACTTTTCCTACAGGAGTTCCAAGCCGCGCAGAACACTCCGTCTGCCCAGGCGTACGGCCTCTCGCTATGGTTTGGCACTGCGCTGATCGCCATGGGAGTGTTCGTGAATCTATTTGCGGGATGGCAGCATGCTCGATTGGTTGGGCTGCTCGATCGCGGCGGTCCAGTGCGTTCTCGTCCTGCGGGGCCGGCGGTCACGATCGCGGTTTTCCTGGCAGTCGTCGGATTAGCGATGACTGTTTACCTGATTTCAGTGCGCGGTTCGGCGCAGGCGACGATGGGGAACAATTCCCGGAATAACGAGGAGACGCCCATGACATCAATGGCACCCATGGCAGACAACGGAATCATCAATAAGGTCAGCAACCATTCGGTGGACGAAACAGTGGAAAAACTCAAAGGCATTCTGCAAGCGAAGGGCGTAACGCTTTTCGCCCTGGTGGACCACAGTGGCGAAGCAGAAAAAGTCGGGATGAAGATGCGTCCGACGAAGCTGCTGATTTTCGGGAATCCCAAGGGAGGCACGCCGATCATGCTGGCGGCTCCTGACGCGGCGATTGACCTGCCGCTAAAGATTTTGGTTTGGGAAGATGCGCAAGGGAAGGTCTGGGCTTCCTACAATAGTCCGGCGTATTTGCAGCAGCGGCACGCCATACCGCAAGACTTGCTGCCGAATATCACGGTGGTTGACGCGCTGGCGGCCAAGGCGGCGGAGTAATCAGCAAAGTCTTACTCATGCAGCCGACATTCGCAACACATCGTGTCTGCGCTGAACCTCGATTCCGCCTACTGCACACCCGCGTTTGCGAAATCTTGGGGTCCGGGAAGCGTGCCGCGCAGGTAGGTGGCATCCCAATTGAATTGCCAGCGGCCTTTCTCTCGTGCGAAGCGCAACGGACCCGGCGTGAAGTCCACCCATTGGCTCCATCGGCCGCTTTGTTTGTTGACCACTACATTCGACATACCGTCCAAAACCATTCCCGGCTGTCCGCCGCCCTCACGACACGACGTAGGCTGGAATTCTGCTCGGCCCACCCACTCGAAGCCGTTCAGTTTGTCGGACTCGCTGAGATCCTGCGGCACCATCGCTTGGATCGTCAACGCGCGGCACTGCCGTAGAAAATGATCGAGGGCGTAAGGACTGCCGGAGACGATAGCGGTCGTCCAGCCGTCGGGCCCCTTGCGCCAGTGCCGTTGCAGTTCCGCCATAGCAGCGCTTTGCGCTTCGCGGTCCGCGCTCGTGAGGCCGGGAATTCCTTCATCTGCAGAACTGTCTGAGCTTGAATGGCCGCAGCCAACTGGCTCGAGGAGCATCGCTAGCGCAAGTGCCAGCGAGATAACTGAAGTGGCGCGATAGACTCTCATTATCGGCCTCCTTTCTTTGCGACAGTTCCTGTGAAGAACCGCACGAGTTACTTCACCTTCTCGAGACGTGGAATCATGGTGTCGCGGGGGCCGTCAATCGTGCCGTCCTTGTTCACGGTGAAGATCAGCGGGCTGGGCAACATGGGCCCGAAATCGCCGCGCGCGACGATCTTGTTACCGTCAATTTTGTAGGTGCCGTCAACGGCGTACGCACCAAGCGCTACGTAGGCCTTGCCATCTTTGAATTCGGCGTTGATTGTGCCGCTGGGGTCCCGGTATTTACCTTCGGCGCCGCCCCCACACCCGACGGCGAGTGCTGCCGAAGCCAGAACGAAAACAAAGAGCGCATCGCGGATCGATCTACCATTCATAAAATCCTCCTGAGCAGACATTCCAGTTTTTGATTTCAAGAAACGCGCGGGCCTCTCCCGTTGCACTCCCAAGGACCAGCCACGCAAACGCCATCCGTTGCCGTATGGCCGCCAGCGGTGCTACAGTTCCTTGCACAGACGGGACTTGGAGCCGGCAACAGACGGGTTCCCAGGTATGGCCCTTCACTACGCAATGCGCGAAAGCGAAAGAAAAACCGTCACGGTGGCGAAGCCCCCTCAGGGGGGCGGCGAATTCGCATCCGCGCAAATCGACCGGCCCGCCGCCAAGAGGGAAGCGCTGGACCACCTGTTCAGCGTCACTTACGAAGAGCTACGCAGATTGGCATCGAGCGTTCGGCGCGGCGACCCCAGCGCGACGCTCAGCCCCACCGCCCTGGTGAATGAAGCGTGGCTGAAGCTCGCGAAATCCCCGGACGTTGGCGCGACATCCCGGCTGCATTTCAAACGCATCGCGGCTCGCGCCATGCGTCAGCTGCTGGTGGAGGCCGCACGGCGACGCAACTCCGGCAAGCGCGGCGGCGGCGCGAAAATTACGGTAACGTTTGACAGCGAGTTTCAGCAGAAACTCTCCGGCGAAGACGAACTTCTGGGGCTGAACACTGCGCTGGAAGCCCTGGCGCGCATGAATCCGCGACAGGCAATGATGGTGGAAAGCCGCTTCTTCGGCGGGCTGGACATTCCGGAAACCGCAGCGCTCCTCAACGTATCCGAAGCCACCGTCCTTCGCGATTGGCGGGCCGCAAAGGCCTGGCTGAGTCACGAACTTCGCCGGGCGTAACGGCTGATCGCTGCGCTGCTTCCTTGCCATTTCAGCCGGAGAGCAATGATGGACAGCACTCGCTGGCAGCGAGTCCAATCTCTTTTTCACGAAGCCGCCGATATGCCGCCGGCGGAACAGCGCGTTTTTCTGGAAACGCGATGCGGCGACGATGCGGCGCTGGTCAGCGAAGTCTTGGTCCTTTTGGAGGAAGACGCGCGCGGTGGATCCTTGCTCGACGGCGATGTGGCTGAAGTTGCGAGCCAGATATTCAACGATCCCTCGTCAGGCCCGCTTCCGTTCAAGGAATTTGGGCCGTACCGCATCAAACAGGCGCTGGGCGAGGGCGGCATGGGCGTGGTTTACCTTGCCGAGCGCGAAGATCTTGGCAATGAAGTTGCCATTAAAATTTTGCGCGATGCCTGGGTTTCGCCTGCGCGTCGCGAGCGCTTCAACGCCGAGCAGCGCACCCTCGCGCAGCTGAATCACCCCTCCATAGCGCGGCTGTACGACGCGGATACTTCGCCGGACGGGACCCCCTTCTTCGTCATGGAGTATGTGGAGGGCGTGCCGCTAACGGATTATTGCAAAACAAAGAAATGCACGATCCAGGAACGTTTGCGGCTATTCCGCGCAGTTTGCGAAGCGGTGCTGTATGCGCATCAGCACGCCGTGATTCACCGCGACTTGAAGCCTTCCAACATTCTGGTGAAAGAGGATGGAAGTATTCGGCTTCTTGATTTTGGCATCGCCAAGCACCTGGAAAATCTGGGCGAGCTGGTGGACCAAACTATCACCGGCTTGCGCCTGATGACGCCCGCCTACGCCGCGCCCGAACAGATTCGCGGCGGACCAGTCGGGATACACAGTGACGTCTATTCGCTTGGAGTGGTGTTGTACGAATTACTTGCGGGACAGTTGCCGTTTGATTTGTCGAGCTGCACGCCGGCGCAAGCTGAAAAAGTTTTGACCGAGCAGGAAGCCGAGAAGCCGTCGGAAGCTGCCGCCAAAGCGGCCGCGTCGGCATCGGCGGAAACGAACGGCAGCGCAGTCAGCGCGAGCAGAGCGGCCTGGGCCGAGCTGGACGTGCTTTGTCTCACGGCGATGCACAAGGATCCGGAGCGCCGTTACCAGTCGGTGGAGGCGCTCATCCGCGATGCGGACCATTATTTGAATGGCGAGCCTCTGGAAGCGCGGCCCGATACTTGGCATTACGCGCTGGGCAAATTCGTGCGCCGGCACTGGCAGTGGGTTTCCGCGGCGGCCGTGATGTTCGCGGTGCTCGTGGGCCTGGTGATTTTCTACACCGTTAGATTGACCCGGGCGCGCAACGCGGCTTTGATGCAAGCCGCGCGAACGCAGACCGTTCAGCGCTTCATGCTGAATCTTTTTCAGGGCGGCAATCCCTCCGCTGGACCCGCCGATGATTTGCGCGTGGTGACGCTGCTCGATCGCGGCGTGCAGGAAGCGCGCAGCCTGGACGCCGAGCCTGCGGTGCAAGCGGAACTCTTCGAGACGCTGGGCGGTATTTACCAGAAGCTCGGCAAGCTTGAGCAGGCGGACGCGCTGATGGAATCGGCTCTGGCGAAACGCGAAGCGCTTTACGGCCCGGACAGCACCGAGACGGCGAAGGGACTGCTGGCGCTCGGGTCGTTGCGCGACGCGGAGGCTAGATACGGCGATGCCGAGCGGCTGATCCGGCAGGCGCTCGATCGAGACAGGCGCCACTTGCCGGCGAACGACCCGGCGGTGGCGAAGGGCATGCTCGCGCTCGGAGGAGTGCTGGAGGACCGCGGCGCCTACGATCAATCCATCGCAATTCTGGAACAGACCGTGCAGCTTTATTCTGCTCCAGGTTCCGAGCCCGCCGACCTCGCGGATAGTTTGTACGAGCTGGGCAACGCGCATTTTTATGCGGGGCATTACGAAAAATCCGAAGAGATCAACGAACGTGCTCTGGCAATCTACAAACAGATTTACGGCGATCGCCATCCGCGCGTGGCCGATGTGTTGATCAATTTGGGCGCGATCCGGCTGGACACCGGGCACTACCGCGAGGCGGAACAATATGACCGCCAGGCTTTGGACATCGTGCAAGCCTGGTATGGCAAAGATAATCCCGAGACAGCGACCGATTTGACGATCCTCGCGCGGTCGTTGGTTTACCAGAAACGTTATGACGAGGCGTCAGACTTGTTGCAGCAATCGCTGGCCATCAAGGAACGGACGTTTGGCAAGGTGCATCCTAGCGTTGCGTCCACCCTTAATGAGCTCGGTTCTGTGGCGCTGCAGGAAGGCAAGTACGCTGCGACAGAGCAATACTTCGAGCGGATGGCGGACATTTATCGCACGGACTATGGAGAACAGCACTATCTATACGCGACGGCGCTTTCCAATCTGGCCAGCGTGTACACGGCGCAGCAACAGTGGACCCGCGCGGAAAAACTCTACCGCCAGGCAATTCCCATTTACACCGAATCACAATCGCCCACGCACATCAATACTGGCATCGCGCGAATCAAGCTCGGTAGGACTTTATTACGGCAGCACCGCTACGCGGAAGCGGAAGGCGAGACTCACTCCGGGTACGATATTCTGAGCCCACAGATGGATCCAAAAGTGAGCTGGCTGATGAACGCGCGCAAAGACCTAGTGGAAGAATACGAAGGCATGAAACAACCAGAGCAAGCTGCAAAATTCCGCACAGAGATCGCGGCAACTGAGGCCAAGTCTCCCGCAAATTCCGCCAAAAAGTAACCACCGCTGCACGTGCTGCGCTGAGCTGAGCTGCGTAGCGAGTGTTCTTAATTCGCGTGAACGAGCGCTGCGTTACAGACCGAGGTCGCTGAGTCCTGCATGATCCGCGGGGCGTGTTCCGATCGGCCAATGAAACAGGCGCTCGGACAGCTTGATGGGAAGATCGTTAATGGATGCGTAGCGGTGATGCATGATGCCCTCGGCGTTGAATTCCCAGTTTTCGTTGCCGTAGGAGCGATACCATTGTCCAGAATCGTCGTGCGATTCGTAGGCGAAACGCACGGCGATCCTTGCGCCATCGAACGCCCAGAGTTCCTTGATCAGGCGATACTCCAGCTCGCGATTCCATTTGCGCGTCAGGAACTGAATAATTTCCTCGCGGCCATTGACGAACTCTGCGCGGTTGCGCCAGCGGCAATCCACCGTGTAAGCCAGCGCGACGCGTTGTGGATCGCGCGAATTCCAGCCGTCTTCGGCTTTGCGTACTTTTTGCACGGCTGACTCGCGAG
>Ga0209655_10001105_pt1 | contig 10084 bp, 8 predicted proteins | sample BogFormECP03_OM2_FD_188236 | JGI IMG/M metagenome (GOLD analysis project Ga0209655, IMG submission 188236) | Bog forest soil microbial communities from Calvert Island, British Columbia, Canada - ECP03_OM2 (SPAdes) (version 2) | ecosystem: Environmental > Aquatic > Freshwater > Wetlands > Bog ...
GGCGAAGCAAAGCCCGGCGGGCAAGCCGAATGAACCGCTGCCGCCCGAAGGCGCCGACGCTTACAATCCGCGCCAGACAATTCTGTCGCAGCCTCAGCGCGTAACGCACCCGCGTCAAACTCTCATCCAACCCGATGCATCGCCCGATCCGCCAAAAGTAGTTCCGCAATTACCGAACATCGTCGAATGGGGCAAGTCCACTCCCGCGGCGCCGCCGAAACTGCAAATCTCGGCGTCAGCACTCGCGCCCATCTTGAAAAATCGCCATCACGAATCTGCGGCCGCACCCGACATTCGCCACGATTCGCAGCCCGCCGATCCGGCGAACCTCGCGCAATCCGCTAGCAACATTCCCGATCTCAAAATGCCGGTGAAACCAGCGACCGCCCCGGTGATGCAAGCGCGCCGGCCCGAAGAAGCGGCCGTTCCTCAGATTGAGAACAATGCACCGAATTCCGGCGCGCTGAATATCGCGCCATCAGCTTCGAATATTCCTTCTCTGAAAATGCCCATGGCGGCGAGCAGCGCCCGCGTCGCGCACATGCCCGGCGCGCAAAGCGATGCTGGCCCGGCTCCATCGATCACAAATGCGGCGCCGGCGAATTCGGAAACCGCGCTCGGTCTCGCGCGTCCCGGCTCTGGCGCATCGTCGGTCAAGATGCCGTCGGCCGGCAGCTCGGGCGGCGGCGGACCGGTTGCGCGCACACAGAAAAATTCCGGCGATGCCGGCGCGGCCCCGGCAATTCCAGGCGCTGATTCCGGCGGCGATTCCAGCTTGCGGCGGCTCGTCTCGCTTTCCGCGAATCCCGCTCCACCTTCGCCCAAAGTTGAAATTCCAAAAGGAAATCTCGGCGCTCGGCTCTCCGAGTCTCCCGGAGGCGCGAAAAAAGGTGTCCCCGGCGGCGCAGCGAATGGCACTCCAAATGGTCAGGGAAATAATGGCGGCGGTTTGAACGCAACGGGTGGCAGCGGAAGCCCGGCCGGAGGAACTGGGTCTGGAGCGGGATCAGGTGGGAATGGAAAATCAGGACCGCCAGGAGTTTCGATCACGTCCACTCAGCCCGGCGCCACATCGCCGATGGGTGGAACAGGCGGCAACGGCGGTTTGCGGCCGAATCTCTCTCTACAGCCTAAGCCCATAGCCGATCCGCCAGTGAATCCGAAGCGCAGGCCGTCATTCGGTCCCGGCGATTTCGACAACGGCCTCGCGCCGGAAAAAATTCTCGGCGACAAGCAGATTCACACGCTCTATATCAATCTTCCGAATTTAACGAGCGCTAGTGGAAGCTGGCTCATGAATTTTGCAGAGCTGCAGGAATTCCATTCCGCCAGAGCGCCAAATAATCTTTCCGCTCCGCTGGCCGTCCGCAAGGTTGATCCGAAATATCCGACATCGCTGGTAACGGCGAGAGTCGAAGGAGAAGTCGTCCTCTACGCGATCATTCGCGCCGACGGCTCTGTTGATAGCATCCAAGTATTGAAGAGTCTCGATCCCGAACTAGATCGCAACGCGATAGAAGCCTTCTCGCGCTGGAAGTTTTCCCCAGCCACGCGTGACGGCTCCCCAGTCGATCTAGAAGCGGTCGTGCATATCCCGTTCCGAATTCCGCCAGATTTCTAGTAGGGGACGGTGCTTTAGCCCTCCCGAAGTTCGGCCCCGTTTTCGGGTTTATCGCTAAACCGACAAAACCTCGATCACCCGCGAGATATCCCGCTCGGTATTGTAAATATACGGCGACACGCGCAACGAGCCCTCTCGCAAACCGACATAAATCTTCTCGACTTTCAACTTGTCGTAAAGCGCGGCATTCTTCGAGGAATCGCGCGACGAGATGCAAACAAACTGCCCGCGTCTTTCCGCTTCCGCGGGCGATGCCAGCACGCAGCGATCGTACGGCAATCTCTCCACCAGCATGCCAATCAATTGCGCGTTGTGCGCGCAAAGTTTTTCTGTCCCGATGCGGACGAGAAACTGCAAAGCCGCATCCCACGCTGCAAGATTCGTGAAGCTGGCCGTCTCCGGCGTATCCCACCGGCGCGCGCCGGCACGCGCATGCAAATCATCGAGCGGCAATCCGGAAAATTTCTGTGCGCCTTCGAGCGCCATCCAATACATTCCGCCTGGCGGCAATCGATCGCTCCACTCTCGCTTGGCCCAAAAGAATCCCGTGCCGTATGGGCCGAGTGTCCATTTGTATCCCGACGAGACCAGAAAATCGCAGCCCAGCGCGGACACATCGATGGGAATCGCCCCGGCGCACTGGCTGGCATCCACTAGGAACGCGGCGCCAGCAGCGCGGCAAGCGGCTGCAACTCGCGGCGCGTCGAGGCGCGCGCTATTGTCAAATCGCACCAGGCTGGCGGAAACCAGCCGCGTCCGCGGCGTCAAATTCGCAATGTAATCATCCGCGGCAATAAATCGCCCGGCGGGCTCGATCACTCTTACTTTCAATTTCCCGGCGTGCTGATATGGCAGCCAAGTCGCAAAATGCGCCGGAAATTCGCCCTTCGCTACGATCGCTTCATCATCCGGCCTCCAGTCGATCCCCGCCGCCACCGCAGCAAATCCCGCGCTCGCCCCGGTGGTAATGGCGATATCATCCGGCGCTGCGCCGATTAATTTCGCGATCGAAGTGCGCACGCGATCTGGCAATTCGAAATAAATGCCATCCGGCAAGCGATACGGCAGCTTTTTCCACTCGAGCGCCTGCTTCGCAGCGTTCGCCGCGGCGAGCGGCATCGGTCCCTGCGTCGCCGTATCCAGATAAATCACATCGTCAAATTCCGCAAACTCCTTGCGATAGTCCATGAACGTCACAGCTCCCGTTTGGCCCCGAGACCACGTCGCAGGCAAGTGTAGAACTTCTCTGTTCCGCGTATCACGGGAAATACGTCAGCGAGTGATTCTAGGGAAGGCCAATTTGATCGGCCAGCGGCAAGTGGCGAGCGGCCCGCATTCGGGACGAAAAATTACAGCGGAATGTTGCTCAGAAATGAGTTCGCAAATCCCGGAAGCTGGTCAATATCAACAGCCGTCCGCTGCCGCTCTCGATCTCCGAATGCTCCAGCTCCCAAGTGGCGTGATGGGGAATAAAGACCGCGTTCATCCCCGCGCCCAGCGCGGGATTAATATCGCTCCGCGGACTATTTCCCACCATCCAGGCATTCGACTTCACTACTTTGAACTGGTGGATGATGCGCTCGTATGTCGGCGCGTCCTTTTCACCGACGATTTCGATCGCCTCGAAATGCGTTTGCAATCCGGAGCGCTCCACCTTCGCCGCTTGCTCGGCAGCTTCGCCCTTGGTCAACAAAATCAATCGATGATGCCCCGCGAGATAAGCCAGCGTTTCCGGCACTCCATCCAAGATATGTGGCGGCGTGTTCTCCATCACGCTGACCAGCTCGTGAACCCATTGCACCATGTCGCGCTTGGCTGCGTTTCCGGCCAGCTTCATGTAGGTATCTTCGAGCGAGCGCTTGAAGCTTCGCACTCCATAGCCATGTTGCCGAATATTCCGCCGCTCCGTCTCATTCAAAATATGCCGCGCATATTCGCGCGTGTAACCGAGCGGCTCCATCCGCGAAATGAATTCCTCGATGGACTGCTCGAAGAAAATATTGTTCTCCCAAAGCGTATCGTCAGCATCGATCAAAAGAGTCTGCCGCGCCATCGCGAAAATTCCCCCAGTAGGGGAGGGTGCTTTAGCCCTCCCGCATTTCGGCCCTGAAACAAATGCGAAACATCCCGCACATGGGCCGCGGCATGAACGCAATCGACTCCTTTGCCGCGGCACACCATCTACTTAAGAATATGATTGCACTCACCGATATCAACAACTCTCGGAAATTCGGCGACGAAACGGACTCCCGGAAACTCGCCGCAATCTAATTGGGGCCGAACGGCGGAAGGGCTAAAGCACCCTCCCCTACAAGTGCAAAATCAGGAAGCCTTGCGGACGCCCTTGGACAACGTTTCCAGAATCTCGCGGGCCAATTGCTGCAGCTCGCCAAATCGCGTCAAATAATCCTGAAACTCGCGATTCAGATCGAGGGCCGTGGCCGGCTCGAGCCGCGTTCGCAGGATCATGTCGCGCAAATGCACGGGATGTGGCAGCGCCGCATCTTCCCGCAATTCATCCAACGCCGTGCCCGGATCGTAGTGATACATGGCAACACCTCTCCACAAGCGAAACTGCCGTCATTCTACTCCGATTGCGGAAAATGTCAGGCGGGCGTAGGCAGAAACTCGTAGCGTTCGATGCGCGCGGCCACTCCGCTCTTCCCCTCTTGCGATTCCACGCGCAGCACGCGCGCGTAACAGCGGATATGCACATCGCCAGCCAGCGTGATTTGCTGCGGAAGCGTCAATACAAATTCGATCTTGCTGCCCTTCTCAACCATCGCGCCACTCAGGAAATAGAGCCCGCGAAAGCTAATGTCGCGCGTCTCTCCGGGCAATTCAGGCGCACCATTCTCGCTGGCAAAACGAACCTTTAACGGAAGCGACATCGTGAAGCGGCGGGCGGCGCGGCGTTCTACGTCGTGGCCCATACTCCTCCCAAGGGGGACGAATCGGCTGAAGCTAACATTCCGCCGCGCAAATCGCAACCGAATTTGCCGCGGCGCATCTTATTGATGGGAGGGGCAGGTTCGCTCGTTCACGTAGGCGATCCGCTCGCGTCCCGTTTCGCGCTTGATCCAGCCGGCAATCCCGCGGCGGGTTGGCCCCGCGTATTTCCGCAAAAAATTCCCGCGGAGGATTTTCAGATGCACCGGAAGAATTTAGCGGCCGCGATGGCCATCATCGCGATCTTCGCCGCTGTAATTTCCATTCACGGGATTGTCGCCGCGGTTCCGTTCGCCAATTCCTGGGTGGGTCCGTACGCCACGCAGGCGCTTCTTCGCGGCCGCGATGCATTCGGAGACGCGTCCATCGATCATCCCGGCCTCCGCCGCCTGATCACCGCCGCGGATTTGCCCGCGCCGTACGCCACCACCTCGGCTGAAAATGGGGCGCATGTAGTCGCCCGCCCCGCCGATGCCTGGCCACAAGCTCCTGCGGGCTTCGAGGTGAAACTCTACGCAACGGGCCTGAATCAGCCGCGCAAGATTATTACTGCTCCCAACGGCGATCTGTTTGTGGTTGAAAGCCAAGCGGGCCGCGTCACCGTCTTTCGCGGAGTGAAATCCGATGGAAGCTTCGCGCAAAAGGAAATCTTCGCCTCCGGGCTCTCGCGCCCCTTCGGGCTGGCCTTTTATCCAGGCGGCGCCGATCCGAAATATCTTTATGTCGGAAACACCGCGTCGGTCGTCCGCTTTCCTTATCAAAATGGCGATCTCACTGCGCGCGGGAAAGCCGAAACCATCGTCCCGAGTCTTCCGAGCGGCACCTTCGTCGGCGGACCCGGGCATTGGACGCGCGACGTGGTTTTTTCGAAGGATGATTCCAAAATGTTCGTCGCCGTTGGCTCGTATTCCAATGTGAACGACGACGGCCGCGAGAAACGCCGCGCCGATATTCTTGAATTCAATCCCGATGGCAGCTCGGAGAAAATTTTCGCCTCCGGAATTCGCAATCCCGTCGGCCTGGCCATCGATCCGCGCACCGGCGACGTCTGGGCTTCCGTAAACGAGCGCGACGAAATCGGTGACGATCTTCCGCCGGATTACATCACTCGCGTAACACTCGGCGGTTTCTACGGCTGGCCCTGGTTTTACATTGGCCCGAACGAAGACCCGCGCCACATGGGCGCGCACCCGGATCTAAAATCGAAGGTGCTCGTGCCCGACGTCCTGATACAGGCTCACTCCGCGTCGCTCTGCCTCACTTTCTATGAAGCCACGCAATTCCCGCAAGAATTTCGCGGCAACATTTTCGCTGCCGAACATGGCTCGTGGAACCGCGCTAAGCGTACTGGCTACAAAGTCATCTTCGTTCCCGCGCCGAATGGCAAAGCCACCGGCGAGTACGACGATTTCCTCACCGGCTTCGTAACAAAAGACGGCAAAGTTTGGGGCCGCCCAGTTGGCGTAACGGTAGGCAGCGAAGGCTCGCTCTATGTAACAGACGACGGCTCGGATTCCATCTGGCGCGTGACGTACAAGTAGGGGAGGGTGCTTTAGCCCTCCCGCAGTTCGGCCATGTTTTGCGGCGTCGATTTATCTCGCGCGCGTGATGCAGACAGTGTGGTACGTCCCTGCCAACATATCGCCCACCGGAATAGAAGAGGGCCGAAGTGCGGGAGCGCCAAAGCACCCTCCCCTACTGACTCCTACGCGACGCTCCGTAATATCTCATTTTGACGCTGTCTCCTCGCGCGGCTAACATTCCTTCCGCTGAATGATTTCTGCAAACGAATCTCGCCGTCATCCCCGAGCGCGAGTACAACTCCCCGTGCGAATCCGTTGGCGCGACGCCTTTGGTCTGCAGACCGAAATCGCGCAAACTCTCGATCTCTCCCGCAACGGCGTTTTAATCCCCGGCAACGAATCCTGGTCCAACCGTACTCGCTTCTGGGTGACGCTGCCTTACGACGCAGACGACACCACCGGCCTGCAGCCCGAAATACCCGCGCGCATGGCGCGCACTGCCTTCACTCGCTCGGGCGCGCGCCAGGCTGCTCTTCATCTTCAAGTTCCTCATTCCGGCATCCGTTCCAAATTCGAAGAGCGCCGCTCGAGCCCCCGGCTGCCCTTCTCGCTGCCAGTCACCATCCGCCGCGACGGCGCTTACGCCGCCGAAGTCACAATGACGATCGATCTTTCCTATGTCGGCGTACGCTTCGAAGCCACTCGCTTTTACGCCGCCGACGATTTCGTGCACGTTCATATCCCGTCGGGCTCGTGGGCCGAGCGCGGTGAAATTCCCGGGCGCGTCTTGCGCATCGATTCCATCGGCGGCGAACTGGCAGACGCTGCCATGTCTCGAACTCCCCGTCTGCACGCTATCGACCCCGACATGGTGAAGGGCGTCGCCGTAGTCTGGCGTCCCGCAGCCGATAGCTAAGTCCCCGACAATTATTTCTCGTCGGGGCGCTCGCTTGCTGCTTCCGCTTCGCTCCTCTAAACTTTAGTCCCTTCTAGCAATGGCCGAAGTCTTTCATCGCCGCTTTTTTCTCAACGGGCCCGCCGGCCCACTCGAGGCGCTGCTTTGGACCTCAGCTTCGCCGGATCCCGCGCGCGCTGCGCTCGTGTGCCATCCGCATCCACTTTTCGGCGGCACCATGCACAATAAAGTCGTCTTCCAGACGGCGAAAGCGCTGCACTCGCGCGGCTTTCCCGTGCTGCGATTCAATTTTCGCGGAGCTGGCCAAAGCGTCGGCACGCATGACAAAGGCCGCGGGGAAGCCGAAGATGTCCGCGCCGCAATCGATTACCTGGCGGAAGAATTTCCCGGGCTGCCGATCATCCTCGCCGGATTCAGTTTTGGATCCGTGGTGGGATTAAAGGTTGGCTGCGCAGACGAGCGAGTTCAGGAGCTGATTGGCCTTGGCGTTCCGGTGAACGATTCCGACCTGAGTTTTTTGAAAAACTGCGCCAAGCCGAAATTGATCATCCAGGGCGGCGACGATCAATACGGCGCAAAAGACCGGGTAGAACATCTCTTCCGGGAAATTCCCGAACCCAAGAAATTGATCTTCATCCCTGAGGCCGATCATTTCTTCACTGGAAAGTTGGACCAGGTATCGGCCGCAATATCAGCCTGGATTGACGAGCTCGCCTAGGGGAGGGTGCTTTAGCCCTCCCGCAGTTCGGCCATCTTTAATTCTTAGTATGTGGCGACGGCCGAGCCCAACGGAGAAAGCAGAAAAAAACAAGAGGGCCGAAAAACGGGAGGGTCTGAAGCACCCTCCCCTACGACGGCGCGCGCGCTCACGACTTATTCTCGAATACCTTCAGATACTGCTCGCGGGCTGCGGGCTCTACGCCCACGATTTCTAAATTCGCTCGCACGTGTGCGACCTTGCTCATGCCTGTGAGCGCGGTGGTGATTCCTGGCGTGGAGCGGGCAAATTGCAGGGCGCGCAGCAGATTGCTTTTCAATCCCAACGCGGCTTCGACTCCAGCCGGCATTTTCTTGATGAGGTGCCCTTGCAACAGCGCTGCGCTCGAAACTACCGTGATCCCCAGCGACCTTGCCGCCTGTACCAGCGCGCCCGCTTTTTCGTTCACCATCTGGTTCGGCAGCGTTAGTGCCTGCGGCATGGCTAGATTGAACGGCAGTTGTACGAAACGAAAATGATGGGCGGCGCCGGCGACGTCGCGGGCTACGGACACCATCTCCTCGAGCGAAAGATAATCCTTCATGCGCTTTTCCTGGCGAAACGCATTCCAGGTGGCCAGGCCGTACGCGCCTATGCGTCCGGCGCGGGCGGCATCTTCGAGGAACTCGAACGCCGCACGCAGACGATTGAGGAAATCCGGACGCGGAATTTCGTCGAGCTGCGTCTCCGGATTGTGCAGGTAGAAAACATCCACGCTTGCAACGCCTAGATTCCGCAGGCTGCGCTCGAGTTGATCTTCGAGATAGCGCGGCGCCATGCAATGGCATCCCGCGGCGATTTCTTCGGCGCGGAAAATTCCCTTTTCGAGATATTCGCGGGAAAAATAATCGTTCGGATCCGCAGGCATCTCGCCATCCGGCGTCAAAAATCCCGCCTTGGTACATAGCACCAGCTCGTCGCGCTCAAATCCCTTGGCGAAAAGTTGCTGCAATGCCGCCGCGATCGAGCGCTCGCTGCGCTGGAAGCGATAATTAATGGCCGTATCGATTACGTTCGCGCCGCACTCGACGGCTGCGACCACCGCCGCCGTATAATCCGCGTCCGTCGCAGCATCCGGCTCGCCGAGGTAGGTGCCGATTCCGATCGAGGAAAGAATTATCCCGGTGGAAAACTGCTCGCGGAAATGTCCCGCAGCGGCACGCCCGGCAAATCGCGCGGCATAGCGGCGCGTTCCTTCGGACGTTGCTTTCCCTGACTTCGCGCTCGGAAATCCTGCTGCGGTTGACATCTGACCTCAATTCATCGGGATTTAGAGACCGCGCAGTATAACAGAAGCAAACATATCGGCCGCGCTTGCGGAATCCATGAGCGGCGTCGGATAGTACAGCCCCACATTACGCCGACGGGCGAGTCGAGATGCTTTCGGGCGGCTGGCCCGCGGCCATGCCGGAAGCGATCAGCAGCTCACGTGCTTCGATGCGGAAGGATGGCAGCGTGCGCGCGAACAAGATTGCACCGATGATTGCGCCGATGCCGCCGAGACAAACCGTCAGCGGCGCGCCGATATGCTTCGCTAATGTACCCGCGAGCAACGCGCCAATTGGCGCCATGCCCATGAACATCATCGAGTACACAGCCAGCACCCTGCCGCGCATGTTATCCGGCGACATCGATTGCAGAAGAGTGTTGGACGCCGACGTCTGCAACATTACCGAGTAGCCCACCGGGAAAAGCAAAATCACCGAAAGCCAGAGCCAGTGCGAGAAGGAGAAGAGGATCAGGCTGACTCCGAATGCGGCGCACGAAATCGCGATCCAGCGGCCGAGACCGCGCAGACCCGTGCGCATCGCCAGCGTCAGCGCACCCCCTAGCGCGCCCAATCCCGCGGCGCCCATTAAGATCCCGAATGCTCTCGCGCCTCCATGCAGAATTTTGTCGGCGAAGATCGGCATCAGAACGCTATAGGGCAGCGCCAGCAGACTGATGCAGCCGAGCAGCAGCAGCATCGAGCGAACCGGCCGCATTTGCATCACGAAGCGAAAGCCTTCGGCGATGTGTTCGAAGGGCGACACGGTGATATTCGGCCGGACGAACGGAGCGAGGCGCATCATCAGCAGGCCCGCGATTACCGCGATGTAGCTCACCGCATTCGCAAAAAAGCACCAGCCCTCGCCGATCCATGCCACCAGGATGCCCGCTACAGCCGGGCCAACTACGCGCGCGCCATTGAACATCGAGGAATTCAGCGCGATGGCGTTCATCAAATCTTCGCGGCCCACCATATCGCCTAGAAATGCTTGGCGCGCGGGAATGTCGAACGCGTTGACGATGCCGAGCGACGCGGCGAGCACGATGAT
>Ga0209655_10001106_pt1 | contig 10073 bp, 7 predicted proteins | sample BogFormECP03_OM2_FD_188236 | JGI IMG/M metagenome (GOLD analysis project Ga0209655, IMG submission 188236) | Bog forest soil microbial communities from Calvert Island, British Columbia, Canada - ECP03_OM2 (SPAdes) (version 2) | ecosystem: Environmental > Aquatic > Freshwater > Wetlands > Bog ...
ACTTGCAACGGCACGTCAATCACCAGCGCGTCGTTCACGTTCAGCACCAGTCCCGTCTGTGCGTAACCCTTGAATCCGGTTTGCTGCACGCTGATGGTGTAATTTCCCAGCGGCAGCGATTGGAAGGAATAAAACCCCTGCGCGTTGGTGGTCAGCGTGGTGGCCACGCCTGTCTCCACGTTGGTCGCGGTCACGGTCGCGCCGGCCACTACCGCGCCGCTCGGATCAGTCACCGTCCCGGAAATGCTCGCGGTCACCCCGGCCAGCAGCCGCCCGCACGTGAACAGCAGCAATGCGAATGCCAAAACACTGCAATACTTGCCAAGCCTTGTGAATCGCATTCCCCACCCCCCAAGTTAGTTAGCGCTCGATCGAATCGGACCCTGCCAGCTGGCGGATTTTCGGCTCATCCCCCGGCGATTCCTGCTGCGTCATGCGAGCGATAGCGTTGGAACAGTCTAACCGGTTATTCCTTGGAAAGGCTTATAGTGTAGCCTCCCACCTTTGTCAAGATGTTTCGCGGCGGCGTCAAGACTGCTCCGGCTTGTGCTCTACCGATGACAAGTCCATAAGTGCTCATCGTCCCCGCCTCGCCGAAAATCATTCAGCATCCGTGTTTCCTTCTGCCTTCTCTCTCGCAGCTGCCGCATCCTGCGCAATTTCGCAGTTTGCACCAGCCGTTGGCGTCCTCCTTTACGCGTGCGGTCGAGCGCGCAATCGCCAGCGTCGCATCCCCGCCCCATGCCCGCGCCGTCATCCATCCTCAGACCCATATAACCGATTAGAAATACGAATCGTGCGCCGGCAGGGCGCGTCGCTCAAATGCAACGCCGCGAAGGCACAATACCGATGCTTGATTTACTTGCCGTCAGGAACGATATTCGATGCGGGCCAGTGGGATGGTTGTGCATTGAGGTTAGTGCTGATGGAGACTGCACCGTCAACAGGCTTCACATCCGCGTTGTAGCCGTCCACTTCAATCAGCGGCGAGTCTCCCTGCAGGTCCTTCGTTGCGGCTTCGATGGAGACGGTCGAGGATTCGCCGGGCAGCAGTGAAATATAGTTGTCAGAGTAAAAGACCGGCAGCACGCGCCGCCCGCTCTTCTTTTGATGAAGCTGCAGGTGCGAGAGCAGAGCAACGTGGCTCGTGTTGTTGTGCAACGTAACGGTCAGCACGGTTTTGTCGCCGTCGGCGCGCGTGCTGGCTGCGGCGTCGAGTGTGACCGTGGGAAGATTCATCAGACCTTCAAACTGATCCTGAGCCACATGCTGCCAGTAAAAGTTGTTGGAGAGCAGCTGTCCGTGCGCATCGCTAAGCTCGAGCTTGATGAAATACACCGGGCTGATGCGCGCGCTCACCTCGATTTGCGCTGCCTTGATCGTGCTGCTGCCCGGAACCTGCGCCACGGGATAAGTCTTTTGTGAGTCCAGCGTGCCGTCAAGACGATAGATCAGCGCCTTCACGGTGAGCGCGTTCAGCGCGTCCGGACGATTATTGACCACCTCGATGTCGCGGTTTTCTTCATTGAACTGCACATGCACGGTTTCCGACGCCTTCTTCACCGCGTACAAAGCAGCGTTGGGCTCCAGATCGTAATGGTAGAGCTGCCAGACGAAGCTGGGCTGCGCCGGGTGACTCATCCAGGTGATCACGCCCGTAGTGCTCCTGAACATCTCGGCGTTGCGCCCTTCGTACATCGCGCGAAAAGCTTCATAGGTGGCTAGCTGGCCCTTCTGGACGAAGTCGGCAAGATTGCGAATGTGTCCGTAACGCACTGCGAGAGAAGTGGGGAACTCATTACCGCGTTGCGCGCCCGCCGCCATATCATGCTGCGCCCAATCATCATTGATCGTCTCCCAATCTTTTTGCGGCATCATCCCCTGAATCGATTCGATGGTGGGAATGGAGACGGAGCCTGTCTCGGTCTTAAAGCTCTCGTGAATCACGTAGAAGAAGCGTGGCGATCGCCAATAATAAGGACCATGCGAAGCGACGCCGCGTCCGGCGGAGGAATTCGATTGATAGAGCCGCGTAGGATCCAGGCGGGCCATCAGCGTCTGCAGAGTGTCATCAAGCTCTTGCGGCGGATATCCTTCATTTCGCGCGCACCACAGCGCGATCGATGGATGGTTGCGGTAGCGCAGCACTTTGTCGGTGACGTTGGCAAGATAAGTGGGAACGTCGCTCACGTCGGGACCGTCAAGCGGATTAGGCTGGAAGAACTCATCCCACAGCAGGATTCCGTACTTGTCCGCCATGTCGTAGAAGTCGGGACTGGTGCTCTGTCCGACCCAATTGCGGATGATGTTCAGATTCGCCAGCGCGTGCATGTGAAACTGCGCGTCCAATCGCTCTCGCGGAATCCGTTTCATTCCCTCGTCGAGGCCCCAGTTGCCTCCGCGGGCCATCACGCGAACGCCGTTCACCGAAAGCGTAAGGTTGTCCGAGCCGGCGACCTGGTATTCGATCTTGCGAATCCCAAACTGTTGCGTGTTGCTGTCCGAGGAAGTTTTTCCGACGTCGAAACGCAGCGTGAGAGTGTACAAGTTCTGCGGACCGTAGCCGTTGGGCCACCACAACTTCGGGTCGGAAAGGTGCAGCTCCGGTGTGGATTTGCGCTCGAGCACGATCGCTTCCGAGCCGTTCGACGCAATCGTCACGGATTTGTGGAAAGTGATCTCGTGGTCCTGCGAATTCTGCGACGCTGTGCTCTGGGCCCCTGCATGCTGCAATCGAATCACGCCCGTAAGCGTGCCATTAACGGGCTTCGCGGATTTGTTCTCCAGTGTAGCGGAAATGTGCAGGTCCGCGCGGTCGTGCGCCGCCGATAAATCGGTAGTAATAAATGGGTCTTTCACCACGACCGGCCCGGTTGCATCCATCGTGACCGGAAGCCAGATGCCCGTATCTCGATCGCGAACGGCGGGGAGCCAGTCCCAGCCAATTGTGGAAAGAAATGTGGGCCCATCAATCGCCGTTTCGCCACCGTTCTGGCCGACGCCCAGCGCAACGGTATGTTCATGCGGCACGCCAGGATGCGGCTGCGGCGCAACCAGCACAGCGAGCACGGCGCGGCGACCCGGCTGTACAAATTGCGAGATGTCGAAATCACCGCGTATGAACGCGCCCCGCATAGTTCCCACTTCGCGGCCGTTCACCCAGATCTGTGCGCTGTAGTTGATGCCGCCAAAATGTATCCAGATATAGCGGCGCTTGTATGCAGCCGGCACGATGAACGTGGTGCGATACCAATAACTTGCCCTGTTCAGGTTCTCCGGAATCGCGCGCATATTTTCGCCATACAACGGCTCGGGGTACACGCCGTTGTTCACCAGCGTGGTGAGTACGGTTCCCGGAACAGTCGCGGCATACCAGCCCTGCGGCTCGAAACCAGCGGTCGAAATGGCCGACGCCTCTCCCGCAACTTTCGCGGCGTCTTGCATTTTCCAGCCATCAATCGTTTGTGTTGTATCCTGCGCCCACAGAGATACGGGAACGACAACCGCAAGCAGAGCAAAAAGGCCAAATTTCATTGGCGTAATTCCCCTTTTGTGGGAAATTTTCAAAATTGATTAGACGGTGTCTCGGCAATCGCGGTTCCAGCCTGTTGCCGCGCGTCTCCGCTATCGCGTCTTCACAAATTTATGGCGCCGGCACGAACCTCACGCAAACGGGCGACGGCACATGCAACTCGGGTCCGCTCCGCGAAAGGTGCCCGGTGCTGGTATCAACGCGAAAAACCACGATATCGTCAGAGTCCTGGTTTGCTGCCAGCAGCCAAGCTCCGGTGGGATCGAGCACGAAATTGCGCGGCGTTTTTCCGCCGGTCGAATCAATTTCCACCGGCGTCAGCCTGCCATCCTTCGCGTTGACGGCGAACACCGCGATGCTGTCGTCGCCGCGATTCGAAGCAAAAAGAAATTTGCCGGAAGAATGCATCTCAATTTCCGCCGCCTCGCTGCTTCGCGCAAATCCCTTGGGAAGCGCGGAAACAATCTGTAATCCACTGAGCGTGCCATGGGCCGCATCGTAGGCATACGCCACGACTGTGGATTGCATTTCGTTGATCACATACAGATACCGGCCCGTGGCATCAAACGCCAAGTGCCGCGGTCCGGCGCCCGGTACGGCTCGCACGATTTGTGGATCGCTGCCTAAAGTTCCCGCAGCCGCATCGAAACGGTACACCAACAGCTGATCGAGTCCCAGGTCCGCAACAATTACAAAACGATTGTCGGGCGAGAACACGGCGGCGTGGGCGTGCGGCCCCTCCTGGCGCTTCTTATTCACGCTCGATCCTTTATGCTGAACGAACGCAGTGGATTCACCGAGGCGCCCATCCTCCAGCACCGGAAATATGGCGATGCTTCCGCGATCGTAATTGGAAACCAGCGCGTATTTGCCGCTACGATCCAGCGCGATGTGCGCGGGCCCCTCACCGCGCGATGGAACTTGATTCAGTAGCGTTAGCCTCGCGGTCTTCGGCTGGATCGCAAAAGCACTCACCGCTCCGGCGGGCTGCCCGTTGAATTGCGAGATCTCGTTGACGGCGTAGAGGAATTGTCCGCTCGAAGCAATCGCCAGAAATGAAGGAGCAGTGCTCTCGGCTGCCAGTCCCAGCGAAGTGGACTCGCCGCTCGCGGAATCGAAGCGGTACGCATAAATTCCCATGCTGCCGTGGTCGGTGTACGTGCCCACATAAAAAATATATTTCTGCCGCGCTGCCTCCGCGGCATTTCCAAGTACCGAAAGCGCCCATAACGTCAGAATCAGAGCCGGCAGTAGGGTCAGAGCTGTCGAACCGCGACGAAATCGCATCAACGGCATTCTCGGCACCTCGAAGATTTTTGCCCGCCAGAAGCGCGCGCTCCAGCCCCTATCCCAACGCTTCATTTTCCATCGGCTCGGGAATAGGCTCGATTCGCCCCAACAAGAAGATATAACCCACAATCCCCAGAAAAAGAATCGCGGTGCAAGTAGCGAACGCCGCAGCGAAAGAATGTGTTGCGGTCACAATGTAACCCGTGACAATGGGCGCGGAAATCGCGGCGATCTGCCCGCAGAAATTCACAATCCCGCCAACTCTTCCAACGCTTTCCCGCGGCGCAATCAGCGAAGGAACCGTCCACGCTACCGGAGCGGCGGCGGCCAAGCCGCCCAGCGCCAGACTGATCCACAGCAGCGCCGCCATCGGGCCATGCGCCCGCGCGGTGCCCAGAATCGCCAGTCCCATGCCCATTCCTCCCACCATAACACTTTGGCGAACGCGGTTCGCATTCCATCCCCGCTGAATCAAAGCGTCCACCAGCCATCCCCCCACCAGCAAATCCGTGAAAGTCGCCCATAGCCACGGCACGCTGGTGTAGAAAACCGAGTGCAGCAAATCCACATGCTGCGAAATGGAAAGATAACTGGGCAGCCAGTTCAGCAGCACAAAAAAAGTGTAATTGTAAGCGCCCCATCCCAGCGCCAGGCCGTAGACTTTACGCTGGCGCAGCAGATAACCGAGCGAAGCGCCACGTTGCGCTGCGGTCGCATCTTCCGGCTGGGCCCCGCCCTCGGCCAGAAATTGCGATTCCTGGGCGGAAAGCCCCCGATCCTCGCTGGGATTGCGGTAGATCGCGTGAAACAATAAGAAATAAATAAAACTGATGAACCCCGTCGCCGCGAAACTCCAGCGCCAGCCAAAATGCAAGACCAGCAAGCCGATGAAGGGCACTCCGATGGCCGCCGCAAATTTTGCCGCCGCATCGGTGGTCGCCATTGCCAGGCTTCTTTCCGTGCGGCCGAACCAATAACCGATCGCTTTGGCATTCGCGGGAAACGTGGGAGATTCGCTCACGCCTAAAAGCAATCGCGCGCCCCAAAACCAGTTCAGTGCCGGAGCCAGCGCCCCGCCAAACGACGCGAGGCTCCACAGCAAGGTGCTGACGCGTCCCACTCGGCGCACTCCCAGCCGATCGAGCAAAATTCCCGCCGGCATTTGCATCAGCGCATACGTCCAGCTGAAAGCGCTGGAAAGGTAGCCGAACGCAATCAGCGACATTCCGAAAGAAATATTGAGTGCCTCGCGGGAAACCGAGAGGTTGATGCGATCGAAAAAGCTGACCAAAACTCCCAGGGCTAGCAGAAATGCAATGCGCCATCGCCTGCGCGGCACTCTCGAGGCGCTCGAATCCGTTCGCGGCAAAGGAACTCCGAACAACAGTGAATATCAAACCGCGTCGCGGCGGTCCACGCATCTCCCGCCCTGCAAGGGATCGCCGCGTTCTTGCAAACACCGCCCCCAGCTTCAAGACGAATGTGTCGAACTGGAAAGTACCGCCGGTGGCGCCCAAATTTCGGTGATTTCTTCCAGGCTGCGTCCTTTCGTCTCCGGAACCAGCAACCCTACCAGGATGATCGTGAGCAGTGCGCCTCCGCTGAAGCACCAGAACGTCCCATCGGAGCCGAGATTTTTCTGCATTACCGGAAATAATTGATTGCCGAGATAACCGACCAGCCACAACGCCGTGGTGGCGATAGACATTGCGCGCCCGCGAACTTTCGTCGGATAAATTTCCGAAATTATCACCCAGCACGCCACGCCGTTGCCCACCGCATGCCCTGCGACGAAACTCATCACGAAAATCAGAATGGCCAGGCCGCTGCCGTGAACGTAATAAAGCCAACCCACTGCCGCGAACGAAAGAAATTGCAAAGTGGTCCCGGCCAGAATCAGAGTTTTTCTGCCCGCGCGATCGATCAGCCACAACGCCACGAACGTGAATAGCAGATTGATCACGCTCACCATCACCGATTGCCGGAAAGCATCGCCGGTAGCGGCGCCGGCGGAACGAAAAATTTCGGGCAGAAACGAAAATAGCGGCGTGATGCCGCTCACCTGCTGCAGCGCGGCCAGCATAATTCCCAAAAGCAACGGGCGGCGAAAGGTGGTGAATAATTCCGAGAAACGCCCTTCTTCCAGCGAAAGTGTTTCCTCGATCTGACTCGCCTCGCTTCGCGCCACCTCAGCACCGTTGATTTTTGAAAGGACGCGAAGCGCCTGCTCGCGCCGGCCCTCCTTCATTAACCAGCGCGGGCTTTCCACCGCGGGAATGATCATCAGCCCGAAAAGCAGCGCCGGCACCATGCCCGCGAAAAACATCCACCTCCATCCCGTCGCCGTATTCCACGCCTCATCCCCCATTCGCTGGATCAGCATGTTGACCAATACCGCCGCCAGAATTCCCACCACAATTCCCATCTGGTAGAGCGTGACGCAGCGGCCGCGCACTCTCGTTGGCGCAATCTCCGCGATGTAATTCGGCGCAATCACCGATGCCGCGCCAATTCCCAAACCGCCCAGCAGACGCCAACCGACAAATTGATTCAGGCTGCCTGCAAAAAGCATTCCGCAGGAAGATAGCGTGAAGCAAACGGCGCAAAGCGCGAGGCCCTTTTTTCTCCCAAGAAAATCCGCCACCGTTCCCGCGCCGGCGCAACCCAGCACGCAGCCAATCAAAGCGCAGCCGGCGGCCCAGCCAACTCCCGCCGCGTCCAGATGAAACAGATTCCGCAAATATCCAATGGCGCCGCTGATGACGATGTTGTCGTAACCGAAAAGCAGCCCGCCCAGCGTTGATACCGCCAAAGCGATGGCCAGCGGCGCGCGCGAATGGCTCGGCGTCACTGTGGAAGCCGGAGTCATTTATCTCCGGAAGCGGCAAGCGATTTCCCGCTAGTTTTATCGGTCGCCGATTCCAACATCGCTTTCGCCGCCAGCATGTATCCCAAGGTGTGCGCCATCCCCGCGTGCCACGGCGCGGCGCACGTCATTTGCGGCGTGTGGTCTGGAATCATCACGCCGTCGAAATGATTCCGCTGCAAGATCCCGAGGATGCGCAGCATGTCCACCTGTCCTTCATCAATAAACGTTTCGCGGTAATGCGGAACCGTCCCCTCGACGTTCCGCAGGTGAATGTAGGCGATTTTGTTCTGCCTGCTGTAGGAATCAATCGCGTCGTAAATATTGTCTTCCGTCATTTCCGCCAGGGTTCCCACACAAAGTTCCAGCATGTTGCTGGCACTGGGGACCAGGTCAATCAGCTTTTGATACATGCGCGGCTGATACACCAATCGCGGCTGCTGCCGCATGGTGGGCATCGGAGGATCGTCTGGATGCGCGGCGAGCCGCACGCCGGATTCTTCCGCCACCGGAATTACCTCTTCCAGAAATCGCTGCAGGCGCTTCCAAAGTTCTTCTTGTGAAATGGCGGCCAGCGTCCCGGGCGTCGCATCTTGATCGTAAATCATGTTCCAGATCGTCCCGTTCGGAATGGGCACGTCTTCCGCGGGACCGTCCATGCCCAACGTCACCGCTCGCCCGCGCCCGGCCGCTGCGGTTACGCGCCCGCATACTCCGCCGAGGCTGAAGTTGTAGCCCAGCACCGGCACGCCGGCTCCGCCAATGTGGCGAATGATGGTTTTGACTTTTTCAATTTGCTGCGCGCGCTTCGGGCCATCCAATAGAATGTCGTGCCAGTGCGCCGGGTCCAGGTTCTCGATGGCCGCGAGCGTCACGCCGGCATCTTCTATTTCCTTGCGGATATTCTTAATCTCATCCACCGTCCATAATTTTTCGGGATCGCCTGCCACCCCCCACGGTTCGTATTTCGCGCCAGTCGGCTGATTGTTCGCGGGGTTCGAGGAGCCTTGCCGGAAATAATCCACCAGATGAATGACCACATGCGTGCAGCCCGCCTGCCGCGCGAAATCGTAATATTCACGCGTCAGCATGTGCCGATAGAGACCCAGACCGATCTTCATAGCCGGTTCCCAATCCCGCCGCCGTAGTCCGCGCTAAGCACTTGCCCGTTAATTTCGCTCGCGAGCGGCGAGCACAGAAAAACGAATGCGTCGGCGATCGACTCCGGGCTGTTCCGCCGGCCCAGCGAAACGCGCAGCACGAATTCCCGGTAGGCCGTATCCTCCTCGAAAACTTTCAGCGAACTTCCCGCCGCCACATTTCCCGGCGAAACCACATTCACGCGGATGCCCGTCGCCGCGTATTCCAGCGCCAGACAGCGTGCAAAATTCTCCAGCGCCGCTTTGGCCGAAGCGTACGCGGGGATTTTCGTGTGCGGCACGCGCGCCACATACGAGGACGTAAGAATCAAATGTCCCGCGATTCCGCGCTTGGTCCATTGCGCCAGAGCGGCGCGCGCCAGATACGTCTGTGCGAAATAGTTGAAGCGAAAGATGCGCTCGTGCTCCGCAGCGGACGTAGTCGCGAAAGGATGGAGCCCGCAGCCGCCGGCGTGGCCCAGCACGGTGTCTAGCGCGGGCCAGCGCTCGAAGGTCTTTTCAACGAGCCGCTCGACGGCGCCCGCATCCGTGATATCCGCTGCAAAATACGCGTACGAAGCGCGCGGAATCTTCCACTCGTCCAGCGTGCGCTGCGCTGCCTCCTCCGATTTGATGTCGGTGAGCGCCAGCGTCGCGCCCGCCTCGCCCAACTTCCGCACCATGTGTTCGGCGATGGCGCCCAGCGCTCCGGTCATCAGAATCGTTTTGCCGGTAAGGTCGATGCTGATCATCTTCGCGTCACTTTCTGCGTCACTTTTTGCGGCACTCTTTCCGGCCCTCGCGAATCCTGCGACAGCACTTCGTGCCCGCCCGATGCCACCAGCACGTTGTCTTCGATGCGCGCGCCTCCGCCATATTCGGCAACGTAAACGCCCGGCTCGATGGTCACGATCATCCCAGCTTGCAATTTTTCCGGCGCACCCGGAACCAGCCCGAAGCCCGGATCGTGATAACGAAATCCCACGTGATGTCCGGTCCCGTGCGTGAAGTGCGCCGCGAGTCCTTCCCGCGCGATCACGTCACGCGCGATCGCGTCAATTTCGCCGGCCGTCGCGCCGGGCCGCACCGCAGCGATCGCCGCCTCCTGCGCCTTTCGAGTTAACGACAACACGCGCTCCAGTTCCGCGCTCAAAGTCCCGACCGCAACCGTGCGCGTCAGATCGCTCCAATATCCATTCACGCACGTCGCCAGTTCAATCAGCACCAGGTCGCCGTCCTGCAATCG
>Ga0209655_10001107_pt1 | contig 10072 bp, 10 predicted proteins | sample BogFormECP03_OM2_FD_188236 | JGI IMG/M metagenome (GOLD analysis project Ga0209655, IMG submission 188236) | Bog forest soil microbial communities from Calvert Island, British Columbia, Canada - ECP03_OM2 (SPAdes) (version 2) | ecosystem: Environmental > Aquatic > Freshwater > Wetlands > Bog ...
ACCGAAGTCGTGAATAATGCCGACTGGCTCGGCAAACTCACCAGCATCGAAATGATTCAGCTTGGCGCGAAATATCGCCTGGCGCGCATGCTCGAACGCGAAGATTTCCGCTCGCGGCTCGGCGCTAATCAACCAATTTCGGTGCACGAGCTGTTCTATCCGTTGCTGGTGGCCTACGACTCAGTTCACGTAAATGCAGACGTAGAGCTAGGCGCCACCGAGCAAAAATTCAATCTGCTGATCGGCCGCGAAATCCAGCGCGAGTACGGCAAGCCGCAGCAGGTGGCGATGACCATGCCCATCCTCGTCGGGCTCGACGGCGAGCGCAAAATGTCGAAAAGCCTGAACAACTACGTGGGCATCACCGAGCCGCCGCAGGAAATGTTCGGCAAGCTGATGTCGATTTCCGACGCGCAAATGTGGCTCTATTACGAACTGCTCACCGATTTCGACGAGCGCACCATCACCCGCCTGAAAGAAGAAGTCCGCAACGGCGATCTGCCGCCCATTGACGCGAAAATGCAACTAGCCCACATCATCATTGCCGGCTTCCACGGCGAAGCCGCCGCGAAAAAAGCTTCCGAAGAATTCCAACGCGTCTTCCGTGACCGCCAAGCCCCCGAAGACGCGCCGGTAATCACGCAAGCACTCTCCGAACCCAAACGACTCTCCGCGTTATTGGCCGAATGGAAGCTGGCTCCCTCGCGCAGCGAAGCCGAGCGCTTAATAAAACAAGGCGGCGTGGAAATCGACAACACGCGAGTAGAAGACGTCCAGCGCCAAATCGATCTATCGAAGCCGTCCGAATTTCTGCTGCGCGCCGGGAAAAAGAAATTCGTCCGGATAGTCGTGAAGTAGCTAGCGGAGGTTGCAGTCATGACGGCTTCCAATGCTGCGCCCGTTTTCGCTGGCCTATATCGCGACGGGAAAAATTTAATCGTGATGCGAGGCGCGGAGCTGCCGCTCATTTGCGTCCGCTGCGGCCAACCCGCGACCGGCGGCCTGCTGCGCAAAAAGTTTTACTGGCACGAACGCTGGATATACCTGCTGCTGCTTCCCGGAGTGATCTGGTACGTCATCGCCGCGCTTTTCGTGAGAAAAAGAATGGATCTGGGCATACCTCTGTGCGTGCAACACAGGTACCGCTATCAGCAGCTGCGGCGTGCGGCCATATTGATGATGGTTGGCAGCGGCATTTTCGTGATCGCCTCGTTTTTCGTCTCGGCAGACTATCTCATTTATCCGATGCTCGCTTGTTTCGTGCTTTTGCTGGCCGGATTTATCACCTGGCTCGTAGCCGGCCTGTTTCTGAAGCCGAAATTCATCGACGCTTCGCTGGGAGTATTTAGCGGCCCCGGCGAGCAATTCCTCGCACAACTTCCGCCCAAGCCTCAATCATTGCCGGCTCTCGGTTAGCGCCGTCGTCGAACTAAAACCCTGCAAGAATTTCGCCTCGCGACGTTCTCTCTACAGAGGAATCCCAAATTTGGAGGTCATCATGATCCGTCTCACGCTGTGCTCCGCATTGCTGCTTGTCTGGGCTTTCCCGGCCGCTGCGCAGAATACCGACGTGAAATTCATCGCCGATACACTCGTAGTGCAAGCCGACGGAACGTTCCAAGCCGATCCAGACCTGGCGACTTTGACCTTCGCCATTTCCTCACAAGAGAAAGAGTTGAAGCCGGCCTATGACGATGCCTCGCAGGCCATGCAGAAAATCGTGGCCATCGCTGCGAAGAATGATTTGAACAAAGAAGACGTCTCGAGCGGAGTGCTGACGGTGTTGCCCTTCTACGAGGGCGACCGCAAGAAGCGCGCGAAATCGTTTCTGGTGCGCGGCCAGATCATTCTCAAGGTGCGCGATTTCTCAAAGCTTGGCGCGATTCTCGAAGATTCCGTCACCAGCGACATCACCGATCTGCGATCGCTCACCTATTCGCTCGCCGATGAAGAAGCAGCAAAGGAGCACGCCGTCGCGGAAGCAATGACGCGCGCCATAGGGCGGGCCACCGCAGCGCTCGATCAAAAAGGGCAGAAAGTCGGGTCGCTGCGCTTCGCTAATCTCGACGTAAAGCAAATTGTCGGAGTTTCGCGTATGGAAGTTGCGTCGTTAAGCCTCATGGAAGTCGCAGCCGAAACTTCCGATTCACGCATGAAGAAGTCCTCGGCCTCACCGCCGGCGCTGCCGCAACCGGAAAAAATCACCGTCAGCGCGACGGTGCAATGCGCGTTTCAGATTCAGTAGCCGAGAAATCGCGGTTGCATGCGACGCGGAATCTGGGTCGGCGCTAACGGCGCTCGGCGAGGCGGGCTAGGCGCGCGAGCCAGCCGCGATCGCGGCGGGCTACGGCGTGGCGAGTGATGAGCGCGTCTGCGATGCGGGCTATGCGGCCGGGTATTTCATATTCATCGCGCATGTGTACGATTGCGGCTTCGTTCTGGGGCGCGATTTCCCAGGATTGCTTGCCCTTTACGCCGTACTGATCCTGGAATTGCCATTCGAGCGTGCGGCCGAATTCGTAACGCGTCACTACCGCCGTGAGGCTGACTCCCTGCGCGCCCAATTTCCCCGCGATTCGCACTTTCTGGCCAGACGCGAAATCCGATGCGCCGCCCAGGATCTCGAATTCCGCCTTCATCTCGTATCCGTACCAATAGGGCATTCGCTGCGGCACAAAAAATGCCGACACCAGCGCCGGTGTGGCGGCAATTCGCTGAGAAAATTCTAGGCGGGCCATTCCGCGCGTCGTCCCGGGTTCAGGTGATCTCCACGAGCACCAGCGACATATCATCGGCCGGCGGGCCGTAGCGGTATCGCGCGATGCCTTCGAGCACTTTTTCCTTCATCTCCGGCAGCGGCAGAGTGGAAGTGGCGCGCACGATATCGCTCAAGCCTTCCACGCCCAGCATTTCATTCTGCGCGTTGAAATTTTCGGTGAGGCCATCGGTGTACATCACCAGCCGGTCGCCCGCTTCTACCGCGACCTCCATGGTCGCTTCGCCGTCCACGGCATCGGGCAAGAATCCAAGCACCACGCTGCGCGACTCGAGCAGCCGCGGCGTTCCGCCTGGCGTCACCAGCATCGCCGGCGGATGCCCGGCTCCCGCAAATTCGAGCGAGCGTCCGTCGCGGCTCAGTCGAGCGGCCGCCATCGTAAAATAAAAAACCGAGCCGCCCAGATTTTGAATCACGAAGCGATTGAGATGCCGCATCATCGGCGCCAGGCCTTCGCCGCGCTCGATTTGCGACATGGTCTCGGTGTAAATCCGGTTGGCCACCAGCGCCGAGCTAATTCCGTGGCCGGAAACATCGCACACTAAAAGATCCAGTTGATCGTCGCCGGGCGTGACCAGTCCGAAATCGCCGCCAATCGAGCGCACCGGCTGGTAAAAAGTCTCGACCGACGCTGTGCCCCAGACCAAACTCTTCGGCGCCAGACTTTGCTGCACGCGCGAAGCCAGCGTGAGCTCTTCCTCGATTTCGCGCGCGCGCGCCTCGAGCAGCGTGTTGGCGTCGCGCAATTCCGTTTCCGCGCGCTTTTGTTCGGTGATATCCGTGAAAGTCACCACCGAAAATTCCCGCCCATCGGGATCTTCGAGCCGCTTGGCGCTGATCACTACCGGCAGGCGCGCTCCGGTGGAATGCGGCAAGTAAAATTCGAAACGGTTGCGGCCGGCGGCTTGTCCCACTTCGATATGGCGCTGGAGAATCGGCTGATCCTCGGCAGCGAAAAAAGTTTTGCCCGAGATCCCAAGCATCTCGTCCCGCGCCCTGCCTATCATTTCGAGGAAAAGCTCGTTGGCGTAAACGATGTTGTGGCAATCGTCGGTGACGATCACGCCTTGATTCAGCGTGTCGAGAACACCTTCCACTTGTGCCAGCCACTCGGGCCGCTCGTTCTCCACTGCTTCACTCTCCACGGATGGTCTCCTGCCTGCGCAATCCGGCCGCCGCGAACTCCGCGTGTGCATATTTTAGGCCGATGCCACTTCCGGTGCAAATTTTGCGCCCTTATTAATGGATGCGACAGGCGCTCAAATGACTCTGCGGCCGGCGGCCAAATTGGAGCCTGGCGGCGCGCGAGTGACGCCCCTGCTGCGTCAAAAGGACTAGCTGCCTATGGCACAATTTGACGATCCAAAGTGAGGTGTACCATGCCGACGCGCGAAGAAAAATACAAAACATTCCTGGCACTGCATGAACGGCCAGGAATTTTTCTAATCCCAAATCCGTACAACGCAGGAACGGCAAAAATTTTGACGGCCCTGGGTTTCGAAGCGCTCGCGACCACCAGCGCAGGCTATGCGTTCAATGCCGGACGCGTCGACTCCAACACTGCGATTACGCGCGAAGGCGTGCTCGCCAACGCCAAGGAAATCGTCGAAGCCACGCACTTGCCGGTATCGGCCGATCTGCAGGATGGCTTCGGCCGGTCGCCGGAATCATGCGCGGAAACCATCCGGCTCGCAGCGCAAACCGGTCTGGCCGGCGGCTCAATCGAAGACGCGACGGGCGACGAGAGCGATCCGATCTACGAATTCAAATTAGCCGTCGAACGTGTGGCCGCGGCCGCAAAGGTGGCGCACGAAGCTTACTTTGTGCTCACCGCCAGAGCCGAAAATTACCTGCACGGCCGTCCGGATCTCAGAGACACCATCCGCCGCCTGCAATCCTTCGCCGAAGCCGGCGCCGACGTTCTTTACGCGCCGGGACTTCCGAGCCTCGAAGTCATAAGAGAAGTCTGCGCGTGCGTCTCGAAGCCCGTAAACGTGCTAATGGGACTGAAGGGCGACACCTATTCAGTCGAGCAAATCGCTGCTGCCGGCGCCAAACGCATCAGCGTAGGCGGCGCGCTAGCCCGCGCCGCCCTAGGCGCGTTCGTGCGAGCCGCCCGCGAAATAAAAGATAAAGGCACCTTCACTTTCGCCGCAGACGCGATTCCCCATGCCGACGTAACAGCCTTCATGGGCGACGCTAAGCGCAGTTGAGTCCCTAAGACAAACCTCAGCGGCTGAAGCCGACGCATTTTGCTGTGCTTACGGCACGACTGAAGTCGTGCCCTGGCCAAACTTCCGGGTTTTCGACACACATTCTAGCGGGAAGACGAATCAGATTTTCTCAACTCGACGCTTGACACGCGGCTTTTCGTTTTGTATATTTCCATACGGTTATGCAACCTAGAGGTTATGGACAAAACACACCGGCGCAACTGGACGAGGTCTTTGCAGCGCTGGCGGACCGCACGCGGCGCGCGATTCTGGCGCGGCTGGCATCGGGCGAGGCTTCGGTGAATGAGCTGGCCGCGCCGTTTGCGATGAGCCAGCCGGCGATTTCGAAACATCTCAAAGTGCTTGAGCGTGCTGGATTGATTTCGCGTGGCCGCGATGCGCAGCGCCGCCCGCGGCGGCTTGAGGCCCGGCGCCTCGCCGAAGCGAATCAATGGCTCGAGCGCTATCGCCAAATCTGGGAAGGAAATTTCCAGCGACTGGATTCGCTGCTCGAAGAAATGAAAAAAAAGGAGAAAAAACCTGGACGCAAAAAGCGCTAAGCAGCCGTCAACAAACCCCGCGAGATTAACAGTGACTACGCCCAGCGACCGCGAAATTGCCATGGCCCGCACTTTCAACGCGCCGCGCGAACTGCTCTTCAAAGCCTACACCACTCCCGAGCTGCTCAAGCGCTGGCTCTATGGCCCGGAAGACTGGCGAATGATGGACTGCGAGATCGATCTAAAAGTAGGCGGCGCGATTCGCTGGGTCTGGCGCCATCAGGATGGCGGAAGCATGGGACTCCGCGGCGTCTATCGCGAAATCGCCGCGCCCGGCAAACTCGTGTTCACAGAACTTTTCGACGACGACTGGACCGGCGGCGAGACGCTGGTGACCGTGACCTTCGTCGAAAACGCGGAAAAAACCACCGTCACGCAATCCATCCTCTATTCCTCGAAAGCCGCGCGCGACGGCGCCCTCAAGTCCGGGATGGAAGGTGGCATGGCCGTGGGCTACGACCGCCTGGAGGCGCTGCTGCCGTCACTCGGAGCACAGTAGGGGAGGGTGCTTTAGCCCTCCCGCAATTCGGCCCTAATGGCGATACCGAAAATTAACAGGAGGCGCAAATGCAGAAAATCACGACGTTTCTATGGTTCGACAATCAAGCCGAAGAAGCCGCGAATTTTTATGTATCCATTTTCAAAAATTCCAAAATCCTCGGATCGAGCCACTATGGCGACGAAGCTCCCCGCCCAAAGGGATCCGTGTTAGTCGTAAACTTTCAACTCGACGGTCAAAATTTCCTGGCGTTGAACGGCGGCCCAACCTTCAAATTCACCGAGGCCATTTCGCTCGTGGTGAATTGCGAGACGCAGCAGGAAGTGGATGAAATGTGGGAGAAGCTTTCGGCGGGAGGCGAAAAAAGCCACTGCGGCTGGCTGAAAGATAAGTACGGCTTGTCGTGGCAGGTCGTCCCGACGGTGCTGAGTCAGATGCTGGAAGGCAAAGATGCGGAAAGAGCGAATCGGGTGATGAAGGAAATCATGAAGATGGACAAGCTCGATATCAAGCGTCTGCAGGATGCCTACAAGCAAGGATGACCAAACAGAAGCCGCCATCAATCGCGAAGACCGCAAGCCGCCGCGCCATCAGCGATGCAGCTGCTCCTCTGCCGCTAGCGGCGCTGCTCTCCCAAGTGCTCGTCGCTTTCACTATCGAGTTCGATAACGAATTCGAGCACCAAACGCAGCATTGGACCACGAACCAAAGCCCCAAGAGTGGCGTGCGCGTTGGTCCGTGGCTCGCGTCCCTGGCGATGTGGTCGAGTTGTATGCAATTCATCGGCGAACACGGAGTGCGCGTCAATGAGCTCGAGCGCCTCGCACGCACCTCCACGAATCTGAACGGCATGGAACGCTGGGGCTACATCGTCGTCGAACCGGATCCGGCGGACCAGCGGCCAAAGCCTCCGCGCTCGAGATGGATCATTCGCGCCACTTCTTCCGGAAAAAGGGGGCAGGAGGTGTGGCGTTCACTGTTCGGCGCGATCGAGGAGCGCTGGCAGGCAGGCTTTGGCAAAAATGAAATCCGCCAACTGCGGGAATCGCTATCCGCGGTGATCCGGCAAATCGATTTGCACTTGCCCGACTACCTCCCGATCTTGAAATACGGGCTCTTCAGCAGGCTATCAGAACAGCAACGGCGCGAAACGCCTGAGAGCAACGCCGGGAACGAATCCAATCTTCCGTTGCCGGCGCTGCTGTCGCGCGTGCTGCTGGCGTTTGCCATCGAGTTCGAACTTCAGTCGAAATTGTCGCTCGCCATCAGCGCCAATATTCTGCGCGTCCTCGACGAGAAAGGAGTGCGTCTCCGCGATCTTCCTTTCCTGACCGGCGTTTCAAAGGAAGCAATTGGCATGGCCCTCGGCATCCTAAGGAAAGCACGCATTGCCACTCTCGAACCCGATCCCGCGGGCACCAGTGCGAAAGTGGTTCGCCTCACTGCGAATGGCCGCAAATTTCAAGATGCGTACCACAAGCTTCTGGCCGAAATCGAAGAGCGATGGCAGGTGCGCTTCGGCGCGGAAAATATTCGCGCACTGCGCAGCTCACTCGAGCGGCTGGCTGGCGATCCGAGCGCGCAGCCGTCGCCTCTCTTTGCCGGATTGCAACCGTATCCCGAAGGCTGGCGCGCATCCGTCCGCAAACCCGGCACGCTGCCGCACTACCCGATGGTCCTGCATCGCGGCGGCTACCCCGACGGAAGCTGACACGCCCAGTTACCCGAGGTTCTCTCGCAGCCTTTCAAATTTCTGGTTCTCATCACGCCCTGACGCTAGACTATTGTGTGGCGAATCTTTCGCCTCCGCGCATCCCATGGCCTCCACGCGCACGGCACAGCCTCTGCAAGCCACCACCAACGGCGCATTGCCGCCGGGGCCGAAAGGTCTGCCCGTTCTCGGCGCGGCACTCTCGCTGCGCCGCGACGTCCTCGGCATGCTCACCCGTGTGGCTCGCGAATATGGCGACATCGCGCACATCCCCTTGCTGCTGCAAAGCCGCATCCTGGTCAGCTCTCCCGCATGGATCGAGGATCTCATCGTCCGCCAGCCGCAGAAATTCGATAAAGGCCCGGGCCTCAAAGACGCTTCGCGCCGCCTGCTCGGCCAGGGATTGCTGACCAGCGAAGGCGAGTTGTGGCGGCGGCAGCGGCGTCTCGCGCAACCGGCATTTCACCGCCAGCGCATCGGCGAATATGCGCAAGTGATGGTGGAGCAAGCCGCGGCGCACACGCGCGACTGGCGCGACGGCGAAACGCGCGACATTGCGGAAGAAATGATGGCGCTGACGCTCATCATCGCCGTCAAAACGCTCTTTGGAATTGAATTCACCGAGGAAGCAAAGCGCGTTGGCCCGGCCGTCACTCTGCTGATGCGCTATCAGCTCGGCCGTTTGCGCTCGCCGCTAAAGATTCCCATGCATTGGCCCACGCCTTCGAATCTCCGCGCCGAGCGCGCCTATCAATTTCTCGATTCGCTGGTTTACGGAATTATCGAAGAGCGCCGCCGCCGACGCGATGCCGGCGAGCCCGAAGGCCATGACGTTCTCTCGCTGCTGATGAACGCCATGGACGAAGACGGCAGCCGCATGACTGCCAAGCAGCTTCGCGATGAAGTGATGACACTTTTTATCGCCGGACATGAAACCACCGCGGTCACTCTCGGCTGGCTCTGGCACCTGCTCGCGCATCATCCGCAAGTCGAAGCGCGGCTCTGCGAAGAATTGCAAAGCGTGCTGGGCGGACGCGCGCCCACGCCGGAAGATTTGCCGCGCATGCCTTATCTCGATGCGGTGGTCCACGAAGTATTGCGGCTCTATCCCGCGGCCTATGTGCTGCAGCGAACCTCGGTCGAGCCTTTCGACCTCGCCGGCTACCATTTTCCGGTGAATACCACGGTGATCATGTCGCAGTGGATCGTCCATCGCGACCCGCGGCTCTTCGACGCCCCCGAAGAATTTCGCCCCGAGCGCTGGCTCGATGGCCTGGAAAGCCGCTTGCATCCTTACGCCTATTTCCCCTTCGGCGGCGGCCCGCGGCGCTGCATCGGTCAAATCTTCGCGTTGATGGAGGCGGCTTTGGTAGCTGCTACGCTAGCCCAAAAATTCCGATTCACCGAGCCCGAAGGAACTTCGGTCGTGCCCGAGCCCCTAGTCACGCTGCGCGCCAAAGGCGGCCTCCCGATGAAAGTAAAAGTTCGTTCCTAGTCCTGCGAAAAGAAAACCGCGACGACTTTGCTCGTCAACGCTCGCGACCTCTCGTCCCGTTTTCCCACAGCTCTTGAAATTCCATCTGCTTCATTTGCTGATCCATGCCGGTTTCTTTCATCAGCGTTTCAATTTCGGCGCGCGATTGACGCTCGCCAAGGCGTTGCGGCAAATCGGCAATTCCAAAGGCTGCGATTGCGGCCAGCGCCACATGCTTCTTCAATTCGGCGATGTCCACTTTGTCGAACGTGTCCGAAGCGGCGTGATAGTTCAGCATGTAATTTGCCGGATCCTGATTGGCGACCAGCGTCGGAACGCCCTCGAGCAGAAAATCGAAATTGTCCGTGCCGATTTCGGCGTCAAAGGTGAGCTCGTTGGCATTGAGCGATTTCGTTGGCTCGATCGCTTGCTTCACGGCGTCGGCAACATCCTTGCGCCCGCTGAGCGAATAGCCGGTGACGCGTCCGACGCCCGAATCGAAAATAATCGCCGCGTCCATATCGTCGAGCTCCGCTCGATGCGCGCGGGCATAAGCCGCCGAGCCGAGCATGCCCTGTTCTTCGCCAGTGAATAGCACGAAGCGGATCGAGCGCCGCGGAATCGTTCCTGAGGCGTGAATCACTCGCGCGGCATCAATCACCATCGCGGCGTTGCAGCCATTGTCGAGCGCGCCGGTGCCCAGCTCCCAGGAATCCAGGTGCGCGCCGAGCAGCACGAACTCGTTCGGCTTCTCGCGCCCGCGGATTTCCGCCACCACATTTTCCGATTCCACTGGGCCGGTGATCTTATTCGGCATGTCGAGATGAACTTGCACTTTC
>Ga0209655_10001108_pt1 | contig 10071 bp, 5 predicted proteins | sample BogFormECP03_OM2_FD_188236 | JGI IMG/M metagenome (GOLD analysis project Ga0209655, IMG submission 188236) | Bog forest soil microbial communities from Calvert Island, British Columbia, Canada - ECP03_OM2 (SPAdes) (version 2) | ecosystem: Environmental > Aquatic > Freshwater > Wetlands > Bog ...
TACCGGGCGATCTTCGAGAATCAGAACCAAAGCGCTGCTCTGGGGCTCTTCCCCGGGATCTTGAGCTCGAACGATTCTGCTCTGACTCCGTTGGGCACCACGTCCGGGGATTTTCCGTTTGGTTTCTTTTTCCCGCAAGGTCGAGCAGTGACTCAATATCAGCTCGTGGATGACGTTTCGGTCACGCACGGGAGAAACGCTTTCAAGATGGGCGTGAACTTCCGACGAGTGGACTATAGCGATCACACCGCAGCGCAAAATACCTTTTATCCATCCCTGTCGGTATCGTCGCTTGGATTGGAACAGAACCAGATCTTCGAACCGGGCGGTTTGGGCGGCACTCTGGTGGAGAACTTCGCGGTCAGCGCAGAACAGCCTCTTTCGAATTACAGCGTGGGAGTGTATTTCCAAGACCAGCTTCGCGTGAATTCGAAGTTGACATTAACGCTGACGCTGCGAGTTGATCGCAACAACCCTGGCGGTTGCGCGATAGGTTGCGCGACACGTCCAAGCTCTCCGTTCGATGCATTGCCGCACAGCGCCGCCGTTCCGTTCGATCAGAATTTCCTGAGTGGATTCCACCAGATACTGCCTAACGTGGAGAAGATCGTACCCGAACCGCGATTCGGCTTTGCTTGGACTCCATTTGGGGACAAGACGGTATTCCGCGGCGGCGTAGGGCTTTTCACGGACCTCTATCCGTTGGCGATCCTCAACGCTTACACTACAAACTTCCCACAGGTGAATCGATTCACCATTCCCGCGGGAACTCTAGCCTTTACGAATCCCGCTACCCCTGGCGATACAGCCACCGGAGCGGGGTTGGCTGCCACTTGCAATGCCGGATTCGCGTCAGCATACGCATCGGGTGGAACCGTTGGCACCTATCACGCTGCTAACCCGAATTGCGTGGACACCAACGGCAATCCGCTGGTGGCAAACTTCAACGATCCGAACAGCAACGCCCAGAACCCCAAATTCATCGAATGGAATTTCGAGGTTCAGCACAGTTTCGGAAACCATACCGTATTCAGTGCGAACTACGTGGGTAATCGCGGATATGACATCTTTCTATTCAATCCATATCTGAACGCCTTCGATAACGCTGTCAGTCCGAACGGATTCGGAGGCCTGCCGACGGCGGCTCTCGATTCACGAGTTGCACAGGTCACTCAGCTTACGAACAGCGGCTATTCGAATTACAACGGCTTGACCCTGTCCCTCCAACAGAATACCTGGCATGGTCTTAGCGGCCGGATCAATTACAGCTACAGCCACGCTCTTGACAATATCTCCAACGGCGGGTCGATCGAACCCTACTCGGCATTCAGCAACGTAAGTATTACCGAGCAGATCAGTCCATTCAATCCAAGGGCACAGTATGGCCCGGCAGACTACGACATTCGCCACTACATCAGCGGGAATTACGTATATGAGCTGCCGTTCAAGAGCGAAAGTCGCTTGGTGAACGCCGCTATCGGCGGGTGGTTGGTCTCGGGTACCGTCTACTATCACACCGGCTTGCCTTTCAGTCTCGTGGACGGAACTACGGCCGCAGGTCTTGCGTCGGAGAACAATAATAACGTCACTGTGTTGCCGCAAGCTCTTTCGCCCATAGCGTCGTCATGTAACGGCGGGGCAGTTGCCAATCCGTGTTTCGTCGGGGCTCAATTTGCTGGTCAGCCGAATCCGGCCATAACAACCGGATCGAACGCTAATGGTCCGTGCACTCCCAATGCGCCGGTAAACCCAAATGTTTGCAGCAATCCGATACCAACAGGATTTATCACCAACGTCGGTCGCAATTCAATTCGCGCACCCGGATATTTCAACACCGACTTCAGCATACGAAAGAGTTTCAAGCTGAACGAGCGGTTCAACTTCCAGGTCGGCGCGAATGCTTATAACATTCTGAACCACGTGAACTTCCAGGCACCCGTCGGAAACTTAGCTGATGGCCCGGGAGTATTCGGGCAGATCATCTCGACGGTCACGCCGCCAACATCTGTGTTCGGAGCGTTTGCGAACGGGAATGCTGACGCGAGAGTGCTTCAGATTCAAGGGAAGTTAACCTTCTAACCTCCCGATCAGGGAGATGGCAGGAAAGGGCGGCCCGCTTGGGCCGCCCTTTTTTTTGTTGTGAGATTTCCCGTGCTTGCCAGAACCTCGCCGGGATGTTCGGATTTGGTTCTCGAACTGAAAGACGAAACGAACTGCGGCGGGGACTGCGGTATAGGCTAGCGCTTCGGGTTGCAGCAGAATGGGGCTAGTTCTTAGAGATTTTTTCCGCCACCTGTTTGCGGATTTCCTTAGCCCGGACGCCCGCGGGGCTGTCGGGGTCCAGCTTGATGTAGGCATCGAGATCCTGAATCAGGGCGGGGTAATCTTTCTCGCTTAGATGAATGTTGGAAAGCAAGCGATAGACGACTGCGGCATTCGGATCAAGAGAACGGGCTTGCTCCGCCGATTCCTGAGCGTCTGCAATCTTGTTTTCGGTGAAGAGAATCCTGCCGAGTTGGTAGTGGCCAAACCATGAGTTCGGGCTCAGCTCGAGTCCGTGGCGGGTCATTTTTTCACTCTGCGCTAAATCTCCGGTATCGATCAAGAAAGAGGCGAGTCCGATGACAGGCTCTCCGTATTTATCGTTGCTCACTTCAACGGATTTGCGAAAGCTCTTCTCTGCTTCATCGCGCGTTCCAAGAGTGAGATAGGCCATTCCGATCTGATAGTAAGCCTCATAAAAACCCGGCGCGATTGAGACGGCTTGTTGAAAATCCACCAGACCTGCTTGCGGATTCTTGTCAAAGTACAATTTCTTTTCACCTGAGGACAGCAAATCGCGAGCTCTCTGCGGCATGGACATCTCATGTGCAGAGACGCTTCCCGCAGGGGAGGGAGCCGCCGGGTCTCCCGGCTTCGGATTCAGGAAGATGGAAATACCGCGGTCCGAAGTGAAACTGAGATCGACGTGCAGGTCATAGGGCTGATAACCAGGGGCCGTGACCGCGAGGATGTACTCGGAGCGGCGAAGCTGGCGAAAGACAAATTCACCAGAATCGGTAGTTACCATCTGTTCGAGCAGGTTACCGCCTGGATCAGTGAGGTGAACCGAAGCCTGCTGGAGTGGACGTTTCGACGTTTCTGAATAAACCGTGCCGGTGAGGCTGAGGGTTTGTTGGGCGAACACATTCTGAGGGATTACAAAGATGGAGGCCAGCGCGAATATTGGGATGCAAATCCGGGGCATAGCGACCCCAATCCTGATGAATCGCGCTTAGTATATCACCGCGACCGAAGAAGAGAAGATTTCTGCGGTAAGAGTCTCTAGACAGCAATCGCTAATTTGTTTAGCGACGCTTCGAATGGGGGGCGGGCTACACCGCGTTCGGTGATGATGGCGGTGATGTAGCGCGCGGGCGTGACGTCGAAAGCGGGATGGGCTGCGCGGACGTCGGCTGCGATGCGCACTCCGGCGAGGTGCGTTACTTCTTCTTCGGAGCGCTCTTCGATGGGAATTTGATCGCCGGAAGAGAGGGAGTAGTCGATGGTGGAAAGCGGCGCGGCTACGTAAAACGGCACGCTATTTTCACGCGCGATTACCGCGATTCCGTAGGTGCCGATTTTGTTCGCGGTATCGCCGTTACGCGCAATTCGGTCGGCGCCGACTACTACGGCTCCGACGCCGCCGGTCTTCAGGAAATGGCCGACCATGTTGTCGGTGATCAGGGTGAGCGGGATGCGGTCCTGGTGGAGCTCCCAGGCGGTGAGGCGCGACCCTTGCAGATACGGTCTGGTTTCCGGAACGATCACTTCGATTCGGTACCCGCCTTCGATCGCCATGCGGATAACTCCCAAGGCGGTGCCGATGCCGGCGGTTGCGAGGGCGCCAGCGTTACATTGGGTCATCACGCGGCCGCTCTTGGGCAGGAGTTCGGCGCCGAAGCGTCCGATGCTTTTGTCGCCTTCGCGGCGCTCTTCGTGGACTTTTAGGGCTTCCTTCACCATTTCCGTGCGGATCCGTTCCAGTGCTGCGGCTTGGTCTTTGGAAGCCATGCGCGCGAGGTCTTCGAAGCGGAGTTTGAAGCGCTTGATAGCCCAAAATAAATCAACGGCGGTGGGGCGAGTGTGCGCGAACGTTTCACAGATAACCGGAAACTCGGCGCGCAAGTCGTCGAGCGATTTTGCTTTGGACCTCTGGACGGCGAGCGCGATGCCCATCGCGGCGGCAACACCGATGGCCGGCGCTCCGCGAATCACCATGTCCTTGATGGCCTTCGCGAGATCACGATAATCGGTGTAGGTGTGATGGATTACTTCGCTGGGGAGCCTTCGTTGGTCCAGCAGAACGACGCCTTCGGGCGTCCATCGAATTGGTTCCACCGTGTGCAATTGTTATCTCCGAGAAGCTCAGCATTTCTGAATGCCGGTTCGAATGGGATTAATGCAGGCCCGACATATGACGCAGGCCGTGCGTCGCAACAAGCAGACCGATAACCTGGACTAAATTATAGCTCGTATGAATTACAAAACCTGTGACGACAGTTCGCGAAAAGGCGCGCGCGAATGTGAGCACAATTCCGACGAAAACCAGCAGAGCGATCTGTCCCCATCCGCCCCACAACTGCTCGGCGTGTAACAGGCCAAAGAGCGTCCCAGTGGCCACGATGCCCCAGACCATTCCAAAGCTGCGACCGATTACGGGATAAATATAGCCGCGGAAGATGGTCTCCTCCACCAAAGGAGCGAGGAAAACGGCGATTAGCATAAACAAAAGCGTTGTATTGCGATCCTGAAACAGGACTTCTATGGGCAAATCCTTGCTCGGGGGGAATAATGCGGAGCCAAGCGAGACGATTATTGACAGGAAAAAACCAGCGAGAACAAGTCCGAAATAAACAGCGGCTCGCGGGAACCGGCCTGTCTCGAGGTTGCGCCAGCCGATGGCGCGCCAGAAAGGCGAACCAAATCGCACGCGCATCTGAACGGCGAGATAGGCGAGCAGTCCTAAATCGAGAATCACTTGAATCAATATGTTCAGCAGAATTACTTCGTGCGGAGATTTTTGGAGGCGGCGGATGTCGACGCCCGATATCGCGAGGCCCGTGCTGATCAACAGGCTCAGAAGGAAAAAACCTGCGATTGCGAGTACTACGAAGGCGGCTAGATCTGCCCAGCCCCAGGGCACGCGAAAATCTTCGGGGATGAGATTGCCGGCGGGGGGAAGATGACTTGAGGCGTCTGATATTCCGGCAATGTCGGCTGATTCGACGAGCGGCGGCTTAGTAGACGAGTGGACCGGCGAAGAGTCAGCCCCTCCGGATTGATTGGAGGACGGCGCGGGTACTTGCTCGAACAAATTATTTTCGTCAGGATTCATCGAAATTTCAGCTAGCGCGCTTTCCGTTGGCTAGAATGCCATTCGAGCCGTTGCCGTTCAATGCGCGGGCGAGGATCTGGCCAGTGTAAGATTTCTTCACGCGCGCGACCTGCTCGGGCGTTCCTTGCGCGACGATGCGGCCACCTTCTTCGCCGCCTTCGGGGCCTAGGTCGATGATCCAGTCGGCCTGCTTAATCACGTCGAGATGATGTTCGATGATTAAGACTGTGTTGCCCAGAGAAACCAGGCGATTCAGCACGCCCATTAATTTTTTCACGTCATCGAAATGAAGACCGGTGGTGGGCTCGTCGAGAATGTAAAGCGTGCGGCCGGTTTGACGGCGAGAAAGTTCGCGAGCGAGTTTTGTGCGTTGGGCTTCGCCGCCGGAAAGGGTAGTTGCCGACTGGCCAAGTTGAATGTAACCGAGGCCCACATCGACCAACGTTTGCAGTTTCAGCTGAATCGAGGGAATGTTCTCCATCACTTTCAGCGCATCTTCGATGGGAAGGTCGAGCAAGTCGGAGATGGAATAGCCTTTGTAACGCACGGCGAGAGTCTCGGCGTTATAGCGTTTGCCGCGGCAAACTTCACAAGTGACGTATACATCGGGCAGGAAATTCATTTCGATTCGGCGCAGTCCGTCTCCTTGGCACGCTTCGCAGCGACCGCCTTTCACGTTGAAGCTGAACCGGCCGGGACGGTAGCCGCGTTCGCGCGATTCGGGCAGCATGGCAAAGATTTCGCGAATGGGCGCGAAGACTCCAGTGTAGGTGGCCGGGTTCGAACGCGGCGTGCGGCCTATGGGCGCCTGGTCGATCTGAACGACCTTGTCAATGTGTTCGATTCCTTCGATAGCGCGGTGGGCGCTGGGCTTTTCCATAGAGCGATAGAGTTTTGCGGCCAACGCGCGGTAGAGGATGTCATTTACCAGTGTGGATTTTCCCGAGCCCGAAACTCCGGTTACGACGGTGAGCAGTCCCAGCGGAAAAGTGACATCGATGTTCTTCAGATTATTGCCGTGCGCGCCGAGAATTACGAGAGATTTTCCATTCGGACTGCGACGGTGCTCAGGGACTGGAATCGTAACTTTCCCGGAGAGGTATTGGCCGGTAAGCGAGTTAGGATTCGCGGCGATTTCGTCGGGCGGTCCTGCCGCTACCAAATGTCCGCCGGCTTTTCCCGCACCGGGGCCGAGATCCACCACATAATTTGCGCGACGGATGGTTTCCTCGTCATGTTCGACGACAAGAACGGTATTGCCGAGGTCGCGCAAAGTTTCGAGCGTACTGAGCAGGCGGCCATTGTCACGCGCGTGCAAGCCGATCGACGGTTCGTCGAGCACGTAAAGCACTCCGCGCAGGCGCGAGCCGATCTGCGTGGCCAGGCGTATGCGCTGGGCTTCGCCACCCGAAAGAGTCGCTGCGGAGCGATCCAGGGTGAGGTAACCGAGGCCAACGTTTAGGAGGAATTCGAGTCGCTCTGCAATCTCGCTTAAGGGACGCCCAGCGATTTTTCTCTGCCGGAGAGTCAACTGGCCACGGATTTTGTCGACGGCGGCACGCGCTTGTAAAAGAGGCAATGATGTGAAGTCCGCGATGGAAAGGCCGGCGATTTTTACGGCCAGGCTCTCGGGACGCAGACGGCGCTCGTTGCAAGCGGCGCAAGGCGCGGGAGACAAGTACTGTGCAATCCATTCGCGATAATTATCGGACTTGGACTCTTCCAAGTTGCTCTCGAGATGGCCTAGAACGCCTTGGAAGTTGAGGCCCTTGCTCGATCCTCCGTTGGAAGGATTGCCGTGCAGTATCAAGTTTTGCGTTTTTCGTGGGAGCTTTTCGAACGGTGCGTCGAGATCGAAACCATGCGCGGCAGCGGCAATGCGCAACGTGCGCTGCAAGGATCCCGAGCCCGAGCCGGGACCGAGTCCTCCGTCAAAGAGCGGCTTGCTCCAATCCACGATCACTTTGGCCGGATCGAAATCATATTTTGAACCCAAGCCATGGCATTCGGTGCAAGCGCCGTAAGGAGAATTAAAACTAAAGGAGCGGGGCTCCAGCTGCGGAACGGAAATACCGCAATCCGGACAGGCGAGTTTTTCGGAATACACGTGTTCTTCGCCGCCGACGACGGCAATGGTTACAAGCCCGCCGGTAAGCTTCAACGCGGTTTCCACCGATTGCTCGAGGCGCTGTGCGACGCCGTTTTTCAGCAGCAGGCGGTCAACGACGATTTCAATTGTGTGATTTTTCCGCCGGTCTAGCGGGATAGGTTCGTCCAAATTAATGAGTTCGCCATCGACGCGAGCCCGGACGTAACCTTCCTTGGCATATTTTTCGAGTTCTTTTTTATATTCGCCCTTGCGGCCGCGCACCACGGGGGCCAGCACCATGATGCGTTCCTCCGGTTTCAGTGCCGAAACCGCCTGCACAATTTGTTCCGTGGACTGGCGGGCGATGGGCTTACCGCACTTGGGGCAGTGAGGCGTGCCGATGGCGCAGTAGACCACGCGCAGATAGTCGTATATTTCAGTGATGGTGCCTACGGTCGAACGCGGAGACCGCGTGGTGGTTTTCTGTTCGATGGCGATAGAAGGCGAAAGCCCTTCGATCGAATCGACGTCCGGCCGTTCCATCTGGTCAAGAAACTGACGCGCGTAGGCGGAGAGGGATTCGACGTAACGGCGCTGTCCCTCGGCGTAAAGCGTGTCGAAGGCGAGCGAGGATTTGCCCGAACCAGAAAGCCCCGTAACCACTGTGAGCGTATTGCGAGGTATCTCCAGGTGGATGTTTTTCAGATTGTGCTGCCGGGCGCCCCGGATGACGATTTTCTTTAGGCTCATCTTGAGAATTGGCTGCGGCCAGACACGACGCACACACAGACTGCTACACGCTGGGGATAACTCGCCCAAGGTAATCTACCAACATAGCAAGATGGCATTGCTGTGGTCAAGTTGAGGCCTATTTCGCGGTGGGGAGAGTCGAAACTAAAGCAAAAAATCAGCAGGCATTCGATATGGCGGAGCCGGGAAATTTTAGCGGTTCTCTGGATTTTTTACTCGCCGGTTAATATTAAAGGCTAGTGTTTTCAGTACGATAGCTTTGGTTCTCAGCGTGCGATTCGTATTGACGTCAGAGGGAAGGAAAGCCGAGGATCCCTTCGGGGATTGAGGGCTGGGCCGGCTTCCTTCCCTCGGCTTTACCTCCGAAATCCACCTTCCTGCAGGTTCTCGCATTAATCCCGAAACTGTAGCAGCTAACGCGCCTTACAACGATCCCCACCCCACAATTCCGTGACGAGCCCTAGGGCGAGGTTAAATCAAATCGGGGACGATATTCCTGTAGGATGACTTTGTGACGGGCCCACCTCAAAGACGCATTTTGACCATGAACCGAGGGTCAGCGACTCTGAAGTCTGCGCTCTATGGAACTGGGGACCAAGAAGAACTTCTGCTTTCGATGACAGTTGATGAGGCAGGCGGTTCAGGCGGCCGCTTGAAGATTGACGATGCGAGCGGGAGCACGTTATTCGACTCCGGAGTCGATTCTGGCCGTACCGAAAACGCGTTGGAAGCAATGTTTGGGTGGCTCGGCGAACACGGCTTTCTCTCTGGACTGGCGGCTGCGGGCCACCGGCTGGTCCACGGGGGGTCTCGATACAAGGACCCACTAAGGATCACTCCGGAATTCTTAACGGAGATCGAGCGACTTGTGCCACTGGATCCCGATCATCTGCCTGCGGCGATCCGGGGAATCAAATTCATCGCCAAGAAATTCCCCGAATTGCCGCAAGTGGCGTGTTTCGACACGGCGTTTCACAGCTCTCTTCCGAAAGTTGCGCGCATGTATGCTCTGCCTGGAAATCTCTACGATCAGGGAATCCTTCGGTATGGATTTCACGGTCTTTCCTACGAGTACGTGATGGGCGAACTGCAAGCGCTCGAAGCCCAACTCGCTAGGGGACGCGTGATTATTGCGCATCTCGGTAACGGTGCGAGCATGGTCGCAGTGAAGGACGGGAAAAGCATCGACACCTCGATGGGGTTTACCCCGCTCGAAGGGCTTGTGATGGGCACGCGTTCTGGTGATGTCGATCCCGGGCTGCTGCTCTATCTTCTGGAGCAGAAGAAGATGTCCGCAAAAGAGATGAGCACCATGCTGAATAAGGAATCGGGGTTGTTGGGAGTTTCGGGGACGTCCGGAGACATGAGGAACTTGCTGGAGAAGATGCAACAGGATAATTGCGCAGGGGAAGCTGTGGGACTTTTTTGCTACCGAGCGAAGAAATATATCGGCGCGTATGCCGCAGTGCTCGGAGGGCTGGACGTGCTCGTGTTCGCGGGAGGAATTGGAGAGAACGCGCCCGTCGTTCGCAAACGGATCTGTGATGGCCTGGACTTTCTAGGCGTTCGTTTGGATGCCGCAAGCAATGAGGCGAATGCAGCCTTGATATCGTCCTCGGCAAGCGGCGTAAAAGTGCGCGTGATAAAAACAAACGAAGATATAATGATCGTGCGGCATGTTCTGTCCACGCTCGGATGGACGAATACCTGACGATTTCTAAGACAGCGGTTCTTCTGCTGTTCACATTCGCTAAAGCCCGTCGATATAAACTTATATAATCGCGTTGAGACAGCGTTGCTGCGGTCTCGTTTTGTGGACAGGAGCAAAGATGCTTGAATTTAACGCCGCGTTATC
>Ga0209655_10001109_pt1 | contig 10069 bp, 8 predicted proteins | sample BogFormECP03_OM2_FD_188236 | JGI IMG/M metagenome (GOLD analysis project Ga0209655, IMG submission 188236) | Bog forest soil microbial communities from Calvert Island, British Columbia, Canada - ECP03_OM2 (SPAdes) (version 2) | ecosystem: Environmental > Aquatic > Freshwater > Wetlands > Bog ...
GGCCGGGCTGCCTTTCGCGACGGCGACAATCAGCAAGCCGTCGGCGTCCTCGCCGGATTTCAGCGAGCGTTTCGCCTCCTGCAATTCCATTCCAAACGGCGTCGAGAGCTGGCCCTCACTATCGAACTGCTGCAAGGCCTTGAGCTGCTCCGGTGGCATGCCGCTTTGCTCTTGCTGGTAACGCGCGATCTCGCTGCCGTCTTGCGAATCGGGCGCAGGCGCGGACATCTGCTGCTGCAAGGCATCGACGGGAATCCCCGCATTGCCAGGAGCGGTGGCGTCGAGATCTTGCGGCGGCGGCGTCGAGACCAGGTTCGACGGGCTAGCCGCTGGAGCCGGCGGCATAGTCGCGGGGATTTCAGCGATCGCACCACTCGACGGCGATGCGGCAGCCGGCGAGGGAGCGGCAGATGCTGTGGGGCTGGACTGCGCGGTCGCCAGCGCGCTCGCGAACAACACGAACATCGTCGCGGCGAGCGATGCGCCAAACGCGCGACGCTCGCGCGCTTTGCTAGTTAAGACTCCAGCGCTTCTCATGCTCCACCACGCGGCCCTCTCGCACGAGCTTTCGCAGATGAGAGCGGACCGAGCTTGCCGCCGCAGGATGCAGATACTCGGGAACGTCAAGGTAGATCTTCTTCACGATCGCCATCGCGTCGAGCGGCCCCGCGCCGTCGAGCGCCGCAAGCACCTGGCGCTCGCGCAATTCGCGATGCGCAATGTACTCGTTGATCTTTTCTTTCGGATTGCGGATGACCGGGCCGTGCGCCGGATAAATCGCGTCGAGGTCGAGCGCGAGCAAGCGTCTGAGCGAGTCCATGTACTCGCCCAAATCGCCGGTATCGTCAGGAATGACTGTGGTTCCAGCCCCCAGCACGACGTCCCCCGTGAACACTGCGCGCTCTTCTTCGAGATAGTAGCACAGGTGATCCGGTGAATGGCCAGGAGTAAAAACCGCGCGCAGCGTGGCGCCTTCGGTGTGGACGACGGCGTCGTGGCCGATTGCGGAAATCTCGCCGGCGGGCGCGTCGTGACCTTCCCACGGCATCTTCAGCACTTCCATCTCGCCGAATCTTTCAGTGACTTGCTTAACGCCGCCCAGGTGATCGACGTGCGCATGCGTGAGCACGATCCGTTCGAGTTCGCTGCTGCCGGAAAGTTCCTTGAGCGCCGTCTCGAGCAGGTCAGCGTAGATCGCGACGCCCTGTCCCGTGTCGAGCAGGATCGGACGCTTCGAAGTGCCGACGATATAAGTGTTGGTGCCGGGTCCGGTGAACGGACTCGGATTCTGGCCGAGCACCGTCGCGACGCGCGGCGAGATGCGCGAGTAATCGGGCATCTTGAGTCCGATCATCGTATCGGTCACGACTCGCTGCTTGCTCATCTGGACCTTCCCCAAATCTTGCCGCAAATCCTAGCGCCGGTTGCGTTCAAATATCAGCCGAAGTCCCTTCAATGTCAAAAACTCGTCGACCTCTTCAATCGTCTCGCTCTCGGGCGCGATCAGCTCGGCCAGGCCGCCGGTCGCGATGACGCTCGCCCTTTCGCCACGTTCCTTCAGGATGCGGCCGACGAGGCCGTCGACCAGGGCGGTGTAGCCGAAGATGAGCCCCGACTGGATCGAGCCGACCGTCGTGCGGCCGACCGCCTCACGCGGGCGCACCAGCTCGACGCGGTAGAGCTTGGCGGCGTGCTCGATCAACGCGTTCATCGAGACGCCGAGTCCGGGCGCAATGGCTCCGCCCGCGTATTCGCCCTTGCCGGTCACGTAGTCGAAGGTGGTGGCGGTGCCGAAGTCGACGACGATGGTCGCGCACGCATAGCGCTCGTACGCCGCGACCGCGTTGACGATTCGATCGGCGCCGACTTCCTTGGGATTCTCGTAAAGGATCGGCATCCCGGTTTTGATTCCGGGTCCGACCATCAGCGGCGCGCAATGAAAGTAGCGCTCGGCCAGTTGTTCCATCACCTGGTTGAGCGGCGGGACCACGCACGCAATCGCCACGCCCTCAGGCTTGACGCCGCCCTCGAGGCCGGCGCCCGCCAGCAACGTGTTGAGCAGCGCGCCATGCTCGTCAGTGGTGCGATCGGGAACGGTCGAGATACGCCAGTGGTTGCGCAGGCGCTCGCCTTCGTAAATTCCAATCACGGTATGGCTGTTGCCAACATCAACCGTTATCAACATGAAAAATCACCGTCCGACGGTCGTCGCCGATAGCGGCGCGATCGGGCCAAGATAATAGCGCGCAAAGTCGATGCAAAAGAAACAGCGCAGTTGGCGGCGTCAGTGATGCAGTCCCCAGGCGGGCGCCGCCATCAACATCGGGCTGCCCGCGGGACGGCTGTACACAGACATCGAGTTGTTCAGCATCCAGGGTCCCGGATTCAGCGGCGGGCGCGCGGCTTGAGTGATTGGGCTGCTCATCGGCGCGAGCGTAGATGATGGCACCGAGTTCACCGTCGCCAGCGCAGTGGTCGTCGAAGGATACACCGCATAGGGGACGGCGATGACTTGCTGGTTCTGGTAGTCGTCGACGTTGCCCCAATCATCGCCAGTCGCGGCGCTGTCTGCGGTATCATCGTCGGCCGTCGGAGGTGCGCCGGGAGACGGTGCATTTATTGCGTGGCTGTCGTCGTCGTCACTATCGACAGCATTGGGGTCGCAGGAAGCCGGTGGGCTGTCTTTGGGACAGGTCACCTGTGGAAGCTCGAGCACCTTGTCGGCGGTGGCCACATCGTCATCGATAGTGGGCTCGGTGGTGGCATCCGGCGCGGTGCTCTCCCAAGCGGAATCGACGCTGGTACCGGATACGGGAGCCTCTTGCGCAAAGGCATGCGCATTGATGAAGACGGAAATCGCGAGGGCTGAAAAAATCGCGGCGATCAACCGCGTCGGCCGCAGGGAACTCATAGATCGACATTACCAGAGGATTCCACTAGCGCAAGGCGAAATCGTGTCGCCGCGCGGAGGTTTGGCAACGCGCGCCGCGAGCGGATAAGATTCGGCGCTATGGCGGAAGCAAAAGTCGCATTGGTTACCGGCGCGGGCCGCGGCATCGGCCGCGACATCGCACTTCGAATGGCAAAGGAAGGCTACGCGGTCGGACTCATCGCGCGCACCAAGTCGCAGCTCGACGAAACCGCCGAGCTGATTCGCGCGCAGGGCGGCAAGGCCGTCGTGACGCCGACCGACGTCGCGCGCCGCGAGCAGGTAGTCGCCGCGGTCGAGACCGTCGAGCGCGAGCTCGGCCCCATTTCCGTGCTCATCAATAACGCGGGCGCCTATCTGCGCAAGCGCTTCACCGAAATCACCGAAGAGGATTTCGACTTCCAGCTCAAGGTGAACGCATACGGGCCGTTCTTCTGCACCCAGGCCGTGATCGGCAAGATGGCCGAGCGCAAGGCGGGCACGGTGATTTTCGTGCTGGGGTCGGAGTCTCGCAGCGGGCCGTCGCAATATTCGGCGTACAACGCCTCGAAGCTGGCGCAGCGCGCGATCGCCGAGTCGGTCGCCTACGAGTTCATGCATCTGGGCATCCATGCTGCCGCGCTCGACGTCGACGGCGCCGTCGACAGCGCGCGAGTGCGTGAGTCGATGCCGGACGTCGATCCGTCGCACTTCGTTCCGCCGTCGGCGATATGCGACGAGATCGTGCACCTGATCAATCAGTCGAAGAGCGCGTGGACGTTCCAGGTCGACATGCGAGCGTTCGTGCAATGGCGTCCGCGCGTCGCACCGAAGAAAAAAGTTTGAGTTTGATCGAGTAGCGATCGACCACACCCGCTCAAGCGCGTGCGGGTGTGGTCTTGTCACAATCGAATATATAATGTTCGACGCGTCGGGGTGTGGCGCAGACTGGTAGCGCACTCGCTTGGGGTGCGAGTGGTCGCCGGTTCAAATCCGGCCACCCCGACCATTTCAAAATCGGCGCGCGTACGACGTACCGCGACTCTCGTTTTGGTTGACTGACTAGCCACTCTCTTATATTGGATAAGAAACATGGCTAGACCGAGAAGTGACGACAAACGGAACGCGATCATTTCGGCGGCGATTCGCGTCATCGCCTCCCAGGGACCGGGTGCAGCGACGGCAACGATCGCGGAGGAAGCAGGCGTCTCCAATGGATCGCTATTCACCTACTTCGAGACCAAGGCCGACCTGATGAACCATCTCTACATAGAGCTCAAGGCGGAGATGGCTGCAGCTGCCCTGGATAGACTCCCGACTGAGTGCAACATCCGCAAGCAGGCGCAGCATATGTGGTCCCATTGGCTGCGTTGGGCGACATCCTCCCCCGAGAAGCGCCGGACGCTCGCGCATCTCGGCGTATCCGACGATATCACCCCGGAAAGCCGTGAGATTGGGCATCTGAAGATGGCTGGCATAGCCAGGCTTCTGCAGCGGAGCCGTGAAAACGGCCCAATGCGCAATGCTCCGTTGGGGTTCGTTGTTGCCCTGATGAATGCGATGGCCGACGCGACGATCGACTTCATCGTCAGTGACCCGGCCAACGCAAACAAACATAGCAAGGCTGCGTTCGAGGCTCTCTGGCGAGTGGTCGCCTGATTTTTTTGCTGATGAATGACTGACTAGACAAGCACTTATGAGGTACATGCCATGTCGATTATCGACCAGAGTGAGATGATGACAGCAACTGGAAATAATGCCGTCGTCGACGAACTCATTGAGATGCGCGGCCTTCGCTTCCATTTTCGTGATTGGCCGTCGAAGCGTCTGAATGCGCCAAGTCTGGTTCTCTTGCATGGCTTTACGGGCCATGCGCGGTCGTGGGACCCATTCGCCAAGGCGATGACTGATCGCTATCGCGTGTTGGCGCTTGATCAGCGCGGTCACGGTGAGACCGGCTGGGCGGCGGCGGACAGGTACGGCACCGACGACATGGCCAATGATCTGGAGTCCTTCGTGCAGGCGCTGGGCTTGCAGCACTTCGCGCTCATCGGGTTGTCCATGGGCGGCCTCGTTACGATTGAATATGCTGGCCGCGACCCGAAGGAACTCGCGGCTTGCGTTATCGTCGATATCGGCCCGGAAATTGACCGGTCCGGGTCCAGCCGTATCCAGACCGGCCTGCAGGCGGTAGATACCTTTGCCAGCCGCGAAGAAGCATTTGCGGTGGCGCGAGCCGACAACAGCCGACCGCCTGAGGCGCTTCATAGACTGCGTTCCGACGCCAGCCTGATGCGGACTGAAGATGGCCGCTGGACCTACCGCTATGATCGCGCTCTGCGTTCTCCAGGCAAGCTGCGGCTGCGGGATCCGGAAACAGCCTGGCGGTCATGCGCGAACATCAAGGTCTCGACGCAAATCGTTCGCGGCGAACTTTCTGACATTCTCTCTCCGCAGATCGCGGAACGGATGGTCCGGACAATCCCGGACGCACGGCTTGTGACTGTTGCCAATGCAGGACATAGCGTGCCTCTCGACGCCCCCGAGGGCTTTCTCGCGGCGGTGCGCGAGTTCCTACGTAACTGAGTAGAGGAAGATATGCCGAGGACTGATTTGGAAAATCCTTCGGACCGCAAGGCGTACATCATCACCGGGCCGACCTCCGGCATTGGTCGCAACACTGCATTCGAATTGGCCAGGCACGGCACGGTCGTGCTGGTCGGCCGAGACCGCCGAAAGCTCGACGAGGTGCAGCAGGCCATCGGGCAAAAAGGACAGCACGCGGTTTCGGTCCTGTGCGACGTGTCTGATCCGGCGAGCGTGGCGCGCGCGGCTGCGGAAATTATCGCGCTCGATCTTCCGATCGCCGGTCTGCTCAACAACGCGGGCATTGGCGGGCAGATGCATCCGACGAAGAACGCGATGGGCTGGGACATGACCTTCGCAACCGACCACCTCGGACCGTTCGCATTGACCGAGGCGCTCGTGCCGCATCTCCCCGACGGTGCGAACGTCGTCTTCGTTGCCTCCGCCGTCGAAGATCCCGAGCGCAAGCTCGCCAAGGCCGTCGGCTTCCGCGGCGGTCGCTATGTCTCGGCAGAGGCGAGCGCGCGCGGTGAGTGGAGATCGGGCGGTGCCACGCAGCCGGGCTTTGACGCCTACGCCACGTCGAAGCAGGCCAATCTTGCCGCGGCGATGGCGTTCGCCCGTGAGACTCCACGACTACGCTTCAACGCACTCGAGCCGGGCTTTATTCCGAACACCGGCCTCGCACGCGGGGCCAACGTCCTCGTGAGCTTCTTGATGAAGTACATCCTGCCAATGCTCGCGCCTTTCATGAAGTATTGGAGCACGCCGAAGCGGGCCGGTCGCGTGGCCAGCGAAGTCCTGCTCAATGCATCCGGTCAGACCGGTATCTACTACGACGAAGGCGGCCACCCGATGCTCGGTTCCCCGCTCGTGCGCGATCCGGAGTTCCAGGATCGCGTCGTCGCCGAGACACGCGCCTTGCTGGCGACGGTTCGGGCATAGAGTCAAACCGCCTTTCGCCTGGCTAGCAGATCTTAACTGAAAGTGTTTTAGGCGATCGGCGACGTTGCGGTTTAGCTACAACTCTGTCAGCGATGCCACAGGGCATTCAAATTATCCGCGACGTGGAACGAGCGATGCTTCCGGCTAGCGCGTGTAGGACCGAATCACGAATGGACCGATAGTTGCATTGGTCGAGCGTTAGATGAAGGCCGAACTGAACACCGTCGAATCGAGTCCCGTTTCTGCTAGTGGCATTGGCTCCAGGACGCGGATCGAACCCGGCGAAAACCTCGACGTCATCGCGCCAGTTGAGACGTTGGATTATGGACTGATCGGCCTTTATGCCGGGGGGCTTTTCCTCAGCGCCTTCCTGTTGATGTGGGTGCAACCGCTGTTCACGAAGATGGTGCTCCCGCTGTTAGGTGGCTCGTCGTCGGTGTGGAACACGGCGATGATGTTCTTTCAGATCGTGCTCCTTGCCGGGTATGCGTACGCCGACGTCCTCAATCGGTTCGCCGCACCAAGGCGACAGCCCTGGATTCATGGCATGGTCCTGCTCGGCGGCTTGCTCTTCCTCCCGCTCGCGATCGCACAGAGCAGGACGCCGCCGACCGACCACTCTCCGATCTTTTGGCTCATCGGACTTCTGGCAGTCTCGGTAGGATGGCCTTTTTTCGCGCTGTCTGCGTCGGCGCCATTGCTTCAGGCCTGGTTTGCCAGGAGCAGGAGTCGACTAGCGAGCGACCCGTATTTCCTATACGCGGCGAGCAACTTCGGAAGCCTGCTCGCGCTGCTCGCGTTTCCCCTCCTGCTCGAGCCCTCACTCAACCAGGCCGCGCAAAGCCGACTTTGGATGGCAGCATACGTACTCTTGATCGTTCTTTTCGCTCTATGCGCGCTGCCTCTCCGATCCGCTGCAACAATCAACGATCCGATTCCGACGAGGGCAGCCTCAACTTCCGAGGCCATAGGCTGGCGCCGGCAGCTCATATGGATTTCGTTGGCATTCGTTCCGTCCAGCTTGTTGTTAGGTGTTACGTCTTACATCACCACTGATCTCGCGTCCGCTCCGCTGCTTTGGGTGTTGCCACTAGCACTTTACCTGCTGTCATTCATTTTGGCGTTCAGCAAATACCGACCCATAGAACTTGGGCGGGCTCTCAACGCGGAGGGGATCGCCATCCGCATACTTTCAATCCTGATCCTCAGCCCCCTGATATTCAGCCTTGAGGCCCCTCCCGTCCTGGCGTGTTTGGCCCACCTGGTGACGTTTTTTCTGATCGCACTGGTATGCCATACCGAACTCGCGAACCGCAGGCCTGATGCTGCCGGGGTCACGCAATTCTATTTCTGCGTCTCCATCGGCGGGGCAGCCGGCGGAGTCTTCAATGCGTTGATCGCGCCGCTGATCTTCTCTTCCATCTACGAGTACTACCTCGCCTTGGGAGCGGCCTGCGCGCTACGAATGTTCAGCGGAAGGAAGTCGTCCGCTCCGAATGCTCGTGACCTGGTTACACCCGCGATCCTGGCCGCCATCGTCGCGCTTGCGACTTATCACTGGATGGACGCGAGACTCGCGTCAGGATTGATCGTCCGTTTTTTATTCTTCGTTCTGGTTATCAAGATCCTCTATCGCTGCAGCGAGCGACCTGTTCGCTTTGCCTTAGCCCTATTGGCAGCCATCTTCGCTGCCGTCGCAGTTAACGGATCGGTTGGAGTATTGCACCAGGAGAGAACCTTCTACGGTGTTCTCAGGGTGAAGCTCAAGGATGAAGGCCGCGAGGTGGAGTTGTTCAATGGAACGACATCTCATGGCGCTGAGTTCGTCGACCCCGAACGTCGACAAGAACCACTGATGTACTACGCGCGAACGGGACCGGTAGGCCAAATTTTCGACGCAATTGGTGAGACTCGAACCGTGGGAGTTATAGGACTAGGGACGGGCGCCCTGGCGTGCTATCGGAAGCCCGGCCAGGAATGGACCTTTTATGAAATCGATGGAGCGGTAGAGCGAATAGCGCGTGACCGTCGCTATTTTCGATATCTCGAGAACAGCGGCCCCGACACCAGGGTTATCCTGGGCGACGGCAGACTGTCGCTCAAGCAAAGGCCCAACGGCTACTACGACGCGTTGATCATCGACGCTTTCAGTTCCGATTCGATTCCGATCCATCTTCTTACCAAGCAAGCCTTAACTCTTTATCTCGATAAGCTCAGTGATCATGGCATTCTGATCTTCCATATCAGCAACACGGCATTGAATCTCGCGGCAGTCGTCGCGAATCTTGTAACCAGCGTCGATGCAGTCGCCAAATATGAGAGCTACTATCCTACAGTAGCGGAGGCGAACAACGGCGCCACGTCCTCCGAATGGGTGGTCATCGCTCGGCATCCGCGTGAACTCGAATTTCTCGAACGATACCCCGGTTGGAAGCCGTTAACTTCCGCGCCAAACGCAAGGCCGTGGACCGACGACTTCTCGAATATCGTCAGCGCGATCAAATGGTGATTCGGCTTGCCGCGCAACGAAGCAACAGTCAGCAGCAGCGCGAAGTGTTGCGATGATGCGTTGCGAGTGCCGCCTTTACTGCGTTGCGGCGATCGCGCGGGGTCATGCTCGCGAGTGCGGTCGTATCCAGGCGCGCCCGGTTGAGCCGCCCAAGCTCGGTCGCGACTGCGCCGATAAACTGTCCGAGCGATGACGCGGCCAGTCGAGCTTTTCTCTTCGTAGTCATGCCGCCGCCTGATCTGCGCCAGTCGCGCCCCCCGAGCTGAGGGTTAGCCGAGTCCAAACGCGCGCGGAATCCACGAGCACGACGGCGACTACCGCGATGAAGAACGCCGTCATCGCGCAATCGATCCGATCGTTCCAGATGAGCCGGCCGATTTCCGCAACTCGCGCATCGGTGACGCCCGGCGCCGCAGCTTCGGCCTCGAGGGTTACCGCATGCGCGAGGAAGCCGACGTTGGGCATCGCAGAGAAAATCTTCTCAACTCCGGCCGTCATCGTGACCGCCACCAGCCACATCAGAGGAATCAGCGTGACGAATGCGTAGCGCTGTTTGCCGCTTCGAATCATCGCGCTGGTCGCCACGCATAGCGCGATCGTCGCGAGCATCTGGTTGGCGATGCCGAACAGCGGCCATAGCGAATTGATGCCGCCGAACGGATCGATCGTGCCGAAGTAAAGGAAGTAGCCCCAGGCCGCAACGATCAGCGCCGAGGTCGCGATGATATTCACGTACGAAGCGCTGTCGCCGAGCGGCGCATAGAGGTGGCCGAGCAAGTCCTGCAGCATGAAGCGCGCGACGCGCGTGCCGGCGTCGAGCGTGCTCAGGATGAACAACGCCTCGAACATGATCGCGAAGTGGTACCACAGCGCCATTACGGCTTTGCCGCCGAGCGAGCTCGCAAAAATATGCGCCATCCCGACCGCCAGCGACGGTGCGCCGCCCGTGCGCGCATACAGCGACGTCTCGCCGACGTCGGCCGCGAGCTCCTGCATGTGCGCGTCGGTGACGGCGTAACCCCACGAGCTGATTTTTTCGGCCGCGGCGGGACCGGTGCCGACCACGCCGGCGGGACTGTTGATGGCAAAATACACGCCCGGCTGGAGCATCACCGCGGCGA
>Ga0209655_10001110_pt1 | contig 10067 bp, 8 predicted proteins | sample BogFormECP03_OM2_FD_188236 | JGI IMG/M metagenome (GOLD analysis project Ga0209655, IMG submission 188236) | Bog forest soil microbial communities from Calvert Island, British Columbia, Canada - ECP03_OM2 (SPAdes) (version 2) | ecosystem: Environmental > Aquatic > Freshwater > Wetlands > Bog ...
ACTACCGCGTGTTCAGCGCAAGTGAGATCACTTCTGGCGGTTCATGTCCAACCACTTCTCGATTTCGTCGATAAATTGCTTTTTGACGATGCAATTGAGATGTCCGGCTCCTTCAATTTCGATCACGCGCCAATCACTGCGCACACTCTCGAGCGGCTCGACGTATAACTTCTTCATGGGATCGCGATCGCCTACCAAAATTTCGACTGGAATCCGAATCGCCTTCAGCTGATCGGCCGTCAACGCCAACTCGCTTATGCTCCTCGAACCAAGGCTGCGCGTGTGCGTCCAGATCTTTTGTAGAATGCTGTCCTCGCGCAACCATCCCGCGCCTCCCAGCGTCCCCGAAATAACGCGCTCGGGATGTTCCGCGAAGAGTTTCAACGCGATCATGCCGCCCATCGAATAGCCGACTACGTGAGCCTTTCGAATGTTCAAATGATCGAGCAACAGGATCACGTCGTCGATCCATTGCTCGCCATAGGCCGCCGGATCGTCCGGCTTGTCAGACTCGCCATACCCCGGCAAATCGATTGCTATCACTTGATGATCCCTGGCCAGCGCGTCGATCGTCCCCGGCATCTGCCAATTCATTCTCGCACTTGAATCCAGTCCGTGAATCAGCACGACAGGCTCGCCGGTTCCCTCTATAAGGTAGTGAACCTTGACGCCCTTGGCGTCGAAGAACTGCGACTCGGCCGCCGCCATCGAAGTTACGGGCCGTCCCAGCCAGAGTGACAGAGCTATAGCTGTCGCAAAAATTTGTCTGCTAAGTCGCAAAGTATCGCCTCCCCTTTGTCGCTAGAACTAGAGACAATTGGACGGTAGAAGTCGCAGATTCGTTTACAGCGCGTCAACGCGAGTTGAGGCGTACTGCCCCAGCCCGCTTCTACGACGGATGCTGCGCGATAAATGGCAATCGCGACACTCAAGGAGAGCAGACAGCAGTGATGACGCCTGCTGGACCGCGCGCCTTCAGCGGTCGATGCGATCTTGTACAGGCTGAGCTCTACCGGGTTACATCGAATCCGCCAGGGCCGCCGAAAACGCTCAGGCGCTTATCGACGAAGTCGTCCCACGTAGTATCCCAAGCGCGTTTCCGCATCTCCCGGCTTATGAAAGCCTTGCTCGAACAAGCGCTTAATACTTTCTTGGGCAGCCGGCCGCGCGATCGAAGTCATGCAAGCGTCCCACCCCGCTGCCATTTCGACATCGGGCGGCAAGCTGGCCGCGTTCACAAGGCGCTTGGTATTGGCGATCGCCCACTTGTCGTACGAGGCGATCCGAGTCGCGAGCTCATCGACAAAACTGTCCAGCTCGGCATCCGGCAACGACCGATTCACGTAACCATAACGCTCAGCCAGTTCACCTCCGATGTCGTCCGAGCCCAGGAGGACTTCCAGGGCGCGTCCTCTTCCGATCAGTCGCGGCAGTCGCGCCATGGGTCCCCCGCCGGCTACGAGTCCGACACCTACTTCCCACTGTGACAGAACCGCTTTTTCCCGGCTCGCGAAACTCATATCGCAGGCAAGTGCAATCTCACTCCCGTTTCCGGTCGCCCGCCCCCGAATCAAAGTAATCGACACGAAGGCCGCGCGAGTCAGCCGCACCAGGATGTCCGGCCACGCCTCCAGGCCGGTAGGGCCTTGAGGTATGCTGGTCAGGTCCTCGAGTTTTGCGAGGAAATCGGAGTGATTAAGAAAGAATCCTTCGACAGCACTCTCAAAGACGACAACCTTAACTTGCTCGTCGGTCTCGAGCTCCGTCATGATCTCCTTGAATTGCAAAACAAATTCCGGGCCCATGAGGTTGAGTGGCGGGTTGTCAAATGTGACTCGGCAATAGGCTGGTGACGACCGAGCCAGCCGTACCTGTGCAGTCTTGGTTGTTGAGTTCACTGGGACCTCCTATGCGTCGACACAAACTGAGTCAGTTACGCAGCAGACATCGGCGATACAGTTCTATGAGTGACTCTTCAGGGCTCGTCGACAAAGCCTGTCACAGCTGCGCGAGCGACGATGATATCCTCTTCGACGCTGCCACCGCTGGCGCCGACCGCTCCAACCACGACACCATTGATTTTGACGGGGATGCCACCGCCGAAAATTACGACTCTTGAGTTGTTCGTCGTGTTAAGGCCAAACCCTTGCTGACCGCTCTGCGTCAGTTTGGCGAGATCGTCAGTGGCCGTGTCGAATGCTCTGGCCGTCCATGCTTTGTTGATGGCGATGTCGACGCTACCCAGCCACGCCTTATCCATCCGCACATGGGCGATAAGACCGCCTCCGGCATCGACCACTGCAATGTTGTAGGGGATGCCCAACTCGACAGCCTTCTTTTCGCCCGCGGCGATTAGTCGACGAGCGTCGGCGAGGTCGAGGGACAACATAGATCTCGACATATCACACCTCCATATCCTTACGAACGAATGAAATATCTTTGGGCGGAGATCAATAGCACGGTAACCCTCGGGACATCGATCTTGAACTGACATCGAAACCCGGCGCGCTTGTACGCTGAACGGATTCTGCGCGATAACTGGGCAATCGCGACACTCAAGGAGAGAAGACTGCGATGATGACGGGACAGCAATACAAGAAGTCGTTGGATGACAACCGCGAAACCTACTTCGAAGGCGAGCGCGTGCGCGACCTCGTGACTCATCCGCTGCTCGGCGAATGCGTCTCGCGAATCGCCGCGGGTTACGACCAGTTCTATTCGCCCGAGCCCGGGGCGGTCAGCCCTTTGATGAAAATCCCGCGCTCGGCCAACGAGTTGCGCGACCGGATTCCGCTGCTGCTCGAATCCGACATCGTGGCGAATGTCACTTACCAATCGATCATGACGCTGACGACTGCGGCGACGCGTATTGCCGATGCGCTGCCGGAATACGCAGAGCGCATCCGCCATTACGTGCAGGCGGCACAGCGCAAAGACGTGCGCATCGTCGAGTGCATCACCGACGCCAAGGGCGACCGCAGCCGTCCGCCCGGCAAGCAGGACGATCCCGACGCCTACACCCGCGTGGTCGAACGGCGCAGCGACGGCGTCGTGATTCGCGGCGCCAAGCTGCACATCACGGGTGCGTCGATGGCGCATGACCTGATGGTGATTCCGACCAAGGCGATGAAGCCCGGCGAGGAGGCCTACGCAATTGGATGCGCGGTGCCGGTCAACTCGCCCGGCGTCAAGATAATCGACACGACGTTCGCGCCGCGCCATCCCGATACGCGCACCTTCCCGGTCTCGGCGAAAATCCACATGCCCGAAGGATTCGTAATCCTCGACAACGTCTTCGTGCCGAACGAGCGCATCTTTCTCGACGGCGCCGTGCAGCAGGCCGCCGTCTTCGCGCATTCGCTCGGCCTGTGGGAGCGGCTGGGCGGTCTGTCCGCAATGGCGGAAGAGGGCGATCAGCTGGTCGGCTTCGCGCAGCTGGTGGCGGAGGCCAACGGCCTGGCGGGCGAAGGGCACATCAAGGAGAAGATCTCCGAGATGCTCATCCACGCGACGCTGATTCGCGCCGCGCTCGAGGCTGCGATCGCTAACTGCCAGATCACCGAGCAAGGCGCCTTCCCCGACGAGCTCTACACCAACGCCGGCAAATATCACGGCGCCGCGAACTACAACCTCATGGTGCGCCACCTGCACGACATCTCCGGTGGTTCGATTCTCACGGCGCCGGGTGTCGCGGATCTCGAGAACGAAGTGACCGGCCCTCTCGTGCGCAAGTACATGGGCACCAGCACCGGCATCGGCGGCGAATATCGTGCCCGGCTGTTTCATGCGATTCGCGATCTGACCGCCGACGCATACGGCGGATGGAAGGCTGTCACCAACGTGCAGGCCGGCGGCGGGCTTTACGCGCAGCGAATCGTCACGCGCAGGTACTACGACCTTAAAGGCGCCAAGCGAAAGGCGCTGAAGGTGGCGGGTCTGAGTGACGAAACCGCCAACTGATTCGTCGCCGCGCTGGCGGTTTGCGCGCGGTACGACGGCGTTGTAATGGTTCAGTTACATACACCCTACGGATTCCCTCTATAAGGAGACAGAAATGGCCGCTGGATACACCATGACCATCGACGGCAAGTCGGTGAAGGGATCGAAATCCACTGGCGTGATTAATCCCGCCACTGGAAAGGTCTTCGCTGAAGTTCCCGATTGTTCGAAGGCTGAACTCGATCAGGCAATGAACGCCGCGCAGAAGGCGTTCCCCGCCTGGAGCAAGGACGTCAACGCGCGCCGCAAGGTCCTGCAGGATTGCGCCGCTGCGCTGCAGCAGCCGCCCGAGGGCCTCGCGCGGACGCTCACGCTGGAGCAGGGCAAGCCGCTCGACAAAGCCGCGCAGGAAATCATGCTCACCTCGATGTGGTGCGCATTCACCGCGATGCTCGACTTGCCGGCCGAGGTACTGAGCGACACGGCCGACGCCAAAATCGAAATCAAGCGCAAGCCGCTCGGCGTCGTCGCCGCGATCACGCCGTGGAACTATCCCATCATGCTCGGGATGTGGAAGATTGCGCCGGCGCTGCTGGCGGGCAACACGATCGTGCTGAAGCCCTCGCCCTACACGCCTATTACGACGCTGATGCTGGGTGAGATTCTGAAAGACATCGTTCCGCCGGGAGTCCTCAACGTGATCTCTGGCGGCGACGAGCTCGGCGCGTGGATGACGAGTCATCCGGTGCCGCGCAAGATTTCATTCACCGGCTCGGTCGAGACCGGCAAGAAGGTCGCTGCTTCGGCGGCGCCGGATCTGAAGCGGGTTACGCTCGAGCTCGGCGGCAACGACGCCGCGATCATCCTGGCCGATGTCGATCCCGCGGTCGTCGCGCCGAAAATTTTCTGGGGCGCGTTCGAGAACTCGGGCCAGATTTGCAGCGCGATCAAACGCGTCTATGTGCCCGAGCAGATGTACAACGCGCTGATCGACAACCTCGGCGAGATTGCCAAGGGCGTCAAGGTGGGCGACGGGCTCGAGGCCGGCACCCAGCTCGGACCGATCAACAACAAGATGCAGTTCGAGCGCGTGACCGAGCTGGTCGAGGACGCCAAGAAGCACGGCGCCAAGATTGTCACCGGCGGCTCGCGCGTCGGCAAGGAAGGCTACTTTTTCGCGCCGACGATCGTCGGAAACATTTCCGATGGCGTGCGGCTCGTCGATGAAGAACAATTCGGCCCTGCGCTCCCGATCGTTCCTTACAAGGATGTCGACGACGCCGTTCGCCGCGCGAACGCGACCCACTACGGCCTGAGCGGTTCGGTCTGGTCCAACGACCGCGTGCGCGGTGCCGAGGTCGCGGCGCAGCTCGATTGCGGCTCGGCGTGGGTCAATCAGCATCTCGCGATCGCGCCGAATCTGCCGTTCGGCGGTGCGAAGTGGTCGGGCATCGGCGTGGAGAACGGAACCTGGGGCCTGATGGGCTTCACCGAAATCCAGGTGGTCAACTCGATCAAGCTTTCGTAAACGGTTTGTCTAAAGTCGCCCCCGCGGTATCGTAAAGTTCGAGCGATACCGCGGGGGCGCGTTTTTTTCATGGGACGCTACGACGATTACAAGCAGCACGTCTTGCGGATCAGCCAGCGGCTGTCCGCCGACGGCTACTTCGGATCGAAGTCGGGCAGCGCCGGCAACGTCTCGATGCTGGTCGAGGGCGAGAACGTCGTCGTCGTTACGCCCACTCGCCTCCAGTACGACGTGATGAAAGTCGAAGATATTTGCGTGGTGGACTTCGAACTCGCGCCAATCGAAGGCGCGCGCAAACCGTCGATCGAAACTCCGATGCACGTCGCCGCGTACCAGGTGCGCGAAGACGTCAGCGCCGTCATCCATACGCATCAAACTTTCGCGAGCGCGCTCAGCATCCTGAACGAAGGAATTCCGCCATTGTTCGACGAAGTGACGCTCGCGATTGGCAACACTATCGACGTGGTGCCCTACGCGCTGTCAGGATCGCGCGAACTGCACGACAACGTCGCGCGCAAGCTGGCCAATCGATGCCATTGCTACATCCTTCAGAATCACGGCACGCTCTGCGTCGGCACCGATCTCGACAAGACTTTCACTTTTGTGGAGTTGCTCGAAAAATCCGCGCACATCTACGTTGATGCGCTCGCGACCGGGATGCCCGTGACTGTCCTGCCTGAAACGACTGTGGCGCAGCTGCATGCGGCGGTCATCGCGCGCCAGGATCGCGAAATCGCGCGCAAGCAATCGGCGCGTGCGCCCGCAACGAGCCGCTGATTTGCGGCTCGCCGGCTATGCGCGCATCAGCTCGGCTTCGTCGGCGGCAATGGTGGCGTAAACTTCGCGGTCGATCTTGCGATAGCGCTCGAGCGACTTGTCGGCCTGCTCTTCGCAGCCTTGCGCCTTGGCAATTTCGTGCATCTCTTTTTCGATCCACGACAGATGCCACGATTCGTCCTTGGTAACCGACTTCAACACTTCCATCGTTTCAGGGTCGACGTTGGGCAGCGCCATGTGAGCGTTGTAGCGGCTCTGCGCGCGCTCTTCGACCACGACAGTCAGCGCGAGCAGATCGATAATCGTCTTCGGCACGCCGGTGCGAAGTCCGAGCCGCCGCTGATAGCCGTCGTCGATAAGGATAGGAGCGCCACCGAGGTCCGAGATTCGCTTGGTCCAGAGGAATGCGTGGCGCGTCTCGTCCGCCAGATGGGCGGTCATCTTGAGCTGCGCTTCGCCGTCCTTCATGTGGCTCAGAAGATTGAACAGGAGGCGGGCGCCTCGTAATTCGGCGTCACGATAGAAGCTGAAAACGAGAATCTGCTTCTCCGTTGCCGACATTCCAGTGAAATCCATGCTGCCAAGTGATGCGCTCAATACTCAGTCCTCCGTCAGCCGTCCAAAGACGACGGTGCCTAATGCTATCAAATAAGGCGGTTGCGGGTAACTTATGCCATCCTGTCCGCAGGGTCAATAAAACGCCCGCAAATCTGTCCCCACGCAGCGGTCCTGTTGAATACGCCGATCTAATGACGCGGTTGCGAAACCCCGTCGTTGGGAACAACTATTTATGTCGAAGGGGAGCCGCGCGATTCTCGCGGCTGATTAGCGATGCCGTCACCAGACGTTTACTGGCTCGCATTGAGACGCGCCCGCGGAGTCGGTCCGCGAACCTGCAAGCTGCTGATCGAGAAGTTCGGCGCGCCCGAAAAAATATTCCAGCTCAACGCCGACCAGATCGCCGCCGCCGGAGTGCCGCGCAACACCGCGCAGAGCATCGCGGAATTTCGCGACTTCGAGCCGCTCGAGAAAGAACTGTGCGAGCTGCCCAACCTCGGCGCGCGACTCGTCAAATGGACCGACGCCGAGTATCCGCCGAATCTGCGGCAGATCGCCGACCCGCCGCCGTTCCTATTCGTTCGCGGCCCGGCCACCTTGACTGATAGTACGTGTATCGCGATCGTCGGCGCGCGCGCCGCCAGCGATATAGGTCGCCGAATGGCGCAGCGGCTCGGCCTCGAACTCGCGGCCAAGGGCTTCACCGTCGTCAGCGGGATGGCGCGAGGAATCGACGGCGAAGCGCATCAGGGGGCACTCGACGCGCATGGCAAGACGCTCGCCGTGCTGGGATGCGGCGTCGACGTCATCTACCCGCCCGAACATCGCAAGCTGGCTGAGGGCATCATCGCGGGCGGCGGCGCGCTTATCAGCGAGCTGCCAATCGGAATGCAGCCGCTGGCCGAGAACTTCCCGACTCGCAACCGTATCCTGTCGGGGCTGTGCCTGGGCGTCGTAATCGTCGAGGCTGCCGAAAAAAGCGGCTCGCTTATCACGGCGCGGATGGCGCTGGAGCAGGATCGCCAGGTATTCGCCGTTCCCGGCAGCCCCCTCAGTGGCAAGACTCGCGGCAGCAACCGTCTATTGAAGGAAGGTGCGAAGCTGGTCGAATGCGTCGAAGACGTGATCGAGGAGCTGGCGCCGCAGATGGCCGGTCGACCTGCCCCGACCCGCACGATCTCGAGAGAGCCGGTTGAAACACTTGCTATCTCGCCCACGTCTAATATTCGGGCAGAGGTTTCGTCAGTCGTGGAAACGGTTCAAGCGGTCAAGACGGTGGAAGACGTAACTGACAGTGCTACAACTATCTTGAGTAATCTAAAAGATTCTGAGAGACTCCACGTTGATTCGATTATCGAGTCTTCAGGACTCAATGCCCAAACCGTGCTTAGATTACTGCTGGAACTTGAACTCGAAGGCCGCGTCACCCAGCATCCCGGCAAGCTTTTCTCGCTTGCTTAAGTCTGGCAGGGTGTAAGCCCTGACGCGTCGCGATTTGCACTGGCGCGAAACCTGCGAGGTTGGGGACGGGTACTGGAGGCGCCTAAAACGGTGGCAAAAAATCTCGTAATCGTTGAATCACCCGCAAAGGCGAAAACCATCAAGCGTTACCTCGGTAGCGACTACCAGGTCATGCCCTCGGTCGGCCATGTCGTGGACCTGCCCAAGAGCAAGCTGGGGGTCGATATCGAGCACAATTTCGCGCCCGATTTCGTCGTAATCAAGGGCAAAGAGAAGGTCCTCGGCGAGATAAAAAGCGCCGCCAAGGGCAAGGATAACGTCTATCTCGCCAGCGACCCCGACCGCGAGGGCGAGGCGATCGCATGGCATATCGCCGATCATCTAGGCAAGACCAAGTCCAAGGTCAGCCGCGTCCTGTTGCATGAAATTACGTCGGCCGCCGTAAAAGAGGCGGTTGCCAATCCCTCGAAGCTCGATCACAACCTGTTCGACGCGTACCAGGCGCGCCGCGTCCTCGACCGGCTGGTCGGCTACAAGCTGAGCCCCCTGCTGTGGGACAAGGTCAAGCGCGGCATCAGCGCCGGCCGGGTGCAGTCGGTGGCGCTCAGGATAATCGTCGACCGCGAGCGCGAGCGTGAGGCCTTCCGCGCCGAAGAGTACTGGACCCTCGACGCGCGCCTGACAGCCAAGAATCCGCCGCCGTTCAAGGCGCGGCTCTACAGTTACAAAGACGACCGCATCGACAATAAGGCGTACAAGCTGCCCGAGGCGCGCGCGAAAGAGATCATCGCAGCAGTCGAAGCGGCGCCGTTCACCGTAAAAAGCGTCGAGCGCAAGGAAGTCCGCCGAAGCCCGACTCCGCCGTTCATCACGTCGCGCCTGCAGCAGGAGGCGTCGCGCAAGCTGTACTATCAGCCGCGGCGCACGATGCAGATTGCGCAGAAGCTGTACGAGGGCGTCGAGCTTGGCGAGGAGGGCGCGGTCGGCCTCATCACTTATATGCGCACCGATTCGCCGCGCGTGTCGGACCAGGCGCTCGAGTCCGTCCGCAACCATATCGTCGCGCGTTACGGCAAAGAATATATTCCCGATCAGCCGAACTTTTATAAATCCGGCAAGCAGTCGCAGGGCGCGCATGAAGCAATTCGCCCGACCGCCGTCGAGCGCGACCCCGAGTCGATCGCGCGCTACCTCGACAAGGACGCACTCGCGCTCTACACGCTCATCTACAATCGCTTCGTCTCGAGCCAGATGACGCAGGCGGTGTACGACCGCACCACGGTCGATATCCAATCGGCCGACGCGATTTTCCGTGCGACCGGCCAGGTGATGAAGTTCGACGGTTTCATGCGCGTGTATATCGAGGGTCAGGACGAAACGCCGGCCGACGACGAGGAAGGCACGCTGCCGCTGTTGAACGAGGGCGAGACTCTCACCCTGCTCGGGCTCGATCCCGAACAGCATTTCACGCAGCCGCCGCCGCGCTACACGCAGGCCACGTTGATCAAGGAACTCGAAGAGCAGGGTATCGGGCGTCCTTCTACCTACGCCGCAATCATGACGAGCATCCTGCGCGTCGAGTACGTCGAAGAGGACGAGAGCAAGCGGATGCGGCCGACGTCGCTCGGGCGCGTCGTCAACGACATGCTGGTCAAGGCGTTCCCCGACATTCTGGAATCCAGTTTCACGGCGCAGTTCGAAGAGGACCTCGACAAGGTCGAAGAGGGCACCGAGAACTGGGTCAAGACGATGAAGCGCTTTTACGGCCCGTTCGCAAAGGACCTCGCCGACGCGAAAAAGAAAA
>Ga0209655_10001112_pt1 | contig 10057 bp, 8 predicted proteins | sample BogFormECP03_OM2_FD_188236 | JGI IMG/M metagenome (GOLD analysis project Ga0209655, IMG submission 188236) | Bog forest soil microbial communities from Calvert Island, British Columbia, Canada - ECP03_OM2 (SPAdes) (version 2) | ecosystem: Environmental > Aquatic > Freshwater > Wetlands > Bog ...
AGTAATCAGCAGTAGAAAGTAACCAGCGCGTGCAGCGCATCCCTAAAAACTAAATAGCCGGCGTCCGGACGAGCGAAGCCGCCCCTCGTGTTCAGGGACCACTCCGCCCGTATCGCAGCGGGTTTCTCTCGCCCGCGCGCTTCCGTTCGTCCGCAAACGAGGCGACCATGGACGAAACCCCCACCAGAAAAGGTTTCTCGGACTTCCCCTACGCGCTCTACAATCTTTCCGATTCCCGCTTCGGTCCCCCTCAGTGGAAATTCATGGGTGCGGCGGAAAGAAACGCCCAAATCGCAGAAGAAAAGCGCCTCGCCGCAGAAAGCCGGCTCGCCACAGACGCAAACGCCGCCACCTCCGCCGCAATCACACCCGACGAGCCGCCTCTCGCTCCTTCCGATCCCTCCACCCCTCCCGATTTCTCCCGCCATCCGCGCCGCTGCACCATCTGCTCTCATCCCGATCGCGACGCCATCGAAGGCGATTTCATCCGTTGGCGCAGTCCCGACCGAATTGCCCGCGACTACAATCTCCCCGATCGCGCCTCCGTCTATCGCCACGCCCACTACGCCAACCTTTTCCAGCGGCGCAAACGCGAAGTCGCTCGCGTCCTGGAAAGCTTCCTCGAATCCGCCGACAGCTGCCCCATCGAGGCCGCCGACATGATCATCCGCGCCACGCGGCTCTATGTGCGCATCAATGAGCACGGTGACTGGACCGAAGCCCCGCGAACCCAATACCTCATAACCGGATCAATGGATCCCACCGAACCATCGGATGCACCAGCCGCCCCGCCACGTGCAAAGCGTGCTCGCACCGCTGCAAGACCGCATCGCGGTTCACGCAAATCGGATCCAGTCGCGCCCCAACCCGGCCGCCGCACCCGCAAAGTCCTAACCGCAACACACCCGGATTCAGAAATTTCGCAAACCCAGGAAAACAAATGAGAAACGATTTTCTAACCGCAACAAAAAACACGCCATGCCTAACATGGCCGGCAGAAAAAGGGCTTCAGAGCATGCGTCAAAATTCGAAAATCTTTGTAGGTCGTGGCTTCAGCCACGACATGAACGAAGCGAACGTCGAGCGGCTTCAGCCGCTGAAGTACGAGTTTTGTTGCGACGCAGGTCTACCGCCGGGAACGCTTCGAGGATTTTCTTTTCACACGCGCGCGCGGTTTCGCTTTTGCGCGCCGCACAACTTTGCCGCGGCGTCTCGGCTTTTTACGCCCTTCGTCGCGCCCGGCCCGCGCCAACTCGCGCCGTCGCGCCGCCGCCCACCCCAGCTTGTTGGTCTGCCGTCCCCGCGCCACTCCCAGCGCATCCGCTGGAACATTCTCGGTGATCGTGGACCCCGCCGCGACGTAAGCGCCATCACCAATCCGCACCGGAGCCACCAGCGCTGTATCACTTCCGATGAAAACGCGATTGCCGATCGTGGTTTCGTACTTGGCAACGCCATCGTAGTTGCAGGTAATCGTCCCCGCGCCGATGTTCGCCTCGCGCCCCACGGACGCATCACCCAAATAAGTCAGGTGCCCGGCCTTCGCGCCCTCGTGCACCACCGAATTTTTCACCTCAACAAAATTTCCAATGTGCGCTCCGGCGCGAATGTCCGCACCAGGACGCAGCCTCGCAAACGGACCCACATGCGCTTGATCCGCGACGCGGCTGGAATCCAGCACGGAATGCGCGCCGATAAAAACATCATCGTCCAGGCGCGTATCGCGCAGCACGCTCCCAGTCTGAATCGTGCAGCGCGCGCCGATGCGCGTCTTGCCCAGCAATTGCACGCACGGCTCAATCACTGTGTCCGGTCCCGCGCTCACCTCCGGATCAATCACCACTGTCTCCGGCAGATAAATCGTCACGCCCGCTTCCATCAACTCCGCGGCTTTGCGCGCGCGGAAAATCCGGTCCACGTCGGCCAGATGCGCGCGCGTATTGCATCCCAGAATCTCGTTCGCGTCCGGAGCCACCTGCGCCAGCACGCGTTCGTTGCGCTGCCGCAGCAAAGCGATCGCGTCCGTCAGGTACAACTCGCGATGCGCATTGTTCGGCCGCAACGCGTTCAGGCACGGCCAGAGTTTTTCCAGCGTGAAGCAATAAATGCTGGAATTTACTTCGCGGATCGCGCGCTGCTCCGGCGTAGCTGCCTTTTCTTCCACCACGGCTTGCACGCGGCCTTCGGAATCGCGCACCACGCGGCCGTAATCGGTGGGATCGTCCAGCTCGGCGCTCAGAATCGTAGCGGCTGCTTCGCCGCGGCGATGCGTGTCCAGCAGCGCCAGCAAAGTTTCCGAACGCAGCAGCGGAGCATCGCCGGGAACCACGATCACCAGCTTCGCGCTCTTGCGCATCGCGCGCCGCGCCACTTGCAACGCGTGGCCCGTGCCGCGCTGCGGTTGCTGCTTTACCGTATCCGCGCCCAGCGCTTCAGCCAGCGCCCCCACTTCTTCGGCCTGGTGCCCCACCACGGCCAGCACCTGCGCGGCCTTCACCGGCTGGCAGGCGCGGATCACATGCTCGAGCAGCGGCCGGCCCCCAGCGCGATGCAACACTTTCGCCAGGTCGGAACGCATCCGCGTCCCTTTCCCAGCGGCCAGAATCACAATCACAGTGTCAGCGGCAGGCATGCGAGAGTTATTGTCGCTTCCCTGTGCAACTTTGGCAATAAAAACAGCCTCACTATGCTTCCGAGCTTCCGTAGGGGCGGGTCCCGCAGGCGCGGGACCCGCCCGCTGCAGCCGCGGCGCATGTTGTCGTGCGCCGTCATCCTGAACCCGCGCCAGCGGGTGAAGGATCTCTCTTCGCCTTTCCGCTCTCGCTCGCATAATTTCAGTGCATTCGTTAACCAAAGCGCTATATTCCCTCGCAGCCAGAACTGGAGGCGCGCGATGTTTTGTCGAAACTGCGGCATGGCCAATCCCGATTCAGGGCAATACTGCTCCAAGTGTGGACAGCCGCTTCCTGCCGGAGGCGCTGCGCGCACCGCGCCCGGTCCCGTCCCTGTCCCCGGAAGTTCGTTCCCGACTCCGCCGCCCGTCGCCGGCGACCCGCCCACCAGCGGCAAGGCGATCGCCAGCCTGGTCTGCGGAATCTTTACCTTTTTCCTGCCCGCCTCCATCGCCGCAATAATTCTCGGCCACATGTCGCTCTCCGAAATCCGCAAATCCGCCGGCCGCATCGGCGGTCAGGGCATCGCCATCACCGGCCTGGTGCTGGGGTATCTGGGCGTCGTCATCATTCCCTTCATCCTGATCGTTGCCGCAGTCGCCATTCCCAATCTGCTCCGCGCGCGCATGGCCGCCAACGAGGCGTCCGCCGTCGGCTCGCTGCGCACGATTGATGTTGCCGCGGTTCAATACGCATCAGGTTATGAGAATGGTTATCCCTCCAGTTTCCAAGTTTTTGGATATGGAGAAACGATTGTAGGAAATTGCAATCACGCCGGCCTGATTGATCGCCGGCTGGCAGGGGGCCAGCACAGCGGTTATATCTTCACGTACACGCCGCAGTTCCCGAATGATGCTGCAGGGCCGGTCGTATCACCCAAAGCTGCCGCGAAGGGCTGCACCTCAGGAGGCGCTTCCGGTTACACGGTCACCGCGGATCCGCTGCAGCCCGGCACCTCGGGTGTGCGCAGCTTCTTCACCGATCAAACCGGAGTCATTCGCTTTTCGTCCAACGGCGAATCCGCCACCGCCGATAGCCCGCCGCTGCAGTAGCCAAAATTGCACAGGACAATTTGGCCGCTACATTCGGATAGCGCGGATTTCCCGCGCCGCATAAATTGTGCGAGCATCGAAGGAGCAAGGATCGAACGAGCAAGAATCAAAAGACCAGCGATGAAAACTCAGGAAGCTTTCGAAACGCCGCAGACGATGCACAGCCTGGACAATCCGATCTGGAATTCACTTTCGACGTTGCACGCACACTTCGCCGAAGGCGATGAACTCGCGAAACGCTACCCACCGGAAGTAACTCTGCTCGCCGCGATGGCTGAACCAACCGCCGAAGCATTCGCATCGCTCGCGAAAACTCTGCGGCGCGCCGGCGCGGCGTTATTCCTGGATCAGCCGCCGCAAATTCCTGCAGGTTGGATCACTGTCCACGCATCGCCGCTGGTGCAGATGCTCTGCGAAAAACCCAATCTTGCGCAGGATGGTTTTCCGGCCGAAAAACTAACTCCGGCCGATGTGCCGGAAATGATCGCGCTCGCCGAATTGACCAAGCCCGGTCCGTTCGGCACGCGCACTCGCGAATTGGGCGAATACCTGGGAATTCGTCAAGCGAAACGTCTGGTGGCGATGGCTGGAGAAAGGCTGCATCTGCCGGGTTACACTGAAATCAGCGCGGTCTGCACCCATCCGGACTTTCAAGGCCGGGGATATGCCCGCGAATTGATGTCCATTCTGATGCGCAAAATCATGCGGCGCGGTGAAACGCCTATTCTCCACGTGCGCCAGGAAAATGTTTCCGCAATTCATGTGTACGAGAAGCTCGGGTTCCGCACCCGCCGCCTGCTTCATTTTGTGATTGTTCGCACGGCGTGAAAATCGCTCGGAAGTCAGGATGTTGCGGGGAGAGAGTCGGAGATCGAAGGCCGCGCATCCGCGGAATCGTGCGGCGCGGTCGTCTCGGTCCAGAGGGTGTGGTCGGCCAGCAGGCGAGTGACCAGCTGCGTGTGCAGCGCATGACCTGCTTTGTGCGCCACGATGCGCGCTTTCAGCGGCCGCCCCACCAGCGCCAGATCGCCGATCAGGTCCAGCGCCTTGTGCCGCCCGAATTCGTCCGGGAAACGCAGCGGGCCGTTCAGAATGCCTTCCTCGTCCAGCACGATCGCGTTTTCCACTGAGCCGCCGCGAATCAATCCCATCGCTTGCAAGCCGGCAAAATCTTTCATGAATCCAAATGTGCGCGCCGGCGCCAGCTCGCGGCTGAACGATTGCCGGTCCACCGTCATCTCCACTTCCTGCGGACCCACATTCGGATGCTTGTAGTCCACGAAGCAGTGCACGCGGAATTCGTCGGCGGGATAAATTCCTATGCGGCGGTCGCCGTCGGAAAATTCCAGCGGCTTGATCACGTGAATGTAGCGGCGCTGCCGCCGCAGCTTGCGAATCCCGGCTTGCGCCAGCAGTTCGATGAAGGGTTTCGAGGAACCGTCGAGGATCGGGAGCTCCAGCGCATCGAGTTCGACGTACACGTTGTCAACGCCACAGGAATACAGCGCCGCGAGCAGGTGCTCGACGGTCGAGAGCAGCACGCCCTGTTTCATCAAGCTGGTGGCATAGCTCACTCGCGCGACGTTGCGCACGTGCGCTTCGATCTCGAAATTGTCCAGGTCCACTCGCCGGAAGACGATCCCAGTATCCGCGGGAGCTGGAACCAGCCGCAGGTGGCAACGCACGGCAGTGTGCAGGCCGATGCCGCGAGTTTCGACTGGTCTTTGTATTGTGAGTTGATAAGGCATCAGCTGAGCCGGGAATTTCTATGCACTTCGGTGGCCCCTCACTCCCAATTATAGCCCTTTACAATCAATAGCTTATACCAGTGAACTCCAATGCGCTCCTAGTTGTGTGGTAAGAGTACAACATAACGGTGGGTTCCTACGTGGTTCAGCTTGAACAGGTTACGAACTGATCAGGAGGGCTATGCGGAGACGTTCAGGAGCTGGCCCTGCGCCGTCGGCGTGCCGCTTGTGCTGGCAGCGGGCTGAGTTTCCGCAGCGCCGCTCGGTGCGAGAGAGTCTTGCAATTTCTGGAACTGCATTACGGCGGTCGCATTTTGCTGTGCGGTCGCGGCGCTTTGATTCAAAGCGTTCGTGTTCGCACTGCTGGCGGTCGAAGTACTGCCGGAAGCCGGATTCGTTTCCTGTGCCGCGGCTTGCGGTTGACTCAGCGTTTGCGGCTGGATCTGATCCTGGTTGGCGCTGGCAACGGAGGCCTGCGCCGCGCTCCTGGTCGGATTGGCCGCGCCTACCGCGTCATTTTGCTGCGAAGTACTTGCGGCAGCCTGCACGTTCTGGACGATTTGCCGGAGGGCCGCTGGGTCGTTGACCCAGTTCAGCATCCCCTCGCGGCTTATCAGGCTTAAAGTCTGTGGGTCAATGCCGAGCTGTTGCAGCACTCGGTCAAGCTGCTGAAGAGTCTGCTGCGCCGGAGCTGCGCTCGAGGCGTTCGCCGGGGCCGTGCTGGCGGCCACGGTCGCAGCGGTTGTCGCGACAGAAGATTGCGCGGCCGCAGCGGTCTGCGTCACAGGCGCTGCGATCACTGCCGGGACGTCTTGCTGGTCTGTAGTCTGCGTCGCAGCATTTGGGAAAGCTGAATTCGTGAAGGCGGCAGCGGAATTTTGACTTGGTGGAAATGTGGTTGTCTGCGACAACAATGCGAAGGTCGCCGGTTGCGTAGTTCCGCGCGATGGAGCGGTTTGTTGCCGCTGTGGCAGGAGCGTTCCAGATAGGGACACGGTGTCCTGCTCCGCTTTCGGCGGCGAAGCATCGGGCGCCTCGCGTGCTGGAAGCACTGGCCTGGCCGGTTGGGCTTGCGCGACTTGAGCGTTCTCAGCCGCGTGGTTAGCCGACCCGCCCTGAAGCGCCGCGATTTGAAAGTCGATCGAGCCCATCTGAACCTCGCTCTAGTCAGTTAAGTCGTGCACAATCAGCTATTCAGGCCATTGCAACGGATACGCGCGTTTCATTGCGCATCCAGTTCGAAACCTAGCTTTCCTGTCTAGCATATCGGCGGACTGGCTTACAGCATTAGGACAAATTTGCCTATCGCAGCCCGGTTGTCTCGCCTGGGCGGTTCCGCGTACAATGGCTTTTCACTCAAACGCCCATGGCCACGCCCTTCACCATCCTTCCGAACTCCACACCGCCGCCCGCGGCGCATCCGCGGCCGTCCTGGTTGCGCGTGCGATTTTTCGGCGGGCCAAAATATCAGGAATTAAAGCGCACCATGCGCACGCTGGATCTGCATACGGTGTGCGAGAGCGCGCGCTGCCCCAACATGGGCGAATGCTGGGAACACGGCACGGCCACGTTCATGATTTTGGGCGACATTTGCACGCGAGCTTGCGGATTTTGCGCGGTGCCGAGCGGCAAACCTCTGGGGCCACCGGCGGAAGACGAACCAGAGCGCGTGGCGGAAGCGGTGGCGCGGATGGGATTGCGCTATGCGGTGGTGACTTCTGTGAATCGCGACGATCAACCGGACGGCGGCGCGGCCATTTTTGCGCGCACGATCACGGAAATTCGCACGCGCGTGCCGGGATGCAAAGTAGAAGTGCTGATTCCGGATTTTCGCGGCGATTGGACGGCGCTCGCCACCGTGATGGCCGTGAAGCCCGACGTGCTGAATCACAATATGGAAACGGTGCCGCGGCTTTATCGCCAGGTGCGTAAGGGCGCGGTGTACGAGCGGTCGCTGGAATTATTGCGGCGCGCGGGAGAAATGATTCCGGGATTGCCGACCAAGACCGGGATGATGCTGGGCTTGGGCGAAACGCGCGAAGAAGTGCTCGCGGCGATGGAAGATATTGCGGCGCAGGGCACGCACATTTTGACGCTGGGCCAGTACATGCAGCCGACGCAGGAGCATCTGCCGATCGAACGCTACGTGCATCCTGACGAATTCGCGGAGTTCAAACGGCTGGGCGAGACGATGGGATTCAAACACGTGGAAGCTGGACCGCTGGTGCGGTCTTCGTATCACGCTTTCGAGCAAGAAGAAGCGGCGCACTTCTAACGTTGCAGCGAACTGAAGTTTTGTAGCTCTCACCTCACTGAAATTCCATGAACCCCTGGCGCGGACTGAAAAATCTCCCCCGAGAAATGTGGATGCTTGCGGCGGCGACGCTGGTGAATCGCTCCGGAACGATGGTGCTGGCGTTTCTGGTTCTGTACGTGACGCACACCTTTGGGGTGACGCCTGCGCGGGCGGCGCTGGCGCTGATGGTGTATGGCCTGGCGGCGCTGGTAGCCATGCCGCTGGCGGGGATTTTGTCCGATCGCGTGGGGCCGCTGCCGATCATGAAAGCTTCGCTGTTTCTGACGGGCTTTCTGCTGCTTTTGTTTCCGCTGGCGAAAAGTTACAGCGCCATTTTGCTGATGACGTTCGCATTCGCGGTGCTGAATGAATCGGTGCGGCCGGCGAGCCTCTCCATGGTTTCCGATTTGGTGCCGCCCGCGCAACGCAAATCGGCGTTCGCGCTCAGCCGCCTCGCAGCAAATCTGGGAATGAGCGTAGGGCCGGCCATCGGCGGAATTCTGGCGGTGTATTCGTTTCGCTGGCTGTTTCTGGTGGATGGCACGACTTCGATTCTGGCGGGAGCGGTGCTGGCACTCGCGCCGATGCGCAATGTAGGGCGACAAAAAATGCACGAGCCGGAGTGGACCGACGCGACGGAACTGGGCCGCGAGATCGAAGCGGACAGTGTTACGCCGCTGGCCGCGCTGCATCCGGCGGCGGATCTGCGCGCGTTTCGAAATCCGCGCATGCTTTATTTTCTGGCGGCGCTGATTCCGGTGCAACTGGTGGGTTTTCAACTTACGTCCACGTTGCCGCTGTTCCTGGTGCATTATTTGCATTTTCCGGAATCGGTGTTCGGGACGATTTTCACCGTGAACACCTTATTGATTGTGGCGCTGGAAGTGCCGTTGAACACAGCGATGGAGCACTGGCCGCACCGGCGGACGCTGATGCTGGGTGCATTTTTATACGCAGTGGGATTTGGATCGTATGCGCTGGTCGGGATTGCGCCGTTCGGCAAAACCGCCGGTGTGTTCGCGGCCGTGGTGATCTGGACGTTTGGTGAAATGATTCTGATGCCGGGAAGTTCGGCTTACGCGGCGGAAATTGCGCCGCCGGAGAGACGCGGAGAGTATATGGGCCTGTACACGATGTCGTTCAACATCGCGTTTGCGGTGGGGCCGTGGCTGGGAGCGAGCGTGCTGGTGAAATGGGGAGCGACGACGATGTGGGGCGCGGCGTTCGTATCGGGATGCATTTCGAGCTTGATGATGAGCTACACGGAGCGGCGCAAACGACCGGATCGCACGCCGGCGCCACTACTGGGCTGAGCGGAGGAAGGCTTGGGCGATTTCGCGGACGTGAGTGGAGCACGTGGGGCAGGACGGGCACGCGGAGCAGCAATCCGCGGTAGCAGGTTGACTTGCGATCTTGAGCGCGGCTTGCAAATATTCCGCGGTTTTTACGGGGCGGCCCATCTCGGCATTCAGGTTGCCGAGCAGCAACTGAAAAATCGGATTTCCGGGATAACGCTCGACGAGCGGTTGCGCGACCACGATGGCCCGTTCGTATTGATAGTCAAAGGTGCGTAGATTTCTCGCGAGGTGGAAGCGCATTTCGATGGGCGTCACCACTCCGTGGTCAATTCCGATCTGCATCTGGCGAATGCCTTCTACTCTGTTGCCGCCGGGAATGCCCATGAAGAAGCGCAGAATCTTCACGCTGGTCGAAAGCGAATCCACGTAGTAGTTGTAGAGGCCCAGGCCGGCGGTGGCGTCGGGCATTTGCGGGTCGATTTCCAGAGCGCGCAGAAATTCGGCTCGGGCGGCGACTCCGTCGCGCGCGACCGCGCGATTTTCGCCGCGCAAGACTTCCAGGCGCACTTTCAAGGCATAGCCCATGCCAGCGTAGAAACGCGTTTCGGCTGAGTCGGATTGGGAAATCTGCGCGTGAGCGAGATCAATCACTTTGTCCGCGAGCAGCAGAAAGGCTTCGTCTTCCGGCTTCTTTCCGCGCTTCCAGGCGTCGATCATTCCGTATTTGATTTCCAGGTTGGCGCAGTAAATCTGCCACCAGCGCGCTTCACCTTCGAGCAGCACAGGGAGGGGATTTTCGGGTTGAGTCTGTTCGAATTTGCGCAGCACGGTGATGGCGCCGTCCGGATCGCCGCTGTACATTTTTTCCATGGCTTGCTTGGCTTCGGGAGGGAGCTTGATCTCGCCGGCACGCGCGGGCGGGGCGAATAGGGCGAAGCAGAGTGCGACGAAGAGAACGGAGAGCTGTGGCGTTGCAGCGTAAACAGGCGGG
>Ga0209655_10001113_pt1 | contig 10053 bp, 9 predicted proteins | sample BogFormECP03_OM2_FD_188236 | JGI IMG/M metagenome (GOLD analysis project Ga0209655, IMG submission 188236) | Bog forest soil microbial communities from Calvert Island, British Columbia, Canada - ECP03_OM2 (SPAdes) (version 2) | ecosystem: Environmental > Aquatic > Freshwater > Wetlands > Bog ...
GCCAGGTGGCCACCGGCAGCGACGTACAAATCCTCGCGCCTGCCGTGAGCACCTTCTACGGCCTCACCTTTTCTCCCGACGGCAACTACATTTATTTCACCGAAGCATCCAAGGAAAATCAGCTCTTCAGCTCCCTCTACAAAATGCCCGTGCTCGGCGGCAATCCGCAGCTTCTCGTGCGCGATATAGACACTTCCGTCAGCTTCTCTCCCGATGGCAAACAGTTCGCTTTCATTCGCGGAATCCCAGACCAAGGAACCTTCAAACTGTTGGCCGCCAACGCGGACGGCTCCGGCGAAAGACTCCTGACCTCGAAGAAGGCGAACATAAATGTGGCCGGTCTTCTGACTCCCGCTTGGTCGCCTGACGGCAAGACCATCATCTTCGCGTCGTTGCTGCCGTCGGTCAGCAGCCAGCTCAATGAATTCACCGTCGCTACTGGAGCGGTGCGCACGCTCTTCGCCACCCACGGCAATCTGGGACGGCCACATTGGCTGCCAGATGGAGATGCGCTGTTGGTTCCGATGCGCGAGGAGAGCGGCGGCGCACAAGGCCAGCTTTGGAAAATTTCCTATCCTTCCGGAGAAGCGCAGCGGCTTACCAACGACCTGACGGACTACAGTTTGCCGTGGCTGGACTCGACGGCGGATGGTTCGACAGTGGTCACCGTGGAAACCACGGTTTCGTCGGACCTCTGGAACGCGCCCGGCGGAGATTCGGCCCACGCCACGCAGATCACCTCAGGCGGCCCAGCAATTATCGGCGTTTCGGCGTTGGGCGCCGACCGCATTCTGGTCACCAATCGCAACCGCGAACTCTTCACCGCGAACTACGACGGCAGCTCTCGGACCCTGGTGGCAGGCAGCGATCGCAATATCCTGTTCGCGTGGGCTTGCGGTGACGGAAAGCACATTGTGTACGCTGTGCCGCGCGGCAATGCATCAGATATCTGGCGCATGGACGCGGACGGTTCGAATCAATTGCAGTTGACCCACGACAAGTCCGCGCTGATCCCGGTATGCTCGCGGGATGGTTCCACGGTCACTTTCGACTACGAGGATCAACTGAGTACTTGGCGCATGGGAATTGATGGCTCCAATCCCACGTCGTTAGGCTTGCACAATCAAACCGCCCCTGTGGTCTTTTTGTCCAAGGACAATAAGCTCGTCCTCTATCGTGTGGGGCATCCCGATACGCCGCAGTTGCGCGATCAGTTGCTTGTCGTCCCGGTGGGAGGCGGACCGCCCGTATTTTCTTTTGACGTTCCTCTCGGCACTGCCCAAAATTTCCCGCACTGGTCGCCGGACGATCACGGCGTTGACATGGTCTTGGTTCGTGGAGGCGCCGCGAATATTTGGCGGCAGCCTGTTCCCAGCGGCGCGATCAAGCAGATCACAAATTTTCCGGGCGGCCTCATCCGCGGCTTCACCTGGTCGCCTGACGGCAAGACCCTGTTCCTCGCGCGCGGCACACAAGCGAGTGACATCATCCTCCTGAAGAGCGCCAAGAACTAATTTGCGTAACAATTGGCAGCGAATTTCCAGGCAAGCCCGAGCTCGGCGTCACGATCGCCCTCTCAACGGAAGAGCGGCGCGCACTGTGCATCCTTCGCCGGCGACGCTCTCAATGCTGAATTTCCCGCCGAGTTCCTCCACGCGTTCCCGCATTCCTGAAATGCCCACCGTGAAATCTGGATCGGCTCCAGCGGCGCGCGGCGGCAGGCCCCGCCCGCAATCGGCGATTTCCAGTACGATCTCATCGGACTCCTGAAATAAGCGCACAGCGGCGGTGCTGCTCCCTGAATGACGATACACATTGTTCAGCGCTTCTTGCGTCACGCGAAAAAGCGTCAATTCGATTTCTGCTTTCAATCGGCCGATATCCTCCGCCAACTGCAACGAAATCGTAATTCCGCTGCGGCCAGAAAAACCACGCACCAGCCATTCCAGCGAGGATCCTAGCCCCATCTCCTCCATCGTTGGCGGATGCAGTAGATACGAAATGGAACGGATCTCTCCGGCGGCCGCCTGGATCAATTCCCTGCATTCCGTCACAATTTTCTGATGCTCGGGATTTTTTTCGTTCAGGAACGTCCGCATCTTGCCCAGGGCCAAACTCAATCCGCTCACGTACGTGCCGATGCCATCATGCAGTTCTCTGGCGACCTTTCGCCGCTCCTCGTCTTGTGTCTGTAGCAGGCGTCCTGATAAATGCCGTAGCGCGGATTCCGCTTGCTTGCGCTCGGTGACGTCCTCGCCCGAGCTAAGTACGCCGATCACCGCCCCGCCTTCGTCTCGCAGCAGCGCGTTGCGCCACCTGAAGATTCTTTCTTCGCCGGACCGGGTGAGTACGGGATTTTCGATCTGGGTCAAATCGCCAGCCAGAAGATTGCGAAAGCACATTCGGATCTGTTCCCTGATTCCGGCCGGGATGCAGGTCTCGAACCAATCGCGGCCCAGAAGTTCGGCCTCTTCCCAGCCCAGCGACGTGCATCCCTTGCGGTTAATCAGCGTGACCCGGCCCCGCACATCCAGCGCGCGCAAGATGACGTCGGCAACGTCGAGATAGAGTTGCGCGCGATCACGCTCCTGGCGAATTAGTTCGTTCGCGCGCTTGCGCTCGGTGATGTCCTGCGTAATGGAAGCAACTCGCTCCACTCCGGACGGCCCGCAGATGGGAAAATACGAAATGAGCAGGTCTCGCACTCCCAGACGTGGAGAGTCGGTCGTCAGCTCGAATTTGACCACGCGATTGTGCTGAAAACATTCGTCCAGCTTCGGCTTTATCACGCCCTCGAGCACCTGCGGATCGAGGATCTCCGAGGCGAGATGACCGACAATTTCCTCGCGCTGCACACCGCGATAATCCAGGTACGCTTGGTTCGCCATCACGTAGCGGCAATCACGATCCACCACCACGATTATTTCTTCGAGATTTTGCACCACTTGTTCGTATCCGCGAAGGCGGTTCGCGGACGCGTCGCTAACGCTCGCATGCGGCTTGTTGCGCGTCTTGTCGGTCCTAATTTTCTTTCGGGGCATCTCGGTTTCCAGCACAACGAGACGCGTTGCACGCTAGATTCCAGTTTTTTGCCGGGACCACAGCGTGCAAGCGCCGAGTCCCGAGACGGTGGGGAGTGGCTGGCTTTACGGGGACGACTTGTAACAGCTTGAACTTGAACCACTACACCGACGCGTCGCCAGTCTGTACCCGATTTGCGCCGTCGTCAAGATAACTACTCGATGGAAACGGGCAAATTTGGCGCGCAGGCGAAGGCGCGTGACTTCCGCTCAATACTTCCCACTCAGTGGTGGAGAACGAATCACTAATCACTCATCGCTACTCAGGCACTCACAGGGCGTCCCGCGACTTCGCGGCGTCATCTGATAATATGAATGTGCATCGCGCCGCGCGTGATTGGCGAGCGCGATTTGCGAATTATGGATACATCTCTACTCCACGAGCACCAGGTTGCCGGCGCGACCCTCGCGCCTTTTCATGGCGTCACGTTGCCAGAGCAATTTACGTCGTTCGCGGACGAGTACCGCGCTGCGCGCGAAGCTGTCGCCATTTTTGATACCAACTGGCACACGATCGTCGAGCTCACTGGGCCGGACCGCGTGCGCTATTTGAACGCGATCGTATCGAACGATGTGAAATCGCTCGGCGAAGGCCGCGGCACGCTGGCTCTGTTGCTCAAACCGCAAGGGCACATCCTCGCCGAGCTGGAAATCTACGCGCTGCAGGATAAATTGCTGGTGCTCTCGCACGCTTCGGTGCGCGAACGCACCGTCGCCACACTGGATAAATTCATCATCATGGATGACGTCACCTTGAGCGACGTCACCGAGCAATTCGGCAGCTTGGCACTCGAAGGCCCGCGCGCTGGCACGGTGATCGCGGAAGCTTGCGGCCTGGCGCTGGAAGGATTTTCCGAGCACGCCATCGCGGAAGTGGAAATTGATGGAGTCGCATGCCATCTGATTCGCCACTCGCACTTTGGTTTTCCCGGCGCGGAAATTATCGCTCCGCGCGCACATCTCGGATTGCTGTGGCGCAATCTTCATGCCAGCGTTATCGCGCAACACGGTGCTGCGATCGGCATGCGCGCCGTGAATGCACTACGCCTGGAAGCAGGCATCCCATGTTTCCCCGATGATTTCAACGACACCGTGATTCCGCACGAAGCCGCGCTGGAAGCGACGCACATCAGTTTCAGCAAAGGCTGCTACACCGGCCAGGAAATCGTCGAACGCGTGCGCTCGCGCGGCCAGGTGAATCGCCGCCGCGTGCAACTGAAGTTTTCTGTCGCCGATCCGCCCGCGCCCCTGACGCGCTTGTACGCACGAGACGCTGCGGGACAAGTTGCGGAGGGCGAAGTCGCGCAGCCTGCGATCGCGAACGCGCGTGCCGCAGAAAGTCCGGTCGCAGAAGCCAAAGAAGTCGGCATCGTCACCAGCTCCGCATTTTCACCCGCCGCAAACGCCGCCATCGGAATGGGCTACGTCCGCCGCGAACACAACGCACCCGGCACGATCCTCGATTTCAACGGTGGCACTGCAGAAGTTCTTTCGGCAACTTAATACGTCGCTGAATGTTCTCTGCACGCGAGCGGAAAACGACGTTCACCTTTGACTTTCGATTTTCGACTGTGAGCTGATTCTTAACTTTTGCTGAAATTCATGGAGCGCATGAAGCTGCCGCGGTCGTTGTCTATTTTTTTCTGCAGCTGGAAGATTGCGTAGAGGAGAGCTTCGGGGCGCGGCGGGCAGCCGGGGACGTACACGTCAATCGGGATCACTTGATTGACGCCTTGCACCACCGCGTAATTATTGAAGACGCCGCCGGAGGTGGCGCACGCCCCCATGGAAATTGCCCACTTCGGTTCGGGCATTTGTTCGTAGAGCTGTTTGATTACCGGCGCCATTTTTACGGAAACGCGGCCGGCAACGATCATCAAATCGGATTGCCGCGGCGAGCCGCGAAAAACTTCGGCGCCGAAACGCGCAATGTCGTAGCGAGAAGACGCCATGGACATCATTTCGATCGCGCAGCAGGCGAGGCCGAAGGACATCGGCCAGATCGAGCTGCGCCGCGCCCAGTTCACCACTTTGTCCAGCGACGCGAACAGAATTCCCTCGTCCTTCAGGAAGTTCGCATCCTGCCCTGGAGCTTCGAGTGTGACGCCCTTTGCGAGTTCGACGGCCATGGCCTATGTGACTCCGTAGCGGCGCAAATTCTGGCGCCGACTGTAATCATTTTGCCTCTTTGGGCCGCCCTTTGCAACGCGGCCGGCACCCGTTGTTCGTGCAGCTGTCGCAAGCGTCGCGTGCCCATCGCGCCTTTCCATCATTGCACCTCGATGGTTAGCTGTGCTGTTTTCGTGTTGCCTTTGCCGTCGTCAGCAGTGAACGTGTAGGTCGTCGTCTTTTTCGGCGAGACTTTCACGCAACGATCGAGCGACGGAAACATGCTGGCCACATCGGGCGGATCGAGTTTCACGGACTTCGCGTTGGAAACGCCGTAGCACATGTCCACGCTGTCGCCGCGATGAATGGTTCCGGGCATCGCGTAAAAACTGATGATCTTGAAATCAGCGCCGCCCAGCACTTCGAAAGATTTCGCGGCGTCGTCACGCACCTTGGCAGCTTGCGCGGCCTTTTCTTTCGCGGCAATGTCCTGATTCACTTGCCAGCGCGACCAGAAAACGAAAGCCGTGTAGCCGACGACGATCGCGGCAAGCACGCCGAATCCGATCCACATGTTCCGCAAAGTGCGCGGCGCTTTCTGTTGCGGTTCCTGCAACATTACGCCACCCTCAAAACGATTTTGCCGAATAGCTCGCGATTTTCCATGCGTTTGTGGGCTTCGGCGCATTTTTCGAGGGGCAGGACTACGTCGATCACTGGTTTCAGCAGGCCCCGGCGCAATAGTTCCAGCGCGGAAAATAATTCGGCTTTGCTGCCCATGAAGGAACCCAGAATCGAGAGGTGGCGCGTGAAAAGATACGCGATGTTGATCGCGCCATCGAAGCCGGTGGTGGCGCCGCAGGTGACTAAGCGTCCGCCGACGGCGAGGCTGCGGATGCTGTTGTCCCATGTGGCTTGGCCGACGTGCTCGAAGACCACTTCGACGCCCCGGCGATTGGTTAAGCGTTTCACTTCGTCGGCAATTTTTTGCGTGGTGTGATTGATCACCGCGTCGGCGCCGAGCTCCCGCGCCTTTTCGAGTTTTGCATCAGAGCCGGCGGTAGCGATCACGCGCGCGCCCGCGGCTTTCGCGATTTGGATTGCAGCGCTGCCGACGCCGCTACCTGCGCCCAGAACCAGCACAGTTTCCGCGGGCTGCAATTTGGCGCGGCCGATGAGCATGTGCCAGGCGGTGAGTGACACCAGGGGAAACGCGGCGGCTTCCTCGAAGGAGAGTTTTTCTGGAATCGGCACGCAGTTCACTGCTGGGGATTTCACGTATTCCGCGCATCCGCCGTCAACGCCTTGACCGAACAGCGTGTAGGCGGGGCACATGCTGTCTTGCCCGCAGAGGCAGCTGGCACACTGGCCGCAGGAGATTCCGGGTTGCAGCAGGACGCGCTCGCCCACTTTTACGTTGGTGACTTTGTCGCCGATTTTGGCGACTTCGCCGGCGATGTCGCTGCCGGGGATGTGCGGCAGGGGGACATTCAGATTAGGCAGGCCCATGCGCAGCCAGAGATCCAGGTGATTCAGGGCGCAGGCGCGCACGCGGACCAACACTTCGTAGGGACTGATCTGTGGGTCGGCAACTTCCTTGTATTGCAAGACTTCCGGGCCGCCTTGCGTCTCGTAAACGATGGCTTTCATGGGCGCTCCTCGGTTGAGTTGAGGCCCACAATTAACAACGGTGGTGGAGTTGAGTCAAGTGAGGAGATGACAGGCGAGCCGGGAGCGCCTAGAAATACGCCGGTCGACCGTGATGATTGGTGAGAAGTGAATCGTGAGCTTTTGCGGGGGTCCTGCGCGTTGCGGAAAAGGGCGAATAACTTGCGATTAGAAACGGGCGCCATTGTTTGTTTTCTGCGAGTTGCGGACGTTTCTAATCGGCGGGACGTTGATTAGAAATGTGGGGATTTGGTGTGCGTCGTTGCGCGGGATTGGTGGGTTGCGGCGCGGGAGTTGTGGGGCGTGGTTCGTGATTTGTGATTCGTGACTTGTGGCTCGCGGCGGGTGAGCCGGGTGCATGGCGCGCGGGCTCGGCTGCAGCGGCTTGGGGCGCTGGCGTGGGGTTCGCGGTTGTATGTGCGGTTTCATTTTTTAATTTCCGTTTGAACATAGCACGAACCGGATGAGGAAACAGCTGGGCGAAGGGACAGAAATGGTACAGAACTAGTACTGACTGTCCGAAAATTTCTGGTTCCGGTGCTTTTGGACGGGGTGCGGCCTCAGTGGTAGAGGTTGGGAAATTGTTGTTGGAGGTGTTCGACTTTGGGGAGGTCGAAGGTGGCGATGTAGGGGTTGTCGGGGTGAAGGGTGGCGTAGTTCTGGTGATAGTCTTCGGCGCGATAAAAGGCTTTGAAGGGGGTGATCTGGGTGACGATGGGGCTGCTGAATACTTTGGCTTGATCGAGTTGTTGCACATAGGCCTGGGCGATGCGTTGCTGATCGGGACTGGCGAAGAAAATTGCGGAGCGGTATTGGGTGCCGCTGTCTGGGCCTTGGCGATTTAATTCTGTGGGGTCAGTTGCGACCGAGAAAAAAACTTTCAAAAGCTGACCGAGAGTGATTTGCGACGGATCGTAGATTATTTGTACGGATTCGGCGTGGCCGGTCTCGCCGCTGCTGACTTGCTCGTAGTCGGGATTTTTCACGCTGCCGCCGGAGTAGCCAGAGGTGGCGCTGGTGACACCCTTTACGTGTTGGAAGACGGCTTGGATGCCCCAGAAGCAGCCGCCTGCTAATACCAATGTCTCCTGGCCCTTTTGGGGGGCTCGGGATTCGTCAATTGTGGGGTCGGGTAGAGCTGTCGCGGCGCTGGCGACGCTGTGACGGAGCGAGGCGTAGGCGATGAGGAGAGCGGCGCAGACAGCTAAAGTAATTTTCAGTGAGCGATTCATATTTTACCCTTCGGCCTTGCGGCCTGGTTGTTCTCGTTAGATGCGACGAAGAGGTTGCGCGGTTCTTCGCGGCTCTCCGAAAAATCAACGGCAACTACGCCCGCCTAAAGGCGGCCGCTACAAATTCAAAGGCTTCCTCGGCGGCGCTACGCGGCTTTGGCGAAGCGCATGGCTACGGAATTCATGCAGTAGCGCAGGCCTGTGGGGCGGGGGCCGTCGTCGAAGACGTGGCCCAGATGCGCGTCGCACAGGCGGCAAGAGACTGCGGTGCGGACCATGCCCAGGCTGCTGTCTGCAGATTCCACGATATTTTCTTTGGCTATGGGCGCCCAGAAGCTGGGCCAGCCGGTGCCGGAATCGAACTTAGTGCTGGCGTCGAAGAGCGCGGTGTCACAGCAGATGCAGCGGAAGACGCCCGGGGCGTGGTCGTTGGGGTTTTCGTTCGTGTACGGGCGCTCGGTTGCGGCGTCACGCGTCACTTCGAAGGAGTCGCGCGAGAGTTGCTTGCGCCACTCGTCGTCGGACTTCACGATTGTGGGGACGGTCACGGTGTCCTGGCGCTGGCCGGCGTCAGTGAACATGACGATCTTGACCAACTTCGGCGGGCCGGAGGGCGCTACGAAGGCTGCGTGCACGGGCTGGCGCCGCTGAAAATATGACCAGACCAGCGCTATCGCTGCTCCACCGACAAGGCCTAAGAAAGTGCGGCGGCCGATCGTGCTTGGGACTTCATTCTGGTGCTTTTCTGAAAACATGGTCGTCTCCCGCATTTCGATTCTACAATTCACCGCAAGGCGCGAGCATAGGTGGTGCACGTAAAAGCGGGGGACGTTGTTGCGCGAGAGAGTTCGCCCCCTGACTATATATACGCTTGGGGCGGGCTAATTGGATTGCTCGGGTGCGGTAGGCTGGCTGCGCAGGGGGAACATGAATAGAAATTTACCACAGGTGCGCGGCGTGGACGTGGATGCGCAAACGCGCTGCGGGCATTATCACGGCGCGACAGACATCATTGCGATCAAGATGAAATGCTGCGGGGAATATTACGCTTGCAAGGATTGTCATATCGAGTTGGCGGGGCACGCGATTGAGGTTTGGCCGGTGAGCGAGTGGGATACGGCCGCGATACTTTGCGGGGCTTGCGGTGTGGAGTTGAGCGTGCGGCGGTATATGGAGTGCGAGTCGCGTTGCCCGCAGTGTGGGGCGGGGTTTAATCCTGGGTGCCGGAAACATTATCAGTTTTATTTTGAGGTGCGGGAGGAGTAGGGGCGCGGGTCGGTGGAGGTTAGATTGGCTGCGCGATTTAGGGCTTCGGCGGCTTCGTAGGCGACGGCGATGCAGAGCAGGGCTATTAGCAAGTACATGGGGCTCCTTTTCGTTTAGTAGTGAGGTTGGCGGCTGAATCGTTTCAGGGTGGGTTGCGGTTTACGGCGAAGATTTAACACAGAGGGCACGGAGGAAAGGCGGAGAAAATCCCAGAAAGCTGGAGGCGTTTTACCACAGAGGCGCTGAGGACGCAGAGAAAACCTAGCAGCAGAGGCAAGAGCGCCGCTTACTGGTGGTTCCAATGCGGCACAGTGCGTACGCGTGTTGAAGATTAGAACATTATTTTGAATGCGGGGTGGGAAGAGGCTGGAGCGCGGGATTTTTCTGCCGATATTAGTGGACATGGATAGCGCGACCCGAGGTGCGGGCGAGCCGAGGAAGGCGATGATGGCGGTCGCCAAGGTTTCGTGGGAGGACGGCGACGAAACCGTGCACACGGCGCCAGCGAAGATAGAGGATACGTCGCCATCGGGAGCTTGTTTACGGCTGAAAGTGCCAATTGAGGCCGGAACGAAGATTCATGTGAGTTGGTGCCGGGACGATTTTTCCGGTACGACCCGATGGTGCCGCGCAGACGAAGGCGAATTTGTGGTGGGAATGCGGCGCGACCAGGTTGCGCGGCCGGCCCCGGCGAGATT
>Ga0209655_10001116_pt1 | contig 10038 bp, 11 predicted proteins | sample BogFormECP03_OM2_FD_188236 | JGI IMG/M metagenome (GOLD analysis project Ga0209655, IMG submission 188236) | Bog forest soil microbial communities from Calvert Island, British Columbia, Canada - ECP03_OM2 (SPAdes) (version 2) | ecosystem: Environmental > Aquatic > Freshwater > Wetlands > Bog ...
CCATCACCACATGCGTGACCCGATGCTCGGTCAGCCAGGCTGCCAACCGCACAATCTCGCCGGTGAACGCCCGAAACGTCCGCACCTCCGAGACCCGTTTGCGCCGCGCCCCGGGAACACGCAGACACACCACCACTTCCGCCTTACCGATATCGATGCCCGCGCATCGGGACACCACCACATCCATCGCTAAACCTCCATCCGCTCAATGCTATTCAGGCGGTGGAGCCCGGTAGGATCACCAGGTAACGACGCTGTCAGACGTGCTCAAAGCAAACAATTCGCGGTGCCGAACGCGATCCCAAGCTCAGTCTTTACTCCGGACTCCCAGCACCATGAAAATCCGAGCTCAACCGAGCCCACCACCAGCCATTCTCACCCCCTCGCGGCGGCCCCAGCCATGCCCGTCTTTACTGCTGCCATCCAGATGGGAGAGGGCAATTTTGAGGTGATGCAGGCCGCTGAGGGGCCGCGGCGGTGGTCACGCGGGTGTCCTTGCCATGGCGTCGTTGTCGGCGATGTTGAGGACGTCGCCGAAGAAGTGGCCAACGAGGTCGCGGTCCGCGGCGATCCCGTCGGGCCGCACTGCGACTGACCGGCCCACCTCGGCCGTGGTGGTCACGGTGATATCGGCCGGCAGGTCGGGCATCGGCGACCCGCTGGGTAGGACAAGCGTCCAGGACAGCCCTTGGGGCTGCGCGATCCGTGGGTCGACGCGTGTGCCGGCGAGGCTGTCGCCCGCCCTAGGATTTGGGTAACCGATGTCGAGCTGCGAAAGCTTGGTGGCCAGCCAGTCGGTGACGCCGGGTACCCCGGCGGCCGCAAACAGGGCCTGGTTGCGCAGCGCGGCCAGGTGCGGGTCACCGACTGTGGCCAACTGCATCAGCTGGCTCGTGAACGCGATGAGGCCGTGCGCGACTGGCCGGCGCTCTGCGTCGTAGCTGTCGAGAACCTGCTCGGCGGCCCGCCCGGTTAGGGCATGATGCAGTTTCCAGGCGAGGTTGGCGGCGTCCTGGATGCCGGTGTTCATGCCCTGACCACCGGCCGGGCTGTGGGTGTGTGCGGCATCACCGACGAGAAAGACGTTGCCGTTGCGCAACGTTGGGGCCACACGTTGCTGCACCCGGTAGGTCGAGCTGCCCGCCAGCGATGTGACGCGAACGTCTTTCGCCCATGCCCCCGCGCGTGTCCGCATGAGCTCGACGACGTCGGACACGCTGGGTGCCGGCGTGTCCTCGGGTACAGCGGCGACCACGCGGATCAGTCCCCCGGGCAGCGGGGATGTGATAAACATTCCGTGGTCGCTGAATGAAAACGTGGTGTCGAGATTGCCTGCGAACGTGTCGATCTCGGCGTCGGCGAGGGCGAACAGTGCTGCCGGCGCGTCCCCGGGAAAGTCGAGCCCGGCCAGTCGGCGCACCGTGCTGTGGACACCGTCGCAGCCCACGACGTAGCGGGCATTGATGACACGGGCGAATCCGCGCTCGTCGACCACGGTCGCGGCGCGGCCGGGAAACTCGTCCTGCAGGCTGACCAGCCGCGTCGAGCGAACCACGTTGCCGCCGAGCGTGTTCAGCCGTTCGGCAAGCCTGATTTCGGTCTGTTGTTGTGAGATCAGCAGTAGGAACGGGAAGGGGCTGGCGATTGACTCGTAGGACAACCGGATCAGCGAACGGTCCCGGTCGGTCACCGCGAATCCCCCACCGCGTAGGCCGTCATCGACCAGCACGTCGGATACGCCGATCCGGGCCAGATACTCGAGGCTGCGGGGCTGGATGGCGGCGGCTTTCGAGCCCGCGGCCGCTGTCGGCTTCTGATCAATGATCACGTGCTCGATACCCAGTTGCGCCAGGCTGGCGGCGAGGGTCAGGCCGGCTGGGCCGGCACCCACGATCAGCACGCTGGTTTGTGTCGGAAGTTGCTGCGTGGTCATGGGCGTACCTCCTCATCAGCGCGAAATGACCATTGTGGTGTTGTGCTCACACGGATCTGATTCCTGCCGCCCGAGCATCGCCTGGGCGTGGGCCAGGTGCAGGTACGTTCCCGAAACCCGCTGCAGGAATTGTCAATTGGCTACCGTTGTCGCGAAAAGGCGACCCGAAGTGTTTCTGGCCGTCCCCACCGGTCGGTGACGGGAACTTCACGTGATTGAGACCGGCGAACGTTGGACCGTTGTTCATGGGACGACCCTGTCTTTATGACTGCGGCTTTCGGGTTTAGGGCGGCGGTGGGCCACCCGCACCGCTTGCGCCCGATCCGCTGCACGGGATTGGGCGCGCGCCAGCAGATGACACCGTCATTGGTTCTGATCTAGGCACGGAGGATCCGGCAGTTTGTCGATCCCGAATAGCCGCTGGGCGTTTCGGCCCAGGATGTTGTTACGGGCGGTTTCGGAGAGCCCGTCGATGGTCATGATGCGTGTCGGCGGGTCGAAATCCCAGTGCGGCCAGTCCGAGGAGTACAACAGCGTGTGCTCGGCGTCCATCATGTCTAGTGTCATGGCCAGCGCCTTGGGATGGCAGGCCTCAAGCGGCTGGGAGGTGTAGAACATTTCGCGCATGTATTCGCTGGGCCGTTTGGTCAGCAGCGGAGCGTCGGAGCTGCGCAGCAGGTATTCGTGATCGAGTCGCTGCATGAGAAACGGTATCCACGCCAGCCCGCTTTCGATCCAGATCACCTTCAAGTTCGGAAACCGTTCAGGGATACCGTTGAACAGCCAATTGGTCAGATGGGTCATGTTGCAGGTGACAAATGACATGGCGTGTACGGCGGTGAAGCGGTTCATGGTGTGTGTCCACGAGTCACCCCAGTTGGGGCCGGCATGGAAGCCCAGCGGCATGCCCAACCGCTCCAATTCGGCGTAGAGCGGCATGTAGGAGTTGTGATGCACTGCGAAGTAGCGCTGACTGGTGATCAAAAAGCCCAGCACGTCGGGATGATCGTGATACAGGCGGACGGTTTCCAGCGCCGCGTCGGGGTCCTCGATGGGCAGGTTGATCATCGATTTGATCCGGGGGTCGCGGCCTAAGACCGTGCTGGTGAACCACTTGTTGTAGGCCATGACAAGGTGGGTGGCAATGCCTTGATGGGGGTGCATGCCCATATCGAGCATCGTCTGGGGGAAGACGACTTGGTAGTCCAGGCCGAGCGCGTCAATCGCGCGTTCGGTGACGGTGCGGGTGTGTTCGGCGCCGGCAGGCACCGGTTCGCCGCGTTCGGCCGAATGTGGGATGCGCCCGCCCATTTCCTGGAAGCGCAGACCGGGCATTTCCGCTGTCAATGCGAAATCGCGTGCGCCAGGAACGGAACCGGCGACGCCTTTGCCGTAGTCGCGCAGCACTTCGTCGTCGAGGTTGTCGAGCACGTCGCTCCACTCCAGTGCTTCCTCGTGATGGGAGTCGACGTCGACGATCAGCCGGTCGCGCAGACCGTAACGGTCGATATCGCGGGTGGCGTTGCTCAGGATGTCGCGGGTATCCGATGCGGTGGTGAACTCCTGGACGGGATGCATACCCACGCGGGAGCGTTCAGGCGTGGTGGTCATGATATGTCTTTCATGCCGGGGCCACCGGACTGCGACAGCCACAGCGTCAGGTCAAAGGTGTTGAGGTTCTGGGCGCGCATCAGTGCGGCGATCAGCATCACCGCATCGGTCGCCGACAGGCCTTGCGGTGCAATATCAATTCGCTGACCCGCAGCCAGACATGAGCCGGCGTAGACCGCCGCGATATCGGTGACCAACTGCGACAGCGCCTCAAACGTCAGTGTCTGTGACTCGCCCGCCCGCAACCCTTCCACGCAGCTGTGCAGCCGATCGACCAGCTCCACCAACTCCGTGCTGCCCGCGAAAACCATCTTAGCGGCGCACATAGATCCGGCCCTCCCGCTCGGAGACCTCCACCGGCGTGAGGCTCATGTGAGGAGCGCTCGGGTGACGCCCAGTGCTGATGATGTATTCGGCACCGTGCCACGGGCAGACGATGTGCATTTCGGAGCGGTCGTAGACCATGCCGTGCGCCACCCGGTTTGCGTCGATGTTCTCGCGCACCTTCGGCATAATCTTGCCCTGACAAACCGGGCCACCCTGATGCGGGCACAAATTGAGATAGGCATGAAGCCGACCGTCGATGCGGAAGATGCCGATCGTCTGATCGCCTACATCGACAACCAGCCGGCCCAGCTCCGGGACATCACCGGATTCCCCGACCGCGACCAATTCTCGGGTGGCGCCAGTGACGGCGACGGGCTTCTTTATGGTCATCGCAATCCTTTCTTTGTTCATCGGAGGCCAACGCGGAGCGACCAGATACCGGGGCGTCGAGTTAAATGACCCGGGATCGGCCGCCGAGTCGGTACGTCGGTCGCACCGATCCGCGCCGCCCGCTCTCCTCACAGCAAGCCGAGTTCAGTTAGCTTGGCGTGGTTTTCGTCGAACCACTGTTGTTCATGGCCGGGCTCAGCAAACATCAGTCCTGCTTGCGTCGCGTTTTCAGCAGGGGTTTCCGTCAGGCCGACAATGAGTTCGGCCTCTGACTGATTGGTGAGGCGTGTCCACATTTGTGACAACTGCCGTAACAACGCGTGTCGCGTCCGGATATCGTGGCCGTGGCGGATTTCGCCGAACACAAAAGAGCGGGTCGACGGTCGCCCCGCAGTGAAGCTTGTGCCGTCGGGTATGTCTAGGAACAGAACATTGACGAACGATGGGCGTTCGCCGGTGACTTCGCAGTGAATGCGCGTGATTTCGCTGGCGATTTCGGCTTTGGCGGACGTGGTGAGCAGTCGCTGCGGGCTTGAGCACCGGTAGATGGGCATCGGTTGTCCTTTCGTGATTGGCGGGAATGTGCCCGGATGGGCTAGGCCGTTGCCGCGAGGGTGCGGCGGAAGTAGTCGGGTAGCTGGTCGATGGAGACGCAATCCATCGGGGGCGGCGTTGGCTGGGAAAAGCTGTCCGACGATGTCGAACACCTGATGCGCGGACAGGCTGTCCAACGGGCATGCGATTGCAGCGTGCGAATGTGGCGCCGGGGCCGGCCGGGTCGTCTGCGGCAGCAGCTCAGCGAGACCCACAGCACCAGGGCCGCGTCGGCCACGATCGCGTCACCGACCGGTGCGCGGGCTGCCGCGTCCGGATCGTCAAGGATGGCGACGAGTTCGGCGCCGTGCGGGAGGTAGCTGCCCGGCGCGTACGGGTAGTACGCAAACACTTCGGCGCCGACGACCAGGATCAGATCGTGACCCGCCAGCGCCGCTGGAACGTCTTGCGCGCGGGGCGGTTCGAACGCCCACTTGACTGCAGGCTTCGGCAGCGCCGTGGCGTCGGGATTGGCCAGGAAGGGTTGCATGGTCAGCATCGCCCGCACCTGCTGGCCGGCGGTGATGACCAGCGGGCTGTGACTCCGGGCGGCGTTGACGATCGCGCCCATCGCATTACCCACTCCGACGGCGGTGTGCAGGTTCACCAGGGCCGGGGCTCCGGTCAGCTGGGCGTAGGCGTCGGCCATGCCGACCGCGGCGCCCTCGTGCAGCGCAAGCACGTAGTCGACGTCGGACGGGAAATCGGCCAAAAACGGGATCTCGGTCGACCCGGGGTTGCCGAACACCGTGCGCACGCCAAGCGCACGCAGCAGCTGCCAGGTGGCGCGGTGCACAGTGGGCATCACCAATCACCTTCTAACGTTGGAGTTTTGGGCGCGGTGGGGGCGGCGTGTGCTACCCGCACCGCGCTGGCTGGATCAACAACGGCATACCGCAGTGCGTAAGCACGTCAGTGCGCCGTCTGATCGATGCTCGTCACGCCTCGTCGGCTGGGATGGCGTCTGTCATGGTGCCCACGAGCAGGCACGGTTCGCTCGACCGGTTGCTCCAGGCATGGTTGACGCCGCGGACGATCACCGTGTCGCCGGGCTGCATGAGCACCTCGTCGGTGTCGGTCACCAGATAGATTTCTCCGCGCACGCAGGTGAGGCAGTCCAGCGTGTCGGTGCGGTGCATGGTGGGGTGACGGGCCAGGTCGGCCGCGCTGGGAAGATGCTTCTGGCGCACCTCTTTGTTCAGTTCGGTGAACAGGCGCCGGTGTTCGTCGTCGCCGGGGTTATCGGGCGGGATTTCCAGTGCGCGGCAGATGAATCCGTTGGGGAAGGGTTCACGTTGTGCGCCCAGACCCGGCGTCTGCGATCGGTCGCCGTCGATGGTGTTGTCGACCGGGGTTTCCTGGGTCGCCCACAGCGTGGCGCGCCAGAAGAACCCCTCGCGGGATTGCACGTTGGTCAGTCCGCGCTGCAGGACCGCCGAACGGCCCTGGGAGTCGGGGCCGACGACGAATCGGTTGGCAGGGGTAGTCATGCCGGTACTTCCTTTCATCTCGTTGCTGCTCCTTGGGTTTTTAGGAGCGTGTGGGGGAAAGTTACGGGGGACGGCTGCAGCCGCTCTCCTGCACAACCACGGGCCAGATTGAATCCGAACAGTTGGTGGACTAGTTCGGCGCTGGCCACGATGCCGTCGGGTCGCACCGCAACGGGTTGTGAAACGTCGTTGGAAACGGTCACGTTGAACGCAGCGGGCAGATCCGGCGGCGCTGCGTCGGGCGTGAGCAGCGTCCATGCGAGGTCGTCGGCATTGATCGTGTCGGGATTGACCCGTGTCCCCGGCGCAAAGGGTTCATTGCTGTCGCCGTAGCCAATCGCGGTTTGGGAGAAGCGAAGACCCAGCGCCTCGATAACACCGGGCACCTTACTGACCGCCGCGAGAATGTCGTCGCGCATCTGTTGTTCCTTGTGCCCGGTGATCGTGGCCACAGTGGTGATCTGATGGGTGAACTCAATGAGCTTTTGTGCGTTGGGACGGCGCTCGGCGTCATAGGAGTCCAGCAGCGACTCGGGCGCGCCCAAGCAGAGCACGTTATGTAGTTTCCACGCCAGATTGGCCGCGTCTTGAATTCCGGTGTTCATTCCCTGTCCGCCGGCAGGGCTGTGCGTGTGGGCGGCGTCGCCCAACAGGAAGGTGTTGCCGTGCTGGAACTGGGTAGCGACGCGCTCGTGGACATGCCATGTCGCACTGGACAGCACCTCTTCGACCTTGCGGTTGCGCATCCAGCTGGGGCCGCGGGTCTGGATCAGATCATTGACGTCGTGCTGGGTGGGGGCAGGTGTTCCGGGTGGCGCCGATGCCACCACCCGCGCCATGTCGTCTCCTGGCAGCGGCGACCCGATGAGCATCCCGTGCGGGGACAGCGTGAACGCGGGTTCGACCCGATCGGCGGGCCAACCCGGCAATTTCACGTCAGCCACCGCGAACATCTGCGCCGGTGAGCTGCCGGGGAACCCGATGCCCAGTTGATCGCGCACCCGCGACCACACGCCGTCGGCGCCGGCGACGAAGCGGGCATTGATCACTCGCAGCGCGCCGTCCGAATCCACCACGGTGGCCGCGCTTCCGGGAAATTCCGGCGCGAGATTCAGCAGGCGGATCCCACGCAGGACCGAGCCGCCGAGCTCGGCGAATCGCTGGTCCAGGTGGCGCTGTGTCTGCCATTGACCGATGATCAGCAGGAACGGGTAGGGGCTGTCAACGGTGTCGTAGGGCACGTGAATGAGGTCGTGCTCCCGGTCGGCCATGGTGAAACCGCGGCCCTTGAGCCCGTCGTCGATCATCGGACCGGCAAGCTGTAGCCGACGGACGTATTCCAGGGTGCGTGGCTGGACGAACGCCGCCCGGGTGTCGTCCGGCGGGCTGGGCAGCTGGTCGATGACGACGCAGTCCACCCCGAGCTGCTTAAGACTGACCGCCAGTGTCATCCCGGCGGGCCCGGCCCCGACGACCAGAACGTCGGTCGACTTCGGGATTTCTTGCTTGTTGTTCATGGGACGACCCTTTCTGTGTTAACGCGGCGGCCCAGGTGGGTTTCACGGACCGAGCGAGAGTTCAAGATGCTGAAGGAAAGACCGAAGCGAAACGCGGACATCTGGTCAGCGCTCGCCGAGTGGAGTTGCGTCTGTGTTGGTGCCGACGAGCAGGCATGGCGTGCTCGACCGGTTGCTCCAAGCGTGATTGACGCCGCGGATGATCACCGTGTCGCCTGGCTGCATGAGCACCTCATCGGTGTCCGTGACGAGGTAGATCTCGCCGCGCACGCAGGTGAGGCAGTCCAGGGTGTCGGTGTGGTGCATTGGAAATCCCGCCCCGGGCGAGATTTCCAAGGCGCGGCAGATCAATCCGTTCGGCAAGGGTTGACGACTTTCGCCCAAATCCGGCGTCTGCGACCGGTCGCCGGTGATCGTGTTGTCGACCGGGGTTTCCTGGGTCGCCCACAGCGTGGCGCTCCAGTAGAACCCCTCCTGGGATTGCACGTTGGTCAGTCCGCGCTGTAGGACCGCCGAACGGCCCTGGGCGTCGGGGCCGACGACGAATCGGTTGGCGGGGGTGGTCATGGCGGTACTTCCTTTCGTTTAGCTCTCAGTTGGACCGTGAAGCAGAAAAGCTTGCGCGCCTTGCGAAATCAGCGCTTCATTCCGGGTGCGTCGGCGGGGACGTCATAGAACTTCAGCGTGAACGAGACGGCCGTGTACATCCCCATCAGGACGGTGATGTCCGTGATGCGATCATGACCGAGAACCTCGACCGCGCGGTCGTACAGGCTCTGGGGGATGTAGCGGCCAGCGGCCAGGGCCGTGGCTAGCTCATAGACGGTCTGCTCCCGCTGATCCTCCAGAAGTGTCGGCTGGCCGCAGAGCAAGGCATCTACGACCTCGGGCGAGATGGCCAGCTCGATCGCGACTCGGTTGTGCGCGTTAATCGGAAACGGCGCGTGCCACTTGCCGAGAATGACGCAGACGGCGATCTCCCGCTCGCGCTGGGTGAGCGAGTGATTCGGTGGATGAAAATGGTCCGCCAGCGGCGCCACCGCCTTGGCGAGGTTCGTATTGTCGACCCAGATCTTCGCCGGCCCTTGGAGCTCGCCCCCCTCTGCCTTTGCCAGGATCCGATAGCCCTGCTGTTGCTCCGGAGTCATCTGGTCATATGGAGTCTCGGCGTACCGCCCGAAGGTGGCCTGGGCCTGGTACGTGCTGGATAGGGTCATGAGATATCTCCTAATCGGTTAGTAGGGATGGCTGGATCAGGTTGGATCAGCCGCTCCGGGGTCAGCGCGCAGCCCCGCGGCGGCGATGCCGTGGATTGCGCAGGCTTCGTCGTCGTCGGGCAAGGACCCGCTGACCCCGACCGCGCCGATGACGTTGTTGTCGTCGTCGCGCACGAGCACCCCGCCGGCGGCGGGCACAAGGTCGCCATCCGCGAGGGCGACCACTGAGTTGACAAACGCGGGATCTGACGCCGCCCGTGCGGCCAGGCCGCGGCTGCCCACGCCCATATTCAGTGCACCGTGGGCTTTTCCGCGGGCGATGCGCTCCCGCAGCAGGCTCGAGCCGTCTTCTCCCGCGAAGGCCACCAGCCGCGCGGCGGTATCGAGCACCGCCACCGTCATCGGGGGGAAATCGTTGCTGCGTGCGTGCGCGATCGCCCGGTCCACGATCGTGCGGGCACGGGCGAGATCGATCCGTACAGCCCTCGCGTGTGACATCTAGCCTCCCAAACAAACGTATCCGTGTTTGTTTGAGGTCGAACGTACGCTGGATCTCGCTATAGCGCAAGTGCTCGTGTTCGTTTAGGATGTGTGTGTGCCCAGACTCAGCGAGAAGACCCGCGCCCAGCGCCGCCAACACATCCTCACCAGTGCGTGGGTGTGCTTCTCACGCGGCGGCTTTCACACCACCTCGATGGACCAGGTGATCGCTGCGACCGGGATGTCGGCCCGGGCGGTCTACCGCTACTTCGGCAGCAAGGAGGAGATCATCCACGCCAGCGCCGAGGAAGGAGTGACGCGGGTGCGGGACATCTTCTCAGGCCTACTCGACCGCGACCCCATCCCCACCCCCGCCCAAACACTGACCCTGATCGTCGCCGAACTGCGCAGCAGGACCACCAACCCCGACTACGACATGACCCGCCTCGCGCTGCAGACCTGGGCGGAGACCCTGCGCG
>Ga0209655_10001117_pt1 | contig 10038 bp, 11 predicted proteins | sample BogFormECP03_OM2_FD_188236 | JGI IMG/M metagenome (GOLD analysis project Ga0209655, IMG submission 188236) | Bog forest soil microbial communities from Calvert Island, British Columbia, Canada - ECP03_OM2 (SPAdes) (version 2) | ecosystem: Environmental > Aquatic > Freshwater > Wetlands > Bog ...
TAATGCGGCGTCAGGATTGATCAATTTATCGAGGAACATGGGCGGGAGCGTGGGAATCTCGTTTGTGGAGACCATGCTGGACCGCCGCTCGCAAGTGCATCAGAGCGATCTATCGAAAAATCTCACTGCTGGAAATGCGGCGTTCCAAAGAATGATTCACGGCGCCACACAGGCGCTTCAGGCGCACGGCTCGGCGCCGGCATTGGCAAAGGAGCAAGCGTACGGCTTGATGGCTGCGAATATTTCGCGGCAGGCGCTGGTGCTCTCTTATGTGGATACGTTTCGCATTCTCGCCTTCGTGATTCTGTGCCTCGTCCCCGTTGTGTTCATCATAAAAAAGCCGGCGGCTGGCGGCGGACCTATCCCGGTTCACTAGCATCGTTGCGCTCCTTCCGAAAACGACTATAATCCGGCGCATGCGCTGGTCTGACCCCTCGGGCTGCCGGCGCGCATCACACGGGTGGTGATTTCCATGCGAATCATCACTGTGGAACGCGAGTACGGCAGCGGCGGTGCGCGCATTGCCGAAAAGCTTGCGCGACGGCTCGGTTGGAGGCTCTGGGATACCGAGCTAACGCAGGAAATTGCGCGGCGCGCGCATATCAATCCCGAAGCTGCGGCGCGCCACGATGAACGCGTCGATCCCCTTCTCTATCGTTTATTTAAAGTGTTCGCGCGCGGCAGCCACGAGCGCGCCCTGCCGATCGGCGAAGGCCAATCGTTCGACACCGACAGCATGGTCAAGCTGTTGGGGAGTGTCATCGAAGAAGTCGCCGAGAGCGGAAATTCGGTGATCGTCGGGCGCGGCTCTCCTTACATTCTGCGGAATCGTCCAGACGTCTTTCACATATTCGTATTCGCGCCGTTCGAAGAAAAAATCCGCCGCGTCCGCACCCTCGGCAAAAGCGAAGCGGAAGCCCGCGAGTTGGTCGAGACCATCGACAAAGAGCGCGCCCAATTCATCAAGCGATACTTTGGCGCCGACTGGCCCTGCCGTCAGCTCTACGACCTGATGATCAATTCCGACCGCGGCGACGAATACGTGATCGAGACAATCCTGAACGGCATAGCGCTGGCGGAAAAAAGCGGCGTAGCGCTCGCAACGCAAGCCTGAAACTCTCGCGCGATTTTTCCTAACGTCACCGATCCATCCGGCTTGGCACTTCCGTCAAAATCTCGTAGGCTGACGGGCGTCGAAATCGCCGGTCGGAAGGAATGTTCGTGGCTTGTCCACTTTGTGAATTGCGGAAACCGAAACGCTATTGCCCCGCTAAGGCGGAGATGATTTGCGCGGTTTGTTGCGGGGAGAAGCGCGAAGTTACGATTGACTGCCCTTCGGATTGCTCGTATCTCATTGCCTCGCGGAGATGGGAGCGCGAACATCGCAAGCCGATTACCGTTGCCGATGTTCCCTACCCTGATTTATCCATACCTATGGAATTGATTCATGCGCAGCAGCCGATTCTTTCGGGGCTTGGTTACACCGTGCTGAAAGCGGCTGTGGAAATTCCGTCCGTGGACGACTCCGTGGCCATTGAGGCGCTTACCGCTCTCGCTGAAACTTACCGCACACTCGGCACCGGTCTTTACTATGAACGGCCGCCGGATAGGCCGGCGGCGCGGGCTGTTTACCTGCACTTGAGCCAATTCATCGCCGAGTTGAGACAGGAGGAGCAGAAACAGGCGGCTTTTGGCGGCGTTAAAGATTCCGAAATATTCCGGCTCGTGGTTTTTCTTTTGCGCGTGGCGAAATATGAGACGAACGGCCGACCGCGCTCGCGGGCGTTTCTCGATTTTCTTCGCGCGCAGTTTCCGCGGGCGGCCGAGGATCAGGCCGAGCCCTCGCGCATTATTGTGCCGTAGCGAAATAGACTTGCGGATGGCGCGGCGAAATTTTCTCCTGGCGCGGAGCGTCTTTCCGCACGTTTCTTTGCGGCGCCGCAGCTCGACCCTGTGGGCCGGCGGCTACGGCAAGTGTTTGGCCAGAGACGCCGATTTGCATGGCAGCATAGCCCAACGTGCCCATTAGCAGGATTAGCGAGCTTACCGATTTCAGTTTCATCTTCATTGCGGGGTCTCCTTGGGCCTTTCGCACTTGCCAATCGTTATAATTTCTCGCCTTGAGCTGCACAAAAACCGCGGCCGAACTGCGGGAGGGTCTAAAGCACCCTCCCCTACTGGGTTGCCGGCATACCCGGGGGATTGTTGAATTGCGGCTCGGCTTTCTCCAATTGCGGCAGATCTAGACTCATCTGCGGGATGCCTCCCGGCGGGCGCATCGGCATTACCGGCCTTGATTCGATTCCGTATTTTTTGCGTAGCGCTACGAAACGGGTGGCTATGCCGTCGGCGTAGTCTTTTGGGGCGCCGTTGCTGCGCCTGTACCAGTCATTGTATTGCCGGGCCAGGCGCGGGAACTTGGCTTGAACGAAGGGCAGGAATTGCTTTTGCGCGGCGGGCATCAAGTACAGGACGCGGCCTGCGAACCATTGCGCGTTGGCATCACGCGCGGCTCCTGCCAAAGCCTCCAGGTCGCCCTGGGCGTCGGTGATGCCCGGAATGACGGGCATGACTAGCACTCCGGCGGCGATTCCGTTGGCTCTCAACTCCTTCACTGCTTCCATGCGCAGGTCGGGACGAGGAGCGCGCGGCTCTAACAAACTCGCCAGCCTCGTCCGCATCGTCGTGATCGAGAGATTTACCGAGATCGACGATTTTTCTGCAATCCGCTTCAGCAAATCCAAATCGCGTAGCACCTGATTCGATTTTGTGGTGATTGAAACGCTTAGGCCGGAGCGTTCCGCCATCTTCTCCAAGATGGACCGCGTGACGCCAAAGTCGCGCTCGGCCGGCTGATAGGGATCGGTGGCGGCGCCGATGGCAATATGCTCGCCATCTAGCCGCGGATTCTCCAAATCACGCGCAACGAGCACTCCCGCATCGCGCTTGGCGTAAATCTTCTTCTCAAATTCACTGCCATCCAACTCCATGAACTCGTGGGTGTAACGCGCGTAGCAGTAATGGCAGCCGAATTCGCATCCTCTATATGGATTCACCGTGTAATTGAAAGGCACCCGCGGCGAATCACAACGATTGATTATCGAGCGGACGGGCAGAATGAAATATTCGGTTCCCCTTTTGGCATCCGCGCAAGGTGAGGAAGCGGCGAGGCGCGCAATGCCGACCAGTTCCGCCGCAGGCTTCGTTCCCCGGTTAGGCGCCGGGGTGGGCGCGGAAGCGCTGCAAGCGTTGTCATCGTTGCCGTGGCGAGCGGCATGGGGGAATAAGGAGAGACTGGTCTGCTTCGTCCGGACAGAGCGAATCCGGGAAAGATCCGCCGCCGGTCGAAGAGTGTTTGTAGTGGCCATCGAAAGCCTCGCCGCACCTCCGCATACTATTCGCCTTTTGTTCGCCTTGTCAAGAACTATTTCGCTTTTTCTTCTCCTGTACGAATGGGCAGGCCCTGAAACATGGGCTGCCCGAAAGAACAATCAAGCCGGTGGAAACCAGGCCGATGAAAAGGACAGGGTTATAGGACTGAACTTTTATACTGGCAGACGATGGCAAACACCGAAGCAACCAAGACGGCCACGGACGTAGGCATCCTGATTCTGGATTCGACGCCGGCCAGCCAGCAGGCTCTGCGCCTGTTATTGAGCGCCGAGGGCTGGCACGTGCAGGTGGAAACCGACGCGCGGCAAACGCTGCAACAATTGCTCACCGGCGCGTGGCATCTGGTGATCGCCAACGTCGAACTAGCGCCGCCTGACGGTCCCCTCTTCCCTATCCTGCGAGATCTCGCGCACGCCGAAGGCGTCACATTCGAATCCGAGGAGGAAGAACACGAGAAAACGCGCACCGCGGTGAAGCGCAGTCCCGACGAAGTCACCAAGGTGCGCAAGCGCCGCCTGCGCGTGCTGTTTCTCGTTCCGCCAGAGAATGCGGCGCACGTAGTGATGGAGCTCGAAGAGGAAGAACTGCCGTATGCCATCCTTCCCTATCACTTCCACGACTTTTTCGAAAAAATCAGCGATTTGCTGATTGAAGCGGGAGCCATCGCGCGTTCCACGCGCACGTCACGTTTCGATACGCCCGGCCGCGCGCGCATGCAGCAGGCGGTGAAAGATCAGCGCGGGAATTCCATGTTCGCCTCGCGCAGCGAATATCAGATGACCGAGGAAGAAATCGCCGAGTACGAGAAGCAAGAGGAAGAAGAGCGGCGCAAGAAAAACAAGAAGGAAAAAGAGGAAGAGCGCGAAGTCTGGTAAGATTTTGCGGCGTTGAGAATTATCTGCCCCGCGGATTTGCGGCGCGGCCAAAATCAAACGCAACACCCAATGCCACATCGGGAGCGAGGTGAACCCGCTCCCCTACAATGACTGTCTGGAATCCCGAAACTTACCTCAAATATGCCGGCATCCGGTTTCGTCCTGCGCTTGATTTGATCGAGCACGTTCCTCTCGATCATTGCGAACGCATTTTCGATTTGGGCTGCGGAACCGGACATCTTACGCAAGCGCTGCAGGAACGGTGGCCGGAGGCGCGCGTGACCGGAGTGGATTCTTCCGCGGAGATGCTTTCCCACGCGCGCGCAGAATTCCCGAAACTGAATTGGGTGCAGTCCGACGTTACGCGCTGGCGTGCCGATGCCCCGGCTGATCTGCTTTTTTCAAATGCCACGTTTCAATGGGTATTGGGCCACGAGCAGCTTTTTCCTTCGCTGCTGATGCAACTTCGCCCGGGCGGTGTCCTAGCGATTCAGATGCCACGGCATATCGACGATCCCGGGCATGTGCTGATGCTGGAAACCGCGCGCGATCCGCGCTGGCGCTCGCGGCTCGAGCCGCATACGCATCGGCTCGTCGTTCATACGCCGGAGCAATATTGGCGCTGGCTTTCTCCGCATGCTTCGCGTGTGGATATTTGGGAGACGATTTATCAGCATGAACTCGATGGTGAGAGTCCCATCGTCGAATTCTTTCGAGGGACGCAATTGCGACCTTATATACAGGCCCTCCCCGAAGACGAAGCCAAGCAATTCGTGAATGCCTACGCAGAGAAAATCGCCCGCGCCTACCCGAAAGAGGCGAATGGCAAAACGCTCTTCCCCTTTCGCCGCATTTTCATAATCGCCGAGCGTTAATGGGAACGCGCGACTTCATCGCCTCGGCGGTTACTTTGTGCCGGTACTCAAATAACTTCTCCAGCTTTTTCCTCACCATCCGTGCTCCAAACCATTTTCCCAGGAGCCCGAATGGCAATTCGTACTCGATGCGATCTTCAAGGCGGCAGGCTTCGGCGCCATCCGGCGTGAAGCTGTGGGTGTGCACCCAACTCGTGAATGGTCCGCGCGTTTGCACATCCTGAAACTGCCGCCCTTCAATGTGATTGCGATGCACAAATTCCCAGCGCAAACGCAGCGGCCCCATGCGCACGCGAAACGCCCCGCGATCCCCATCGCGAATTCCCGGCGCAGCCTCGATCACCTCGACCGGCTCCCAGGGCGGCGACAAACGCAAAAGCGCCCCAGGCTCTGCATGCCAGCGAAACACAACATCAGCAGGCGCCGCAATCCGAGTAGCGGAAACGAAAAGTTCGCTCATAGAGAAGGTTTTGTAGGGGAGGGTGCTTCAGCCCTCCCGCCTTTCGGCCCCGATCGTGGCGTGCTGCTGCCATTGACGGATTCCGCGGCACACCGGCATCCGCACCCGGCGACGATCGAACAATGTCACATCGAACTATCTCATAAATACTCGGAAACCCTGCGCGAACCGGAAGGCCAGTAGTGGGTCAGTTTCAGGTAATCCGAGTAATCAGGAGTTGACGTCGACACCAATTAGTTCGAAATCATTCCGATCGTCACGAGCCAGGTCTCCACCAACTCTGGCCATTCCGTGATCGGAAGCGTCGAGCGCCGAAGCCCGAAAGCATGTCCGCCGTGAGCGTAGAGATGCATTTCCGTGGGAACGTGTGCCTTCTGTAGTGCGATGTAGTAAGCAACCGACTGATTTACGCCGTCGATGTTGTCATCCTCGGCTTGCACCAAAAACGTTGGGGGCGTCTCCGGAGTGACCGGAACTTCCGAATTTAATCGATATGTCTCGCCCCCCGTCCACAGATGACCCGGATAAACTGCCACAGCAAAGTCCGGGCGACAGCTTTCTTTGTCTGCTGCATCGACAGGCTCATACAAACGGTGCGCGAAATCCGTACTGATTTCCGCCACCAGATACCCACCCGCCGAGAAACCAAGCACTCCGATCTTGTGTGGATCGATGTGCCAATCTGCGGCATGTAATCGCACGAGCCCGATCGTTCTCTGCGCATCCTCTAGCGGCAGTGTCGATTTGTTTAAACCGTTGTTGGGCCGGCAATCGCAGTGCCAATCATAGGGCAGGCTCGGTATGCGATATTTCAGCAACACGCACGTAATCCCTCGCGAGGTTAGCCAGTCGCAACTCTCAGTGCCTTCCAGGTCGATAGCCAATCCCTCGAAACCGCCGCCAGGAAATACAACTATTGCAACGCCAGTATTTTTTCCCGTTGGCGAGTAAACCGTGATCGTTGGCCGCGACACATTCTTCACAAAGGTCCACGGCTTCCCGGCGACGAGGTGCTCCTTTACGATCACCGTATCCTCGGGGCCGGGGGCGAGCTGTGCGTCAGGTACAGCTCCCGGCCATATCGCCAATTGGGTGTGTGGCGGCGATGGTTGCCATGCGGTTGTCTGCGCACCAGCACCACCAGACGAAAGCAGAATGCAGAAAATAAGGATAGACGATTTCATCCTAGACCTCGGCTAGGATAACCCGGCACCGTCGGAAACCGTTGTAGGAGATCGCGAAGGTATTTGAAACGTAACTCCCGACTAATACACAAACCCGAAACTGACCCACTACCGCAGGGCCGCATCTCTACGTAGTTCCGCCACCAGCGCTATTCTCTCCGGCTCCAAACGCTGCTACCCTACGCCGGGAAAATGCGAACGACAGCCACCACCGCGCTCGACAAAAACACCTACCGGCGCGCCCGGGAACCCAAAATTTCTAATCGATACACCAAAATGAATAGAAATCGCCGTAACCCATTGAAAACAAACCACGGAGGTCATTTCTAATCGTTACAAAACGGCACAACGGTAGGAGATGCTTCGGATCGCTCTGAGAGGCCGCAGCCCGCGCACTGGGTGCAACAGAGCCGCAGAAACACGGTAGCAGCCCCCTGCTTTAGCAGAGGCCGAACTGCGGGAGGGCTAAAGCACCCTCCCCTACTGGCTTGGCCTCACTCAGTGGTTAGCTTGGCTTTGCCGCCGCTGAAATCCACTAGAGCTGGCGAATGCAGATACGTCTGGGCGGCTTCACTGTTCTTCAAATATGCGTCCCAAAACGCTGTGCTAGCTACCTCGACCGTTTCGAATAGCACCGCGGGCTCGATGCCCGTTTTCGCAGGCATGCCGGTGAAGGTCATGTGCACACCGCCCTGCAGGACGATCGCATATTTGTGAACACTGTGCACCAGCTCGTAAGGCTTGATGCGCATGTCGGGATTCAGTCCGCCTACGCCCATATCGCGCGTGCCGGTCATAAGCATCAGCGGCGCGGTGATATTTTCCCAGGATGATTCGATGACGCCATGCTGCCGGGGCCCCGCTCCCGAAAGCACCAGCAAAGCGGAGATGCGGCGGTCGGCCAGGCTCTCGGGCTTTGACGCGCCGGGCGGAGTGAACGTCAAACCGCCGAGCAGCTCGGTGGTGAGCGCGCCGAAAGAATGTCCGCCCGCGCCGATATGCGAGTGATCGAGTTTTCCGGAGGTGCCGGGGACGCGCCGCTCGATTTCATCGAGCGAATCGATCACAAAAGAAACATCGCGGGTGCGATTGCGCCACGCCGCGGGATCGGAGATATCTTCGCGCAAGGTCGAGAATCCCTGCATCACGCCGTGAATTTCGCCATTGGCCTTGCGCTGCGCGATGGAATCATCGTGCGTCGGCTGGATCACCACGTACCCGCGCGCCGCCCAGTATGCGGTGAGCGAGGCGTAGGTGTCCTTCGAGCCGCCGAAGCCGTGCGAGAAGACGATCACCGGAAATTTTCCATCGGCTTTCGGATAAGTCACCTTCACGTGCAGGTCTTTGTTTCTTTGCGCATCGTGCAGGACGATGTCGGCGGCCGCGTCGGTGTCGAACGGCCCGGCGACCGCTTTATAGGCCGAGGATTCCGCGCCTTTCGTGGCGCGATTTGCGGCGAAGATGTAAGCGCGACGCAGGACTATCGCCGTCAGAATTACGACCACGATCAGGATTACGATGCGGCGCTGAAATGGGAGGGTCATGGACTCGCTGCCTCTATTCAGTTAAACACCGCTGTTCATAAAATGTCTCATGAAACCGCTGGCTGAAGTATCGATCTAATAATGGGATTTGCCCGGCGCAGCGCCGAAGGCGAATTAGGGGATGTGCCGCTCGCCGGCGCCAGCGCCAGCGCCAGCCAGGGCCAGAATCTCAAAATCAAGGGGAGTGGCCACCTCGACGCGGTTTCGCCCCGCCGCTTTCGCGCGATAGAGCGCGGCGTCCGCCGCTTGCAGCATTCCTTCGGTGCCCGGCGATTGCCCATGCTCCCGGACCGCCACGCCGAGACTCATAGTCATGCGAAGTTCACCCGCCGGAGTCTCGAATTTCGCGGCTTCGATGCCCGCGCGAATTCTTTCGGCCACCCCCAGCGTGCCATTCACGTCCGATAACGGCGCAAGTACCACAAATTCCTCGCCGCCATAACGGCCGATGGAATCGTAAGGGCGCAACAGCGCGTTCAACTGCGAGGCCACTCCACGCAGGATCGCGTCGCCGGCCAGGTGTCCGTGACTGTCGTTCACCTGCTTGAAGTGGTCGATGTCGCACATGATCACGCCCGTGGATTCCTGCGTTCGCTGGCTGCGGGAAAGCTCGCGCGTCACCAGGCTCAGGATTTCGCCGCGATTTGCCAGCCCGGTGAGTGGATCATGGGTGGCCTGGAATTGCAGCGCGTCGCGCCCGGATATTAATTGGTCCTGGAGCCTCAAGATGCGTTCGCCGACGAACAGGCGCGCCTGCAGCTCCTCGGCGTCAAACGGCTTGGTCAGATAATCGTCCGCGCCCGCCTGCAAACCCTCGAGCTTGTCTTTCATCTCGCTGCGCGAACTCAGAAGCAGCACGTAAACATAGGGCATTCCCGTACGCGCGCGCACTCTGGCGCAAAGCTCTACTCCGTTCAGGCCCGGCATCATCCAGTCGAGAATTGCCAGCCGCGGCGCTCCTTCTTCATTCAGAATCCGCCAGGCATCATCGCCAGTGGATACTTGAGTAACGCCATAACCCCAGCGGACCAGGAACGCTTCCAGAACGCGGCGGGAAACCAGATCATCCTCGGCAATCAGAATATCGGTCCTGGCGATTTTGACGGAGGATGCTTCTCCGCTCGGAATGATTTCCGGACTCAAATCGCTCACTCCCGGACTCCTCTTGCGGCTGCGACCGCCGCGGGAGCTTCGACGCGAACGCCGGGACGCACCGCGCAGCGCGCCAATCGCGCGGTGAAATGAAACGTGCTCCCGCGCCCCGCCGCGCTCTCCGCCCAGATCCGCCCGCCCATCAATCCCACCAGCTGGCGGCAAATGGTGAGACCCAGTCCCGTGCCGCCGAATCGCCGGGTGGTGGAACCATCGGCTTGCGTGAACGCCTCAAAGATCAGCTTCAATTTCGCTGCGGCGATCCCGATCCCGGAATCCTGCACTGCAAAGTGCATCACGAAAGAATCGGCCGCAGCGCTCTCGATGCCGGCGGACACCGCGATATGCCCTTCCCCCGTGAATTTGATGGCGTTGCCGATCAGGTTCGAGAGCACCTGCCTGAGCCGCAGCGAATCGCCCAGGGCGAGGGACGGCACTTCGTCTTCCACGAAGTAGGAAGTCCGCAGCCCTTTCGCCTGAGCGCGAGAGCGGAAAAGCGACAGGACATCGCTGATGGTCTCGCGGATATCGAATGGCTCAGAGCGCAGATCGAGT
>Ga0209655_10001118_pt1 | contig 10022 bp, 9 predicted proteins | sample BogFormECP03_OM2_FD_188236 | JGI IMG/M metagenome (GOLD analysis project Ga0209655, IMG submission 188236) | Bog forest soil microbial communities from Calvert Island, British Columbia, Canada - ECP03_OM2 (SPAdes) (version 2) | ecosystem: Environmental > Aquatic > Freshwater > Wetlands > Bog ...
TTCGGTTGGCGCGCTGATCCCCGGCATCGAAGCCAGGATCGTCGCACGCGACGGCGCAGTGTTGGCGAACGGCGAGGTCGGCGAATTGCACGTCCGCGGACCGAACGTGATGCGCGGCTACTACCGCGCTCCCGATCTCACGGCGAAAGCGATCGATCCCGAAGGTTGGTTCAACACCGGCGACCTCGCGCGGTTCGAGGGCGAGGCGGTGTTCATTGTCGGCCGCACCAAGGAAATGATCATCCGCTCCGGCTTCAACGTCTATCCCGCCGAGATCGAGGCGGTTCTGAGCACCCACGATGCGGTCGTGCAATGCGCTGTGGTCGGGCGCCAGATCGAGGGCAATGAAGAAGTGGTGGCTTTTGTGCAGTTGCTCAAAGGTTCGAGGGCAACCGCGCAGGACCTGTTGGCCCATGCCGCCCCGCAGCTCGCCTCCTACAAGCGTCCGTCGGAAATCATCCTGCTCGATGTTCTTCCGGCGACGTCGGCGGGCAAAATCTTGAAGCACAAACTGGCGGAGACGCTGCGCGGCCAAGGCTGACGCGTCGTCCGCGGAAGAGTCCCACTCAGAGCAGGCGCTGGAGAAGACCATGCAGAAGAGAAACGCGACGGTGGCGGTCATCGGCGCCGGCGACTATATCGGCGGTGAGATCGCCAAGAAATTCGCCTCCGAAGGTTTTACTATCTTCGCCGGCCGCCGCGACGGCGCCAAACTCGAGCCGCTCGTGAAGGAGATCGAGACGGCGGGCGGCGAGATTCACGCCCGCTCGCTCGATGCGCGCAAGGAGGAAGAGATCGTCTCCTTCCTCAACGACGCGGACAAGCATGCGCCGCTGGAAGTTTGCATCTTCAACATCGGAGCCAACGTCAACTTCCCGATCCTGGAGACGACCGAGCGCGTGTTCCGGAAGGTCTGGGAAATGGCGTGCTATTCCGGTTTCCTGGCGGGGCGCGAGGCGGCGCGGCTGATGCTTCCGCGCGGAAGCGGCAACATCTTCTTCACCGGTGCGACCGCGTCCTTACGCGGCGGCAGCGGCTATGCGGCATTCGCCAGCGCGAAGTTCGGCCTGCGAGCGGTGGCGCAGGCGATGGCGCGTGAATTGGGGCCGGAGAACATTCACGTCGCGCACCTCATCATCGATTCCGGCGTCGATACCGAATGGGTGCGGCAGCGTCGCCTCGAAGCGTTGGGCCCGAACGCGCTCGACAACCCCGACCTCCTGATGCCGCCGGCGTCCGTCGCGGGCGCTTATTGGCAGCTCTATCAACAGCCGAAATCCGCTTGGACGTTCGAGCTCGAAATCCGTCCCTTTGGCGAGAAGTGGTAAGGAATCGTCCTGTGGAGCTAGCGCTTTCCCCCGAAGATGCGGCGTTTCGCGTCGACGTTCGCGCGTTCATCAAGAAGAATTATCCCGCCGAAATGCGCGTCCCCAATCCGGAGACCGATCTGAGCAAGAAGCAGATGCTGCTCTGGCATCGCATTCTCCACGAGAAGGGCTGGATAGCGCCACTCTGGCCGAAGCAGTATGGCGGTCCTGGTTGGTCGATTACCCAGCGTTTCATCTTCGAACAAGAAACGACGCGCGCCGGCACGCTGCCGCCTCTGGCGTTCAGCGTCACCATGGTCGGCCCGGTCATCTACACATTTGGCGACGAAGCGCAGAAGAAGCGCTTCCTGCCGCGTATCCTGTCCGGCGACGACTGGTGGTGCCAAGGCTATTCCGAGCCAGGGTCCGGCTCGGATCTCGCCTCGGTCCGCACCAAGGCGGTGCGTGACGGTGACCACTATATCGTCGATGGCCACAAGACCTGGACTACGCTCGCCCAGCATGCCGACTGGATCTTTTGCCTGGTGCGGACCAATCAGAGCGCAAAGCCGCAATCCGGCATCTCGTTCCTGCTGATCGATATGAAATCGCCTGGAGTCACCGTGCGCCCGATCATCACGATCGACGGCAGCCACGAGGTCAACGATGTCTTCCTGGAAAACGTCCGCGTGCCCGTGGAGAACTTGATCGGCGAAGAGAACAAGGGCTGGACTTACGCCAAATTTCTGCTCGGCAACGAGCGCACCAGCATGGCCGGCATCGGCCGCTCGATGCGCTACATCGAGCGATTGAAGAAGATCGTGAAGGCCGAAATCCCGGAAGACGATCCGGCGCATCTTGAATTCATCAGGGATATCGGCCGCGTCGAACTCGACGTGCTGGCGCTGGAAGCGACCGAGCTGCGCGTGGTGGCGCAGATGGCGCGCGGCGTCGATCCGGGACCGGCGGCATCGATGTTCAAGATCCGCGGCACCGAGATCTTCCAGAGCATCACCGAACTGACTCATCGCGCGATCGGAAACTACGGCCTTGCGATCCGCGAGCACCCGGTGAGCGCGAACCGTTTCATGCCGGGCCCCGACTACGGGCACACCGCGTCGGAGAAATATCTGAATTCTCGAAAACTCAGCATCTACGGCGGGTCCAACGAGATCCAGCGCAACATCATCGCGAAAGCGGTGCTTGGGCTCTAACCCTTTAGCAAAGCACGGGGAATCGGATGGATATCCAGTTCACGGAAGAGCAGGAAATGTTGCGCTCCAGCGTGCAGCGCCTGCTGCATGACGGTTACGATTTCGGCGCGCGCCGCAAGATCGTCGCGAGCGAAGAGGGTTGGAGCCGCAAGCAATGGGCGGCCTTTGCCGAACTCGGCCTGTTGGCCGCGCCATTCTCTGAAGCCGTCGGCGGACTCGCCGGCGGGCCGTTGTCAACCATGATCATCATGCACGAGTTCGGCCGTCATCTCGTGGTCGAGCCATTCCTGGAAACGATCGTGCTCGCCGGCGGGCTGATCGAGCACGTCGGATCCGAAGCGCAGAAGCACGGCTTCATCCCCGAAATCGCCGCGGGAACAAAGCTCTGGGCGCTGGCATGGACGGAGAAGGGTTCGCGCTTCGACCTCGCTGACGTCACCACCACGGCGCGGCGCCATGGCGAGGACTACATTCTCAGCGGCGAAAAGGCAGCCGTCATTGCCGCGCCCTGGGCCGATTATCTGATCGTCTCCGCCCGCACCTCGGGCGATCGCCGCGATCGCGGCGGCGTCAGTCTGTTCGTGGTCGATCGACGCGCCGCCAATCTGCATCTGCAAAGCTTCAAAACCATCGACGGCCGTCGCGGCGCCGAAATCAGCCTGCTGGACGTCCGGGGCCAATTGTTAGGTCGAGAAGGCGAGGGCGTCACCGAGCTGGAAGCCTGCCGGGACCGCGCCATCGCCGCGCTCAGCGCCGAAACGGTGGGCGCGATCGGTGAGCTGAACTCCACGACTCTGGAATACTGCAAGACGCGAAAACAATTCGGCGTCACGCTCGGCGCGTTCCAGGTGTTGCAGCACCGGATGGTCGACATGTTCATTGCACATCAGGAGGCGCTCTCGTTGATGCAGCACCTCAATCTCAATCTCGCCGCCGGCGAAGCTGGCCTCTCCCGGCTCGCCTCCGGCGCCAAAGCGAAGATCGGCTATGCCAGCAAGTTCGTGGCGGACCAGGCCGTTCAGCTTCATGGCGGCATGGGCATGAGCGACGAGCTCGACGTCGGCCACTACTTCAAACGAATCTCCTCCATCAACATTCAGTTCGGCGACCCCGCCTATCACGTCCTGCGTTACGCTCAGGCGGAAGCGGCCGCATAAGAAGAGGTCCAGCGCATGACACAAGCATTGATTGTTTCCACCGCCCGCACCGGCGTCGGCAAGGCCTATCGCGGCGCGCTCAACGACACCGACGGCCCGACCATGGCCGGCCATGTGATCGCCGAAGCGGTCAAGCGCGCGGGCATCGCGCCCGGCGAAGTCGAGGATGTGGTGATGGGCTGCGCGATGCAGCAGGGCACGATGGTGATGAATGTCGCGCGCAAGGGCGCGATCCGCGCCGGGCTGCCGGTGACCGTCGGCGGGACTACCATCGACCGTCAATGCGCCTCCGGCCTGCAGGCGATCGCGGTCGCCGCACGCTCGGTGATGCTCGATGGCGTCGAGATCGCGATCGGCGGCGGCATCGAGTCGATCAGCCTCGTGCAGAACGAGCACATGAACAAGTTCCATGCCGTCGACGATGACCTGATGGCGATGAAGCCGGAAATGTACATGTCGATGCTCGAGACCGCGGAAGTGGTCGCCGAGCGCTATAAGATCGGCCGTGACCGCCAGGACGAGTACAGCCTCGAGTGCCAGCGACGGATCGGCGCCGCGCTGCAGGGCGGTCGCTTCAACGACGAAATCACGCCGATCACGACCAGGATGGCCGTGGTCAACAAGGACACCAAGGAGGTCAGCTACCAGGAGGTGACGCTGACGAAGGACGAGGGCCCAAGGCCGGACACCACTCTGGAGGGGTTGGCGAAGATCAAACCGGTGTTCGAGGGCAAGACCATCAGCGCCGGCAACGCCAGCCAGCTCTCCGATGGCGCTTCGGCCTGCGTGATCATGAGCGACAAGATCGCCGCGCAAAAGGGCCTCGAGCCGCTCGGCATCTTCCGCGGCTTCGTCGCGGCCGGCGTCGAACCGGACGAGATGGGCGTCGGCCCTGTGGCCGCGATTCCGCGGCTTCTCAAACGGCATGGGCTGAAGATCGACGACATCGATATCTGGGAGCTCAACGAGGCCTACGCGGTCCAGGTGATTTATTGCCGCGACAAGCTCGGCATCGATCCTGACAAACTCAACGTCAATGGCGGTTCGATTGCGATCGGCCATCCCTACGGCATGACCGGCTCGCGACTGACCGGCCATCTCCTGATCGAAGGGCGGCGGCGCAAGGCGAAATACGGCGTGGTGACCATGTGCATCGGCGGCGGCATGGGCGCGGCGGGTCTGTTCGAAATCGTTCACTGATCGGAAAACGCGGGAGATTATCGTGAAGACAGCAATCACTGAACTGTTCGGCATCCAGCATCCGATCATCCAGGGCGGCATGCACTATGTCGGCTTCGCCGAGCTCGCGGCCGCCGTATCGAATGCGGGCGGCCTCGGGATCATTACCGGTCTGACGCAGAGGACCCCGGAACTGCTGGCCAGGGAAATCGCGCGCTGTCGCGAAATGACCGACAAGCCAATCGGCGTGAACCTAACCTTCCTGCCGAGCTTCACCGCGCCGCCCTATCCGGAATATATCGCGGCTATCAGGGAAGGCGGCGTCAGGATCGTCGAAACCGCGGGCCGCAGCCCTGAGCACTACATGCCGGCCCTGAAGGCGGCCGGCATCAAAGTGATCCACAAATGCACCTCGGTGAGGCATTCTCTCAAAGCTGAGCGGATCGGTTGCGACGCGGTCAGCGTCGACGGCTTCGAATGCGGCGGCCATCCCGGCGAGGACGATATTCCGAACATGATCCTGCTGCCGCGCGCCGCGGATGAACTGACGATACCGTTCGTCGCTTCGGGCGGCATGGCCGATGCGCGCAGCCTCGTCGCTGCGCTGGCGATGGGCGCCGCCGGCATGAACATGGGCACCCGCTTCATCGCCACCAAGGAAGCGCCGGTCCATGCCAATGTGAAGCGGGCCGTGGTCGAAGCCACCGAGCTCGACACGGTGCTTGTCATGCGCGCGCTACGTAATACGGAACGAGTGCTGAAGAACAGGGGCGTCGATCGTCTGCTCGAGATCGAGCGCGAGAAGGGTGGCACGCTGAACGTCGACGACATCCACGACCAGGTCGCGGGCGTCTATCCGAAGGTGATGGTCAACGGCGAGATGGATGCCGGCGCCTGGAGCTGCGGCATGGTGGTAGGTCTGATCCACGATATCCCGACGGTGAAGGAGCTGATCGATCGCATCATGACGGAGGCCGAGCAAATCATCCGGCGGCGGCTGACCGGCATTCTCGATGGGGTCGTTGAGCAAACATCGGCGCGTGCGGCCGCTTGAAGGAGAGTCCCATGACCGAGCACGTCAAAACCGAGATCGCCGAGGGCGTCATGACTCTGACATTGCAGCGCCCAGAGAAGAAGAATGCACTCACCGGCGCCATGTATGACGCTTTGTCGAGCGCGCTCGATAAGGCGGAGGGGGATGCTTCCGTCCGCGTGGTTCTGTTCCAAGGCGACGGCGACAGCTTTACCGCGGGCAATGATCTGGCGGACTTTGCGAGCCAGGCCCGCGGCGACAATTCGGTCGACAGTCCCGCCCATCGCTTCATCGAAACCATAAGCAAGGCGAACAAGCCGCTGGTCGCCGCCGTACAGGGTAATGCCGTCGGGGTCGGCACGACCATGCTCTTGCACTGCGACCTCGTCTATCTCGCCGATAACGCGCGGCTAAGTACGCCCTTCGTTAATCTCGCGCTGGTTCCGGAGGCGGCGTCCAGCTGGCTATTGCCGTCGCGGATCGGGCATGCGCGCGCTTACGCAATGTTTGCGCTGGGCGAGCCGATGGATGCGGCCACCGCACTCGCATGCGGCCTGGCCAATGCCGTGGCGCCACAGAGCGAGCTGCGCAAGAAGGCGCATGACGCGGCGGTCGTACTGACCAAGCGACCCGCGGGCTCGCTTAGCCTGACCAAAAAGCTGATGCGTGATCACCAGCGGATCGCGGTGCAAATCAACGAAGAAGGGCGACTGTTCAAGGAGCGCCTGAAGACACCGGAGGCACGCGAGGCCTTTGCGGCATTCGCCGAACGCAGGCAACCCGATTTCACGAGGGCGTCCGCCTGACGCTTGCAGACGCCGAAGCGAGGCTGTAGCCGGATTCTTATGGAGTACCCATGTCTCCCCAAACCTTCTCGAAGATCTTCGTCATTGGCGGCACAGGCGCACAAGGCATGCCGATCGTCCGCGCCCTAGTCGGTGATAAGAAATACTCTGCCAGAGTGTTGAGCCGCGACCCCAACTCTCGGCGAGCGAAGGCTCTCTTGGCGCTCGGCAATGTCTCCATCCTCGAAGGCTCATTCGCCGATGATGCGGTCCTGCGGGAAGGGTTCCGAGGGTGTGATGGCGCATTCGTCAACATCGACGGGTTCAACACCGGCGAGAAAACCGAGATTTACTGGGCAATCCGTAGCTATGAGATAGCCATCGAAGAAGGAATCAAATTCTTTGTATTCGGGAACCTGGACTACGCGCTGAAAAAATCAGGTTATCGTTCCGAATTTCGAACCGGTCACTATGACGGGAAGGGCCGTGTGGCCGAATGGATCCTGTTTCAGAATGTCGCCAACAGAGGTCGGATGGGCGCGGCGGCGTTCACTTCGGGCCCGTATATGGAGATGGCTATCTCGCCGCGAATGCCTATGACGCCAGCGATGGAGAATGGCGTTGTTACTTGGAGAGTGCCGCTGGGCAACGGTGCCGTACCGCATGTCGCTCTTGAGGATTGCGGCTATTATGTTCGCTGGCTCTTCGACCATCCGGAGCGTGCGGACGGCATGAATCTCGAAGTCGCGATCGAGCATGTCGGGTATGCAAATCTTGCCGCTGCGTTTGAGACGGTAACCGGACATCCAGCGCGATATATCGACACGGATCTGGAGACGTATTGGAATGGCCCGTGGAAGGCGGTCGCCGATGCGCCTGCTGGATACAACGCGGACCCCAACGACAAGAGCACCATGAGTATCCGGGACAATTTCACGGGGTTCTGGAATGTGTGGAAGCACGGGATCGTCAAGAGGGATTATGCCCTGCTGGATGAAATTCACCCGAATAGAATTAGAAGCGCTGAGCAGTGGCTCAGAAGAGAAGATCAATTGGGCAGGGAGCTTGGGAAGGGAAGTCTTTGGGAGAGGCTTCAGCCTGAGAACTTCCGCAAAGCGGTCCCAATTCTAAAGTTGGCCGAGGATCAGAGAAAAGGTAAGTTGTAAGGGATCAGAGGTACGGCGCCCGTTGCCCAACCGCTGGTTCGAACCGCGCTCCGGGGTACGCGATTGCGGGATTCTGTTTGGTCCCGCCGGGCAAAGGTTTGCGGCGGCTTTTTCATCAGTTCAACCGTGAAAATGGTCGCCGTCCATAATTTTGGCACTGACGAAGCTGTTCAGGTCGCTCGCATGGTTATCACCGTCGCCCGACATTCCTCACCCGAATGTCGGCATTCCATGCAGGCGCGCAGGGTGATCAAATTGACGTTCAGGAGAAAGTGCGATGAGCGAGACCAAGGCGCCCGAGGGGCGAGTTCGGACCGAAGTGTACGGTCATGTGTTGAAAATCATCATCGACAATGCGGCCAAGAAGAATTCCTTCAGCCCGCGGATGATGTCGCAGATGTCTGACGCTCTCACCCTTCTGGACAGCACGGACGACTGGCGGGTCGGCGTTATCTGCGCGGAGGGAAGTGACTTTACCGCCGGGCTGGATATGCCAAAATTCTTTGGGCCGCAGGCGGAACAAGGCGCACTTCAAACCAAGGCGGGCAATGTCGACGCTTTCGCGCTCGAGAAACGTTGCCGCAAACCGATCGTCACCGCGGTCCAGGGGATCGTGTTCACGATTGGGATCGAGATGATGCTGGCCGGAGATATCGTGATCGCCGCTGACGATTGCCGATTCTGCCAGCTGGAATCCAAACGTGGCATCGCGCCGCTTGGCGGCGCTCACTTTCGTTATTTGACCCGCGCTGGCTGGGGTGACGCCATGTATCATCTGTTTCTGTGCGACGAATTCTCGTCCGAGCGGGCCTACAAGATTGGCTTCGTGCAGGAGGTGGTGCCTGTGGGTCAGCAAGTTCAGCGCGCCATGCAGGTTGCCGAAGCGATCGCCAAAAACGCGCCGATCGGAATTCAGGTGACGAAGGAAGCCGCGTTGAAGTTCATCGAAAGCGGCGAGAAGGCCGCCATCGATTACATTCCCAAAATTAGGGATCGGGTCTTCACCAGCGAGGATTTCAAGGAAGGCATCCAGTCATTCATCGAGCGTCGCGCGGCGGTCTTTCGCGGGAAATAGAAGCCTCCGCGCTCCAAAGACGGTCCAAACATTAGGGAAATGAAAAAATGGGAAGCATTAAAAAGGCGCTCGATCTCACCGGCAAGACCGCGCTCATTACCGGCGGATCGCGCGGGCTTGGGTTGCAAATCGCCGAAGCGCTTGGCGAGCAGGGCGCGAAGATCGTATTGTCGTCGCGCAAGGCGGCCGATCTCCAAGAGGCGCAGAAGCACCTGTCGGGGCTCGACATCGAGGCGGACTGGATCGCCGCCGACAACTCAATTGATGAGGACGTCAAGCGGCTTGCGGACGAGGCGATCGCCAAACTCGGCAGGGTCGATATTCTCGTCAACAACGCGGGCGCGACATGGGGAGCGCTCACAGAGGATCATCCCATCGAGGCCTGGGACAAGGTGATGAATCTCAACATTCGCTCCCTGTTCCTGCTCAGCCAGCGGATCGGGAAGCGGTCGATGATTCCCAATAAGTATGGTCGAATCATCAATCTCGCGTCGGTCGCCGGCCTACGCGGCAGTTCGGGGGAGACGCAAATGATCGCCTACCACACCAGCAAGGGCGCGGTGGTGAACTTCACGCGATCGCTGGCGGGTAGTTGGGGCCGCCATGGCATAACGGTCAATGCGCTCGCGCCGGGGTTCTTTCCGTCGAAAATGACAAAAGGCCTCATCGCAACGGTCGGCGCCGATAAGCTGACGGAGGGCGCGCCGCTGCGTCGCCTCGGCGACGACGACGACCTGAAAGGCGCGGCCGTATTGTTTGCCAGCGACGCCGGCAAGCACATCACTGGGCAGATTCTCGCCATCGACGGCGGTTTAACGGCCGTCTTGCCATCGTCCTAGCGCGAAGTCCCGGATCAGAGCGGCCTCCGGCCGCACGCCCTTCACCCGATGGCCCGTTCGAAATGAAAACAAGACGTGGGATACCGATTCGCTCCCGCCGTTGTCTTCTCTGGTCTCGGAGCGGGACGCGGGTACTGCTCACCACCCTTTGTTCGACTCCTGCGCGGACCGCGCATCCGAGGCGCGAAGAGATAAGGTCATGACCAACGCAGTCACGATTCACAATCATGACGGCATCGCCGTACTTCTTGTCGACAATCCGCCTGT
>Ga0209655_10001120_pt1 | contig 10019 bp, 7 predicted proteins | sample BogFormECP03_OM2_FD_188236 | JGI IMG/M metagenome (GOLD analysis project Ga0209655, IMG submission 188236) | Bog forest soil microbial communities from Calvert Island, British Columbia, Canada - ECP03_OM2 (SPAdes) (version 2) | ecosystem: Environmental > Aquatic > Freshwater > Wetlands > Bog ...
AAGGCGATTGGTTTTCACAGCGGTGAGGGGGAAGGATTTGCCCCTTCGCGAAAATTGGGTTGAGTTGGTCAACCTGGGCACCGCGAAGATGCTTGGCTGAAGCCAACCGCTACGAAAACGGGCCGGTCCCGCGCTTGCGGGACCGGCCTTTTTTGGCTGCCTCGTTGGGATGAAGCTTTACTATTTCTTGGGCAGTGTCGCGTTGTATGCGGCCACATCGAACGTGCCGAGCCCCGTCACATAGTCGTATCCGGGTAGCGCGGTATACAAACCGTTCGCGCCGACGATGATGTCGTGAAAGCCAGCTGGAGACGCAGGGCTCGGAATCGGAGTCGCTCCCGTATAAAGAACCGGGCCGGCGAAACCGAGCTTGTTATTGTGCGCGCTCTGCAGACGGGCCCACACGCCGAGCGTCAACGGCGACGAGAGGCTGGTGCCACCGTAGCAGCAAGTCTCAGCGCCGTTCAGCCACAGATAAACGCCGCTATTCGGATCCGCGTCCATCGCAACGTCCGGACTTCCCTTCCCCACTGTCGAGAGCGTATTGACCGGCTCTTGCCAGTAGCCGGAAAGTTCGAACTGGCTCAGGCCGCCACCGCCCGCGTACCAGCCGATTTCGTTGTCCCAGGTGCCATCGGCGTTGGTGAGCAGAGTGGTGCCGCCAGCGCCGATCACGTATGAGGAAGACGCTGGATATTCGACCATAGGAATACCGGCACCAGGCACGCCATTAGCGCCCACAGCGACGCCGCACGATGAGCCTGTGTCGCCGGTGGAGGCGAAAACGGTCTGGCCCTGCGCTGCCGCTTCCAGGAAGGAATTATCGTCGGCCAGCATCGCGCCATCGAGATACGGAAAAACTTCGCAGATGCCGAACGAAGCGCTACCGGCGCGCGCCAGTTTCTGCGCGGCGAAATGATTAAACTCCAACGCGGTATCGGAATCGCTTAGCGAAGTCGTGGTGTAGATATACAGAGTCGAAACGGTTCCGGCCATTCCGGTGGAATACTGCGTGTCGAGGTCGAATTCATCCACGCCGGATGTGTCCGTGCTGGCGAGGCCGACCTGAACGATCTTCACCGGGACTTCCGCGAGACCATTGGCATTCTCTGCGAGACGGAGATCGCTCACCACGCCGGAAACATCGCCTTCGGCAAAAATTGCGATACCGGTTTTCGAGCCAGTAGGCGTGGCGCCGACGTCATATGCGGTCCAGAGATTCTTCGCGCGATACGAGCCGGGGAAAGTCGGCACGGCAACGGCATTCGACACCAGTGGGAAGCTCATTTGCGCGGCGTTGTTCAGACCAAGAACGGCGCCGACGATGCTGCCCAGAGCGGCAGGAACCTGCGCCGGGCTAAGATTGGCGTAAACGGATGTCCCATTCACTTGATAAAGGCCCAGCTGGGTATTGAAAGCATGGCGCACGATAGCTGCTGTGCCGTCGGCCGCGATCATCAGATTATTCGGCTCGACCTCCACGTTTTGAAAACCAGCACCAGTGAGATAGCTCACCACCGACTCAACCGCCGAATTCGAAGGCGCATAGGCAGCGGCAAAACTGGCCGGGTCGAGCTCTTGTCCATAGAGCGGACTCCCGGGCGTGGTGATTTGCTGCACGTAGGCGACGAGCGCTTCGCGATTTTGAATTTGCAGCGCGACGTTCACGTGGATGGGAGTTGAGTCGGGCAAAACGCCCTGTGCCGTCGCATTAGCGAGGGCTGGGCCAATTGCCTGCGTGGAAGTGGAAACCCAAGTCTGGGCCGCCGCGCTTCCTGCCAGGATGACGAGCAGCGCGCCGAGGGTCAGAGCGCGCAAAATCCATTCCGGACACACACGTGCACTCATGTTTGGTGCTCCTTTTCTTTCCTAAAATGAATTCGGCCGGTGGTTACCGGCCGGGCCCGACTGCTTTCGAGAGTGGAACAACTACATACGCGAAGTTAGAGAGGCAATCGCATTGCCAAATGATTTCAGGCGCGAAAAATATTGAAAACTCAAAGGTAAACTGCGGGAGGGGCTCTGATGAATGAGTAGTAGTAGGACTGCGTTTTCGACAGACGCTGTATAAATTTTTCAGAAACGGACGCCGCGGACAACTCTCGCAAACTATAGAACCTCAAGGAAGTACAGGAATTATCAAACAGATCTACAAGAAACACTGTAGAGCGCGCAGCGCGCGACCTTAGTGGAAGCGATTCTTATCGTAAGTGAAATTCACCACTCCGTCGCGGTAGTCGATCTTGATGTCGAGCATGCGAAGCATCGCGAAGCCCAGCGTGCCGGAGACTTCGGTTTCGACGTTGTTGCTAATATTGCTTAGATCGAACGCGATGAGATCGCTGCGGTCCTGCTCGAAGCGCGAGAATCGAATTTTCACTTTGTCGGCGGTGTAAAGCTTCGCTACTTTTCCGTTCAATCCCTTTACTTGGTCGTAGTCGTCTCCATGCAATTTGGTGACTTCCTTGGCCGCGTTGGTATCGATGGTGTTGTCGAACGCCCCGGTGTCGATCAGGAAGTTTTTCGGAGGCTTGCCGTTGAGTGCGGTGGGAATCAGCAGCATGTGCCCGACGCGATATACGCCCGAGTAGTCTTTCATTTCGGGCGAGAGATACGGATCGTGCCAAGCCGACTTGCCCGCGGCACTGGATTCCAGCGACGCCGGGGATTCGCTCGCGTCTTTCGGATTAACGGGGAGTTCACTCAGCCCGAATTTAGCGTCGGGCAAATTGATATCCACAAGATAGTGTTGAAAAACGTCCGCGCCAATCAGCCCGTCATCGTCGAGCACCGAGCGTTTATCAACCACGCGCACCATGCAATCGTGGAATTCGATTTCGCCAATTTTAATGGTGTCCGCGAATCCGAGATAGCCTCCCGAGCCGGCCTTGCTGCCAATGCCGCCAATCTCGGTCTGCACCAGAGCCTTGATGCCAGCCTTCTCCGCAATCTTGCGATCGACGATGATTCCGTCTGCGCCAGTGTCGAGCAGCAACTTCGCTGTGGCGCCATTCAGATATACCGACAGGCCGAATCCGCGCATGTTATGAGCGTCGTTCATCAGCGGATCGAGCTTCGTCTGCGTGGCATGGACTTGATTGACCTGGCGGCAACTGCGGCGCGGCTGTCCAGCTTCTTCTTCCAGCACGGCGAGCGACCGCATCAGATCAGAACGATCTTTGGCGTCATCGTCGGTCTCGCCATCGAGATACTTCTTTAATTCGATCAGGCGCTTTTCGCGCGGAAGCGTTTCGATCCATTCACGATGGACGTCGGGATCATCGGGATCGAGACGATAGGCCATTTCGATCATTGTCTTCGCGCGGGCGTAATATGAAGCCGTCTCGGCGACCCGCGCGAGATCGAGGTAAGCACGCGCGCTGCGTCCGCCGGAATTCACCACTTTAACCAGCTCGCGATCGGCCTCTAGAATTTTGCCCTGCCGATAGTAAACTTCGGCGAGCGCGACGCGGACGTCGATCGCGTCCGGCGCGAGTGCCACGGCTTTATTGATTGCCGCGTAGGCGTCGTCAGTTCTCTTCTGCCGGAGGTAAACGCGAGTTAGACCCGCATAGGCAGTTCCGGGATCGGTGGGCGCTAGTTTGGTGTAGGCGCCGGCCGCTTCTTCGAATTTGCCCGTGCGGTAAAGCTGGAGCGCCTCAGCCTGTGGCGTAGGCGGGGCAGCCGGAGGCGTTGCGGGTGTTGCGGCGGCCGGAGCGGCCGGAGCAGATGGACTGGCGGGCGCGGAAGACGCGGCAGTACTGGTTGGCGGCGGTGCAGGAGTGCTGGTGCCGGGCTGCGCGGGCGCGTTAGTTGGCGCCGGAGGCGTCGCTCCGGATTGTTGCCCGCAAGCCGATGGTGCGACGATTAAGGCAGAGACAAAAACTGCCAGGATCGAAAACAGGTGTGTGCGGCACATCTCGCCCTCGCGCGGCAGTTCGCACCGTCGGTCTCGTTGCTCCCAGGGCGGCCGCTTTGTGCCGAGTCTCCCACGGAGAATTGGCATCTGTCAACGACGTAATAATTATTAAGAAGGCAAGTAGCAGCGAACGAAAATGGCATCAACTCTTGCGTTGTAGGAAGGGGTTCACACTGGAATTGAGATGTGAATTAGAATTGGCGGCTTATGGCTGAGCGGGCGAGAATTTATTTGGGGACTTCGGCGTTCACGGCAGATGGCTGGGAGGGTGTGTTTTATCCCGAGGGTTTGAAGCCGGCGGATTATCTTGGTCATTATGCGACGCAGTTTGGCAGCGTCGAGGTGGACAGCACGTTTTATCGCAGCCCTTCGGCTTCCATGGTGAAGCGGTGGTACAGCGTGACGCCGCCAGGATTTGTGTTTGCCGCGAAAGTGCCGCAGGTGATCACCCACGAAAAGCTGCTGGAAGATTGCGACGATGATTTGAACCAGTTTTTGCGGGCGATGGACGAGTTGAAAGAAAAACTCGGGCCACTACTGTTTCAGTTTCCTTACTTCAATAAAAAGAAATTCGCGAAACTGGAGGATTTTTTGGCGCGGCTGCGGCCATTTATCGAGGCGCTGCCGGAGGGATACAAATTCGCGCTGGAAATACGGAATAAGAATTTTCTTGGGCCGGCGCTGTTAGATTTGCTGCGGCGGCGGGGCGTCGCCCTGGCTTTGATTGATCATCCTTGGATGCCTTCCGCCGGTGAGCTTTTTCAGCGGTTCGACCCAATTACTGCGGATTTTGCTTACATCCGGTGGTTGGGCGATCGATACGGGATCGAGAAGATTACCAAAACCTGGTCAAAAACGATTGTGGACAGGCGCGAGCCACTTTCGGAATGGGCGAAGGCCTGCCGGCTGATTCTGAAGCGCGGCGTCAGCATATTCGCCTACGCAAACAATCATTATGCGGGGCACGGACCGGCCACCGTGCGCTTGTTTGAAGAAATATTTGAGAAGACGAAGTAACTACCGCCGGCGCTACTTGGGATGCAGCTCGAAATAGCCGGTTAAGTCCACGTGGCCCGCCAGTGTTTCTGATTCCTGGCCGTGAATCAGAATGTGCAGGCGGGTCAGTGTCGGGACGTTAGCTTCCAGCGTGCGCGCGATCGAATTCACCGCTAGCTGCTCGCTCAGGATTCCAGAAGGCGTGCTGACGCTCATCTCGTCAGAAAAATCGGCGATCGCAGTACCGTCGGGCAGCACATAAAAAGCCAGAAGGCGGACGTCCGCCGGAATGGTGCGCTGATCGGGCGTCGGCGGATTCTGAATCAGCGCCTGAATCACCTGCTTGCCGCGCATAGCGGCGTCGGAGGAAAGCTGCAATTGAATTTGCGACGCGGCGAGTTGTCCCGGCGCGGCGGGCGCGGCCCAGAAAATGGTGGCGTTCGAGGGAGCGTCGGTGGGCGTGGTGATTGGCGCGCTGACCACGGCGCGGCGAGCCTGCTCCTCGGTGGCTTCGTCCTGCGCTAGGCGATTGACGCGCTCGTGCAGCCCGCGCAGGCTCAGCAAGCCGATGACCACCGCGACTCCAAGAATGGCCAGCGTGATTTTGATGTTGCGGGACATCAGTGCGCTCCCGAATCCGCAGCCGAGTGATATGCAACGATGCCGCGCGCCACGCTGGCTGCCAGCGGCGTGAACATTGCCTCGAGCGCGCCGCGATCCGCCACCGTCACGCTGGAGAGCTCGACGGAGACTGCCGGCGCAGCCACCGAGCGCAGATCACGCACCGCTACTGCCGATGACTGTACCGGCGAGTCGGGAAAATTCTTCACCAGTTCGGCCTGGATCAAATCGGCAAGATGGCGGCTCGAATCGGCGAAATTTTCCTGCGCGCGATCCCAAGGTACTAAATGAATGGCGGAGCGTGGGGGCGCGGGTACTGCTCCGGGCGGAGGCGTGATCGCGGGCGCAAACGCGTAGTAATAGGTGCGAACCGAGCCGACTTTGCCGGTGGACGAAACGTGGAAGCTGACGAGTAACGAGGAGAGCTGCGCGTTGGCCAGCGTAGCGCGGTCATCGAAGGAAGGATCCTCGTCCGAATCGCGCGTCAGCAAGACGCGCAGGCCGTGCTGCTGAAGCTGCAGCCGAGTTGCTCGAGCGAGCGCGAGTGCAACGTCTTTTTCCACCACACCGGACGCACCTCGCGCGCCGTTGTCGGCGCCGCCGTGCCCCGGATCGAGGATTACCACAAACGCCGGGCGTTGCGGCGGAATGATCGCCGGGGCCGGCGGAGGATTGGCCGGCGCCGTGGGTGCCGGCTCTTGAGGCGGCGTGGCGGCGGGCGGCGGCGGCTGCTGTTGTTGTTGCTGCGCCGGCGGCCGCGCGGGAGCCTGCGCTGTCGTTCGCGCGGCGACGATCGGAATCGTGGCCGCAGCTAAAAGTATAGCGATGAGCTGGATGGAATACCTGCGGCCGGGACGTTGCACGACTTGCAAGGATATCAAAGTTTTCTGCGTCAGTGCTTCGCGCGTGCCATTCAGTTTCTGTTGCGAATCATGTCCGCGGCTTTCTCAGCAATCATGATGGTGGGAGCGTTGGTGTTACCGCTAGGAATAATTGGCATCACCGAAGCGTCCACCACGCGCAGCGCCTCGATGCCTCGAACGCGAAGGGATGAATCCACGACGGCCATCGCATCGCGGCCCATTTTGCAAGTGCCGACGGGATGATAAGTCGTCTCGGCAGCGCCCTGGATGTAGCCTGCTATATCGGCGCGGGTGCTGACACTCGGCCCGGGATATTTCTCCTCGCCGCGATAACGCTCGAACGGCGCGGCCGCCGCGATCCGCCGCGCTAATTCGATCCCGAAGACCAGCGTATCCACATCGCATTCTTCCGAGAGATAATTCGGCTCGATGCGCGGCGCGTCCATCGGAAAATTTGAGCGCAGACGCAAACGCCCGCGGCTGGCTGGCCGGATCAACGTTGGGCCGATGGAGAAGCCGTGGCCCGGCGGCCGCTCGAAACCGTGATTTAGATACCAGACCGGGCCGAAATGATATTGCAGATCGGGCGAGGGCAGATCCGGACGCGTACGAAGAAAAGCTCCGGCTTCCGCGACGCAGGAAGTGAGCATGCCGCGGCGAAATAATAGATAGTTCAGAACGCTGCGTAGCGACTCGGCGTTCGCCAGGCTCACGGCGTGCTTCGATGCGTAGGCGACGGGAAGGAAGAGATGATCCTGCAGATTTTCGCCCACGCCGGGAAGCTCGTGCGCGACTTCGATTCCGTGCTGCTCGAGATGTTTCGCGGGGCCGATGCCGGAGAGCATCAGAAGCTGAGGCGAATTCACGGAACCGCCGCAGAGGATAACTTCGCGGTGCGCGTGGATGGCGTACTCGCGGCCGTCGAAAACATATTCGACGCCGGTGGCGCGATTCCCTTCCAGCACAATTTGCGTAGCGTGCGCGTACGGCACGAGCGTGAGATTCGCGCGCTTGCGGGCCGGATGCAGGAACGCGTCGGCGGCGCTTTGACGACGGCCGCGCTTCTGCGTCACCTGATAAAAGCCGGCGCCGCATTGCTCGCGGCCGTTGAAATCAGCATTGGCGGGCAGGCCGGCCGCTATTGCCGCCTCGACGAAAGCGCGCGACATGGGATTAATGGTGCGCAGATCTTCAACGCGCAGCGGACCGCCGACGCCATGCAGCGCGGATTGACCGCGCGCCTGGTCTTCTGACTTCAGAAAATAGGGCAGCACACCGCGGAACGACCAGCCGGAATTTCCTTGCGCTTCCCAGGCATCATAGTCCGCGGGATTTCCGCGGATATAGATCATGGCGTTGATCGAACTGGAACCGCCGACGACCTTGCCGCGCGGCCAATAGAGTTCGCGGCCCTTTAGATGTTCCTGTGGTTCGGTAGCGTAATTCCAATCCAGCTGGGATTTGAAAAGTTTCGAGAATGCAGCGGGGATGTGAATCTCGCGGCGGTCGTCAGGGCCGCCTGCTTCAAGCAATGCGACGTGAACGTCGGGGTCCTCAGAGAGTCGCGCGGCAAGAACGCATCCCGCAGAGCCCGCGCCGATAATCACGTAATCGACAGCCGCCATCGGCCGACAAGAATGCCACGGCGAACCAAGTAGCGCCAGCGTCCCTGCTGGCATCTTACGAGCGTTGATGCGCGGGAGGACATCAATCGAGGGCGGAGCGCAAAATCAAAATAGAACGCACGAATCGTGATAAACAGTCCGCGCGTGAGCGTCGCCCGTGGCGGAATTTTTCTTCGTCGGATGCCGGCAGAGACGCCGGCGCTACTTGAGGCGGTACCGAGAAGGATTACGCCGGATTGCCAGGCTTTTGCGCGATTACCGAGATCGTTTCGTCGGACTGGAAGAGCATCTTCGCGCCATAAGCCACGACGCCGCCGGCGATCAACAGCAGCCCAAATGCCAAGCTGCTCATGCCGAACACTTGCTCGGTCTCACCGCGCACAATCGAAAAACCCAAAAGCAGCAACGGGCAAACGCCCACGAGAATTGCGCCGGGCAAGCCACCGGGAACCCGGAACGGCCGGCGCAGCGTAGGCTCTTTAATGCGCAGCGCAATGAGCGCGATGAATTCCAGCATCAGGCTAGTCCCATAAAGCAGCACATCAATAGTCACCAGGCGCTCGAACCCAAGCCCGAGGCAGCAGGCCCAGCCAATCGCGCAGACCACGATAGCCACCCACGGCGCCCGCGTGCTCTGCAGCTTCTTCGCGAAAATCTGCGGCAACATCCCATCCTGAGCCATCGCCAGCGGCAGCCGCGAATAGCTCATAACCAGCGCATTGAACATCCCAAACGCGCTGATCATCCCGCCAAGCACCAGCGCTATGCGCAGTCCTTGCCCGCCGACCAACCCGGCCAGATCGGCCCACGACCCGGTTTCCCACGCGGACACGGGCGCCCCGGTAAGCCACATAGCAGCCACCGGGACAATATATGTAAGCGAAACCAGCACGACGCAAAGAATCATGGCCCGCGGATAGATCTGCTTGGGCTTGTCCACTTCGGTCGCGATGGTCGAGGCGTTATCCCAGCCCATGTAATTCCACATGGCGATGAGCATGCCGCCGATGAAGTCCACGCCCATGTTGGTGGGCGAAGCGGTCGCACCACCGAGCGCGCCAAATTTAAATGGCGCGAGAATCACGATCAGCGCAAACGGCGCCGAGAGCAGAAAGAACAGCCACAGCGAAGAAATCGCGACCACGCGAATTCCGGCGATGTTCATCACCGCGCACACAGTAACGATCGCCAGTCCCACCATGAATCCGCGATTGCCGATCGAAAACCACGGCACCAGCCGCGTGAGATAAGCAACAAAGAGCGTCGGATAAATCGCCATATCAAAGATACTGGCAACCAGCGACAACCACGCTTCTTGAAATCCCCAGAAGTTGCCCATCGCCCGGCGCACCCACGCGTAATAGCCGCCTTCGGCCGGAATGGCGCTCGAAAGCTCGCCGATCATGTACGCAGTAGGCAGGCTCCAAAGGAGCGGAGTGAGCAACAGAATAAGGATGCCCTTCGCGTAGCCCGCGCCGTGAACGATGTCCTCCGTACCGTAAGTGCCGCCAGACACCATGAAGAAAGTGGCAGCGACAAGCGGCCAGAGCGTCAGCTTTGCCGATTTTCTTTTTGTCTGGGAAATCACGCGCGGACGCGCAGTGGCGGGCAGCGAAACCGTACTCAATTTTTGTCGCTTCCTCCTCGGGCGAGCTCGCCTCGCTCGGGCCCAAGTCCGGAGCGAGTTCGCACAATGGAGAATACAGGCATTGCGCGCGTGTGCAAGAAAAATATTGCCCTCGGCGAAAGATTTTTGTACGCCGCGATTAACTGGCCGACGGTGCAGGATGACGCAGCACTGAAAATTTTCGGCATAGTAGGGGAGGGTGCTTCAGACCCTCCCACCTTTCGGCCATTTTTTGCGCACACCGGCCAAGCGCGATCTTGCGAGATTACTGTGAGTGGCCTTGCTTTTCTCTGCCCGCATGTGAGACACAAGGCCGAACTGTGGAAGGGTCTGAAGCACCCTCCCCTACCAACTTCGCGGAAAGGATT
>Ga0209655_10001121_pt1 | contig 10016 bp, 6 predicted proteins | sample BogFormECP03_OM2_FD_188236 | JGI IMG/M metagenome (GOLD analysis project Ga0209655, IMG submission 188236) | Bog forest soil microbial communities from Calvert Island, British Columbia, Canada - ECP03_OM2 (SPAdes) (version 2) | ecosystem: Environmental > Aquatic > Freshwater > Wetlands > Bog ...
TTGATTCTTGCTTCTTCGACGGGGCCGCGTAGGACGGCGGCACTTGCAAGACTTCCTGGACGCGAGGATCTTTGATCACGCGCACGAAGGCAACATCGGTTCGTGCAGAGAGAAAATTATTGTAGCCATCATCGCGCGCCATTTTCAGGTAATGCGCGGCACGCTCGGCGTTTCCATTCTGAGCGTAGGTCTTGGCCACGAAGAAATAAAACATCCCGGGGTCGGTCGCGGTTTTCTGCTGGATCACGGAGCCGCTGGCTCCATGTCGTTCGAAGATTTCCGGGTCGAGCGCAAGCGCCTGAGCGAAAGTGGCCATGGCCTGGGGGTATTCCTTATTGCCGAAGTAAGCGTAGCCCAAGTTGCTGTATAGCGTGGCCGGTTCCGTGTGATATTCCAGCGCTTTCTTGTACAGAGTGATCGCTTTACCGAAATGTTTTTTTTCGTACTCAACGGTGCCGTAGTTGTTGATGGCGCTGGAAAAGTTTTTGTCGGCGTGGATGGCTTTCTTGTAAAAGCGCTCGGCTTTGTTTAAATCACCCAGCTGCTGGCACGCGACTCCCACTTTGTTCAGCAACTCAGGGCTCTTGGGATCCGTTTCGAGGATCTTGATATATGCGAACACGGCGTCGGCGTATTCTTTGCGGGCCATCAGGATGTCGCCCTGCATTTCAGCAGTCTGGCGCGGCGTCATCGCAGAAGAATTGACCGCCGGACCTTCCGATGCTTGAGCCGTCTTGGTGTAGCTGACAGGGACTTGCGCGCGGCTCGGTCCTACGCTCAGGAGAGCTAGCGGGATGGCAAACAGAGTCAATCGACTCATTGCCCGACTCCTTTTCCGCGCTCGGCCTACGGTTGTGGTTTCGGGGTATCCGCAGGTTTCTTGCTTTGTCCGAATATACCAAAAACCTTGCCAAGAAACCCCTTTTTCTTTTCCGCGTCGGTCGGCGGAGCTTGCTCGGCCGGGTTAGCCGCGTTTGGGGGCTGAGCCGCGGAATTGCCAGCGGGCGGAGGCGTGTCTCCGTTCTTGCCGAATAAATGCGATAGCCAAGTACCCGGAGCTTGCGCCAGATGTCCGCCGTGCAGTCCGCAGAATTGAGTGGGTTCGCTGCCGGACACAAAATATTCCGTGACTGTTTGCGGGCAAGCCGGGGTGGCAAGCTGACCGCTCTGCGGGTCAATGGATTCGGCCATAACGCCGGGAGGAGCTTCGAAAGGCTGCGTGTTCTGGTAGCGAGGCAATGCAACGGCACGCTTCATGAAGTCGGCCCAGAGAGGCGCGGCCGCCTGGCTGCCGGACAGGCCCAGGTCTCGGTTGTCGTCAAACCCAATCCAGACGACGCACAGAAGGTTCGAGGTGAAACCTGCAAACCATCCATCGCGGGAGGTTCCCGTCTTCCCTGCCGCAGGCGCCGTAAAACCCAATGAACGGACAGTCTCGCCCGTTCCGCGATTGATGACGTCCTCCATGAGGCTGGTCACGAGATAGGAGACGCGCGGGTCAAGGACTGCGCGGGTGCGCGGGGAGGCAGATTCTTCCACACTGCCGTCGGCGGCCAGCACACTGCGCAGGAAGATCGGTTCAGAACGAAGGCCGTTGGTGGCGAAAGGCGTATAGCCTGCTGCGACATCAACGGGCGTCATCTCATACGCGCCAAGCGCGACGGCGGGAGTAGCCAGAATGTTGGAGCCGAGTCCCATTTGCCGTGCTACTTCCACGACGCGCTGGTAACCGATCAGTTGAGCGACCTGTACGGTGGCGACGTTGAGCGAATGGATCAGCGCGTCTCGCACGGTGACGGTACCGTAAAAAGTTTCGCCGTAGTTGTCGGGCGTGTATTCCTTGCCGTCGAAAGTGAAAGTGGTGGGGATATCTTCCACGGTGGTAACCGGGGTCACGACCGGCGTCATTCCCTGGGCTGCGTTGGAGAACGCCGCGGCGTATACGAAAGGCTTGAACACGGAACCTGGTTGACGATGCGCCAGGGCATGATTGAGCTGGCTTTCGCCATAGTTGCGGCCGCCTATTAACGCCCGAATCTCCCCAGTGCGGGGATCGAGCGCCACGAGCGCCACCTGCACTTGCGGAACGGCTTGTCCCTTTTTCTTCCAAGCGGCGTAGCGCTTTTCGAGGAGCTTGTCCACGCCCAGCACCCCGGCGTCGACTGCCGCGCTTGCGGCGCGCTGAAGATCGGGATCGAGGGTGGTGTAAATGCGATAGCTTTGGGTCTGGAGATCGCCTTCGGAAAATTGCTCGAGGAGATGGTCTTTCACCATGTCCACGAAGTAGGGGGCGGAGCTGCTCTCGACGCCTCCGTTCACGAAGTGAAACTTGTATTTCTTGGCGGCGTCGGACTGCTCTTGGGTGACGTATCCGTTCTCGACCATCTGAGCGAGAACCCGGTCGCGGGATTCGATGGCGCGGTCCACGTGACGCTCCGCGGACGAATAGCGATTCGGCGCGCGAATGATTCCGGCTAAGAAGGAGGTTTCCGCGAGGTTCAGTTCGCGAACGTCCTTGCCAAAATAGGCTTGAGCGCCCTCGCCGAATCCGCGAATAGCAAAGCTGCCGCGATTGCCCAGGTAAATCTCGTTGGCGTAGAGCTCGAAAATCTGCTGCTTGGAGAAGCGCTGGTCGATCTCAAAAGCCATCAGCGTTTCTTTCACCTTGCGGCGCCACTCGCGCTTGGTGGTAAAGAAAAAGCTGCGCGCCACCTGCATATCGATCGTGCTGGCGCCCTGCGCGCGATGGCCGATCTTCAAATCAGCAAGCGCGGCGCCTATCACGCGTACGATGTCGAAACCGCCGTGTTCAAAGAATCGCTTGTCTTCCGCGGAGAGAACGGCGTTCACCATATCCTTGGGCAAATCTTCGAAGCGGACGATGCGGCGTTTCTCGCGCGAGCTGTCAAAAAGATTGGTAATCACTTCCGGTTCGAGTTCGGCGGAGTCGCGGACAGCGCCATCGGATATTTGCGTTATGCGCGAAATAGCCGGGCCGGTGAATACGACGCGCAGCGCATTTCCGCCGTGAAAGAAGGATTGTTCAGAGGGCTTGATTTCAATGGTGTTGCCCTTCACGTGAACCTGCCCAGGCGCTCCTGGCACTTCGCCATCTTGGTAACCGGCGCGCAGGAGATATTCGGTGAGATCGCCGGGCCGAAGGTCTTCGCCGGTGTAAATGTGTCCTGGTGCGGAATAAACGCGAGAAGTGTTCTGAAAGATCTGGCCGGTGAGGCGCTGGTCGATCAGATGGCCGAACTGAATGTAGTAATACGCGAAAACCGAACTAGCGGCAATGAATACAGCCAAGGCCCCAACCAGCAATGCGATGCCGGTCCGGGAAGTCCAAAATCCAGGGGCGATTCGAATCCGCAATCGGTTTCTCCGCTATAGCTTGAAAGGGTCGACTGAAGCCACCCAGAGTCCGCGACTCAACGCCATGGTTCCGAGCGCTATACTCCCTGCTTCCACTATATTTAGATTGCCGATTTAAAGCGAGTGGTTGTCCCCGTGGGCGTGGAAGTCCCAATCGTATGTCTTGAATAACATGTTTATTGGAACAGTGTAATTCACGTTGATTTGAGTGGTGTTGTTGTCATTGATGATTTTAATGTCCGTGCGCTTGGCCGGAACTCCCAACTCCACGACTTTTTTCCAGACATCCTCGCGGATTTCCTCTTCGGATTTCCTATTGTAGCCGGCGAAACGAGCTTCGGTGTTCATAGCATCCGTAAGCTGGTAATTCGTGAAGTACGGCGGGATGAGCATGACGCCGCAGAAGATCATCGAGCAAAGGAGGATCAAGGTGAGCATCAGATTGATCTTTGCTCCGCCGCGTTCTTTGAATTGGATTCTTTGCGCCTTCACTGTCGATACCTCCGCGGGCCCAAGCCCCATCGGTACAACGATGCTAACACTGTAGTTTCGCGCGGAAAGGGCGGCGAATGAACGGTGTACGGAATGAGTAAACGCTGGACGATAGGTTCGGGAGGGTTAATACGCGCGGGCGAAGATGGCTTTCTCTTTTGCAAGCTCTCCGCAGTGAATGCACTTGCCGGTGCCCCCAGGCTGTTCGAGTGGAATGCAGCGCATGGTGGCTCTGGTTTCTTCTTTGATGTTCGCTTCGCATTCGCTGTTGCCGCACCACCAGGCGAAGGCGAAACCCTTTTCGACCGCTTTCTTGAACTCTTCGTAGCTGGCGGGCTCCGCGGTGTTAGCGATGCGAAAAGCAAGCGCGCGGTCGTAGAGCGATTTCTGGATTTCTTCAAGCAGCTGGGCGACGCTTGCGGGCAGGTCCTGCTGCGAGACGAAAGATTTTCCTTCTTTACCGGGGCGATCGCGGCGAGCGAGCACCACCGAGCCTTTGGCCACGTCCTTGGGGCCAATCTCGAGACGCAGCGGCACACCTCGCATCTCCCAATCGTTAAACTTGAAACCCGGGCTCACACCTTCGCGCTCGTCCATTTTGACGCGAATGCCGGCTGCCACCAGTTGTTTGCGTAATTTTTGAGCGCATTCCAGGACGCTGGATTTTTCGTCGTCCGTCTTATAAATGGGCACGATGACCAACTGGAATGGAGCGAGACGCGGCGGGAAAATCAGACCCTGATCGTCGCCGTGCACCATGATCATAGCGCCCACGACCCTGGTCGAAAGACCCCACGAAGTGGTCCAACAATGCTGGTGCACACCGTTTTTATCGAGATAACGAATCTCAAATGCCTTGGCGAAATTCTGGCCCAGATTGTGCGATGTGCAAAACTGCAATGCCTTTCCGTCGCCCATCATTGCTTCAAGCGAATAGGTGATTTCCGCACCGGCGAACTTTTCCGAATCCGACTTCCGCCCTGGAATAACCGGCACGGCCGCTTCCTTCAACGCAAAATCGGTGTAGACGTCCACCATCTGCCGCGTCTCAGCCTCGGCCTCTTCGGCTGTGGCGTGCGCGGTATGGCCTTCCTGCCAGAAAAACTCCAGCGTCCGGAGAAACAGCTTCGTTCGCAGCTCCCAGCGCACCACACTGTTCCACTGGTTGATGAGTACCGGCAGGTCGCGGTAGGACTGAATCCATTTCGCGTATGCGTAACCAATGATGGTTTCCGATGTGGGACGTATGACGAGAGGCTCTTCCAACTCTTCGCCGCCGCCGTGCGTTACGATGGCGAGCTCGGGTGAAAATCCCGCTACGTGGGATTTTTCTTTATCGATGAAGCTGCGCGGAATCAGCAGAGGGAAGGCGGCATTTACGTGCCCGGTGGCCTTGAATCGGCTGTCCAGCGCCGCAGTGATGTTTTCCCATAATGCCCAGCCGTACGGCCGGACGATCATGCAACCGCGCACTGGCGCATAGTCAGCGAGTTCAGCGCGGAGAACCACTTGGTTGTACCACTCCGAATAATCTTCCGCGCGAGTGGGAAGCTTCTGGTCTGACATATGTTTCTAGGCTCTTTTCTGTCCCGGATTGAAACAATTTCCTACACGGCAGCGGTTCACGCGGCCACGCAATCGAGCTAGGTTAGGGGAGACGGCATCTGAAGTCAACCGGGCGCTTTTTCGACATTTTTTACGTGAATGAAAAACCGTTTCAGTGTAGGCTGTCGGCCTGGTTACCCGCCAGAGTTGCCCTAAATTAAAGGAGTTTACAGAAATGAAGATGTGCCGAGCCGGGTTTTTAATTGTTGCGATTACGTTCTTCGTAATTTCTCAGCCGTTGGCAAAGGCCCAGTCGTCGAGCGGCTCTGGGACGCCGGCTCAGAGTCAGACGCAAACTGCACCGCCGCCTGCGTCGAGCTCCTCGAGTTTGCAGCTCACGCTAACGTACCACCGCCCATCGGAAACAGAGAAGCTGAAGAATTACGCCTTCGATTCTTTCGGCCCGTATGCGTTTTTCGGCGCTGCGGTTGCGGGCGCCTACCAGCAAGCGGTTACCACGAATGCGACTCCTCACATTTCGGGATCTCCGCCAGACTGGGGCCAGGGCTGGGATTCGTATGGAGTTCGAGTGGCAAACAATTTTGGAATCAACCTGGTCACCCAGACCGCGCGATATACTTTGGCAGAGGTCTTCCGCGAAGATACGATTTACTACCGCTGCGAATGTTCCGGTATTCTTCCGAGAGTGAAACATGCGTTGATTTCAACCGTTACCGCGCGGCGGGGAGAGGACGGACATCGGGTTTTTTCTTTTCCTGCGTTGGCAGCTCCTTACGCGGGTGGAGAAACGGCCGCATTGTTGTGGTACCCGAGTGCCGACAGTATTCGCTCCCGCGGCTTCGGTCCGGTGGACGGCTTTCGGATAGGCAACTATAACTTGCTGGTGCAGGCAGGTCTGAACTTGGCGCTGGAATTTGTTTATGGCGGGCCGCACACGCTCCTGAGCCAGCATCACGTGCCGATGCTCTCGAACGCGACGGGATCAAATAAGAGCAACTAACAGAGAAGGAAGCCACGCTTTCAAGGAGCGCTGCGACGGAGGTTGGTACTTCGCCTAGCGCTCCTTTTTTTTCCCTCAAGACAAATCTTTGCGCTCTGTCCAAGGTAAACACCGAAAGACGAACCGAGGTCTTCTTCCGGCGTGATTCTTCTTCGAATATAAGTCGGTTGAAGTAGCGAGTGATGGGCCTAGGGCTGCGTCTGGGTCTTATCTTTGTGATAGTGGCGGCGAATGTCCGGCCAGAACTCGTTTAGGACGATCCTGATAGCGTCGTATGCCACTTGAGTACCCCATACCGAGGCAGTGTTCGAAAAAGTCTGATCGGCCGCAGGATGGTAGCTGTAGGTAGAGATTGCTGCTCCCGCCCCGCTTCCCAAGATTTCGCCATAGTTGAAGGTATTGTGTCCGGAATCCGTCCGCGTAATGAAGAGGCGGCTCAACGCGTAACCGGTGCGATGCACAAAAGTTCCTTTGCCCAACTGATAATACCGAGGATCAGTGCGCAAGATGGAAGGCACAACCGCGTTCACCATGTAATTCTCAATCGTGCCGTCGGCGAAGGCGGTTCCATAGCGCTTGGCATATCCTTGTGCACCCTGGCCGTAAGCGGGTTCGCTGTTCTCCGCCTGGCTTATCGCCGCTAGAACCCCATACCAGGGATACTGGACGTAGTCGAACGAAGACCGCGTCGCAACTTTGAATTTTTGTCCCGCAGTGAGCGGAGGAACGTGGGCGGAATTTTCCAGGGTCAGAAAATTCGGCAAAGCAAAGAAGAGGCGGTCATTCGAAGTACCTGAAGTGCTCTTCTGGTCTTTAGCGTCTTTGCTCGTTTGTCCGGGTTGCGTTTGCTGGGACTGGCCCGGAGTGCCCGCCGGGGGCCCTGGAGGCGGTGATTGCTGCTGTGGCGCAGGCGCGGTAGATGGCGACGACTGGTCCGGCTGGCTCGCGGGTGGATTGGACGGTTGGCCATCATTCTGCGCGTAGGCGGATGCAGCGCACGCTAGGACAAAAAGAAGAGCTGCGCTTCTTGCGATCATTCCAAACGAATACTTCAAGATGAACCCTCCCCTGGGGTATTGCGCCATTTGCAGCTTAAAGTTCCTGATGTTTCGTGAAAAGGATCAGCTCGCGGACTGTTTGAATAGAGATATCGCTTCCTAAAACCTGCAATTCCGCGGCACAGCTTAGTGGTTTTAGATGTATGGACAGCTCTTTCCCGTTGCCAACAAAAGAGTAGAAAGATGATACAACAAGCCGCTCAGTTCATTTATCTTTGCGCTTCCAGTAAACGAAAGAGTGACGGGCCGGCGGCATCCCGTGATTCATTGCAAACACCCAGCCGGCTCCGATAGAATCACGTTCGAGTTTAGTTGGCGCCCACAAAATTGACACTGCGAATCCTTCTGGTGCGATGAAATGACACACGACAGCCCTGAACTAGTGAGAATGAGCCGCTCGCTGGATGAAGTGGATCCCGAAGTGGCAGAAGCATTGCGCGACGAAGTACGACGGCAAGCTACCGGGCTCGAACTCATCGCGTCAGAGAATTTCGTTTCGGAAGCTGTGCTGGAAGCTGCGGGCTCGGTTTTCACCAACAAATATGCCGAGGGTTACCCGGGCAAACGATATTACGGCGGTTGCGAGAACGTTGACCGCGTAGAGCGGCTCGCCATCGAACGCGCGAAGCAGCTTTTTGGCGCGGAACACGCGAACGTCCAGGCGCATTCCGGCACGCAAGCGAACATCTCCGTTTATATGACTGCGCTCGAGCCCGGCGCCACGGTGCTGGGAATGAATCTGGCGCACGGCGGGCATTTGACTCACGGGCATCCGCTGAATTTTTCGGGCAAGACGTACAAGTTCATCGCTTACGGAGTGACGAAAGAAAGCGAGACAATCGATTACGACGAAATTGAGCGATTAGCGCGCGAACATCAGCCCAAGATGATCGTGGCCGGCGCCAGCGCTTACGCGCGCATCATCGACTTCGCGCGCATCGGGAAGATCGCGCAATCCGCCGGCGCGCTGTTCTTCGTGGATATGGCCCACATCGCGGGTCTAGTGGCAGCTGGTCTGCATCCCAGCCCGGTGCCGCACGCTGATTTTGTTTCAACGACTACGCACAAGACGCTTCGCGGGCCGCGCGGAGGTCTGGTTCTCTGCCGCGAAAAATACGCGAAAGATTTAGACCGCATCACGTTTCCCGGCCTACAGGGCGGGCCTCTGGAACACGTGATTGCCGGCAAGGCGGTCTGCCTGAAAGAAGCGTCGGCGCCGGAGTTCCGCGACTATCAGAAGCAGGTGGTGGCCAACGCGCGCGCGCTGGCCGCAGGTCTGGCAAAGCTGGGCTTCCGAATCGTCACGGGCGGCACGGACAATCATTTGTTTCTCGTTGATATGCACTCGCGGGGGATCACGGGCCGCGATGCGGAACTGGCGCTTGAACGCTCTGGAATGACGGTGAATAAGAACGCCATCCCGTTCGACCCGCTGCCGCCCATGAAGGCCGGCGGAATTCGCGTTGGTAGCCCGGCGATAACCACGCGCGGAATGCGCGAACCGGAGATGGAGAAAATTGCCGGATGGATTGCCGAAGTGCTCACGCATCTGGGCGACACATCGATCGAGCAGCGAGTTCGAAAAGAGGTTGCGACGCTCGCTGAAAACTTTCCGCTTTACGCGCGGCGACTCGAAGCCGCCGACAAGGCCGAAACGCTGCACAGTCAACGCGCAAATAGCTAGGATCGCGCGCACGGCGACCACGCCTTCCTATTGTTTCAATCGGGTACATCTATGCCTCTCCGGGTCACTTCAAATGGGTTTTGCCAAATTCACACTTTATTCGCCGCGTAAATCCTTTCGCAGGCTGCGATTCAAACGACAAAATCTTCGCTTTGGTATTCGAGTTGCCAGCTTTCCACTTGGCAGTGGGATTCGTCACTGAAAAGGCCAAGATGAGTTTGCTCTTTGGACTGGAAGCGGCCGCCCCTAGCGATGGTCACGGGGTTGAAAAGGACGAAGCGCGAGAAATCCAGAATTCATTGATGCCTTCTGGAACGCTTCGAAACGCTTCCATAGAGATCGCGTACAGGTTCGCTCCGTTCGCGGAAGTGGGCGGAGACTTCGCGGATTTTTACATTTTGCCGAACGGGATAGCCGGCCTCTACATTGGAGACGTGGTGGGAAAGGGATTGGCAGCCGCGATGTACGCGGCGCTAGTGATGGGCACGCTACGCGGGATTAACAAGACGGGCGAACAAACATCAGCCGTACTCGCGACGCTGAACAAGAGGCTTCTCGTGCGCCCGGTGATGGGACGGTTCGCAACCACGCTCTACGCCGCCTACGATCCAGCTAGCCGCGAGTTGGCGTTTTCGAATGCGGGCATGCCTTACCCTCTGTTGGCGTCCGGTTCAAACTGCAGGCAATTACGGGAGGGAGGTTTGCCCTCCGGAATGTTTCCGGGCTCTTCGTACGACATTCATCGAGTGTGCCTGTCACCGGGCGATTCAGTTTTGTTTGCTACCGACGGGCTCCACGAATTGCAAGGCGCTAACGGCGATGATTTTGGCTGGCACAGGAT
>Ga0209655_10001123_pt1 | contig 10002 bp, 9 predicted proteins | sample BogFormECP03_OM2_FD_188236 | JGI IMG/M metagenome (GOLD analysis project Ga0209655, IMG submission 188236) | Bog forest soil microbial communities from Calvert Island, British Columbia, Canada - ECP03_OM2 (SPAdes) (version 2) | ecosystem: Environmental > Aquatic > Freshwater > Wetlands > Bog ...
CTACGAAGAAGCCCTTAAGTACTTCCAGCAGCAGAAGTTCCAGCGCGCCAAGCAGTCCCTCGAACGCGTCCTGGAAGGCCCCAGCAAGGAGCTCGGCGACCGCGCCCAGATGCACATAAAGATCTGCGAGCAGCGCATTTCGCGCCCTCCCGTTCCGGCACTGAAGTCCGCCGAAGAGCATTACACCCAGGGAGTGGCGCTGATGAACCTGGGCCGCTGGGACGAAGCGCGCGAGCATCTGGACCGCGCGCGCAAATCCGCGCCGAAAGCGGACCACATTGTTTACGCCATGGCCGCTCTCGATTGCCTCACCGGCGAAGCGGAATCGGCGATGCAAAATCTGAAAGTCGCCATCCAACTCCGCCCGGAAAATCGCTATCACGCGCGCAACGACGAAGATTTCGCGTTTCTGCAGGAAGACCCGCGCTTCACTGAATTGCTCTACCCGGAGCGAGACGGTTCGGCGGGCTGAGTTGCGCGTGTACGGCCAGAAATTCGCCAGTAAGTTCGCCCGGAACTTCGACTGGGAATTCGCGGCGTGAAACTTTCCGTTGCAAATCTTCGTGAAAATATTTTGTGCCGATTGCGTGTGAAATTCGCCTGGTGAAACGCGTCTCGTGAAAAACAAATCGCAACCGCGAGCTCAACCCGTGCGCATCGTCGCGCTGGGCGGCGGCACAGGACTTTCCACGGTGCTGCGTGGGCTGAAGGAATATGTGGCTAGGCGCAAGAAAGAACGCGTGCGGCTGCCCATCTCCGATCTTGCCGCGGTCGTCACAGTCACGGACGACGGTGGCAGCTCCGGCCGCCTGCGCCGCGAATATCGCGTGCTACCTCCCGGCGATATACGCAATTGCATGGTGGCGCTTTCCAAGGACGAGGACCTGTTGGGGAAATTGTTTCAGTATCGCTTTCCCGCGGGACGCGGCCTTGCAGGGCACAGCTTCGGCAATTTGTTTCTCACGGCACTGAGCAATGTTACCGGCGATTTTCCGCGAGCGGTGCGCGTCTCCTCGCAGGTTCTCGCGATCCGCGGCCGAATTTTTCCTTCCACTGCGCAGAATGTGACGCTCGAGGCCGAGCTCGAAGACGGAACCATCGTGCGCGGCGAGACCAATATTTCGCGTTCGCGCAAACGAATCCATCGCGTGCGCCTGGTGCCGCGCCGCGTGTGTCCGCTGCCCGAAGTGCTGGCAGCAATTCGCAAAGCTGATTTGGTGCTGGTGGGGCCCGGCTCGCTGTACACCAGCATCATTCCCAACCTGCTGGTGGAGCAAGTGAGCGAGACCATCGTTCATTCCCGCGCGGTGTGCGTGTACATCGCGAATCTGATGACGCAACCCGGCGAGACGCAGCACTATTCGGTGGCGGATCACGTGCGCGCCATCTACGAGCATAGCCGCAAGGGCCTGTTCGATTACGTGGTGGTGAATCGCATGCCTGTGCCGTCCAAACAGCTGCAACGCTATCGCGCGCAAGGCGCCGAGCCCGTGCAGCAATCGCTAGGTGAACTGCGGCGCATGGGCCTGCGCTACGTCGCCGGCGACCTGCTGCATCACAACAAAGTGGTCCGCCACGATCAAGCCCGCCTGACGCGCCTGCTCCTAGAAGAATTCGTGAAGCGCCAAATGCGCAAGTAAACCACATGACACAGTACCCCGCGGACCGTATGGCGTAAGGTCCAACTCTAGTTATTCTTCGGTACCGTGCATCAGAATCCATACCCCTCGCGGCACACGATGGCGATTCTGCTTTTCGTGCTGGCCGTTCCGTGCCGCTTACGCGCGCAAGCTTCCGCTACGCCTGCGGCCAGCAATAAATCCGACTCTACGGCCAAGCAGGATTTCTCTCAGGAACCTTTTGTGTACGAGTACATACCCGCTGCGATGCGTTATGAGAACGATGGCTCCGGCATCCGCGGAGTGCGCGCGCGACTTCGCGTGCAAACACCCGCGGGTCTGAACTCCGCCGGTCAACTTATTTTCCTATACAACGCGCTCGACGAGCAGGTGGAAATACGCAGCGTGCGAGTTCTCAAGCCGGATGGGGCCATCGTCACTGCCGGCCCCGAAACCGTGCAAGACCTGAGCGCTCCGGTGGCGCGAGAAGCGCCGATGTACACCGATGCGCGTCAAAAGCAGGTCACTGTGCCGGGTTTGGCAGCGGGCGATGTCGTCGAATACGACGTGGTGATAAACGCGAAACCGCTTCTGGCAGGCCAGTTCTGGTACATCTGGAGTTTCGATCGAAGGGTGATCGCGCTCGACGAACAGCTCGATTTGAACGTGCCAGCCAACCGGACCGTAAAGATTAAGAGCCCCGAAGGGATTGCGTCTTCGAACCATGTCGAAGGAGACCGCCGGCTATACCACTGGGCGACTTCGAATTTGAAAACCCCGCCACCGGTGGATATTTTCAAAGATTTTAAATTCGATGTGATCAAGCTGCTCGAAGGCGAACGTCCACCTCCGCCGCCTCGCGTGCTGTTCTCCACTTTTCAAAGCTGGACCGAAGTAGCGGACTGGTACGCGGAGCTGGAACGCGACCGGCGCGTGCCTACGCCCGAAATTCGCGCCAAGGCCGATGAAATCGCGCGCAGCCAGCAAACCGATGAAGCCAAGGCGCAAACTCTCTACTACTGGGTATCGCAAAATATCCGCTATGTCAGTTTGTCGTTCGGCGTAGGCCGCCACCAGCCGCATCCCGCCGCGGAGGTTTTCTCGAATCGCTACGGAGATTGCAAGGACAAGACGACTCTGCTGGAAGCCATGCTGGAAGCCGAAGGGATGCACGCGCACGCGGTGTTGGCGAATTCGATCGTGGACGTTGATCCGGATGTCCCGAATCCGCTGCAATTCGACCATGCCTACACTTTCGTGCAGGCTGCTGGTAGGGATACCTGGCTCGACAGCACTCTGGGCGTGGGGCCCTTTGGTTATCTGTTGCCGCATTTGCGCGGTAAGGAAGCGCTCGTGGTTTCCGGGGCGCACGACGCCAGCCTGCGTGAGACTCCGCAGGATTTTCCTTTCACCGTGGAGTATCGAGTTGGCGTTAACGGAACGGTTGACGTAAACGGAACTCTGGATTCCACGGTTGAGCTGCAGACGCGAGGCGATTTGCAGGTTCTGGTTCGATTGCTCAACAACTATCTCTCGCCGGAGCAGCTCGCCAGATCGGCGGACAGCGTGCTCGCCAGGACGAACAAGGTTCTTTACGGTTCGGCGCAGTACACCGATTTCAAAGTCCTGAACGCCGCGGACATTTCGCAGCCCGTAAAAGCACAGTTTCACGTTAACGGCAAATTGATGTACGTGAATGCCAGAGGTGCGACGCCGGCGCAACCGACGGCAGCTCTTACCGCGATGCCGATCGCGCAGTGGCATCTGCTGTCGCTGCTGCCTGCGGTGGATTCGAAGCCGGATGCCGATGGTAAGCCGCAGCAATTGCCAACCGATCTCAGAGGCCCACGGTTTTATTCTCTAGATCAGGCTCTCGCCTTCGCCACTTTCGTCGAATTCGATCCTCCCCTTGCGAAGGATTCCCGAATCACAGAGAAGTTCGCAGAATACGCTTCCAGTGATTCATGGAGAGGCAACACCTTCCATGCGTCGCGGTCGCTGGACTTGCGCGTGCCTACGGTTGCAGCGGCGGATACCAAGGAATACGCGGCTTTCGTGGAATTAGGTTGCGGAAGCCAACCCGGTCCCATACGGGCCGAAGAACGATAGCGCCGGAAAGGTAGCGGGCGGCTTATTGCCCAAAGCAGACGCTGCGGCGCCTTCCAAACCCTCTGCACCCTCCTCCGCGTCTGCATCCGCCTCCGGGCCCGAGCCGCCAAAATCCCAGCCGACGGATTCTGCGCACGCGGCCACGACCGAGCCTGTGCGCGCTGCAGCGGGTGATCCTGTGTTGCACGTTCGGACAAAAGAAACATTTGACCTCTACCAACACGGGCAGGCAGAAGCGAAACGCAAGAATTGGGCCAACGCGATTGAGGCGTTCGGAGCAGCCGTGAAAGCCGACCCGCAGCATCCCGATGCTTGGCGAGAACTGGGTCGCGCGCACATGTATGCGCACCAGTATCGGGACGCAGAGGCTGCATTTCGAAAATATCGGGAGCTCGCTCCGGACGATCGTCTCGCTTATCTGAATATGGCGTGGGCGTTGCAGACCGGAAAGAAATACGAACTGGTAGAAGACATGCTCGTAAAGCGGATCGCGGTAGCGCCCCAGGACGGGATGCTCTCTACCAGCTGGGCGCCGCTTATCTGGCGCTGCATCTGCCCGAGCAAGCGGTGCCGGTGTTGGAACGATCTACATTGCTGCTCCGGAAGTATGCGGCAGCCCGTTTCGCGCTGGGCCGAGCGTACCTGGAAACCCACCAGGATGACCTCGCAGTGAGTCCTTTCGCAAGGTACTGGAGCTGGATGACAGCGAGGACAGGTTGAACAGCGTGGCCTACACGCTCGCCGAGCATGGTTCGACCTTGCACGCTGCTGAAAACTGGTCGCGGCTTTCTATCGGTATCGTGGAGAAAGAACTCAACGAATCGTCGTTCGCGAACTTGCAAGCACAGACGTGGACGATGGTTGTGAAGTTGGGCCAGTTCTGGGACACCATGGGCTGGATTGAATTTCAGCAGACCAAGATGGCGGAGGCCGAGAAGCATGTGCTGGCGGCTTGGGAAGTCACGGACGATCTGGCCATCGCCATGCATCTTGGCCGGATCTATGAATCGCAAGGCCGCCGGAACGATGCCGCTGAAATGTATCTGGTGGCGTTGAGCAAGGTTCCGCCGGACCAGGCTTTGAATGACGACGCCAAGGATACGCGCACGCGTCTTGCGGACATTCTGGGAGGCTATTCGTAGGTGGACGATCAGTTAGCCCAGGTGCGCAAGAAAAAATCGGCATTGCGTACCGTAGCCATTGCGAACCCCAGCGGCGCGCAGGGCATCGCTCAGTACACCGTGATCATTGATGCGAATTCGAAAGTTGTGGATCTCGCCGCGACCAATCCCGAAGATCCGCTCGCGGCTCTGAATGACGCGGTGCGAGCTGCAGCGATGCCGCAATCCTTCCCCGACGACGCGCTGAAAAAATTACCTCGCCTCGGCACTTTGGCCTGCACCGGCGCTGAGCAACCCTGCAGATTCACTTTATTGTCAGCCTATTCGGGAACGCGCTTCGCTGCGCTGGAATAGCCGGCCCGTCGTCCGCAAAATGCTGTTGTGGCGCAGATTGGCCTCGGTTCGGCGCAAAACGTTCTTATGTGTGGCAGACTGAGGCTTACGCGAATGCCTGAGCATCCACTGGCCGATATTGCCGAAGAGCCTGCTGCGCAACTGCCGGCGAACGGGATGTACAGAGTCCTTTACGACGGGCAGTGCGAAATTTGCCAGGCTTGTGTGTCATGGCTGAAAGCCCTCGATCGCGAGAAACGCACGCTATGCCTGCCTATCAGCGCTGACGTCCTAGCATCCGTGGATTCGCGGCTCAGGGTGGAGGATTGCCTGCGGCAGTTGCATGTCGTCACTCCCGCAGGTGAAATTCTTGTCGGCTGGGACGCTGTCGCGAATCTGGCGCGCTTGTTCCGGCCCACCTGGCTGATTGGCGTGCTCGGGGTTCGTTTCCCGTTTCGAAATGTAGGGCGGTTGCTTTACGGATTTGTCGCCGCGAACAGATATTCACTCAGCAAATGCCGCGGTGGTGCGTGCCGCGTTGCAAGACCAGATGTCGTCCGACGACAGGCGCGACTGGGCGCGTTTTGGTCGTGCTACACACTCGGGTTTTTCATTCGATTGCCGCTGGTAATATGGTCGGGAATCGCTTCTGCGGCACAAAGAATGAGCGTATTTGTGCGGACCTACCACCGCCGGCTCGATTTGCTGGACGGCAAACTGACCATTCTGTTTCTGAACGGCATGCTGCCGAATACAGTCCCACTGTTGTTCGGCGAACTGTTCACGACAGTGCTTTACGACGGAGTAGCAGTCGATCCTGGCTCGCCGAAGATGCGACGTTCGTTATCACGACACCTGCGCCGATTGAAACCGAAGATTACGAAAATCGTCGCCACGCATGCGCACGAGGAGCACGTCGGCAATCTCAATTGGCTATCCGATCTTAGTGGCGCTCCTGTGTATGTTACGGAGTTGACTGCGGGGTTCCTGACGCCATTCAAGAAACTGCCCTGGGTGCGCGCCATGATCATCGGGCAGCCTCCTGACTTGAAGCAGCCGTACCAACTGTTGGGCGAGAGTGTGGAAACCCAATCCGGTAGGTTGCGGGTGATATCCACACCGGGCCACTGTGATGACCACATTGTGCTTTACGATCCCAAGGAAAAATTGCTGTTGGCGGGCGATGCCTTCATGGGCAGCTACTTCGCAACCCCAAATCCCGACGTGGACAGCCGGAAGTGGATCGAGAGTCTGGAACGGCTCATGGAGCTCGATATCGAAATTCTGGTTGAGGGGCACGGGCATATCCATACGTTGCGACCCGCCATCCCCGATTTTCCGGGAGTCGTCATCCGCGAAGATCCGAAAGTCGCGCTATCGCAGAAGCTCGATTATTTACGATGGCTGCGCGAGCAAATCGAGGCGGGTTTCCAGGAGCAGCTTCCAGTGCGGGTCATCGAGGCAAGCTGTTTTCCGTGGGGTAACCGCACATCGTGGGAGAGTTGCGCCACGGATGAATGCATCCGGATGCTGAGTCTCGGCCACTTTTCTCGTACCGAGCTGGTGCGGAGCTTCCTGCGCACGAACTCCGAGGCGCTCCCCACAGTCTATGAAGTTCGCCTGTCCGGAAGAGAATGACAATCTTGTCGCAGAGCGAGCCGGAAGAAATCGAATCCGCTGGGCCGGTACACGATTCCCAGTGGATTGGCTGGCTTCCGTTCGCGGTGTTGCCTGTGGCGGCAATTTCTTGCGGCAATCGGCTGCCAGCTTGGGTGTTCATGTGGACGCTGTCGTTCGCCATCTTTTTCAGCCTCAAGTGGCTGACATGGTGGAAGGCGCGGACCCGAGTTTCTCATCAGGCCTGGCGTTCCATCGCCTATCTTCTGGCTTGGCCGGGAATGGATGCGGATGCTTTCCTGGATGCGAACCAGCGTGTTCCCTCGCCTCGATTCACGATGTGGCTTTGGGCGACGCTCGAAACGGCCCTTGGCGCGGTACTTCTCTGGATCGTGGCGCGATCCCTTCCCGACAGAGAACCACTGCTGCGCGGATGGACGGGCATGCTGGGTTTGATCCTGCTGCTGCACTTCGGGTCATTCCAGTTGATTGCTCTTGCGTGGCGCACGTTGGGTGTCAACGCGAAGCCCATCATGTCGGCACCGCTGCGTGCGACGTCGCTCGCGGAGTTCTGGGGAAAGCGGTGGAATCTGGGCTTCCGACAGCTTTCCTATGAGTTGATCTTCCGTCCGCTGCACAGAGCTCTAGGCGCAGAGGCGGCTGGCTTGCTGGTGTTCCTCGCCTCGGGGCTGATACACGACTTGGTAATCTCGCTGCCCGCTCGCGCCGGTTACGGGCTTCCAACAGCCTATTTTCTGCTGCAAGGCACGGGAATGACGATTGAGCACAGTGGATTTGGAAAACGGCTTGGGCTGGGACAGGGAGTGCGAGGCTGGCTGTTCATGGCGGTGGTTATTGCAGCGCCAGTCTTTTGGCTTTTTCATCCCTGGTTCGTGCAGCGTGTGATAATTCCTTTCATGCAAGCGATTCACGCACGATGACAAATTCACTCGCAGAGCGATTCTTCGACTATGACCTGTGGCTCGTCGGCGCGGCGCATTTCGTAATTTTGATTGCCAGCTTTCAAGTGCCATACCGGCTGAATTGGAATGTGGATCTGCAGCAGCTAATGCCCTTCAATCGCAAACTGCTTTGGGTACAGGGTGGATTCACGGTTTTGACCATCGTTGCGTTTGGCACGCTGACTTTGGTGCTGCACAGAGAACTGCTCCGAGGTGATCGTGCCGCTATGGGGATTGCCTGTTTCATCGGGCTGTACTGGACGACGCGGATTCTGGTGGACTTCTTTTATTTTTCGCACACGGACTGGCCCAAGGGCATTGGGTTTGTCGTGGGACATTCCCTCTTGACGCTCCTATTTCTTGCGCTTGCGGCAAGCTACATCAGCTTGTTCATGTGGCACGTGTGGTTGGCCGCCCATAGCTGATCAGCATGACGCTCGGGACTGATCGGGACCGGGATATCAATGGATTTGCGCTTCTCCATCTACGCGTGCGTCTTGTTCGCTGGTGGCGCGGGTATCTGGATCGTCAGAGAGATCATGACGATAGAAGTCGATGAGCGACTCCCCGAAGCCGAGAAAATCCGGCGCACGATGTGGAACCGCACAGGGCTCGAAAGCGGTGAAATGTCTCGGATGTGGCAGGCGCACCAACAGTTTTTCCCGGATAGCAGGCTTCGATTTTGGTACATAGCTCTTTGGGTTTTCGCGATCGCCTGGATGTTCTTCGGCTTAGGCATACTCCAAGGCATATCGAGTTGGCGGAAGTGGTAGCAGCTCTCGCGCGCGGAATATACATACAGATTCACACACGGGCCGCTGCCAAGCTGGCGCGGGAATAAGTGGCGTTCGCATTAGCCGGAAACGGTTCATTCCTTTTACAATGCTCTTGTTGCGCGGGTGGCGGCAGGTTCGTATACTGACCGACGCTGCCTGGACGGTTTCACCGCAGGGAGATTGTGGAACGCGGCGCGGGGCTTAGCCGTCATTCATAGGTAATCCATTTACTTTGCTGGTCGCGTGGCGAACTGCGCTTGTGGCATAGCGAATAGTTGCGCAATTTTTGGAGGAATGCATGTCTGCGGTAACGTCTGAAGAATTGAATGTGTACAAGTCAGCGGAAGCGCGGTTTGAGATTGCCGCGAAGAAACTGAACCTGGAAGAGGGAATTTACAGTTATCTGAAATATCCCAGCAAGGAAATCACGGTTTATATTCCGGTGGCGCGCGATACCGGGAAAATCGAAGTTTTTACCGGGTACCGGGTGCTGCACTCTTCGATTCGCGGGCCCGGCAAGGGCGGGATTCGCTTTGCGCCGGATGTTTCGCTGGACGAAGTGCGCGCGCTGGCGGCATGGATGACCTGGAAATGCGCGGTGGTGAATATTCCGTTCGGCGGAGCGAAGGGCGGCGTGATCTGCGATCCCACCAAGCTTTCCAAGACGGAGCTGGAGCGCATCACGCGGCGCTACACGGCGGAATTGAGCGAATGGTTCGGCCCGGAGCGCGACGTGCCGGCACCGGACATCGGCACGAACGAGCAGACCATGGCCTGGGTGATGGACACCTATTCGATGCACGTGCGGCAGGCAACTACCGCCGTCGTGACGGGTAAGCCGCTGGAGCTGGGCGGGTCGCAAGGCCGCAAGGAAGCCACCGGGCGCGGGTTAATGATGTGCTGCAACAACGCGCTGCGGAAGCTAAACATGAAACGCGAAGGCTGCCGCGTGATTATTCAGGGGTTCGGAAATGTCGGCTCGCAGGCGGCGATCCTGATGCAGGAGGCGGGCTACAAAATCATCGGCGTCGCGGATATTCACGGCGGTCTGTATAACGACAAGGGATTCGACGTACCGAAACTCATAGACTGGGTTTACGGCCAGCGAAAGCCGTTGCCGGAATTCCCGGGGGGCGGCGAGAAACAGACCGCACAGGAAGTGCTGTTCCATCCCACCGACATCTTGGTACCGGCGGCAACCGAGAATCAGATTACGTCTGGCAACGCTAACCGCGTGGAATGCAAGATTTTGTGCGAGGGGGCGAATGGTCCCACGACTTCGCACGCGGACAAGATCATCGAAGACAAGGGCATTTTCATCATTCCGGACATCCTGGGGAACGCCGGGGGGGTGACCGTCAGCTACTTTGAGTGGGTACAGGACCGGCAGGGGTTCTTCTGGCGGGAAAGCGAAGTGAACGAAAGATTGCAAGATGTGATGGACCAAAGCTTCGAACAGGTGGTA
>Ga0209655_10001124_pt1 | contig 9986 bp, 8 predicted proteins | sample BogFormECP03_OM2_FD_188236 | JGI IMG/M metagenome (GOLD analysis project Ga0209655, IMG submission 188236) | Bog forest soil microbial communities from Calvert Island, British Columbia, Canada - ECP03_OM2 (SPAdes) (version 2) | ecosystem: Environmental > Aquatic > Freshwater > Wetlands > Bog ...
CGGATCAAGGCCGTCGACCCGACGGGTGGCTATCCCAGCGGACTCTTCGAGTCGAACCCAGGCCAGCGCACCGCCGATCGCTACTGGTGCCAGAAATGCCGGGGCCTGCCGGCCGCCAATGACCAGCCCACGTAACGCCAGTCCCGCACCGCCGTCGGCACCGACCAGATCCTTACCGATGCCAGGCAACACGACGTTGCATTCCGTCGCGGCCAGCGGCAAGTACTGGGCAAGCGGTTGCAGCAGCACGTCCTGAAACGACGTCGTCATCGATCCCGCGTGACCGAGTGCGGTGAACAGCGCCGACACCGCATCGCGTGGCGCCTCGCCGAGCAGGTCGGCGAACCCGAAAGCATCAAGTGCCGCCGCGAGTTCGGTCCCGTCGAGCTCCGCGGCCAGGCTGCGAAGCGTGGCCGCCATCAGTTCGCGCTCCGCCGCGTCGATGGTGTGGGTCACGCGCTTCTCGGCAATCCGAGTAGCCGCGACGCCACGATGTCCTTCTGAATCTCGCTGGTGCCTCCATAAATAGTGGCAGCACGCGAGTAGGCCCACTCGCGGCGCCACGCCCGGCTGCGCGCAGTGTCCTCGGTTTCGATGACGCCGCCCAACAGGTCGCGCGCCACGTCGAACACGGCCTGATCGGCGGCGGCAATCATGATCTTGTCCACCGAGGCTTCGGGCCCCGGCAACTCACCCGCAGCGATTCGGTCCTGTGTGTTCTTGGAAGTGGCGCGGAAGGCCCACAGCAGCTGATAGGCCTCGCCGAGCGCGGCCGCGGACCGTCCGTTTCCTGCGCCTTCCAGGAGCAGTCCGAGATGATGGGCGAGCCAAGCGCCGCGCTGCCAGAAGATCGCGCCCCGTTCACACGACAAAATGAACTGCGCGACCCGCCAGCCAGCGTCGAGCTCGCCGAGCAGACGTTCCCTGGGCACCTCCACGTCGACGAACGACGTCGAGCAGAATTCGTCGACGCCGCCCATCGTCTGCACTGGGCTCGCCGTCACCCCCGGCGTGTCCATGTCGACCAGAAAGGCGCTGATGCCCCGTGACCCAGAGCCGCCGGTGCGGGCCAACACGACGCATCGGGTCGCGTGATGCGCCCAGCTGGTCCACAACTTCTCGCCGTTGATCACCCAACCGGCGTCGCTTTGGCGCGCTGTTGTCCGCATCGAGCCCAGATCACTGCCAGCCTCGGGCTCGGAGAAACCCTGACACCAGAACTCCTCGCCGCGCAGCAGCTGAGGGAAGATGAGTTCAACGAGGTCAGGCCTGCCGAACTCCGCCACCGCAGGCCCCAGCACTTCGTGCATCGACCACGATGTGGTGTGCACCAGTGCTCTGCTGGTGAGCTCCTCGCCGAGGACGGCACGGAAAATCGGCGATCCACCCAGACCACCGATCCGCGTCGGCCATCCCCAGCGCATCCAACCCGTTTCGTAAAGCGACCGCTGGACCCGACGCTGGTGGTTCAGCTGCGCATCGACACTCTGGTCGTCGATCGCAGGCGTGAGTGACTCGCCGACCTGGTCGACCCAGCCCTGCACCCCGGCGCGAAATTCGCGCACATCCACGGCGAGTTCTCCGTGCTCAGGACTCGACGAACCCGGAGGCGACGTAGGCCTCTCGGATGGGCGGCTTCAAATGGTCGGGGAAGGCCGTTTGTGGTGGGCGCGCGGGGTGATCACCGATGGGAAGTCCGAGCAGCGAGGCGCCGAACTTGAACCCGGCCCCCCAGTGCGTGAACATGCCCGGGCGGGCTGGATGGGATTGGTAGCGGCGGCTTGCCTCGCGCATTGCAGTGAGGCCGGTCTCTGCGGCGAAGTCATCGGCGCGTTCGAAATCGCCCTGTACCAACAGCTCTCGCCATTCGCTGAATAGCGGCTGGCCGGGCTTTTCGTACAAGTACAGCGCCGAGCCGAGCGCCCCGGGGTGGGGTATCCCCAGCCGGATCCCGGCCTCGTCGGCGGCTTCCCACAGCACCATGTCCGGAGCGAGCCGGTGTACCGCCAGGCTGTGCTCCGCGTCGAGCAAACCGTTCTTCAGCCCACACAGCGCGGGGACCTCGTGGTACAGCTCCACGCATTCCTCCGGGGTAAGTACCAGCCCGGTCGAGTGTGAGTTGAAGAAGCCCAGCGGCATGTCAGTGCGGTCGGCGACGTACCGCAAGTACTCCAGCACGCCCGGCTTCCCGGAGCACTCGAAGTACGGCGTGAGGATGTAACAGATGTCGGCGCCCAACTCCTGGGCGTTGAGGGTGAGCTCGACGGCCTGCTTGGCGGTGTCGGTACTCGACATCACCTGCACCAGAGCACCGGGTCTGACCCGTCGGGCCTCCTCGATGGCGACCCGGGCTACTTCTTTGAGTTCCTCGGTGGTCAGTGACCAGAACTCCGCGATGCCACCGGTGAGCCAGATGCCGTCCTGGTCCAGATCGACCAAGCAGTGCCGCACCAGCGCCCGCAACGCGTCGTAGTCGATGTCGTCGCCGTCGAGACCGCAGAACGGGGTGTAGAGCGAACTGCAATTGCCCCACAAATGCTCCGCCGCCCAATCCTTTGCCTCTTTCGCGGCGACGCCTGTGACCACAACCGACTCCTTCTGACCCAATGTCCAGCACGAGTTTCTCGGGCCAGGTGATGACTATCACGTACGCGTCATGGTAGAACCATATCTGCATTCCGTGCAAGGAAGAGGTGCGCTGACAAGGCAGCATGATCCGCACATTTCGTTACGCCCGCTGACAACAACATGAGGAGTGCGATGTCGACAGGCATGGAAGGCCGGATCGCCGTAGTCGCCGGTGCGTCGATGGGCGTCGGTCGGGCCACCGCAATTCGGCTCGCCGAGGACGGCGCCACTGTCGTGCTGCTGGCCCGCCGCAAACTGCTCCTCGACGAGGTAGTGGAAGTCATCGGGCCCAGCGCGGTGCCGATAGTCACCGATCTGACGGACAGTCACGACGTGCGCGCCGCTTTCGACCAGATCGCGGCACAGTTTGGCCGCGTCGATGTGTTGATCAACTGCGCAGGTGCCAGCCGGATCCGGCTGATCGAGGAAGCCAGCGACGAGGACATCGCCGTCACGGTCAACACCAACATCGTGGCGCCCATCTACACGACACGCGCGGCGATTCCGCTTCTACGGGCGGCTGGCGGCGGCGACATCATGAACATCTCCTCGGAAATCACGCTCGACGACATGCCGATGATGACGCTCTATGCCACCACCAAGAACGGACTCAATGGCTTCACCAAGGCCATGGGCAAGGAACTGCGGCGGGAGGGCATCCGCGTAACGCTTGTCATTCTCGGCGCGGTCGCGGACACCGGCATCCACGAGAACTTTGGCCCCGGCGACCTCGAAAGGGCCTGGCCGCTATGGGAAGCCGACGGCTATCTGACCCGCATGAGCGGCACCCAACTCCTCGCCCCGGCGACCGTCGCCAACGTGCTGCACGACGTCATCACCCGCCCTCGTGAAGTGATGATGGACGTGGTTCACGTCCGCCCGTCCAGCAGCGATGGGACCGGGCCCACCCCGAGCTAGACCTGAATATCTAAAGGAGACAAGATGTTCCGACCGATGGACGGCGTCCGAGTGCTCGAGGTGGCACAGTTCACCTTCGTGCCGGCCGCCGGCGCGGTTCTAGCCGACTGGGGCGCCGAAGTCATCAAGGTCGAGCACGCCGAAACCGGCGACGCGCAGCGCGGTCTTAGCGCGTTGATGGGCATGCCCGTCGGAAGCGGATCCTTTGCCCCACTCATGGAACACCCCAACCGCGGTAAACGCAGTATCGGGCTGGCGTTGGAACACCCAGATGCGCTCGCGGTCCTGCACGAGCTGATCCGCCGTAGCGACGTCTTCCTGACCAACTTCCTGCCCGCCGCGCGCCGCCGTCTGGGCATCGAACTCGACGATGTCCGCAAGATCAATCCGGACATCATCTACGTTCGCGGATCCGGCTTCGGCGCCGCCGGCCCCGACAGCGAGAAGGGCGGCTACGACAGCACCGCCTTTTGGGCTCGGGGCGGCAGTGCGCTGGGGACCACTCCCCTCGACTACGACGGTCTGTGCGTGATGCCCGCGGGCGCCTACGGGGACTCCTTGGGCGGCATGACGATCGCCGCCGGCATCGCTGGCGCCCTGTTCGCCCGTGGGCGCACCGGCGAGACGTCGGTCGTCGACGTGTCGCTGCTCGGTGTCGGCGCTTGGGCCAACGCGCTGTCGGTGGGCTTCGCGCTCCTGGAGGGCGGCCCACCCGCGCGGCGCGAACCCGGCAACTCGGCGCGCACCAACCCGCTGGTCGGCAACTACCGCACCGCCGACGACCGCTGGCTGGTGCTGGCGATGCTCCAGCCTGGGCGCTACTGGCCCGAATTCTGCCGGCACATCGACCGTGACGATCTCATCACCGACGAGCGGTTCGCCACGACGACGGCACTGATGGAGAATGCGCCCGTGGCAGCCGAGCTGGTTCAGGAGGTACTGGCTACGCGGCCGCTGACCGAATGGATCACCCGGTTCGCGGACATAGAAGGTCAGTGGGCCGTCGCCCAGGATCCATGGGAACTGAGCCAGGACCCGGCGTTACGCGCCAACGGGATGATCGCCGAGGTGATTGACACCGACGGCTCCACCCGGGAACTGGTGGCCAACCCGGTTCAGTTCGACGGGAAGCCGGCGCAGATCACGCGAGCCCCGCAGTTCGCCGAGCACACCGACGAGATTCTGCGCTCCCTTGGAAGGTCCGACGACGAGCTGATCGACCTCAAGATCAGTGGTGCGGTGACCTAACGCCAATGGGGCAGGCTCGTCAGTCAGCGCGGCGCAGAATGGCCGCCGAGCAGAACGCCCACAGGTCATCGATAGTGGTCGACCGGCCACCAGACAACACCGCCGAGTGCGAGGTCGCCAGCAGCAGTTCCTGAAGCAGCGCAGCCTGGGTGGTCAGCGGGACGTCCTCCCGGAGCAGGCCAGCGTCGGCGACCTCTTTGAGCAATTCGACGATGAGCGAGTGCAGCGGTTCCAGGGCGTGGGTGAGATCGTTCGGCCGCGATTCAGTCAGTCGCAGGTGCAGGACGCTGAGCCCACGAGCCAGCCGGGGCGGCATCGCCGTGATCTCCGATATCGCTTCCAGAAGCACCTTGAGCCGCGACACCGGATCGGTGATGCCCTTGCAGCGCTCACGCAGCATCGGCAGCGCGGTAGTGCGCAGGATCGTCTCGTAGACGGCCAGCAGGAGGCTGTCCTTGCCGTCGAAGAAGGTATAGAACGTGCGCTGTGACATGTTGGACTTGTCGACCACGTCCTGGATCGTGAAATCGCTTTCGTCTCGTTCACCGAGCAGCTCGACGGCTGCCGCGACGAAGCGGTCACTGCGCGCCTGGGCGCGCGCGCGGGCGTTGCGCAGCGACCGGTCGACACTGTCCCGCTGCCAACTCGGTTCGTGCTGGTCTGCCGGCTGATGATCCTTCTTCGCCTTCAGCTCAGTTGACCGTGCCATGACTACTCGCTCTCTCAAGGTCGACTTCGGCCAGGAAGTCACCGATGACTTCCCTGACCGTATCCGGGGATTTCTGATGTGCCGAATGTCCCGCGCCGACGATCTGTACGAACCGTGCCCGCTCGTTGAGTTCGGCGAACCGCCGGCCCTGTTTCTGTCGTGTCGATTCATCACTGTCGCCCGCCATCAACAACACCGGACAAGCTACGGCGGCCAACGTGTCGTCGGACAGTTCGGGACGGCCGACGCTGTCTTCGTGCAGCGCCGTGACCAGGTCGCGCCAGTGCTCGGGTCCATGAGTGGCCTCGTGCAAGCGCCGCAGCGCGAACGGCCAGGTGCGGTACAGATGCTCGAGCCGCGGAACCCGATAGTCGCCGGGGCGACCGGTCCCCGGGCTGATCAGCACTAGCGATCGCGCAGTACCTGGAGCTGACAGCTCGAGCATCAGTGCGATCTCGGCGCCGTAGGAGAAGCCCACCAGGTGAGGCCTGCCGAGTTCCAAGTGGGCGATGAGGTGATGCAGATCGGCGCAGATCGCCTCACCCGTATGGGCCACCGTCGCGAACTCGGATCGACCGTGACCGCGGATGTCGGGCAGGATGCAGCGATATTCCGGCCCCAGACCAGCGGCCAGCGCACGCCATTCGAATTCACCGGTGGCGGTGGCGCCGTGGACGAACACGATCGGTTGCGGGCCGTCACCGACAACGGAGTAGGCCAGTGTCAGGCCATCCCGCTCGTAGGTGAACCGCCCCGGGGCATCCGACTGGTCACTCATGTAGCAACGTGATCATCGTCAACCGACAGATGACAGTGCCGATTGAGGACAGACGACTCGACTTCAGCCTTCATTTTCCCCTTCACGCCCTCCATTGACGTCTATGTCGGTGTCACACTGCGCTCATCATGTTCTACCGATACGAAACCATGATGTGCCGCCAGTCGAGGTTAACACGCTAAAGCTAAGCCAGCCTACCTATCATTACCGGCCATCACCCCAGTCCACGCGACTCGACCCAGCGCCGTCCCATCCGCACCGAAGGCGGCGGCTCAACGGCTGGGAGGAGCCACTCCGATAAGGTCGAACATGTTGCCACCCATCATCTTTCGCACATCGGCGGCCGAGAACAAGTCGCCCATCTCCTTCGCCCAGTGCAGCGGGTCGGCCATCCCCTCGGGGTGGGGGTAATCAGATCCGAACAGGATGTGCCCGGGTGACATGAGATTCACTAGATCCTCGATGGAATCCTCCCAGAACGGGTTGATGAACAAGTTGCGCAGGAACACCTCACGTGGATGTTCGGCGAATTCGCGCGGCATCTTCTGGTAGGTCTTCTCCAGCGCTTTGAGGCACGAGATGGCCCAGCTGCCACCATTTTCGACACTCGCGAGTCTGACGGTCGGGAATCGACTGAGCATGCCGTGGCAGATCGCGGCCGTGATGGTGTCGTTGATCGCCCGCCCTGGCGATACCGCGTCATAGAACGGATTCGGCTTGAACGCCAGAGTTTCCCGGTTGGTGCCCTCCCAATCATTGACGTACCGCTGGTAGCCGGAATCCGACGCGTGCAGCGCGACCAGCACACCGGATTCGGCCACCCTTGCCCAGAACGGATCGAACTCCGGCAGGAAGGGCGAGCGCGTGCCGCGATGACCGGCGACCGGCGCGGGCCGCATCAACACGACCTTCGCGCCCCGGTCGAGCAGCCAGTCCAGTTCGGCCACGCCCCGTTCGGGAATGGACGGGTTCACGATCGGGGTGGCGAAGATCCGGTCGCGGTAGTTGAACGTCCACTCGTCGTGCAGCCACTCGTTGAACGCGTGAATGACCGTGCACGTCAGGTCGGGGTCGTCCGCGAGGCGGACCTCGAGCAGGCTGGCCAAAGTCGGGAACATCAGCGCAGCATCGAGACCGAGTTCGTCGAGCAGGCGAAGACGCGGCTCTGCGGTTCGGAACTCCTCGCCGGTGCGTATCGGCTTGCCTGCCAGCTCCCGCAGCGACTTGCCGTCGGGGTTGTTGCCCGAGAAATACTCGGCGAACGCCCCTGGGCGAGCGACGACGTCGAACGTGGGGTTGGGGATGTAGTCGCTGATCACGTTGTCGACGGCGATCTTGGTGCGCCCGTTGACCTGGACGTACTTGAACAGGCCTTCGTACCTGGCAGGCAGGTGCCTGGTGAAGGCGTCCTGGGTTTCGTACAGGTGGTTGTCGGCGTCGAATACCGGGTAGTCGAGCTTGCCCATGATTTCTCCTGTGCTCGTCATGATTTGGGACGTTGGACCGCTGCGTTAGTCCGCACGTCCTTGAACGGCCGGCCGCGGTCCTCGGCGTGCTCGCGCGGCATCCCGAGCACGCGTTCGCTGATGATGTTGCGCGTGATCTCGGTGGTGCCGCCGCCGATGCAGGGACCTTGGCGGCCCAGGTAGGCCACGCCGAGATCGCCGGTCGGATCGTCGTCGCTCCAGGCGACTGCGCGATCGCCTGCGAGCTCCAGCGCGATGCTGGCCAGTCGAACCCGCATCATCCCGTTGGACAACCTCGGGATCGATCCGGCCGCTGCGGGGAGTCGGCCGGTGCGGATGGACGTGGCGATGCGGCCGACGAGGGCGCTGTGCACGCGAGTCAGCACCCGGGCTTCACCGATGAGCTGCCGCACTCGAGGATCAGTCGCGCCACCCGAGTCTTGCGCGAGTGCCGCGGCACTGACCTGGTCACTCTCGTGGGCTGCCGTGCGCGGCGCCATCGCATACGGCGAGGAGCCGCTCATCGCCTCCCGCTCGTGCAGAAGCAGCCGCGACGCGACGTTCCATCCGTCGTCCACCTTGCCGAGGACCTGATCGGCGGGGATGGCGACGTCGTCGAAGAATTCCTGGCAGAAGTCGTCGGTTCCGTCGACGTGCTTGATCCGGGTGATGGTGATCCCCGGTTGGTGCACCTTGACCATGAGGACGCTGAGCCCCTCGTGCTTGGGCACGTCCCAGTCCGTACGCGCCACGCACAGCGCGTAATCCGACTTCCATGCGTACGTGCTCCAGATCTTCGACCCGTTGAGAATGAAGACGTCACCTCGGCGGTCGGCCCGGGTCAGGGCTCCCGCCAGGTCGGATCCGCCGCTCGGCTCGGAGAGGAACTGGACCCACAGTCCCTCGCCCCTCAGCGCGGCCGGGATGAACCGCTTCTTCTGCTCTTCAGTGCCGAAGTCAAGGATCGTCGGCAAGATGATGGTGAAGGTAGGGGTGTTGAACAGACGCGGCAGCTCGTAGCCATAGCTCACGTCGATGAACGCGTCCTGGTATTCGGGAGGCAACCCGCGCCCGCCGTACTCGACGGGATAACACAAACCAGCGAATCCAGCGTCGAAAAGTTTGCGTTGAATCGCCTTGGCGCGCACCACATGGTCGGCGTCGTCGGTGGCGTGTCCCAGGTACGGGTCGGCGCCGTTGAGGGGTGCCAGGTTCGCGGTCACCCACTCCTTGGCTCGCGCATGGAAGGCGCCCAGGTCTTCGACCAGTGCGCCGGGTGCTGCCGTCGTCGCAGTCATGGTTGTTCCCTATCTGTCGGCGAGGATCGCCACGTGGTCGCGCTGGTGCATTGGGTCGCCATAGGTCTGCCGATTCACGACGACCCGACGCAGGTACAGGTGCAGGTCGTGCTCCCAGGTCACCCCGATTCCGCCGTGCATCTGGATGCAGTCCTGGATCAGTTCGGGGCATCGCTCGCCGACGTAGGCCTTGGCGATGCGGACGACCTCACCGGCGTCGGGCGCACCGTCCTGGACCGCCCTAGTGGCGTCGACGGTGATGGCGTGAGCGGACTCAAGCCACAGCTTCATGTCCGCGAAGCGGTGCTTGAGGGCTTGATAGGACGCCAACACGCGCCCGAATGACGAACGGTCGAAAGCGTATTGGACGGTGAAGTCGAAGACCCGGTCCGTCGCTCCCACAATCTCGGCGCACTGCAGAACCAGAGCCGTCTGCAACTGCGCCTCGAACGACGCGGATGCACCACCCAGCACACCGACCAGAGCCGAGGACGGCACCCGCACGCCGTCGAATCCGATCTCGGCGTGTTTGCGGACCAGGTCGAGCCCGCGCAAGGGGGCGATCCGCAGACCGGGCGCCGTCGACGCCACGAGGAACTGGGACAAACCCTCGGACCCGGTGGCGGTGACCAAGAGCCAGTCAGCCTGCCCGCCGGTGTCCACGGGTCGCTTCACCCCGTCAAGGACGAACTCGGCGCCATCGCGGCGCGCCCGCAGCGTAATACCGTCCGGGGTCAGCTCCCGGCCCGGCTCGGAAACGCACCAGGCCGCGACCGACTCACCGGAGAGAAGGCCAGGCAGGACCTGAGAAGTAAGTTCCTCCGAGCCATCGCGCGAAAGCGCCTGCGCGACCACGTTCGTGGCCATCAGAGGGCCCGGCGACACCATCGCGCCCATCTCCTCGGCGACCAGAGCGAGGTCACGCAGGCCGGCGCCGGAGA
>Ga0209655_10001125_pt1 | contig 9972 bp, 5 predicted proteins | sample BogFormECP03_OM2_FD_188236 | JGI IMG/M metagenome (GOLD analysis project Ga0209655, IMG submission 188236) | Bog forest soil microbial communities from Calvert Island, British Columbia, Canada - ECP03_OM2 (SPAdes) (version 2) | ecosystem: Environmental > Aquatic > Freshwater > Wetlands > Bog ...
TCTACCGCTCCGGCCTGCTCGATTCCAGTTTTCGATTTTCCGTGAACTTGCTCGGCGGCCGCGCCATGCAACCGAAAGAGATGGCGAGCTGGAAGCAAAAGAGGCTGCTAGGAGTAAGCCTGAAGGTGGTGGCGCCGACCGGCCAATACGACCCAACGAAATTGGTAAATTGGGGCAACAATCGCTGGGCTTTTAAGCCGGAGATTGGATATTCGGAACGCTGGGACCATTGGGTGCTTGACGGCTATGCCGGGGTTTGGTTTTACACCCGGAATCCGGCATCGTTCGCTGGGCCCGTCGTTGCCCCGCAGACGGAGGCTCCCATAGGCGCTTTCGAAGGTCATCTGAGTTATGACGTAAAGCCGCGCGCGTGGGTGTCGTTGGACGTAAATTTCTGGACCGGCGGCATCACTAGCTTGAGCGGCATAAAGAATTTGGAGACCAAGCAAACCGGATCGCGAGTTGGAGCGACTGCTTCCATCCCGATCAGCAAACATCAATCCATTAAAGCCAGCTATAGCGACGGCACATATATACGATTCGGCGGAAACTATCAAAGCGTGTCGCTGGCATGGCAATACTCCTGGGTGGGTCAGCCAAAATAAGCCAGTCAAAACGGGTCGACGCAATGCTAGCTCGAACTCCACCCGCACAAGTTTCAGAGGCTAAGGTCGTCGTTTCCCGAAAAATCTCGAATTGGTAGTTCTGACAGTATCGTGACCCGCACACACCAATTCACAATCACCGCACGGGTCTCGTTACGCTCCAAGCCGAGGGGGAAACTGTGAGGACGAAGTTTCGCGTCGCCGCGGGTGCGCTTTCGCTGTGCTTGTTGGCGGCTGGTTGCGATAAACACGACGCCGTTTCGCAGGCTGAAAAGCAGGACGTCATCAATGGCACACCCGTGCCGAGCATCGAACAGACCAAACAGATTGCCCAGGAAGGGTTTGTTTACGGCCTGCCGACCGTGATGAATTACGCAGTGATGTATCAGTTCAACGTGGACAAAACTTCGTCGCAATACAAGGCGCCCTTCAACGTGATTTCGAACGAGGCGCGAGTGTTTACTCCCAAAGATACCGCCGTAATCACGCCGAATAGCGATACGCCGTATTCGCTGATTCAGATGGATCTCCGAGCCGAGCCGCTTGTGCTTTCTGTTCCGGCGGTCCCGCGCTCTCGCTATTACGCCGTGCAGCTGACGGACGGGAATACATTCAACTTCGGCTACATCGGAACGCGAGCGACGGGCACGGACGCGGGCGACTACTTGATCGCTGGACCGGACTGGACGGGCGCCACACCGCCGAAAATCAAGAAAGTGTTTTATTCGAGCACGCAATTCGCGATGGCGATTTTCCGGACCCAGCTGCTCAGCCCGACGGACATGCCGAACGTGGTGAGCGTGCAGAGAGGCTATAAGGGGCAGCCTCTTTCCAGCTATCTGAAACAATCTGCGCCAGCCGCTGCGCCTGCCATAGATTTTATGAAGGCGAGCGATGAGTCGGTGAAGCGAAACTTTTTTGACTACCTGGATTATGCGATGCAGTTTGCGCCCGCGGGCCCGGAAGAGACTGGCATCCGCGCAAGGTTGGCGAGCATTGGCATCGGTCCAGGGAAGAAATTTGATATGAAGGACCTTTCCGCGGAGCACAAGGCGGCGGTGCTGCTGGGAATGAAAGCGGGGTCGGACGAGGTTGATAAGTTCATCGCCAGCGGCTCAAAGGACATCAACGGCTGGCAGGTGGGTTCTTGGTTCGGAGACCGAGCGTTTTACAACGGTGATTGGCTACGCCGTGCCAGCGCAGCGCGCGCAGGAATTTACGGGAATACCGCGATTGAGGCGGCCTATCCGGCAACGCGAGTTCTTCCGAGCGGTGAAGCGATCGATACGAGCAAGCACAATTACACAATCACCTTTCCCTCCGGGCAGTTGCCGCCGGTAAATGCGTTCTGGTCGGTGACCATGTACGACGGGAAAAGCCAGCTGCTGATCGCCAATCCGATCAACCGCTACCTGATCAATTCGCCGATGCTGCCGGCCTTGAAGAAAAGCGCGGACGGTTCACTGACGCTCTACATCCAGAAAGATGCTCCGTCCGCGGACAAAAAGTCCAACTGGCTGCCGGCACCGAATGGCACTGTGTTCCTGGTGATGCGGCTGTACTGGCCGAAAGAAACTCCACCCTCGATTCTTCCCATGGGCGAGGGCAGCTGGCAGCCGCCCGCCGTACAGGTTGCGAACTAGCATCGTCGAACATCCTGATGACGCCGTTACCAGAAACATGGGTCGCCGAGCATGAATTTGTGCGAACTACTGCAACGGTTCTGAAAAATCACTTCATTTTCATGCGGTTCAAGAATCTTGCATGAGCGTTTCACTGATCGAAAATTCGCTGCTGAAAGGGACATGCATGAATCCACACAACTGGCTAGAGAGATCTAGATTAGAAGCTCCTCGGTCGGTTAGAAAGCCTTCGTGCTCTATTTTTCTCCACACGCATCTGTGGATTACCGGCTTTGTGCTTCTTATAGTCTGCGTGGGCGCCCTGGGCCAATCGCCCGCGGGCAAAGAGGAGTATGTACGTCAATCGGCGCCGCAACTGCTGACATTCGACGAGCTGGTGCAGTTGGAAAAAACGGACGACCCCAGTCCGGAGCTCGCCGCTCGACTGGATCAGCTTCTGCACACTCCATTTCTCAGCAATGAGGAGTTTTTCGCTGGGGCTAAGCCAAATCGCCCTTCGTCCGAAGCTCTTGGTCCCTTCCTGCGCGCGACGACGTGGAACATCGAAAGAGGAATTGAGTTTGACGGGATCCGGATCAGCCTCACCGAGCCGGATAAATTTGAAGCCTACATTCAGGAGAAGAAGGACCCTAAATCAAAACCTCTCACGACCGGTGCACTAGCAGTCGTGAAGAGTCAACTGGAAATCCTGAAACCTACCGACCTCTTTATATTGAACGAAGTGGACAACGGAGTTACCCGCACGGACTATCGTGACGTTGGCCGCGAACTCGCGCAAGCGCTGCATATGAACTACGCCTACGCCGTTGAGTTCCTGGAAATCGATCCGCTGAATCTGGGCCTCGAACAAGTGAAAATGGCCGACAAGGATGCGCAAGCGGACATCCAGAAGTCCTTCGAGCCCGACAAGAGCCGCTATCTGGGTTTGCATGGAACCGCAGTTCTGAGCCGGTATCCCATCCGTCAGGCGACCATCCGCTCGCTGCCGGTTTGCTACGACTGGTTCCTTGGCGAAAAGAAAGCAATCTCCAAACTCGAATCCGGGAAGCGCGCGAGCGCGAATCTTGTCTTCATGGAGCGCATCGCGCGCGAGGTTCGCCGGGGCGGTCGCACGACGCTCTTCGTGGAACTGGCGGTACCGGAATCTCCGACGGGTGCGATAACCGTGGTTGCACCGCACCTGGAGACGAAGTGCAAACCGGAATGCCGCCGAAAACAGATGGCAGCGATCCTGGAGTGGATAAAAGCCGACAAGAATCCGGTGATTCTCGCCGGCGACTTTAACACCTCCGGGACCGACACTTCACCCACTTCGGTCTCGAAAGTGATCGTGAACCGCCTGAAAGACCCCGATAAATGGGCGGTCACTGCGATCAAGTGGGCCACCGGGGCTCCAACCATCTTGCTCGTGCCTGTGAACATAATGCGCAACAAGAATGACCCTACTGGCTTTGACCTACCCTTGCTGTCGCGCAAAAAAGAGGCCAAACTTTTCGGCGATCTAAATAACTTCCGCTTCGCTGATGGCAATACGTTTGACTTCCGCGGCGAAGATGCTCGCAGCGCGGATAACAGAGGCGGAACCCTCAGCGATTCGAATCAGCGCGCCAGCAAGGGTTTTCGGTACACATTCGCTCTGGCCCGCACCTACGGCGGGCTCTTCGGTGAATACAAACTTGACTGGGTTTTTGTCAAGGGTTACGCCACCGACTCTTCCAAGCCGGGCGGGGCCTACAAATTCTCGCCGAACTTTGGCCGTACGCTGCAGGAAGTGAATGAGGCTCCTGACGATTCACTGTCGGATCATTTTCCAATCACAGTTGACGTTCCTCTCACCGAACCTGGTCGGAATATGGATCACCCTTGAAGCGTTATTTCCCTGTGCCGACCGAGCATGCAGAGTAGGCCCGATGCCGGTCAGAAGCTTGGGTACGGACCATCCAAGTAGACTATTGATGGGTGAGCGCGCCGATCGGCAATCACTGCCAGAATCACATGTACGATTGCTTACCAGAAGTTAGCCCGTCCATTTCAAACATACTACGTGCGGGAAGAGAATTCAGCAACGCCCTCCAGAGCCAGGGATTGGCTATTCGCGGGTCGCGATGTCGACGGCCAGAAGCGAAATATCGTCTTTGTGCCCCTCGCCAGGAGGCTGTTCCAGCCAGCGCGCCAACTCGAGCAATAGCGCGTCGGCAAATGGGCCTGCTGGAAGTTTGTTATTCGTTTCCATGAACTTCATGAAGCGTTCCGTTCCAAATTCCTCCTGCGCTGGATTCGCCGTTTCAAGGATTCCATCGGTGTAAAGGCAGAAGCGATCGCCAGGCTGGATCGGTGCTTCCAGCGAATCGTATGTGGCCTCCTCGAACTGCCCCATGACCAAGCCGTTTTCCAGGAGTTGGCTGGCGCTGCCGGTTGACTTGCGCCACAGCAACAGCGGCGGATGGCCCGCACCGCCGTATTTCATAATGTTTTTTTCCAAATCCACATAGACGTACGCTGCGGTGACGAAATTATGCTGAAACTTGCCGCAAAGCGCTTGATTCAAACCTGTGAGTACTTTGCCCGGTTCAGAAACGTGGCGGGCTTGTGCGGTGAGGGCCACCTGCAGCATGGACGCGATGAGGGCGGCAGGCAATCCGTGCCCTGAAACATCCGCGATCAGAATGCCCAGGTGACGTTCATCCACCACGATGAAATCGTAAAAATCGCCGGCCACCGAGGTCATGGGAATGTAGCGTGCCACAATATCCATGCCTGCGATCTTCGGCGTGCTGCTCGGCAGAATGGACAGCTGAATCTGTCGCGCCATTTCGAGTTCCGTATTAATTTCGACCAGTTGCTGCGCGATCTGCGCATGTGCTTCGCGCAGCATCAGATGAGTACGCACACGCGCTTTTACAACGGCGGCGGAGAATGGTTTGTGAATGTAGTCAACAGCTCCCACCTCGAATCCTTTGGTTTCATCCTCGGCCTCCGTCTGGCTGGTAAGAAAAATTACCGGAATATCACGCGTGTCGGGATTTGCTTTCAAGCGGCGACACACTTCATACCCGTCCATTTCCGGCATCATTATGTCCAGCAGAATCAGATCCGGCTTCTCCTTCCCTGAAGCGATCGCCAGAGCCTTTTCGCCGCTGGTCGCCACCTTCGTCGCGAACGAATCTTTCAGCGCGCCGGAAATAACACCGATGTTGATGGGCGTGTCATCCACAATTAAAATCGATCTTTGGGCCGGGGACAGAGTCATGGTTTCACTCCAGTTGCAGGCCTAAACGACCGGCAATCGCCGCAACGCACTTCAGCGCGCCAACAAAATCATAATTGCTAACGAAATCGCGGAGGGTAGCGATCTCTGATCCCGTGAGCACCTTCCCTAACTCCGGCTGCGCTTCCAAAATGAAATCGGCAGCGTCGCCATCGTCGTTCGATAGAAGTTTTTTCAACTTTCGCAATGGCGCCGCGACGGAGGCTGGGTCGGCGGTCGCAGCACTGGCGCCGACTGCGACTTGTTCATCCGGCAGGGCCGACCGAATTGCCTGCACAACCGCACGAAGTGAAGTGGCCAGCATATCCAGCAGAGGCTGCACAATCAGTCCCGCTTTAATCGCCGTTTCTACGTCGGCTGCTGAGTTCGCCACCGCGGTCGCACCCAGGTTCGCGGCCGCGCCCTTCAGCGAATGGGCGGCGCGCGCTGCCGTGGCTGTGTCACCCGCAGCGTGCGCCGCGCGAATTTCTTCCACGTTTGCCGACTCCGCGAACTTGCGCAGCAACATTTCGTAGCGCTTGGGATTTCCGCCGGTCCGCCGCAGGGCCGATTGGGTGTCTACACCTTCAACATGTAAGGCAGCGGTTTCGGGAGCGGCAGCAGGTTCCGGCGAGCGGACGGTTGTTGCAACGGGTTCTGGTGGTTCGTTCGCGGCGACGGCGACATCCGCGCGGGGTTTGATCCAACGCAACAACGCAGCGAAAAGTGCCTCCGGGTCTATAGGCTTGGCGAGATGGTCGTTCATCCCCGCCTCAGTGCATTTTTCGCGATCGCTTTCCATCACGTTGGCGGTCATAGCGATGATTGGCAGCGACCGGAATTGCGGTTTCAAGCGGATGGCTCGTGTAGCGGCGAGGCCATCCATCACCGGCATTTGCATGTCCATCAACACGAGGTCGTATTCGTGTTCGGCGACCATCCGCAGGGCGACCTGCCCGTTTTCAGCTGTTTCAATCGCCAGGTGCGCGTCCTCCAAGAGGCCGAGCGCGACCTCGCGATTGAGTTCGTTGTCTTCGACGAGCAAGACGCGCGCGCCGCGTATTTGCCCGAGTTCAACGGTCGGACCCGCCGCGACTTCATACGTCTTGGAATTGCTCGCGCCGAGCACCTGGACAGCTGAATCGAAAAGCATGGACGCGGTGACCGGCTTGATTAGAATGTTTGCAAACGAGTTCTCTTCCGCCTGTTTCAAAACCTCTTCACGACCGTAAGCAGTGACCATCACCAGCTGCGGACGAACTCGTAGATTTGGCAGAGCGCGAATTCGTTTGCCGGTTTCGAAGCCATCGAGCCCCGGCATCTGCCAGTCCAGAAAAACGATTTCGTAGGGTTTATTTCCATCCGCGGCATCGCGCACCATTTCAATTCCTTCCAACCCGGAAGGAGCTTCATCTGCCTCGAAAGTCATGCCCACCAGCATGCTGGAAAGTACCGCACGCGCTTGCGGATTATCGTCAATAATCAAAACGCGGCGACCCCTAAGATCGGGTGAAACGGTGTGCCGTCGAGTGGCCGCGCCATTGCCCAGCCGGGCGGTGAACCAGAACGTGCTGCCCTTGCCTTCGTCGCTTTCGACGCCAACATCTCCTCCCATCAGTTGGGCCAGCCGCTTGGAGATCGCTAGTCCCAGCCCGGTCCCACCGTGTTGGCGCGTTGTAGATGCATCCGCCTGCTCGAACGCCTGGAACAGCCTGCCCATTTGTTCTTTGGTCAATCCGATACCGGTGTCGCGCACCGCGAAGTAAATCAGCTGACCCTCATCATCTTTTTCCTGAATCCGCGCACGAACAACGATTTCGCCTTGTTCGGTAAACTTCACGGCATTGTTGCAGAAGTTGATCAGGATTTGGCCCAGGCGCAGCGGGTCGCCCTTGAGTTGCGTGGGGACCGCGGCGTCAATATCAAAAATCAGCTCGAGGCCTTTCGCGGAAGCCTTCTCGGATATCAGATTGCTTACGTTTTCGAGCACGCGCTCCAGATCGAAGTCAATGTTTTCCACCGTCAGTTTGCCCGCTTCGATTTTCGAGAAATCCAAAATGTCGTTGATGATGCCCAGCAGGTGCTGGCCGGCAAGTTGAATTTTCCTGACGTAGTCGTGCTGGCGGGGATTCAGGTCGGTGCGTAACGTCAGATGCGACATGCCGATAATCGCGTTCATCGGAGTGCGGATTTCGTGGCTCATGTTGGCCAGGAAATCGGACTTGGCCTTGGTGGCCTCCTCAGCGACTTCTTTGGCTCGCCGCAATTCTTCCCCAGAAGCCTCCAGCGCCTGATTGATACTCTCCAATTCTTCTTTGCGAGCGCCCAGCTGTCGTTCTGAAGCCGCCAAAGATTCAGCCTGGGCTTGCGTCCGGTCGAGAAGCTCTCGAGTGGCGATGTTGCCAGACAATATTTCAGCGCTGAGCGCGACAGAGGGCAGCAAAGAGTCCAGCAACGCTCGTTGGCGCTCCGACAATGTTGAATTCGTCGCCAATTCGATGACCGCAGTCACTTCATCCTTGTTGACCACCGGAATGAAGTGGATTTTCCCAACGGTCAGGATCCCCATGCCCGCGGAGATGCGAACTTGATCCCCAGCCGTAATTTCAAGCATGCGCCGCTCCACCGCTGCTTGTCCGGCAAGTCCTTCGCCGAGCGCAAATTCGTTGGGGCTACTGACGTCAGTATTTGCAAAGGAATACGCGCGAGAGAAACGCTTGCGGCTTCCGTCCGCGATGTAGAACGCGCCGTAGAGCAGTGGAATGGATTGCGACAACCGCGACAAGAAAACCTTGCCGAATTCAGGATAGTCTTGCGCCGATTGCAAGGTTTCCAGCGTAGCGCCCACTTCCGCCTTTACCCATCCTTGCGTTTCGCGCTCGCGGGCGCCCAGTTGCAAGGTACGCAGCGCGCGGCCCATCTCACCGATTTCATTCTTGCGATCCAGGTAGGGGATATTCTGCTCCAGCCGTCCATCGGCCAAATCCTGAATGCTACCCTGCAGAGACACCAACTCGTTCACCACTTGTGTTTCCACGATGCGGAAGGCAGCGGCCCACGACGCCAGCAGGCCGAAGCCAATCACGAGCCAAGTGATCAAAGTTGCGTGATGCGTGTTATTGGTCAATTGGTCGGAACGCTGGTCAATATATGCTTGCAGATCCTGCATGATCTCGATGGTGGCCTGACGCGATCGTTGCAGCTCCTGGTTTAGGCCTCCACGTAAGATATTTGACGCTTTCACATTATTACCGGCCAGGGCTGCCGCGCGTGCGGGTCGCGCATCAATCTCCGCCTGCTCGAAAAGGGCGGATGCGGCGTTAATCATCGCCGCGCGTTCGGGGCTTTGTTTGAGCGCCGCCGCCATCGCAGTGTGGTAATTGCCGGCGACCCCTGCCAGTTGTCCGTCAATCACCTGTCTGCGATCGGGATCGGTCTCGTCAGCCAGTTCAAACAGAAACAGCCCGAATCGGTTGGTATGCGCGCGCGCCTCCCCGACGCTTCTCAGCGCCTTGACCTGGGTGTCGATCAACGCGCTGTACCGAGTGTCGATCATGTTGCTTTCAAACGACGAATAGATCGCCGCCGCCATCGCCATCAAAGCGAGCGGAAGCATCGCAATCAACAATTTCCGCCGAAGTCGCAAATTTGCAACAAAGCCCATCGGAGTGCGCTCCAACAGTTTCTAGACCTGAATTTCTGAACCACCGCGCGCTACAAAATCATGCAATCGACGTGGCACGACTCCAATTAAGAGCGTTTGTCGACGGTTGTGTCAGCTCGGTCAAGCCCATGTCGCGAAGATTATATGCAAAATGGCTTGCCGTATATCGTCATAACTAACAGTCGCTGTGGAGCACTCTTATACCGATCGACAAGCGCCTAGCGGAAGCGACCCGCGGACTCGAAGGGAAGCCAGTACGGCCTAACTTGGGACATGGTAGACTGGAAGTCTCGGATGCTCGACATTTCACGTACGAAGAATGACGAAGCCGTGCACGTACCGCTAAATGACGCTGCCCTCGCGGCTTTGAAAACGGTCTTCGAACGCGGTGATGGACAAGGGCGAGTTTTTCGGTCCAGCAAGACGGGCGAAGCGCTCGAAAATGCGAGGCATTGGTTTGATAATGCGGTTGCCGAAGCTAAACTCAAGAACTTTCATTGGCATGACCTGCGCCACACGTTTGCCGGCAGGCTGCGGATGAAAGGGGCGCCGCTAGAAGACATTGCAGATCTTCTCGGGCACAAGAGCTTGACGATGACGAGGCGTTACGCGCATTTGGGACCGAATCGGCTGCACGACGTGGTGTCGCTTCTAAAAGCAACTGACACCATAACTGACACCGAGCAAACGGCGGTTTCACCGACTGTCGTTCAAGTATCTGTAAACTAACCACATTAGGGGCGTAGCTCAGTGGTAGAGCAGCGGCCTTTTAAGCCGAAGGTCGTGGGTTCGATCCCCACCGCCCCTACCAAA
>Ga0209655_10001126_pt1 | contig 9971 bp, 8 predicted proteins | sample BogFormECP03_OM2_FD_188236 | JGI IMG/M metagenome (GOLD analysis project Ga0209655, IMG submission 188236) | Bog forest soil microbial communities from Calvert Island, British Columbia, Canada - ECP03_OM2 (SPAdes) (version 2) | ecosystem: Environmental > Aquatic > Freshwater > Wetlands > Bog ...
AACCGCAAGTCATTGCGTTTTGCAGTGGCGACCACGTTGAAGCCGGCCTTGTCGTAGAATCCAGTCTTGAGGCCGTCGCATCCGGGAAACGTCCGCACCATGTGATTGGTGTTGCGCAGCACGAACGTCCCGGCGCGAAACGGCGCAGTGTCGATCGACGACCATCGGAGCACGTCGGGATATTTCAGCAACTCGCGCGCGAGGATCGCCTGGTCGTACGCACTGGCGACGTCAGCCGACTCGCCCTTCGACGGCGGCAGACCGTTCACCGAATAATAGTGCGACTCCTTCATGCCGAGCGCGGCGGCCTGTTGGTTCATCATCACGACGAACGAGTCGGTCGATCCCGCGACGTACTCGGCGACAGCGACCGACGCGTCGTTGGCCGAATGCACGACGACCGCCTTCATCATGTCGTCGAGCGAAAACACTTCGCCTTCCTTTAGATAGACCTGGCTGCCGCCCATCTCGGCCGCTTTGCGCGAGGTGGTGATCGGGTCGGTAAGCTTGAGCGAGCCGTCGTGGATTTTCTCGGCGACTATCAGCATCAGCATCATCTTGGCGAGTGACGCAGTCGGCCACGGCGTATGATCGTTGGCCTCCAAGATGACGGTGCCGGTGGTGGGTTCGAGCACGCACGCCTCGGCATAAGCACCCAGCGCCGTGTTCGACGCGCTGGCGGCGCTCTCCTCTTCAGAGGCGGACGCCGCAGCGGCCGCGGCATGATGACGGCGCGCGGCGAGGGCAGGGCGCGATGACGCCGCCGCGACGACCATGATCGCCAGCGCAATGTACCCAAACTTTTCGCCAACGGAAATTCCGGTGACCGATTCGCCGGACTTTGAAAAAATCTTCATCACACAACCACCTCCGCACATCAACTGAACGAAAGGATACTAGCCAACATCTCGCATTGCGGCGAGCGCGGCACGCAAGAATCAGAAGCGGTCGGCGGTCCAGAAGACGGAGCGCGAATCGGCGAAGAGGTCGAACGCATGCGCCGCGGCAGCTTCCGGAGCCATCGCGAACCGTCGCGCCAGCTTGTCCGGCGCGAGCACTCGCCACATATAATTGTTGTCGGTGTGATGCGCGACGGGGCATCCCGCGTCGCCCAGCGCCTTTTCGAGCGCGGGATCGTGCGCAGTGTGCGTGACGAGCACGGACGGCTCCTCCGGCTTCGACGCGCTGTGGAGCAGGGCGGCGCGGAGATGATCGCCGACGCGGCGGACGGTGACCGGTACGCCGCTGGCCGACTCGCCCAGGTACTTGAACGTCGCCAGCATCGCGTCGACGCCAGTGCCGTCGGCGGGGTAACCGTACTCCATTATCATCGAGACGCCGTGGAAGCGTGTGACGCGCGCGTATGCGGCGATTCGTGAGCCGTCGCGGCACACGACGAAATATTCCTCGGATCCTTCGCCGGGATGGAGCGGCTGGTTGCCGGCGAACTTGAGATTCGCGCGCCACGCCGAGTCGTCGCGAACGGCGGAAACGTAGAAGCGGCCGCTGTAGCCGCGATGAATCGCAGCTACTTCGGCGAGGTCGCGTTCAGTCTCGAATGAATCGATGACGAAACGATCCTGCGCGCGAATCGAAGCGGCTGTGGTCAGGATGCTGAACTGGCGCTCGACCTCGCGCCATCCGAACTGGTTGTAGAAGGTCAGCCGCTCCGCGAACAGCAGCGATACCTCGAACCCCTCGCGCACCATCGTGTCGACCGACAGGCGCATCAGCGCGGACGCGACGCCCTTGTGCCGGTATTCCTCGAGCGTGAAGACCGATCCGATGCCGCCCATCGGCACCGATTGGCCGTCGAGATTGATGGCGCGATCGAAAATCTGGACGGTCGAGACGAGCCGGCCGCCGTCGCGCGCCACCAGGCACAACGCATCGCGAAAGGATGGATCGTTTTGGTTGTAGCGCGCGAAAAACTCGCCGCGATCGTTGTACCATCGCCCGAGCAGTTCGATCACTTCGTCCCGCTCGCTGCGATGCGCCGCCCGAACTTCCATAGTTCAGGCTTTCTAACTCACTTCAGCGAGCGTCGCCATAGGCAACGGCCGCCATGCAGGAGTCCCGCGATGGCGGCCGTGAGCAATTGCCCTGTGCGATCCTGCTATTGCGAAAGGCGCAGCAGAACCTTCGAGGCGATCGTCTGGAACACCGCATCCAGCTGGGTCGCGCTCGGTGCGAAAACCGCCTCTCCCTGCGGCTGGCCCGAGTTGTAGGTAGGCGCCGACGGATCGTTGGCAATGTCCTGCAGGTACGCCTCGTTGATCGTGTTACCCAGGCCGATCGAATAAATCGTCACCGGATTCGTAGCAGTACGCATCGTGGTGGCCAGGGCTTCCGTGCGGTAAGTCGCATCGTTGGTAATGTCGTATTGACCGTCGCCCTTTGCGTTGCCGCAACAGGGATAGAGCGCTCCGCTCATTCCCGGTTCCTGCGCGGGGAAGGTTGCCGTCGTTTTGTATCCCGAATTCGCCGGGTTCGAATTGGGGCAGCTCACCGAATTGCCGCTGGACGGATCCAGAAAAGAGATTCCGCTACACCATGCCGGGCTGATCGTAGTCCCGTCCAAAGTTTGTGCGAACCCTGCTTCCGTGGGCGAGCATCCGCCGTAGTTTACATTGGTATAAACCGGTTTCGCGGCGGTACCAGTGCAGTTCAGATTGTCGTTATTGGTGTTTGCCCAACCGTCAGTAAAAAAGACCGCTACCCTGATGACGTTCGGCGTCGGCGCGATGCTCTGGATCTGAGTGTATCCGGCCTGCAGACCAGACTGCGCGAAAGTGGCGCCGCCGAAGCTCAAGCCCTCGACTGCACTGTTGATTGGGGAGTCAAACGACGTGGTCATTGCCACGTCGGTTGCAGCGACCGTCGAGAAACTGATCTCGGCAATGTTGTCGATACCTTCGTCGAAGTAGCTGATGAAGCTGGTGACCGCGGGTGGCAGCGCCGTCGAACCGCCGTTCTTATTCATCGAGCCTGATTTGTCCAGGACTATCGACATAACCAGCGGGTTGCGTTGCGCGGTGGCAGTAACCGAAATGCTCGACGAATTGTATGAGCTGCCGACTCCGGGTAGTACCGACAATGCGCGAAGAAAGGTGGTGTTGATGGTCGCGGTGGCAGCGATAGTTACGCAAGTATTGCCCGCCGTGCAGGGTGAATTGGTAAACCAGGTGATGCTCGGCGTCGGAGTCGTGCCGAGGCCCGGCCCGGATTGATAGTTGGCAGTGAACGCACTCTTGGCGTCATTGGTGGCCGCCGTCTGTCCCTGGTTCAGGTTGCGCATAGCAGCCAGCGCAGCGGCATCGACTGCCTTGGACAGCGTCGTCTTGGTGACGTATGCCCGGCCGAGGTCAATCGCGATACCCACGAAGATGATCACGATGGGTATCAGGATTGCCACCAACGCGAGAATTTGGCCGCGCGCTTTGATTCTGATTTTCAATAGATCCAAAAGCTTCACCTCTAAAAGTAGGCTGAGTCGTAGAGCTGCGATGGCATTGAGATGGCGGACTGCGTCATCGCTCCAATCGGAGTTACAGGCGTGAAGGTGTAGAAAATTTCGGTAATGAAGACGGTCTGGCCGTTTTGCGGAATCGCGTTTTGCGCCGCCGTCGACAAGGTCGCGGTAGCGCCAACTCCGGTCCCGACCTTGCTGGTTGCCGAAAGCGTCGTTAGTCCATCGGCGGTGGACGTGTCCTGACCGCTTATCTTGTAAGTTCCGTTTTCATTGGTGACCGAGGTTGAGATCACCTCGCCTTGATGGACCAGGTCCAAACCGGATTCGCCCGAGACCACTGCCGCGTTCGATTCGTTCAAGGGCGTGCCGCGCGAAGCCAGGTTCGAACCTTGCCGGGTCAGATCGGCCATTATCTGCACGTCGTTCAAGGCACGACCGAAGTCAATCGCCCCGCAAATCAGCACCAGCAGCAGTGGCGCGACTACGGCGAACTCTGCCGTCGCCTGGCCGCTGACCCTCGCTTGGAGCCTGGTGCGCACTGAACTGTAAAATCTTCTCATGTTGGCTCTCATCTAGTTCGTCTCGCTTGGATTGAACGGCTCATTTTTGAAGGTGGTGCTGGCGGTGAACGTGAAGTCGCCGCCGGTAAAGAGCTTTGCGAGCCACGGCGTCCATATCGGCAGGCTGCTGGTGAGCGACAGCGTGACGGTATCGCCGGGGCCGCCAGCGGGGGCAGAACCGCCGTTGCCGCTGCAGCCTCCATCAACGCTGCAAATCGACAGATTGCTCGCGACGTTTATGTTGGGCACGCTTATCTCGTTCTGGATCGTGTTGATGATCGACTGCGTGCGCGACTCCGTAGTGCCGCCGGTAGTCGTAAGATGGTTTCCGGTGGAGGCAAAGCGGCCTCCATCATCGACCGCCTGTTGCACGTTCATCTTCGCGAAGAAAATCCACGCATAGTTCATCACCGCAACGACCAGTGCAAAGAAGAGCAACCCCACCGCTGCAAACTCGACCGAAGACTGACCTCTGCTCAATCCCGATCTTGAACGACCGAACCAGGAGCGCGAACTCGCACCGCTACGGTTGTGGTCCAGCTTGCTGCTGTCGGCCTTTCGCATAGGGCGTTCTCCGTAACACTACAAAATGTAAGAAACTACGTCATAAAGTGAAACGCAAGTAGTGTGCCTCGGCTTTGGGCAGGAATTGACGAAAACGACGCTCTGCCAGGTGGAAAATTGACAAAAACGGCCAGAACCGTGGCAGATACGACACCGCCGTCGCGCACCGATGCAACAATGCCCGCTTTGCGCGCCGCTTCGATGTGTATTTGTGGCTTAGCGGAGGTCGAGATGTACCGAGGTCGGCGCGCCGCCGCGGTTAACTACCAGGTCGATCGCCGGGGCGGTTTTCACTGACTGGATCAGGGCCATCGCCTGCATCGGATTCGTGACGGGTTGTCCATCGATCGAGGTGAGCAAGTCGCCGTTCTGCAGGCCGAGCTGATCGAAGACCGAGCCCGGCTGCACCTGGGAAATCGAGAAGCCGTCGGTCTTGCCGTTGACGAAATGGGGCAACGCGCGCATCTGCGAGAAAAACTGCGCAGGATTTTCCATCGTCTGCTGAACTTCGTTGCGGCTCACTTCGAATTTTCCGGGGCCGAGCTTCTTCAGCTGGACTTTGTTGCTGCTGCTGTCGTCGTCGCTCTTGTCGTCGTCGTCGCTCTTATCGTCATTGTCGTTGTCGTTATCGTCGCCGCTTACCGCCGGAGCGCGCGCGCGCAACCCGCGCAGTCTGCGCCGCAGGGCAGCGGGCAGGCCGCGGAAAGCCCTCCCCGCGGCAACGCCCGTCATGCCGCCGCCAGGCATGCCGCCACCCAGATCGGAGGGCGGTACGGCGGAAATGTCGGTGGAAGGAATCTCTATCGACACGCGATGGCCGCCGCGGTCAATTATTGCGCGGTTGGTCTCGACGCTCACCAGCTTGCCCGCGTCCGGGATGTCGTCTCCCACCTGGTAGAGCGACTCGTTGCCGGCCGGATCTTCGATTATCGCGTACGGCTTCGATTTGCTGATCAGTGAAGTGCCGATCAGCTTGATATTCAGATCCGCCTCGACCACCGGCGGTGGCGCGGCGTTCTCTTGCGGGGTCTGATTAAAAATGTCGCGCTTGACGATCGCGTCGTAATAGGCGCGCGACCGCACCCCGGTCATGCTCCTGTGCTCGCCCGAGGTCGAGACCGGAGCATCGCTGTCAGTTGCAACGCTGCGCGCGATAATGTCGCGCACGCACATCGCCGAGACGATCGCCAACGCGGCAATCAGAACGAAGTTCAGAATCGTGACGTGAATCTGTGAGAACCTGAGCTGCATCTCGCCTCAATCCAGAACTTTGCCGAATCTATTCCATCGGATCGGCAACATTCCCGCGCCACCCTGGTCCCATGAAAGGTATATCGCAACCGCGCGACCTTCAACATCGTTCTCGTCGGCAAAGCCCCAGAAACGGCTGTCGAAGCTGTTGTCGCGATTGTCGCCCATCATGAAAAGCCTGCCGGGCGGCACCACCACCGGTCCCGGATCGATCTCGGGATGGCGCGGATCGCGCGGCGGAAAATTGTCCGTCGGCGAGAACGCCGATCGCGCCGTCTCACGCGCTGAGAAGAACGCATGCGGATCGGCGATCCGCTCGCCGTTGCGCCACACCGCGCCGTCGATCACCTGGACCCGGTCTCCCGGAAGGCCGATCACCCGCTTGATCAGATCAAGCCCGCGCTCGCTCGGAGACTCGAAGACCACGATGTCGCCGTGATGAATCGCCCCAAGATGCACCAGGTACTTCCCGCTCGAAAGCCCCGGCACCGGGATGCCCGCGATCGTACGCGGAATCCGCAGCCCATACGCAACCTTGTTCACGAAAATATGGTCGCCCACGAGGATCGTCGGCTCCATCGAGCCCGACGGAATCACGTACGCCTCGACGAACGACGAACGCATCACCACCGCCAGTATCAGCGCGATACCGATCGACTCGGCATACTGACGCGCGGTGGACTTCGGCAAACGTTGTTTTGGGCTTGTCATCGGCTCCTCGCCGGTGAGCTGCATTTACAGGATCGAATCAGCCTCGTATGCGCATCCTTTGACTAGACGCGCCACCTCGTAGTTCCATTCACCCTTCCAGCGGCTGATGATCAAGCTCGCCGGGCTGTGACCGCTGCGGACCAGGTCCATCAGGCGCAACAGGTAGATGCTCTCATCCTGGCCGAGATTGTTCAACGCCCGCGCGCGCTCGAGTCCCTTGGCCGCAATCTGCATCAACTCGTAGCCCAATTCCTGCAGCTTAAACCGGCCCGCGCGAGCCTCAAGCCCGTTCTTATGCGCCGCGTCGGCGATTTCGAGCCGCTGCCGATAATTCCAGCCCTTGACCAGGTCCCACGCCCCCGCCAGGCAGTCATCATTATATAGCAAGCCCTTGAGCAGTGCGGGCAGCGCGAGCATGAACTGCGGCGGCTGGCTGTCGGCGGTGCGAATCTCGACGTATTTCTTGAGGCGCACCTCGGTGAAAATCGTCGTCAGGTGATTGGTCCAGTCGTCGACGGTCGCGCGCTCGCGGCCGTAACCGCGCTCGAGATACTGGCGGAAGGTGAAACCGGGCGGCTGCGTGAGATCGATGTACTCATGGTTGCGAATGAGGAAATACATCGGCACGTCGAGCGCGTACTCGGTGTAATCCTCGAATGAACAGTCGTCGCGAAAGATGAATTGCGGCACGCCGCTGCGCTCGTTGTCGGTGTCGGTCCAGATATGCCCGCGGAAGCTGTGATAGCCGTTGAGGCCGCCGTCGCTCAGCGGAGAGTTCGCGAAGATCGCGTAGAGCAGCGGCACGATTCCCATGCTGACGCGCAGCTTGTGAATTGCGTCGGCCTCGTCGCTGTAGTCGAGGTTGGCCTGCACTCCCGCCGTCTGCTTCATCATGCGCTGGCCGAGCGTCCCCTTGCGCGCCATGTACGGGTACATGATGTGGTAGCGAGCCTTCGGCAGCAGCTCGATCTGGTCGATGCGGCTCACGGGTTGCATGCCGAGGCCGAGCACCGTCGCGCCAGCTTTGCTGGTCACTTCGATCAGTTGCTGGACGTGAGTGGCGAACTCCTCGCGCGCACAGTGGATAGTCTCGCACTGCTCGCCCGACAGCTCGATCTGACCGCCCGGCTCGAGCGTGATTTGAGAGCGCGCGCCCTTCAGCGCGAGGATATGGCCGTGTTCGTCTTCAGGCTCGAAGCCGTAGTCTTCCGCCATCCGTTGCAGGAGAGCTTCGACGCCGCCGGCGCCGGAGTAGGGGATTGCAGTACCGTCGGCCGTGCGAACGACGACCTTCTCGTACTCGGTGCCGATTCGCCACTGCGCGCGGGGTTTCGCGCCGGTCTGGAAGTAGCGGATCAGGTCCTCTTTCTTTTCAAGCAACTCGCTCATAGCTCAGACTAACCCTGAAAAGAAGTTCCGCCAAGCGCGCCTATAATGGCCCCGCAAATCCCCCGAGGCAAGCACGATCGAGGGCACTGTATTTGTCAGATCGATTGGACCAAAGGCGCATAGATCAGGAGAGTCGTTTGAGTCTAATAATCGTGCAATCATTTTTTCCCGATTGACCCGAACCAGGAGCTTTGAATGAATCGCAAACCCGCCGTGTTACGCCACCTCCGGATGACGGCCACGATGCTTGTGGCCGCATGCGCTCTAGCAGTGATAACTGCCACGTCCAGCCTGGCGCAGAATAGTCCGACTTCCAGCGCACTCACGCCAGACGAAGCCGCGAAGATCGCGACCGACGCCTACATCTACGGCTACGCATTGATCACAAGCGATGTCACACGCGCAGCTTTCATCAACGTCAAGGCTCCCTCCCCAAGAACATTCCAGGCGCCGCTGAACCAGTTTGTTAATCTGCCGAAGTACCCACCGGCAGACTACCATGGTGTTACTGCTCCGAACGCTGACACGCTCTACTCCGGCGCATTCATCGATGTGTCGAAAGAACCGATCGTGCTCTCCTACCCGGACATGCACGGCCGGTATTTTCTTTTTCCCATATACTCCGAGTGGACCAACGTGATTAGCGCTCCCGGCAAACGGACACTTGGTACAGGTCCTCAGAACATCGCCATCACTGGTCCTACGTGGCAGGGGACCCTGCCGCAGGGAATCACTCAGCAAGTCAAATCTCCGTCCGGCTCGGTTTTCATTATCGGACGCGTATACGCAGAAGCTACCGCGAAGGACTATGCCGCGGTGAACGCGTTACAGAAAGATTTTAAGCTTGTCCCGCTGAGTTCCTACGGTAAGCCTTACAACCCGCCGGCCGGAACGATTGATCCGAATGCGCCGAGCGTAAAAGAGATCGTTCGCAACATCATCAGCGCGATGGACACGCAGACTTATTTCAGCATGATGGCGAAATCCATGGCTCTCAATCCGCCGGTTTTACCTGAAGACGCGCCCATCGTTGCGGAGATGGCGAAGATTGGCCTCGTTCCGGGGCAGCCGTTCGATCTAAGCAAGCTCTCCCCGGACGTTCAAAAGGCCCTGGCTGACGTCGGGAAAACTGCTTACGCCCAGATCGACGAGCAGCAAAAGAAAGGCGGCAAGATAGTCAACGGCTGGTTGATCACCACCGGTACCGGCGCATATGGCACGAATTACCTTTGGCGGGCTGGGGTCTCCGCTTTTGGCTGGGGCGCAAACTTGTCAGAGGACGCTGTCTATCCCAGTACGAAAGCAGATTCCGATGGCGCCGCGCTGGTCGGAACGAATATCTACGTCGTCCATTTCGCCAAGGGTGAAACGCCACCGGTCGACGGCTTCTGGTCGATCACGATGTACGACAGCGAGTACTACTTCTATCCGAACCCGCTCAACAAGCTCACGGTGAGCCTGCGCGATCATCCAAAATTCAATTCCGACGGGTCGCTTGATCTCTACTTCTCGCACGAAAAGCCAGCGAACGCTCGGCAGGCAAATTGGCTGCCCGCACCCGCCGGCCAATTCATCGTGATGATGCGGATGTACTGGCCGAAGGAAACGCCGCCGTCGATCATCGACGGCAGCTGGAAGCCTCCGGCAGTCGGATTGGCTCATTGAAGTCCGCCCGCAGTCAATTCGGGACGGAGCGGAATTCTGAATCGCGCAGGGCGCTGTAATCGGACCCTCACCTTCATCCTCTCCCTGGCAGGGAGAGGAGACAGACAGCGTCCTCGCCATTTCGCGATTCTCTTAATACCGGGTGCAGGGGTCACCCCTGCCCAAGGAGGTGCGGAACCCACGGCGGGTTCCGCGTTCAATCTGCGCAAAAACGTGTCAGATTGGCGCGGGAGAAATTCGGCGATGCCTCAGCTGATACTTGCCATCGACCAGGGAACCACCGGCACCACCGCTTTCGTCGTCGATGCGCGCGGGCGAATCCGCGGGCGCGCCTACGCCGAGATACGGCAGTTCTATCC
>Ga0209655_10001127_pt1 | contig 9971 bp, 9 predicted proteins | sample BogFormECP03_OM2_FD_188236 | JGI IMG/M metagenome (GOLD analysis project Ga0209655, IMG submission 188236) | Bog forest soil microbial communities from Calvert Island, British Columbia, Canada - ECP03_OM2 (SPAdes) (version 2) | ecosystem: Environmental > Aquatic > Freshwater > Wetlands > Bog ...
GGTAGCGCGGGCGCGCAGCGACGGGTCGGGACGGCTGTGGACCCCGGGCGCCGGGCCGGCCACGGTCCGCCGGGCGCACCTGGACCGGCCGGCAACGGATCGGGGCGCTCGGCGCGATCATCTCGATGGGCATCATGTGCGTTCCTCCACTCGGCTCGTGTCGATCACTTGTTCGAAGCGTAATCGATAGTGTGTTCGAATTCCGAACATGTGATCGAACTGTTGCACACGCCTCAGACGATAAGACACCCCACCGACAACTTTTCCCAGCCGCAACAGGGGCAACATCAAGACACGCCTCGAACACATGTTTGATATCGCGGCTGGATGCCGCTACATTCGTCCGTATGAGCGACATCGATAGGCCGGACGGCGACCCTGACCGCACTGCGCGACCTGCAGATTCTGGGCTCACCGAGCGGCAGCGCACGATTCTGGACGTCATCCGCGCTTCGGTCACCAGTCGCGGATATCCGCCAAGCATTCGGGAAATCGGGGATGCGGTGGGTCTGACGTCGACGTCCTCGGTGGCTCACCAGTTGCGCACGCTCGAGCGCAAGGGCTATCTCCGTCGCGACCCGAACCGCCCACGCGCTGTCGACATTCGCGGCGCCGACGACACCGCGCGGCCGCCCGTTCTCACCGACGTCTCGGGCTCGGACGCGCTGCCCGAACCCACCTACGTTCCCGTTTTGGGACGCATCGCGGCGGGCGGGCCGATCCTGGCCGAGGAGGCCGTCGAAGACGTCTTTCCGCTGCCGCGCGAACTCGTCGGCGAGGGTGCGCTGTTCTTGCTCAAGGTGGTCGGTGACTCGATGGTCGACGCCGCGATTTGCGACGGCGACTGGGTCGTGGTCCGCCAGCAGAACGTCGCCGACAACGGCGACATCGTGGCGGCGATGATCGACGGCGAGGCCACCGTCAAGACGTTCAAGCGGACCGGTGGTCAGGTTTGGCTGATGCCGCACAACCCGGCCTTCGACCCCATCCCGGGCAACGACGCCGCCGTGCTCGGCAAAGTCGTCACGGTGATCCGCAAGATCTAGCTGCTGCGGAGTCGGCTACTCAGCCCGGGTGAAACCGTTCGCCTGCGCGATTTCTTCGGTGGCGAACCAGATTTCGGCGAGCGTGTCCTCATATAGTGCGCTGTCGGGCATGTAATAGACGCCGAAACTGGCGTTGGCCTTGACGGGGTACCCGTCCGGCACCTCGTACGGGTCATCCATCGGAAGGTGAATCGCCAACTGGCCGTGCGCAATTGGCGCAGCCGCAGCGAAATGAGTGGTGTCGGCGTCTTCGGCGTCAGCGGCCGCATGTCGCCCGCCTCGGATTTCGCTCGCTGTGGGAATCCGCGTCGGAGCCGTGTCGACCGAGTCGGGATCTTCGTCGAGGTGGTCTTCCAGGTGCTCGTCGAGGTGGTCTTCCAAGTGCTCGTCGAAATGTTCGTCCACGTGCACGTCCAAGTCGTCGTCCAACTCGGAAAACTCGGCAGGATCTTCGAGGTCGTCGGACCGCGGCTCGTCGACCAAGTCGGCACGCCCGGGTTGCATCCAGTCGTTGGCCGATTGGCTGGGCAGACGCACGGTCCGCGGACGCAGCGCCGCCCGATAGTCGTCGTCGGACAAGCTTGACGACACGAGATCGCTATCGGCATCCTGTGACCACCGGGACACCGACTCGGTCACGGCTTCGTAGCCGGCCTCGTCACCGCCGTCAAGTGCGGCGGCCTTGGTGTCACGTCCGGCAGCGCGGCGTAGACGCCGCCTCAACCCGACCAGCACAGCAGCCCCGACCAGCAATAACAGCGCCAGGCCGCCGACCGGTAACAACCAACGACGCCAGTTCAGCCCGCTGAGTCCGCCACCCGTCGACGAACCGGCCGGCGTCTTCTGCCCCGGCACCTGCAGACCGGACAGTGAAGATGCCAAGTTCGCCGGCTGGGTGCTGAACGTGTTCTTCGCCTGATTCCAGGCGATCTGGCCACCGGTGAACTTCTGCGTGAGCACGTCTTTGTTGGCCGTCTGCTTGCCCACCGGTGCGCCCAGTTTGCCGGTCGCTCCATCGAGTTTGTCCCACGCGGCCTTGATGGCGCCGCGGACCACAAACGCGCCGTGGTCGGACGTCCAGAAGATCACCGGCTTGTCGGCGGCGGCAAACGGGCTCACCCGGCTGGCCGGCTTGAGACCGCCGTCGGCCTCATTGGCGATCGGGAAGCCAAGGCTGCCGCCCGGGCCGCCCAGCGACTCGTACTTCGCCAAAACATCGCTCTCGATGGCGTTGGCGCCGGTGGCAGGGCTGAAGAAGATCTTGCCGCCGTCGAAGTTCTGGGCCAGCCCGTCGCCACCCACCGGGTATTGATCGCCTTGTTTGGCGCCTAACGTGCCAGAAGGACCGCCCGCCGCACGCCACGCCATGTTGATCGCCGCGGTCGGATCGATGGGTACTTGCAAGTCGGTGAGCTTGGTTGCCAGATCGGGCGGGACGGTGGTGAAGGCTTTAGCCAGCCGGTCCCATGACACCCGGCCGGAGCTGAAGGCCTGGGTGGCCAGTTCCCCGTCGTAGGTTTCGTCGCCGACCGGGACACCGAGCGCGCCACCGGAGCTACCGAGTTTGTCCCACGCGGCGTTGATCGCCCCGCGCACGACGAACGCGCCGTGTTCGGGGGTCCAGAAGATCAGCGGCTTGTCGCTGGCCGAGAAGGTGCTGACTCGGCTGTCGGGTCCTGCCAGCCCCGGCACCTCGTTGATGGTCGGGAAACCCAGATCGCTGGCGGCCGGGCCGCCGAGGGCTTCGTACTTGTCCAGGACGGCGCCCGACATCGCTTTGGCGCCGGTGGCAGGGGTAAAGAACATCTTGCCGTGGACGAAGTCCTGCGCGAATCCCTGTCCGGCGACGTAGCACTCGCCCTGCTTGGCGCCGAGATCCGAAGTGTCGCCGCCGGCAGCCTTCCATGCTGCGGTGATCGCATCGTCGGCTTCGCCCAGCGGGGATGCGACCGCGACCGGCTCCAACAGCGCCGTAGACAGGCCGATGGCCAGCGCCACCAGACCAAGCGCCGCCCGCCCCACGATGGTGCCCCGTCCTTGCTGCCCTGCCATCACACCTCCCGGTGTCCGCCCCACGCGCAGTTTGTGGACAGTTTCAACCGCGCGGCAGGCCGGCACAACTGTGGTCCGGCCGAAGGCAATTGCGATGTCATATCGAAGACCCTACGGAACCGTAGCCTGTCAAGGTCGAAATGATATCCACAACATTGCTGGGTGTCGCATTTTGCTCCTGCGATTTTGCGTTACGGTGCCCGATACCCGGGTGGGTCGCGGTCGAAACTGGCACACGGAAACGGGGCGGACATGGGCGCTTCCGCTCCGGTGTGGTCCGTCGCGATAGCTGTGATCGCCGCGCTCGTCGTGAGCGACTATGTATTCAGCGTCCGCCGCACCCACCCGTCGACGTTGCGCGAAGCACCGGCGTGGTCGCCAATTTATCTGGCAATTGCGATTGCATTCGGTGCTGGGTCTGGGCCTTCGGCGGGATATCCATGAGCGTCGAATATTTCGCTTGCTATGTCAGCAACGAAGCCCTTTCAATCGACAATTTGTTCGTCTTTTTGTTTACCGTGTCGCCGTTCCGCGGATCGCCCAGCAGAAAGTGCTGTTACTCGGCATCGTCTTGGCGCTGGCGACGCGCAATGTTGCTGGTGGTGATCGCCATCGGCGGATCGAGCTACTCGGGCAAGCGCACCAGGCGCACGACGCAGTCGGCCCGACTAGACGCCGAGGCTACGACCGATGATCTCCTTCATGATTTCGGTGGTGCCGCCGTAGATCGTCTGCACCCGTGCATCGAGATATGCACGCGCGATTGGGTATTCACGCATGTAACCGTAGCCACCGTGTAATTGCAGGCAGCGATCGATCAGGTGCACCTGCTTCTCGGTCGAATACCACTTGGCCATGGCGGCCTGCTCGGCGGACAGCTTCTCGTCGAGGTGCAGGCGGATGTACTCGTCGACCATGATGCGGACCACGGTGGCCTCGGTCGCCAGTTCGGCGAGCAGGAAACGGCTGTTCTGGAAGCTGCCGATCGATCTGCCGAAAGCCTTGCGCTCCTTGGTGTATTGCAGGGTCTGTTCGAGCACCGTCTCCATTGCGGTGGCGGCCATGATGGCGATCGAAATTCGTTCCTGCGGCAGGTTTTGCATCAAGTAGATGAAGCCCAGGCCTTCTTCGCCGAGTAGATTCTCGACGGGAACGTTAACGTCGGTGAATGACAGCTCGGCGGTGTCCTGGGCGTCCAGGCCGATCTTGTCCAGGTGCCGGCCACGCTCGAAGCCCTCCATGCCGCGTTCGACGGCCAGCAGCGAAAAGCCTTGCGCGCCTTTATCCGGATTGGTCTGGGCCACCACGATCACCAGGTCGGAGTTGATGCCGTTGGTGATGAACGTCTTCGACCCGTTGAGCACATAGTGGTCGCCCTGCTTGACCGCGCGGGTTTTGATGCCCTGCAAGTCGCTGCCGGTGCCCGGCTCTGTCATGGCGATCGCGGTGATCAGCTCGCCGGTGCAGAACTTGGGCAGCCATCGCTCCCTTTGTTCCTCGTTCGCCAAGCGCAGGAGATAGGGCGCTACCACATCGTTGTGCAGCCCGAATCCGATGCCGCTGTAGCGGCCCGCGGTGGTCTCCTCGGTGATGATCGTGTTGTAACGGAAGTCAGGGTCGCCGCCGCCGCCGTATTGCTCGGGCACCGCCATGCCCAGGAAGCCCTGTTTGCCGGCCTCCAACCACACCCCGCGGTCGACGATCTTCGCCTTCTCCCATTCGTCGTGGTGGGGGGCGACGTGGCGGTCCAGGAAGCCCCGGTACGACTCGCGGAACAATTCGTGCTCGGGTTCGAACAGCGTGCGCTGGTACTTGACGGCGCTACCCATTGGATGACCTCCGGCGGGATAGGGACTGTGCCGCCCAAGATATACCAACTACCAACCGGATGGTTGGGCGCCCCGAGGTGTTCGCCGGGCTTACAGTCAGCGACGTGGACGAAACGCTCCTGGTGCAGGAATGCGGGCAGCTGCTCGAGTTCTCCTACAACGACATGCTCTGCTACGCCGGGCCGTACTCGCCGGCCGGTGTAGCGAATGCCTTCAAAGTGATGCAACGGGCATTTGCCGCGTTATCCCCCAATCATCCGCCGCAGCGGCGATCTATCGTCATCCGCACCGCCTTTCAAGGGCCGGGAGCGCGCGACGGCTTCGAAGCCGTCACCCGGGCGGTGACCGACGGCCATTACACGGTCGACCCGGCCCTGGCGCGGCCCGATCGCGGGCGGCTGCTGCAGAGTTTCGTTTTCCAGATCACTATCGCCGGTCGCACGGCGACCCTGTTGCTGTGCAAGGGGTTCGTCACCGCTGAATTCATCGACCTCGCAGGCAAATCCCACCGCGATCAGGCCGAAGAGGCGCGCCTCGATCAGCTCAAGGCCGACCTGGCGCAACGGGTGCTAGCCGCGCCCGCCGAAGACGTCTACGACGTGGCCGACTGAGATTCGCCCCAACGGAACGTTAAGTTCCTGAACGCATGCTGAAAACTGATGTGAGTGTTTTCGTTAAAGTTGAAATGGCGAAAACGACTTCTGAGCCAAGCATGAATACGGTCTTCCGGACGAATCGTAAGTTGATTCAACTCGTCTTCCGAGACCAGCGTGTTGATAAACAGCCCTTCGAAAGCCCTGCTTTCCGCGCCGTCGAAGACGCCGCTTGTTGGGCGTCACTCAAGACAACTCGGAGACGGCGATTCTCGCCGACCTCCTTAGCAACCCTGGGCCGCCAATCCCCGGCAGCACCGACCTAACTGTCGGCGACCTCAGTAGTGCCGTGGGTACCTCAAGCTTCGACTCGGACCTGACGACGATCGCCAACGCGGACTACAGCCTCGCGTTGGGGGACTTCGAGGGTTACCTGGGTTCGTTCGCCGGCGACCTCGGCAGTCTGGGCAGCCTCGGCGACCTGGGCAGCCTCGGCGATCTGGGCAGCCTCGGCGACTTAGGCAGCCTCGGCACCGACCTGACCGCGATCCTCGACGGACTGACCGGTCTCCGCTGAGACCGTCAAGGCAGAAGCGCCGGAACCTCTGGGTTCCGGCGTTTCCGCTTTCTACGGCCCTTGTTAGGTCGCTGAGAACTCGCGCAGGCTCGCGGCCAGCGCGATCGGGACCCGCGCGCGGATCCGGGTGCCGTCGTTGGTGTGCTCGGTCTGCTGAACCCGGCCATCGGCATGCACACGCGACACCAAATCGCCACGGTCATAAGGGATTACGACGTCGATCGCGGTGTCGGTCGGAGCAGCCAGCTCAGCCATCCGCCGGCGCAGCGCGTCGACACCGTCCCCGGTGTGTGCCGAGACGAACACCGCGCCCGGTAGCGCACGGCGCAACTTGGCCAGCGCCAAATCGCCTGCGGCGTCGATTTTGTTGACCACCAACAACTCCGGCGCGGCACCGCCGTGACGGTCGGCGACCACTTCGGAGATCACCTGGCGGACCGCGCTGATCTGGGCTAGCGGGTTGACGTCGGAGCCGTCGACGACATGTACCAACAGATCGGCGTCGACGACCTCCTCCAGCGTCGAACGGAACGCCTCGACCAGCTGCGTCGGCAGGTGCCGCACGAAACCCACCGTGTCACTGACCACAAATGCACGGCCGTCGTCGAATTCGCCTCGGCGCGTAGTGGGTTCGAGGGTCGCGAACAGCGCGTCCTGCACCAGCACGCCGGCGCCGGTGAGAGCATTCAGCAGGCTGGACTTGCCGGCGTTGGTATAGCCGACGATCGCAATCGACGGCAGATCACTGTCCAGTCGGCGGCTACGTTGGGTGTCGCGAGCCTGCTTCATCGCTTTGATGTCGCGGCGCAGCTTAGACATTCGCTCGCGGATGCGGCGGCGATCGGTCTCGATCTTCGTCTCACCGGGACCACGCAGACCCACACCGCCGCCGCTGCCGCCGGCGCGACCGCCGGCCTGCCGCGACATCGACTCACCCCAACCGCGCAGACGCGGCAACATGTACTCCATCTGTGCCAGTGCCACCTGGGCCTTGCCTTCGCGGCTGGTGGCGTGCTGGGCAAAGATATCGAGGATCAGCGCTGTGCGATCAATGACCTTGACCTTGACGGCCTTCTCCAGCGCGGTCAGCTGCGCCGGTGACAGCTCGCCGTCGCAGATGACGGTGTCGGCCCCGGTCGCCAGCACCACCTCACGCAACTCCTGCGCCTTGCCCGACCCGATGTAGGTCGACGCGTCCGGCTTACTGCGACGTTGGACCATCCCTTCGAGCACCTGCGAGCCGGCGGTCTCGGCGAGCGCAGCCAGTTCAGCGAGGCTGGCGTCGGCGTCGGCGGCGCTGCCCTCGGTCCACACGCCGACGAGCACGACCCGCTCGAGGCGCAGCTGCCGGTATTCGACCTCGGAGACATCGGCGAGTTCGGTGGATAACCCGGCGACGCGGCGTAGCGCCGCCCGGTCGTCGAGCGCAAGTTCACCCGTGCTGGGGGTGTCGTTTTCGGGAAAGTCTGGATACGTCATAGTCAATTAGATGGTGCACGCCAAAGCGGCGACACGCACGCGAATTAACGCTGCGCTGACAGCCACCATTCCTCGCTGAGTTCGCCTCGGGCCACCAGCACCGACGGCCCACGCAGGTAGCTGGTCGCCTCGCTGATGGTGACGACGACGTCGCCGCCCGGAATCCGCACGGTGAGCGTGCCGCTGGCCGCACCCGCGTAAGACAGTGCAGCCACCGCGGCAGCGACAGTTCCGGTTCCGCAGGAACGAGTTTCGCCCACGCCGCGCTCGTGCACCCGCATGTTGACCGCGCCATCAGCCGGCGCGGTGAGGACTTCGACGTTGACCCCGTCCGGGAATTGCGCATTGTCGAACGTCACCGGCGCCGCGACGTCGAGAGCCGCCAGCGAGGCGACCGTCAACGCAGGGTCGACACAGGCCAGGTGCGGGTTGCCGACGTCGACCGCCAGCCCGCTGAAGGTGCGGCCGCCGACGACAGCCTGTCCCTCCCCCACTGTGTTGGTCTTGCCCATGTCGACGCTGACGTCGGCGTTGGTCGCATCGACGCGATGCAGGACGACGGGTCGCGGGCCGGCCAGTGATCCGACAACGAACTCGTCTCGGGATTCCAATCCGCTGGCACGCAGGTAATGAGCGAACACCCGCGCACCGTTGCCGCACATCTGCGCCGTCGACCCGTCGGCGTTGCGGTAGTCCATATACCAGTCGTCGGCGCTTACGCCGTCTGGCACGCGATCGAGCACCCCCGCGGCCAGCACAGCACCCGCCGTTGTGACCCGCAGCACGCCGTCGGCACCGAGGCCACGGCGCCGATCACACAACGCGGACACCACCGCGGGCGTCAGCGTCAGCTTGGCATCCAGATCGGGCAGCAACACGAAGTCGTTCTGGGTGCCATGGCCTTTGGCGAACATCACCCGCTCAGGATACGTGCCGAGGCATCGTCCGGTGGCCCTCGCAGCGGTCGCCGCGCCCACACGGGTCAGGGCCCGCCATACCGACGCACCGAGGCGCCGGCGCCAACGGCGTTCAAGGCGGCAAAGGTAGCGCCGGCCAAGCCGGCGCTACCGGTTAGCCCCAGGCGCGTAGCGCCGCGTCCGCATTGTCAGGCGCGCTGGCATCCAGCCACTGGATCCGGTGGTCACGGCGAAACCACGACCGCTGGCGCCGCACGTAGCGGCGGGTGCCGATGAAGGTCGGTTCACGTGCAGCGTCGCCGTTACCGCCGGCGTCGAGGTCAGCCAGAACCTGCGCATAGCCCAGCGCCCGCGATGCGGTGACGCCGTCACGCAGCCCACGGTCAAGCAGCGCAACCACTTCGTCGACCAGGCCGTCAGCGAACATCGTCTCGGTACGCCTGGCCAGTCGATCATCGAGAAGCTCCGTGCCACAATCTAATCCGACGATCGCGGTGTCCCAGCGCGGTGTACCGATGACGGGTGCCGACGCGGCGAACGGCTGCCCGGTGAGTTCCACCACCTCCAGCGCGCGCACGATGCGCCGACCGTCGGTCGGCAGGATCGACGCGGCGGCGGCGGGATCGCGATCCGCCAGTTCGGCGTGCAAGCTCCCCACCCCGACCTCGGCGAGGCGCTGCTCCCATTTCGCCCGCACCACCGGGTCGGTCGTCGGGAAAGACCAGTCGTCGAGCAGCGATTGGATGTAGAGCATCGACCCGCCGACCAGCACCGGCACCCTGCTTCGGGCCGCGATAGCCTCGATGTCGGCGGCCGCGGCGTCCTGATAGCGGGCGACGGTCGCGGTCTCGGTGACGTCGAGGACGTCGAGCTGGTGATGCGGTATGCCGCGCCGTTGCGCGACAGGCAGTTTCGCGGTGCCGATGTCCATCCCACGGTAGAACTGCATCGCGTCGGCGTTCACGATTTCCCCGCCGAGCCGTTCTGCGACGGCGAGGGCCAGCTGCGACTTACCGGTGCCCGTCGGGCCGACGATCGCCAGCGGCCTCACAGCTGCCAGACACCGGCGAAGTACCCGACACCGTAGGGCGCCGCCCGGTAGAGCTCCTTGGCCGACCGGGGAACCGGCTCGGCCAGACCCGCGAGCACCTGGAAGGCCACCCGCCCCACGACTTGCCGGGGCAGCCGGGTCAGCGCAGCCACGTCGCCGCAGCTCAGCGCGTCATCCAGGGCACGCTGAACAGCCACGTCATTGGGGTGGTGGCCGCCCGGGGCGGCCGGGGTCAAGGTGTTGGCGCCATCGGCGACGACCATCACGCCCGCCGGCTCGGCCAATCGGTCGATCTCGTTGCGCAGTTGCCTGCCGAGGGTCAGCGCGGCTTCCCCATCGTGGTTCGCGGCGTAGACACGGACTTCGGCGCGAGCGTCTGGCTGAGCCTGATCCCGCATCCACCCGGCGATCAACGCGCACAGCGGCA
>Ga0209655_10001128_pt1 | contig 9964 bp, 9 predicted proteins | sample BogFormECP03_OM2_FD_188236 | JGI IMG/M metagenome (GOLD analysis project Ga0209655, IMG submission 188236) | Bog forest soil microbial communities from Calvert Island, British Columbia, Canada - ECP03_OM2 (SPAdes) (version 2) | ecosystem: Environmental > Aquatic > Freshwater > Wetlands > Bog ...
CCTCCCTGCGCCGCGGCCGGCGGCCCGGCCGCCAGCAGGCAGACGCATCCTATCGCCGCCAGCCGCAGGCAACGAAATAGGGCTCTTCGATCAAAGTGCATCGCCGATCGTCCCAAACGAGCTCAATTTTGGCTCTCGACATCCTTCAACAGCGCCAAGGTGGGGTAGCCATCCGGCGCCAGTCCCCGCTTCTCTTGAAACTGACGCACCGCGCTGCGCAGGATCTCGCCGGCCCGGCCATCGATTTCTCCGACATCATATCCCATTTTTTTGAGGTGTGCTTGCAATTCACGGATTTGCTCGGGCGCCAATTGGCGGTCGTGAATCGGCCAGGCGGTTCGCAAGCCGGGCCGGCCAGCGATCGCGTCGCCGAGCAAGCCGACGCCCAGGGCATAGGAATCGGATTCGTTGTAGCTCCTGATCGCCTTGAAATTGCCGGTGACGAGAAAAATCGGACCTTTGAGACCCGCGGTAATGAGCAGTCTGACTTCCCCCGAATTAGGCATGGCGCCGCCGTCGGCGCGTTCGACCCCACGCTTTGCGAACGAGGCGAATTCGGCGGGAACGGTCGAATCCCGTGCCGACAGTTTGAAGTCGGAGGGAAGTCGAACCTCGAACCCCCAAGGCAGGTCTCGCTTCCAACCGTGTTTGGCGAGGTAATTCGCCATCGAACCGATCGCGTCGGCCGCGTTGTTCCAGATGTCGCGCCTGCCGCCGCCATCAAAATCGACCGCGTAGTCTCGGAAGCTCGATGGCATGAACTGCGTCTGTCCCATCGCCCCGGCCCACGAGCCCACCATCGCGCGAGGATTGATATCGCCCTTTTCGAGAATCGACAGAGCCGAAAGCAGTTCATCACGAATATAGTCGCCGCCATAGTGAATGAACGCCAGACTCGCGAGCGCGCGGACTACGTTGTCGGAACCCTCGAAAGCGCCATACTCGGTCTCCATGCCCCAAATCCCCATGATGACCGATTCATCGATTCCATACTCGATCCGCGCCTTGACGAGCCATCTATGTTCGCTTTCCGACTTCGCCCGTCCTCGCACTATCCGCGATTGGTAGACCGCGGTCGCCAGATACTGCCAAATCGGGATCACGAATTCGGGTTGGGACTTGGTGTGCGCGACGACCGTGGGGTCGAATGTCACATCCTTGAATGCGGCATCAAAGGTCTTTCGCGACACGCCGCGCGCTGCCGCGAGCGGCCACAGATCCTCGATGAATTTCACAAATTCAGGATCGGCTCGCGAGTCCGACGCCTCGGCCAAAGCCGTGATGAGCATGGCCACGCTCGCCAGGACCATGATGGCGAACCGGCCAAAGGGATATTTCCGAATTACGGATCCGGCCGACACGGTCGTGGCTCCCCCGACATCTCGAGTCGGCCCTCTGACATTCCAGCGAATTTCCGATCGGAGCTCCGTCTATTCGGAACTCCTCATGTCTTCAGGCCGCGGCATCGAAATTACATTAAATCCCGAATCTACAAAATGAATTTCGCCGGTGACGCCCGCGGCCAGGTCGGAGAGCAGGTAAAGCGCGGAGCCCCCGACATCCTCGATCGTAACCGTGCGTCGCAGGGGCGAGTGGTCGCGCTGGAAGTTGAACATGAAGCGCGCGTCGGTGACGCCGGCGCCCGCCAACGTACGAATCGGACCGGCCGAGATGGCGTTGATTCGAATTCCCGCCGGTCCGAAGTCCGCGGCGAGATATCGCACGCTCGCCTCCAGGGCCGCCTTGGCGACGCCCATGACGTTGTAGTTCGGCATGACCCGCATCGCCCCGCCGAACGTGAGAGTCAGCATCGCGCCGCCGTTCGACATCAGCGCTGCGGCGCGCTTGGCGATTTCCGTGAAAGAAAACGCCGATATCACCATCGTGCGAACGAAGTTCTCGCGGGAGGTCTCGGCATAGCGGCCCTTCAGTTCGTTTCGGCTGGAATAGCCGATGCAATGAACTACAAAATCCAGGCTTCCCCAAGCTTGGCTCAGCGCGACGAAAACCGCATCGACGGAAGCGAGGTCTTCGACGTCGCAGGGCAGCACGAGCGACGAGTTGATGCTCTTCGCCAACGGATGGACGCGTTTGCCGAGCGCTTCCCCCTGGTATGTGAAAGCCAGTTCGGCGCCATGGGCCGAAAGCGCACAGGCGATTCCCCAAGCGATCGAATGGTCGTTGGCGACGCCCATGACGAGGCCGCGTTTGCCGCTCATTAGGCTCGAGCTCATGCCACCCGCTTGGTTGTCGTCATGCGTCGACGTTTTTCAGAACGATCGTGGCGTTGGCGCCGCCAAATCCAAACGAATTCGACAGAACCGCGCCGAGACGGACATCGTCGCGTCGGGAGCGAACAATCGGCATATCTTGGAAAGCCGGGTCGAGTTCATCGATGTGGGCGCTCTCGCAAATGAATCCATTCTGCATCATCAGCAGCGAGTAGATGGCCTCGTGAACGCCGGTCGCCCCTTGCGAATGGCCGGTCAGCGACTTCGTGGCGGAAATCGGCGGGCATCTGTCACCCGAGCCGAAGATCTCTCGCAGAGCCTCGATTTCCTTCAGGTCGCCGACCGGAGTCGATGTCGCGTGCGGATTGATGTAGTCGATCGGAGGCTTCAACGTCGCCAGCGCCTGCCGCATGCAGCGCGCCGCGCCCTCGCCGGACGGGGCGACCATGTCGGCGCCGTCGGAGCTCGCGCCATAGCCGACGATTTCTCCATAAATGCGCGCGTCGCGCGCCCGTGCGCGATCGTAATCCTCGAGCACGAGGACGCCTGCCCCTGCCGATATGACAAAGCCATCGCGGTTTCTATCGTAGGCCCGCGACGCGCGTTCCGGCGTGTCGTTATATCGCGAGGACATCGCCCCCATGGCGTCGAACAGCACGGACAGCGTCCAATCCAGCTCTTCGCAGCCTCCCGCGAACATGACGTCCTGCTTGCCCATCAGGATGTGCTCATAGGCGACGCCGATGCAATGGTTGGAGGTCGCGCAAGCAGACGAAATCGAGAAGCTGACGCCCTTGATCTTGAACCAGGTCGAAAGCGTCGCGGAGGCGGTCGAGCACATGGATTTGGGAACAGCGTAGGGGCCCACCCGTTTGGGACCCTTTGCGCGGGTCACGTCCGCAGCCTCGACGATGGCGCGCGTCGAAGGTCCTCCGGAACCCATGATGAGACCGGTCCGTTCGTCGGAGACCTCGTGCGCCTCCAACCGGCTGTCGCGGATAGCCTGATCCATCGCAACGTGGTTCCAAGCGGTTCCCCCGCCATGAAAACGCATCGCGCGACGATCGATCATCTCATCGGCGACCAGGGTCGGCGCGCCTTGCACCTGGCTCCGGAAGCCGAGTTCGGCGTATTTCTCGGCGCGCGAGATCCCGGATCGCCCCGAATGCAGGCTCGCCAGCACTTCCTGCGTATTGTTGCCGATCGAAGAGACGATCCCCATCCCGGTGACGACGACCCGCCTCATACGAACCTCCTCGTTTCTGCCCGAGCTCGCCGCGGCGGCCTCAGGCCAGGTTCGGCTGTGGGGCGCCGAACAGCCCGACCCGCATGTTCGCAACATCGTAAATGCGGCGCCCGTCGGCCTCCAGCCAGCCATCCGCTATAGCGAGGTTCAACTTTCCCTTGAAGGTGCGCCTTATATCCACGCCGTAGACGACCTTGCGAACCGAGGGCAAAACTTGATCCGCGAACTTGACCTCGCCGACCCCGAGCGCGCGACCCTGGCCCGCGAGGCCGAGCCAACCCAAAAAGAAACCCGTCAATTGCCAGAGAGCGTCCAGTCCGAGACATCCCGGCATCACAGGATCCCCCTTGAAATGGCAGCTGAAGAACCAGAGCTCGGGCTTGATGTCGAATTCCGCGCGCACGCTGCCCTTGCCGTTGGCGCCGCCCGTCTCGGTTATCTCGGCGATCCGATCGAACATGAGCATCGGGGGCAGGGGCAACTGTGCATTTCCGGGACCGAACAATTCGCCGCGACCGCAGGCGAGGAGGTCCTCATAGTCGAAATGGGATCGCCGATCTGACATTGTTAACGAACCTCATTCAACGAACCTCGAGCCTGCGGTGGTACGCTGCCGCGCCCGCCGCGGCTTCGTACCACAGGGCCCGGCGTCTCGAAAGCGTCGCCCGAGCCTCCGTCCGCCGAAGCCGAGCCAGCGCGCAGCGTACTGACGCCCGCCGAACAACGTGCTATATAGAGTGCTGTCGTGCGCCCTCCACCACGCGATATCGCCCAAAAGGAAACGCTCCAAAGTGCTTGGAAGTTCTTCGCCACCCACCGGACGCGGCCGGCGCCTCGCCGCGATGGACGGATGTCCGGTCCATGCTCTGGGTAAGCGTCTGCGCGCGGCCCGCCTGCGTCCGACGCGCCAGCGAGTCACGCTCGGCTGGCTCCTATTCGCGAAGGGCGACCGACATGTGACGGCGGACATGCTGTTCGACGAGGCGCGGGCCGTCAAAGCCGCCGTCTCGATGGCTACGATCTACAATACCTTGCATCAGTTTACCCGCGCGGGGTTATTGCGCGAGATCGTGGTCGAGGGTTCGCGGGCGTTTTACGACACCAATACTTCGCCACATGGTCATTTTCTCGTCGAAGAAACGGGCGCCCTCGTGGATATTCCGGCGGGCGATCTGAAGCTCATCCAGCCGCCAAAGGCGCCTGACGGCTACGAAATCGATCGCGTCGAGATGATTATCCGGGTCCGCGCCGTCAGTAAGGTCCCCCCTCGCCCGATATGACGCCGACGCTCGTCACGACGAGCCATTCGCGACCGTGCCGTTCGATGCGCAATACACGCCCAAGGCCCGGAATCATGTCGCCAGCGCCCACTGAGATCTCGCCCTCGCGGCCCCGGATCGTGGCGAATCCATCGCCGACGCCGATGACGGCGTAGCCTCGGAGCGGAGGCCTCGGTTTCTCGATGGAAGCGGTCGTTTCGCTCGAAACGCCGGGGTCGACTTTCGCCGGCGTCGGGGTCGGGATCGGTTTCGGCGGCAGCGCCCGGGGGACCGAGGCGACCGCGACGACAGTCGGCGAGGCGGCCTTTTTTTCCAATTTGTCGAGCCGAGTTGCGAGATCCGCAAAGCGCGACGACGCCTCGTGGTCCGGGGCGACCGCTGCGACAGTCGGCGAGGCGGCCTTCTTTTCCAATTTGTCGAGCCGAGCTGCGAGATCCGCAAGGCGCGACGACGCGTCGCGATCCGGGGGGACCGCGGCGACAGTCGGCGAGGCGGCCTTCTTTTCCAATTTGTCGAGCCGAGCTGCGAGATCCGCAAAGTGCGACGACGCGTCGCGGTCGATGCGTTCGACGAGCTTGTCCAAACGGGCGCCCTGGTCGCGCTCGACGTGATCGACCCGGGCGGTGAGTTGCGAAACCGCGCCGCTGACGTCGCGCGTCGCCGAGGCCCCCAGTTTCATCTCGCCGAGAAGCTTTCGCACGTCGACGGTCTCCTCTCGGGCGCGCCCGGCCTCGATCGCATCCAGACGTTCCGTCAGGTTTGAAACGGTCGAGACCAAGTGCTCGTTTCGCCGGATCTTCGCGGCCAAGAGAGCCGATTGGTGCATTTGCTCGTAAACCGCGCCGGCACCGAGGATAAGCAGAGCGAAGCCCGCCACAATTCCCGGCGCCACGAAATTGCGCGGAGCTTTGGGGGGCGCGGGTTCAATCCTCGGCGCTCGCTCCGAGAGGGGGAAAAACGATATGAGATCGAGTTTGGGGCCTGCGGGTTCCGCTCGGACGGCTTCGCCGGCCTGTGCGGTCGCCTTGGGCTCGTGCAAGGCTTCCGGTTCGGAAACCGGGGGGGGCGGGGCTTGGCCGACTTCAGCGCCGGTCGATTCCGGTGAATCGCTATCCGCGGCGATCGCCGCGCTCGACAAACCTTCCTCGGGATTCAACTCGGCGGTGGTGTCCATGGATCGTGTCCGGAGAACTGGGATTCCCCGATTCTGCACCCAACGCGTTAACGCACCCTTGACCAAAGTGGCCGAGCGCGTGCTAATTTCATGGCGCAATTTTTTCGGAACCACATCAAGGTCGTCACCCGCTATGACGACGTGCTATCCGAAACTCGACGCCGGACGGGCGCCTCACCTTCGAAAGGGCTGCTGGACACTATGAAGCCGACAAAATTTGGCATGGGCCAAGGAATCAAACGCGTCGAGGACGTGCGATTGATCACGGGAGCCGGCCGTTACGCATCGGATGCGAGCGACCAAGCCGCTCTTCGCGCCGTATTTGTGCGAAGTCCCCATGGGCATGCGCGCTTCAAGATCGGCGATCTCGCCGCTGCGCGTGCGATGCCGGGCGTCAAAGGAATATTCGTCGCGAGCGATTTCGCGGAGCTCGGCCGATTGCCGTGTCTGGCGCCGATGCCAAATTCCGATGGAACGCAGACGCCGCTGAAACCTTTTCCGGTGATGTCGGCCGACGAAGTCCAACACGTCGGAGACATCGTGGCGATGGTGGTCGCCGACACCGTCGCCGAGGCGCGCGACACGGCCGAATCTCTGACGATCGATTGGGAGGAGCTCCCCGCCGTGGCCGACGTCGAACAGGCGATCCGACCGGACGCTCCTCTGGTGTTCGCCGGGGCTCCGGGCAACGTCGCCTACGACACCCATATCGGCGACAAAGCCAAGACGGACGCGGCCTTCGCGTCGGCGGCGCACGTCGCGCGGATCAAGATCGTCAATCCCCGGGTGATCGCCAATTACATGGAGCCAAGGTCCGCGACCGGAGAATACGACCCGGCGTCGGACCGGCTGACTTTGACCATAGGCAGTCAGGGCGTTCATGGCCCGCATGGCGTGATAGCCCCGATCCTGAAGATCCCTCCCGATAAACTTCGCGTGATCACGCCTGACGTAGGAGGCGGGTTCGGGACGAAGGCGTTCGTCTATCGCGAGTATCCGCTGGTTCTGGAGGCGGCTCGCCGGCTCGACCGATCTGTGAGCTGGCTGGGAGATCGTTCCGAGCACTTCGTCGGCGACGCGCAAGGCCGCGACAACGTCACGACCGCCGAAATGGCGATGGACTCGCAGGGCCGGTTTCTGGCGATGCGGGTCGATATTCTCGGCAATCTCGGGGCCTATCTGCATATGTTCGCCCCCTATATTCCGTGGCTGGGCGCTTCGATGGCGACGGGCTGCTACCACGTGGACGCGCTCCACGCTCGGGTGCGCGGCATCTACACGCACTCGGTGCCGGTCGACGCCTATCGCGGCGCCGGTCGTCCGGAAGCCGCTTACGTGCTCGAGCGGCTGGTCGACGTTTGCGCCCGCGCCGTCGGGGTCGCGCCGGATGAAATTCGCGCGCGCAACTTCGTCAAGTCCGCGCAAATGCCCTATCACACCCACACGAACAGGGATTACGACGTGGGGGATTTCGAAGGCGCGATGCGCGCTTGCCTCGCCAAGGCCGATCATGCCGGATTCGACCGCCGTTATGAAGGTGCCCTCGAGCGCGGCGCCATACGCGGATTCGGCATCTCCAGTTACATCGAATGCACGGCTTGGGGGGACGGTGAAGAAGGCTCGGTGGAACTCGAGAAGAACGGTGATTTCACGGTATTGATCGGCACGCAGTCGAACGGCCAGGGGCATGAAACCGCTTATGCCCAGGTGGTTTCGCAATATCTCGATGTGCCTTTGGAGCGAATCAAGGTCGTCCAGGGCGACACCGACCGTGTCAAAACGGGTCATGGAACCGGCGGGTCGAGATCCATTCCCATTGGCGCGGTCATGGTGACGCGCGCTTCGCAGACGCTCGCGGCTTCCTTGAAGGAGCTGGCCGCCGATGCCCTCGAGGCCGCGGTCGCCGATCTGGAAATCGCGGACGGCCGTGTGCGCATCGCCGGCACGGACCGCTCGCTTTCCTATGCGGAAATAGCCGCGCTGCCGGCGGCGATCCCCGCGAAACTGATGGCGACCGAGTCCTTCGAACCTCCGACCGCGACCTATCCCAATGGCACCCATGCCTGCGAGATCGAAATCGATCCCGAGACGGGGATCACGCGGATCGTTCGCTACTCCATCGTCGATGATTTCGGGTTCACGCTGAATCCGCTGCTGCTGGCGGGCCAGGTCCATGGCGGCATTGCGCAAGGCGTCGGGCAGGCTCTGATGGAGCGCGCCGTATTCGACGAGAACGGACAATTGGTGACGGCGAGCTTCATGGACTACTGCATGCCGCGCGCCGACGATCTGCCGTCATTCGATTTCGAGACCCGGAACGTCCCCTCGACCACCAATCCGCTCGGCTTGAAGGGAGCGGGCGAAGCCGGTTCCATCGCCTCGACCCCCGCCGTCATGAACGCGGTGGCCGACGCGCTCTGGCGCGCCTACCGGGTCGATCACATCGATATGCCTGCGACGCCTTTCGCAGTGTACAACGCGATCAAGCATGCGAGCGTGAATGTATAAAGCCGGCTCGCGTTGGCGATGAGGGAGGGCTTTGCACGAAGCGATGGCTCGTCGCAGGACTCGTGATGGCCGTGCCCTCCCCGTAAGAACGGGGAGGGGGAACCGCGCTGACGATGTCTGCTATTCAGACGCGCGAGCGTCAGATCGAATCCGCTCGATCATCGATCGAACGCCGTTCGAACGCTGCGGCGTCAAATGCTGCTCGAGTCCGAGTTCGCGGAACGTCGACATGGCGTCCGTCTTTAGGATTTCGTTTGCGGTGCGGTCCGAGTACATCGCGAACGCGATCGCGACCAGGCCGCGGACGAGGTGCGAATCGCTGTCGCCGCGAAAATGGAGGATCGTCCGGCCATCCTGGTTCGCTCGCGGCTCGCGCTCGATCCAAACCTGGCTCACGCAGCCTCGAACCTTGTTGGCGTCGTTGTGCGCGCCTTCGGGCAAAGGTTCCAGCGAGCGACCGAGTTCGATCACATAGCGGTAGCGATCTTCCCAATCGTCCAGAAAAGCGAAGTCTTCGCGGATCGTTTCAATCGTCGACAGTATGGCGCTCGGGGTGAGTGTTTGCGACACGCTTATAACCCGACAAATGCGTCGCCCGCCAGCCTCGAGTCGGCGAAGGAGGCGGTGACCCCATCCAAGGAGGCTGTCTGTCCGCGTCCGTGAGCGATTGGGCGGATGATCTGCCGGAAGGCGGGGTCTTCGCGTCGGAGGTTGCGCGATCGCCGGGCGTCGATGCGCCGTCGACCCGCGCCGCGGCGAGAGCGAGGCATCCCGCTGCGCCGAGCTCGTAGGAAACTTCCTTCGACGCAAAGCGTTCCGCCCAGACGGCGCCGGCGGGACTGCAGACGAAGGCGCCGACGCCGGATGCCGGGTCCGATATCGAAAGTTGGCCGAGCGGCATCACGGAAAAGACGATGCCGAGCCAAAAGGCCGATTTGACAATGAAGCCCATCGAAGGATCTCGCCTGGCTGGTCGCAACGAAGTAGCAACGCGTTCGGCGGCTACATTATGCCGTTCGCCTGAAGACGACGTCGTAAAATTGCCGCTTATTCGAGCGAACGAGTTCACCTTGCATTAACTCCAAGCGTGTGCGTCCTCACTACGAAATATCAACCATAGCGTGACGCAACGCTCACGTATTCGAGCGCCGGTCGCTGCCGGAGGAGCCGCCGCGATCTCTTCTTAGGGTGAATTTAAGGCTGAGCTGGGATCGTCTCCGAGGTCGAATCGACTCGGCGCGTGGAGTTTTTGTTCAGTGTTCCTGATCAAACGAAGCTGGCGCCACCTCGCGGAATTGCTCCGCTCGCGGCCGCGAGACCCCGCTTCTCCCAACCGCAACTCTCACCCAAGCCGCGCAAACCGCGAAATAACGCAGTTCCGCCACAGCATCGAACCGCCCAATATCGAACATCCAAATGTATGCGCCGGACTTTAGAGTCCGTCTGAGAACTCCGGTTTTCGTCAGGGCAGGGCTTCAGTTTACCCTGAGGTACGAAGGGCCGTGCCGTAACGGAAGCCGAATCA
>Ga0209655_10001129_pt1 | contig 9963 bp, 9 predicted proteins | sample BogFormECP03_OM2_FD_188236 | JGI IMG/M metagenome (GOLD analysis project Ga0209655, IMG submission 188236) | Bog forest soil microbial communities from Calvert Island, British Columbia, Canada - ECP03_OM2 (SPAdes) (version 2) | ecosystem: Environmental > Aquatic > Freshwater > Wetlands > Bog ...
CGAGCCATTCGATGCGGATGGCGCGCGATAGCTTGTAGGTCTCGACCTCTTCAGGGAGGCCGAAGCTATCGCGGGTACCCTGGACAATCAAGGTGGGCGTCCGCAAAGCTTCGAGATGGCGAGTGCGCGTCTTGGCGGGCTGGCCAGGCGGATGAAATGGATAGCCGAGGCATACGACGCCGAGCACCGCGGCGTCATCGGCGACCATCGTCGCGATTCTACCGCCCATCGATTTCCCGCCTATAACCAGTGAGCTTGGTCCACCGACCTCGTCGATCATCTCACGAAAGGATTTCATCAGGACGGGTTGCGGATCGGGAGCGCCGCGCTTGCCGGACTCGCGGCGTCGCTGCATGTACGGAAATTCGAACCTGATTACGCGAACGCGTGACGCGGCAACTCCTTCAGCGACGCGCTTCATGAACGGCGTGTCCATCGGCGCGCCGGCGCCATGAGCAAACAGAAAAGATTTCTTCGCAGCCTTTGGACCGTCGATAAGGACAGACGCCATAACGATCGATCATTGAACGGCGGTCGCGTTCGCGCAACCGGAATCGGGCGCGGTGCATGAAGCAGAGTGAGCGAAGCCGATGGCGCTTCGCTCACTCTGCGTTGTTCGTCAGGCGTGCGCGGATTCGGCGGGAGCAGCCGGGCGCAGCGGTGCGGTGGCGTCGACGAATTCCGCGAGGAAGCGCGACACGCTCGGGCGGTTGCGCAATCGTGTGAGCCACGCCGTCACGTTGGCGAACTCGGGCGACGGCGCCCCCTCCATCAAGGACGCGATGTTGATTGGCGAGAAGCACGAGATGTCGGCCACGCTGAATTCGCCGCAAAGGTACTCGCGCTTGCCCAGCTCGCGATCGAGGCGTTGATACTGGCGCGCGAGCTCGGCCTTGGCCTGCGCGACGGCGGCGCTGTCACGCGTCGAGGGGTCGGGCTTCAGCAGGACCTCGCGCACGAGGACGCCGAGTTGGGGCGCGAGAAGCGTGTCGCCGAGATCCTCGAGCGTCCTGCATCGCGCGCGCTCGACGGCGCCGGTGGGAAACAGCGGAGTCTTGGGCACGCGCTCATCGAGATACTCGAGGATGATGGTCGAGTCGGGAATTACCGCGTCGCCATCGACCAGCACTGGAATCTGCGCCTTGGGATTCAGCCGCGGCAATTCGTCGGGCTTGATCCATCCGGTGGCAGGGGTCCAGTTGACCAGCTTGGTCTCGTGCGCAATCGATTTTTCGAACATCGCGATTCGCGGCTTGGCGCTATACACGCTGAGAGGTGAGTAATAGAGCTTCATCGCATTCCTCCGTGAGAAAAGTTTGAGATCATTTCGTTGGTTCGCTCTGCAGTACCATCTGTGTTTGGGTGACGATTGCGAGCAGCTTGCCGGTCTCGGACGTAACGCGCGTCTGCCAGACCATCGTGCGACGGCCGCGATGGATCGCGACGCACTCGGCGCGGACGGTGGTGCCGACAGCGGCGGGCGCGAGGAAGTTGGTCTTCGATTCGAGCGTGGTGGTCGATGCGCCGTCGCGCAGATTGAGCGACGTCGCGCAGCCGCCGAGGGTGTCGGCCAGCGCCATCATCGCGCCGCCGTGCAGCACGGCAGGGCGGGTGCACAAGTCGTCCCGGACTTTCATTTCGGCCGTCACGCATTCCGCCGTCGCGCTGAGGAACCTGATTCCGAGCAGCTTCGCGAACGGGAGCATGTCGCGAGTGAGTTGTTCGATTGCATCCATCACCGAACATCATGTGCGCGCGGCACGTGCGAGTGGACCATCAATAGGCCCACTTTACGGTAAAATTAAGGATCCACTTTCACCGCCGGCGCGACCGGAGTACGGTCGCAACCGAGAGGTGATCGCATGTTCCTGAAGCTCGATTCGGACGGGGTGCTGTACGATCAGATTTACCGCGCGCTGAGAGGCAATATTCTCAAGGGGCGATTGTCCGCGGGCGCGCGTGTGCCTGCCACGCGCGACCTCTCGCTCGAATTGGGCGTGTCGCGCAACGTCGCGATAATGGCGTATCGGCAATTGCTCGACGAGGGATATTTGACGACGCGGATGGGCTCGGGCACCTTCGTCGCGCGCGAACTGCCGCGACATCTAACGACCGTTGCCACGCGCCGGCGGCCTCGTCCGGCCCGGCCTGCTGCGACGATTCATCTCTCTGCATATGCGCGGCGCGTGCGCGAGGCGTCACACGGGACGCAGTTCACGTGGGAGCCGCGGCGCGATGTGTTGCCGTATGACTTCCGCTACGGCCCGCCGTCGTTCACGGATTTTCCGCACGAGACGTGGTGCCGCGTGATGGCGCGGCGGGCGCGGCGCGTCACGATTCGCGAGCTCGACTACGGGCCGGCGGAGGGTTTGCCGGCGCTGCGCGAGGCGATCGCAGATTACGTGGGCCGGGCGCGCGCGATCGCGTGCACGCCGGAACAGATCATCGTAGTCAATGGCTCACAGCAGGCGTTGGACATGGCGGCGCGCGTGCTGGTCGACGCGGGCGATGTCGTGCTGATGGAAGAGCCGCACTACCGCGGCGCGCGCACGGTCATGCGCGCTGCGGGCGCGAAAATCGAGACGATCGCGGTGGACGAGCATGGCCTGCGCACCGAGGAGCTCGCGAATCGGCGCACGCTCAGCCGCCTTGCGATCGTCACGCCGTCGCATCAGTTTCCCACCGGCGCCGTGATGCCGCTGGGGCGTCGGCTCGAGCTGCTCTCGTGGGCGCGGCGCACCGGCGCCTGCATCTTCGAGGACGACTACGACAGCGAGTTTCGCTATTCGGGCCGTCCGATCGAGGCGCTGGCCGCACTCGACGACAGCGGGTGCGTGCTCTATGCGGCGACTTTCTCGAAAGTGATGTTCCCCTCGCTGCGGCTGGGATACCTGATCGCGCCCGCGCCGCTGATCGAGCCGCTGCGATCGGTCAAGGCGCTGATGGATACGGGCGGAGCCGGCCTGGCGCAGGCGGCGCTGGTCGATTTCATCCGCGAGGGACATTTCGAGCGGCATCTGCATCGGACGCGCACGCGCAATGCGAGCCGGCGCGCCGCGATGCTTGAAGCGATCGAGCGTCACCTGGGCAGCCGCGCGGAGGTGTCCGGCATCAACGCCGGCCTGCATCTGGTTTTGTGGCTGCGCGATTTGCCCGCATCGAGATCGCGCGAGTTGCGGATGCGTGCGGGACGCGCCGGCGTCGGCATCTACCCGGTCGATCCTTTCTACCTCGATCCGCCGAAGCAGGTCGGCCTGCTGCTGGGTTACGCGTCGATGCCGGAAAAGCAAATAGCAGAAGGCATCCGGCGCTTCGCGTCGGTCGTCAATTCGCTCTGAGAGAAGACTCTGTGCGCGGCGTTCTCAGGACGACCATCCTTGTCGGTTGTAGTAGGCCGTCACCAGCTCGACGATTTGATCGGTAGTCTTGTCCACCAGGAAGCCAGTCGACGAGGTGTAACTCTTGACGCCCCCTGCCGCGATGTTCACGCCGATCGATGCGGCCGCAACGGCGCCGCCCGCAGCTGCGCCGGCCGGTCCCGTAATGCCAGCTCCCGGCATGTAGCCGCTGTCCGCGCTCGTGCTGAAGTCCATCACCTCGGTCGAGCCCTGGTCGGTTTTCTGAACAACCTGAACTACCGAGTCCAGTTTCGACGCGCCGGCGCCGAGCCCAATCACCATCCCCCGCAGACGGTTTCCTTCGCTGATGTCGGTGAACTGGCCATCGAGAATCAGTACATTGTTTCCGGTAGGCGGAGTTCCCCGCTGCGGACAGGTGGCAGTGATGCCCTTTTGCGACGGGTTAGACGCCACCTGCACGCAGATATTTTGGGCAGTCTGGTGGGCGATCTGGAGCTGTTGCGCATCTTGATCTTCGCCCGACATGTTGCGGTAGGCTACCCGGAAGATGCCGGAGTTGAGCGAGACATCGGACGCGCTGGCGGCGAATGGATAGACGAAAACCGCGGTAGGCGGACCGGCAGAGATCGGCGCAGCCGTGCTCTGCTGCGTAACCTGTGCACCTGCGCATCCGAACGCCGAGACCGCTAACAGCAAGATATTCGACGGAGAATTTGAGAATTCATTGCATTCCAACTCGAGCTTCGGAGTCTATTGTTTCCAGCTTTCACTTGCTGCGATTCTTTGCAATCAACCCGGCGGCGGCGCAATTGGACTTTGGTATAGTTTGCGACCTCGAAAGGGAAACCGCGACGGTCCTACAGATTCGACGCTTGCCTCATAGAAAGAAACCGGCGATACATTTTCCGCGGAGAGACGTCTGAAAAAGCTAAAATCAAAGTCGAGCGGCCCATCCAAGGCCGCCGATACCGGAGCGGTGCGAGGTCGGCCGCGGCGACGCCGAAGTTCTGCTCGGCAGGTCGTCGATTCTGCCGCTGACGCCAGCGAGGCACTCGAGTTCGAGGACTTGCTCGCCGAACTCTCGGCGACCTTCGTACGTATACCGCCGGAGCAAGTCGATCAGGAACTGACGCAATGGCTTCAGCGGATTGGTCTCTTCCTGAAAATCGATCGCTCAGTGATCGCACAAGTGAACCCGGCCATTGGCGAGGTTGTGATCACCCACCAGTGGGCCCGCGAGGGCGTGGGTTTAAATCCGATTGGGCTCAGCACGGCCAAGGTCCTGCCGTGGTTGACCGGGAAGATTCTCGCAGGCGAACTGACGGTCTTGTCGAGTGAGACGGAACTGCCGGCGGAGGCCGCGAAGGATCTCGAATGGGGCCGCCTCGTTGGATTCAAATCCATGGTTTCGGTCCCGTTCAAGATTGGCGGCGTCGTCGTCGGCGCCATCAATTTCGGCGCAATTCTTCGTGAGCGAAGCTGGTCTCCACGGATTGTTCAGCGGCTGCGCCTGGTCGCCGAGGTGTTCGGCGGTGCGCTCGAGCGTCAACGCTCGACTGCGGAAATTCGCCGGCTGACGGCGGAGATGCGTCACATCTCCGGCGTCGCGATGATGGGCGAGCTCACCGCGTCGCTGGCGCATGAGTTGAATCAGCCGTTGGGCGCTGTGCTCAACAACGCGCGCGCGGCGCGGCGCCTGCTGGCGGCAAAGAAGCCGGACCTCGCCGAGATTGGCGAGGCGCTCGACGACATCGTGCGCGACAACTCGAGGGCAGTCGCGACTATTCGGCAACTGCGCTCGCTGTTTCAACGCGGCGAAGCGCAAACGCTGCCGGTGGATATTCAGAATATTTTCCGCGATATCGATCGAATCGTCGGAGCGGACGCGCGCGAGAAAAAAATTGATTTGCGAGTTGATGTGGCCCCGCCGCTGCCGATCGTGTTCGGCGACCGGACGCAACTCACCCAGGCCGTGCTGAACCTGGTCAATAATGCGTTCGATTCGATTTGCGCCGTCGACGATGGACCGCGCGAAGTGGTTCTGCGCGCGGACGGAGGTGAAGCGGGGCGCCTGCGCGTCGCGGTTTGCGATTCCGGCGAGGGAATCGATTCGAAAATCATGCCGCGGCTGTTCGACCCGTTCTTCACCACCAAGTCCACCGGCATGGGGATGGGTCTGGCGATCGTGCGTACGATCGTCGAGACGCACGGTGGTCATCTGCAAGCGATTCAGAATCCCGGGCGCGGGGCGACGCTCGAGTTTGTGCTGCCTGGCGCGTCGAATATGGCCGCGGGAAACTGATTCGAGCGCCGGGGATTCAACTCAATGCCAATCAAGGTCGCGATCATCGATGACGACGAATCGGCGCGGAAGTCGCTGGCGCGTCTGATGAAGTCGGCGGGGATTTCCGCCGTGACATTTTCTTCGGCGCAAGAATTCCTCGAGGCTGCGAAAGACAGCCAGGTCGATTGCGCGGTGACCGACCTGCAAATGCCGGACGTCGACGGCATCAAGTTGCAGCAGGCGCTCACGCAAATCGCGCCGCATCTCGCGATCGTGTTCGTCACCGGCCATGGCGACGTTCCTGCCGGCATCAAGGCAATGAAGGGCGGCGCTGTCGACTTTCTCGAGAAGCCGGTCGATGACGAGGCGTTGCTGGACGCTGTTCGCCGCGCCGCAGAGCGCAGCCGCGAAGCTCGAGCGTCGCGCGCCGAGTTCGACGACCTCCAGCGCCGGTACGAGCGGCTGACGCCTCGCGAGCGCCAGGTGTTCCAGCTCATTACCTCGGGCCTCCTCAACAAGCAGGCGGGCGCCGAGCTCGGCACCGGTGAAAAGACCATCAAGGTTCAGCGCGCGCGGGTGATGGACAAGATGGAAGCCGCATCGCTCGCTGAGCTGGTGCGGATGGCCGATCAGTTGCATGTCCAGCCAGCCGGCAAGCCCGAATCGAGACCTCGTCGTTCCGGCGACGCGCGCACCCGTTAATCAATCGTCCGCTTTCGGCAGTTGATCGGCAGTTAGATCCGTCGCATACTATACCCCCTATGGTATGATGGAGGTTTAACGATTGAGTCACACGATTCAGGACAAAGCCAAGCTACTCCATCGCGTGCGCCGCGTGCGTGGTCAGATAGAAGCTGTCGAGCGGGCGCTCGAAAACGAGAAAGGATGCGCCAACGTCCTGCACCTTGTCGTTGCGGCGCGCGGTGCGATGAACAGCCTGATGGCGGAGATTATCGAGGGCCACATCCGGACGCACGTCGTTGATCCGAACCACGACCGCGATCGCAGCCGGGCCCAAGGCGCGCAGGAGCTGATCGACGTCGTGCAGGCGTATCTGAAGTAGGAGCAGAACGCCGCCATGGAAACGCGCGAAAACGACGGGAACGACGCGCCGAGCTTCGGCTGGATTGAAGGCGCTCGAATCGCAGTGGTAGCGCTCGCGGCGGTCGCTGTGCGGTTTCATGTATGGGAGCCGTTGCCGCACATCAGCGTCATCGGGATCGTGAGCCTTGTGATCGGCGGCTGGCCGATCTTCGAAGAGGCATTCGAGCACGTGGCCGCGCGCCGGATGTCGATGGAACTGTCGATGGCGATCGCGATCGTCGCGGCGGCGGCAATCTCCGAATATTTCACCGCGCTCATCATCACCTTGTTTGTGTTGATCGCCGAGGTGCTCGAGGGCATGACGGTTTCCCGCGGGCGTCGCGCGATCCGTGACTTGCTGGATTTCATGCCGCGAACGGTGACCGTGCGCCACGGCGACGGAGGCCGCGAGATTTCGGCCGACGCGCTGAAGATCGGCGATTCGGTGCTCGTAAACCCGGGTGCGCAGGTGCCGGTCGACGGCGTGGTGATTGGGGGACGCTCATTCGTCGACGAGGCGCGAATCACCGGCGAGTGGATGGCGGCTGAAAAGCGACAGGGCGCGATGGTCTACGCCGGCTCGATTAATCAATCGGGCGCTCTGGAGATTCGCGCGGACCGGATCGGGCGCGACACCAGCTTCGGGAAAATCATCGAGGCGGTCGAGCATGCGCAGCGATCGCAGGCGCCGGTGCAACGGATAGCCGATCGCCTGGCTGGGTACCTGGTGTACTTCGCGCTGATTGCCGCCATGCTCACGTTCGCGATCACCCGCGATATCCGCTCGACCATCGCCGTCATCATCGTGGCGGGCGCATGCGGTATCGCGGCTGGAACTCCGCTGGCCATTCTCGGCGGCATCGGGCGGTGCGCGCGTCTCGGTGCGATCGTCAAGGGCGGCCTCTACCTCGAGACGCTCGGGCGAGTGGACACCGTCGTGCTCGACAAGACCGGCACGCTTACCTACGGCCGGCCCGAGGTCACGAGTGTGATTCCGACCGACGGCGCGTCGGTGACGGACGTGATCGATGCGGCCGCGTCGGCAGAGGTGCGATCGGAGCATCCGCTGGGCAAGGCGATTGTCGCGCGCGCGCTTGCGGACGGTCGAAAAATCCAGGAGCCGGAGCGCTTCTACTATCAACCAGGGCGCGGAATCACGGCGACGGTGAATGGCGCGACGATCGTGGTCGGGAACCGCGCGCTGATGGCCGAGCGGGGCATCAACGCGTCGAGCGCGGCCGATCTCGACGCGACGTCGGCAGTTCTCGTCGCGCGGGACGGGCGCTACCTTGGAACGATAGCGGTTTCCGACGCGATTCGGCCCGAGGCGAAGAAGGCGATTGAGGCGTTCGATCGCATGGGAATCCGCACGCTTCTTCTGACGGGCGACACCGAATCCGTTGCGCGCAACGTCGGGCAGGCGTTGGGGATAGCGGCGGTCGAGGCGGGCCTGCTGCCCGAGATGAAACTCGCGCGCATCAAGAGCCTCGTGGCGAGCGGGCGCGTCGTTGCGATGGTCGGCGACGGAATCAACGACGCGCCGGCGTTGGCGGAAGCGAGCGTGGGCGTCGCAATGGGTTCAGGCACGGATGTCGCCCGCGAAAGTGCTGACGTGCTCCTGCTAGGCAACGATCTCGAAAAGTTTGCCGAGGCTTTGGCGATCGCGCGATGGACGCGGAAAATTATCCTGCAGAATTTCATCGGCACGATTGCGGTGGATACGGTCGGAATCGCGCTGGCGGCGGCGGGGTTGCTGAGTCCGCCGTTCGCCGCGTTCATCCATGTAGCGTCGGAGCTGACCTTCATTATGAATTCGGCGCGGCTGCTGCCGCGGCGCGAAGGCGTTCGCCGAGCAGCGGAGCTTCATCGCGAGTACGACGTGCGCAAGCTGTCGGGCGTCCACGCCGGATAGGCAAAACGGATCAGCGTGTCTGTTGATCGTTAGCAACTCGCTGAAAGAGCTGGGCGGCGCCTTCGTAGATCGTTGCGCCGTCTTCGGGAGCGCCGACGAATTCCGCGATCTGCCGCATCTCCGCGACCCAGCGGTACGCCTTCGGGCGCATCGCAGGCACGGCGCGATCAAGGCGCGCGAGGAAGCCCGGTTGACTGCGGGCGAGCTCGGCGCGGAGCGCGTCGTCGAGGCCGTCGCGCTCGGCCGCCGCGAGCATCGTCGCACAAAGCGCAGTGAAGCCCTTGGTCAGCCCGGCGTACGAGAGCTTCAAGCCCGAAGCGGCGCCGACGGGACGGTCGAGAACCGCGATGTCGAGACCGAAGCTCGCCAGGCGCGTCAGCAGATAAGCGTCGCGGCCGGAAGCGTAGAAACGCGGACCCTTGGCGGGATCCTGAGTGCCGGCGGCGGGCGGGCCGCCGATAATGCCGGCGTCGATGAAGTGCGTCGTCGCGTCGAGCAGGTCGCAGATGTGCCGGCAAGTTGCGGGCGAGATCGCATTGCATTCGACGAAGACCGGCGGCACGTCCGCGCGGCCAATTGGACCTCGAAGACGTTCGGCAACTTCGACGGCGACACCGGGAGGAACGATCGAAAGCACAAAGCTCGCGCCGCGCACCAGCGAATCGTCGTCGGCTATCTCCAGGCCGGCACTGCGAACGCGCGCGACGCTCTCGGCGCTGCGGCCGGTGAGTGACGTCACTACGCGCGCGCCGGCTTCGCGCAGCCGGCGGCCTACCGCGGCGCCCATTTCACCGGTGCCGACGATCGCAACCGTCAAAGAGTCTCGATCGCTCATCGGAGCACCCTCGCAGAAATTTCGCGGAAGTTTTTAGTAGCGGTTCATGCGTGCCAGGCGGTCGGCGTGAAAGTTCGAATCGCCGAACAGCTCCTGGCAGACGCGGACGCGCTTCATGAACAGGCCGATGTCGAATTCGTCGGTCATGCCGATGCCGCCATGCATCTGCACAGCTTCATTTACGGCCAGCGTGGCGCTCAGACCGGCGCGCGCCTTCGCGACCGAGACGATCGCACCGGCGCGGTCGAAAGAATCGTCGAGAGTCTGCAGCGCTTTCAGCACGGCCGAGCGCGTGACCTCGAGTTCGCAATACAGATGAGCGGCTCGATGCTGCAGCGCCTGAAATTCGCCGATCGCTTTGCCGAATTGCTTGCGCTCTTTCAGATAGGCGACGGTGCGGCCGAATGCTTCTTCGGCTGCGCCGACCATCTCAGCCGCAACGACGGCGCGGCCGACGTTGAGCACACCTTCGAGGACGTCCCAACCCGCA
>Ga0209655_10001130_pt1 | contig 9958 bp, 9 predicted proteins | sample BogFormECP03_OM2_FD_188236 | JGI IMG/M metagenome (GOLD analysis project Ga0209655, IMG submission 188236) | Bog forest soil microbial communities from Calvert Island, British Columbia, Canada - ECP03_OM2 (SPAdes) (version 2) | ecosystem: Environmental > Aquatic > Freshwater > Wetlands > Bog ...
TCAGATCTCCACTTGCGATCGGCACGCCAGTGGCGGCGCCATTCTGTTTCCAGGGCTCGGCATTTGTGTAGAAGTCGCACGAACGGTTTCCTGTCTGGCAGAGACTATATATGTTCATTAAATTGTCCAGTACCGAATGTGGTAAACGAAAGTACTGGCGCTCCGAGCGCAACTTTTCGGCTTTTGTTTGCCCAACGAGCGGTCAAATCACGTGTGTAGACTGCGGATGCTTAAGGAGCTAACGCCCTAGGTCTAGGCTAGTCGTGTTGCCGGACAAGCCCCTTCCTAGTGCTCTACCCGTCCGATCGCTGTGCAACCGGGCATAGAGTCTCAATTCGGATTACGGCAAGGGGGTATTGGTTAGTTGCTCCGGCGCAAATCCAGCATTGCGCCCAAGCAACGACAGGAATATTGGCCTTTGCCATAATTCGAGGGTTGCAACTAATTCCGGATTAAGGTGTTTTGAGTAGTTCTGGACTTTCGGTCGGGGGATAGATATTCGGACTCTAATACGTGTTCTCGTGGTCGATGATTTTGTCCCCTGGCGAAATTACCTAGTTGCGAAGCTCGGGGAAAACCCTGCCTTGCAAGTTGTCGGGTGCGCTTCCGACGGCTCGGAAGCGGTACTGAAAGCGGCCGAGCTGAATCCTGATCTAATTCTGATGGATGTCAACCTGCCGGAGCTAAGCGGCATCCAAGCTGCCGCGAGAATCCGCGAGCTCTCCCCCGAATCCAAGATTCTTTTCGTAAGCCAGGACCTCGATTTCGAGGTAGCGATGGCCGCTCTGGACGCTGGTGGACTCGGTTACGTGGTCAAATCCGACGCTGAAAATGAACTGCACACGGCCGTGGAAGCAGTGACGGCGGGCAAGACTTTTGTGAGCGCCCTGCTGGCCAGTCGCGATTTGAACGGCGTTCTGGGCTCGCAAACTCCAACTCGGCCAGGCATCGAGGAACGCATCGAATTGCCCGTACGGCGGTTGATTCGGAATAAGACATTCGGCCCCTCCCATGAGGTGGAATTCTACGGCGATCACGCATCCTTTCTAATTCGCTGTACCCGTTTTGCCGGAGCCGCTCTGGCAAATGGCGATGCCGTCATAGTTGTGTTGACCCCCTCACATCGCGACGGCCTCCGCCAGAAACTGGAGTCAGAAGGCTGCGACGTTGCTGGAGCCATGGAACAGGGGCGCTACCGTGCTTTGGATCCTTCCGAGTTGCTTTCCACATTTCTCGAGAATGGCCAGCCCGACGCGGATCGATTTATAAAAACTGCGGGCGATTTCATAGCAACCGCCCTCAAAACGGCTACAGGAAAGCATCCTCGCGTCGCAGTTTGTGGAGAATGCGGAGCCCTTTTGCACGCCGACGGCAAAGCGGAAGCGGCTGTTGAGATGGAAGGGCTGTGGGATGATCTTGCATCTATGTATAACGTAGACAGTCTGTGCGGATACCCGATCGAACGCTTTCGCAGCGAAGATCAGCGTGCTATTTTGCGGCGAATCTGCGCAGAGCACTCAGCAGTTTATTCGCACTAGGTCGCTGTTTCTGGCCCGAGAATCGCGAGGGCGGCAGTCCTTCGCCGGCTGTTGTCGTGGCGCTTTGCACCTTTTGTCCGTGTTCCGAATTTCTTACTGTTAACTCGGCTTTTTGGGGAACAGGAATGCGATTTGCAGCCGCATGCTCCAGGGTGATCCGCTGGGCGGATGAACAGCGTTGCCATAGAATTGAAGCCCGACATTGACCGGCTGCGCTCCTAACCTCATGATGCGACCGATGCCACCTCCTAAGGGCACTATCCATCGACCCCCGTTCGTGGCCTCCCAGTTAGCGGTGATCGTTGGCTGCCAGGTCAGGTAATAGCCTTTTGGCAAGTTGTAGTTGATGAAGTACTGCAGCAGGAACTGATTCACGTCGGGCAGATTAGAATGACCGGCCACTGACCAGACGTTATTTATACGCAAGCCCACCGTCCACTTGCCCGGTTGCACCAAGAGTACTGCAGTCGGCCCAATGCCGAATTTTCCCTGCCCCAGGATGCCGGTCCTTGTCGCCGTGGGTAGCAGGAATTGTGGACCGACGCCCCAGATCACTTTGCCCTTTTTCGGAGAGAAGAAAAACGCGGGCTGCATGTCTCCGAATCCGTAGACGCCTTGGTTTGTCGGCGCGGCGGCGGCAGTTGCGTTGGCGCTGAATGCGAAGTCGGGTCCAGAGGGTGGCGGCGGTTCTGATACGCCCAGCGGTTGGTAGATGATGGGCACGATCCAGCGGACGATCAAGTTCCAGTCTTGCGACAAGTTGAACGGAACCACAGGCTGAACGTTCAAGACATTCTGGATGCGATCGTTCGTTCCGATGTTGAAGTTTCAATTTTCCTGGACTGGAACGCTGATCAGGCTGGCGACCGGATTTTGCGCCGCCTTTCTTAGGGCGTCGGCGTTGTCCGCCGCTACTGCGGGCTTGTCGGCGGGTTCAGGCGGCTTGCTCGGATCGGATTCTTGAGCGAAAGCCGTAATTGTTACTGAAAGCAGGAACACAAAAAGAAAAGCCAGCTTTGCGAGGTTCCGCATGTGAGCAGTCTCCGTGCGGCTTGGTCGTGGGCGGAAGGAGCGGCAGGAGTGTGGGGCTTCCATCCCAACCAATCTATTGTCACTTTTGACAGTCCGTCAGCGCGTCGTTAAATGCCACCGCCAGACAAAGGGAAGCGAGAACGGAACGGTTCCCGCGTCGGGAAGCGTGATCGTCACCGGTCCCGCTTCCAAATCAAAGACTGCGGGCGAATACGACGTGTCGCGATTGCCGCGCTGGACGACCTGGATGTCGAGCGATGCCAGCTCACGATTGAGCGCGAACGCGCCGAAGTCGCCCATTTTCACGATGCCCCCGAAGGTTTGGTTCGTCTCAGCCCTCGTAGCATTATCGGCGGTGACGGGCACGGACTTGCTGTTTTGCGCAGCGGCAGTGATTCTTCCGAGCGAAATTGCGGTGCGTGTTGGGCGACCTTTCATCAGCGATTCTCCTTGATAGCGATTACGGAACCGTGAACTGTCGTAGATCCCGCTCGGGATCGGACGAGGTTAGCGTTCGCCGATCAAGGTTTTGAAGTTGGCCAGAGCTTGACGGTAGTCGAGATCGGCTTGAAACATTTCCGCCTCTACCTTGGCTTTTCTTGCCGCTGCGAGGTCGGCGCCGTTTTCGTCATAGCTGGCCTTCTGCAACTCAATTCCTGAAGCCAAGCGGCGAGTCAGTTGGCTGAGCTGTTGCAAGCGCTCCAGCTCGAGATGACTGCTTTTGACTGCGGCGGCGACTTTGGCTTTCGTCAGCTCCACGCCAAGCTCGGCCATTTCGGCCTGCGCCTCCGCCCCCTTTATGGTGTGCTCGCGCTTGCCGAAATCGAAGATATTGTAGGTGCCCACGAGTCCGATGAAAGAAAAGTCCGTTGGCAGGAGCGGAACCGCGTTGTTGTTGTAAGCGTATCCGCCCATGACCGCGATGGTAGGCACATAGTTCCATTTCTGCGCCTTTACAGCGGCTCGCGCCTTCACAGCTGTTTGTTCCGCCTCGATCACTTCGGGATTCGCCGCCAAAGCTTTTGCGGTGGCCTGGCCGAGTGGAATGTATTCAAAACGAGGTTCGGGAGGAACGAGTTCCAGTTGCGTGTCGTCGGGCCAACCGAGCAGCTCATCGAGTGAAGCCGCCAATTCTTTTACCTTCGAGGTTGCAGTCGCTAACTCTTTGGTTGCGCCCATCAGGGCTTCGTCACCGTCGATCGAGCCGACTGGCACCGACGAATTGTTGGCCAGCAACCATTTACTTTCGGAAAGCTTAGCTTTCGCCTCGGCGACAGTCAGCATCCTCTGCGCGACCAACAGACCGTAGAAATTCTTCTCCACGTTGGCGGCGACCTGCGTGGGGGGTAGGCCGGCCTTTGCTCTGGCGATCGTTTCGTCGGCCTGGGCGATCTTATAGAGCTGGTAAATCTGGAACAGCGGTGTGATGGGTTGCGTTACGGTAACGTCAATAAAGGTTTGATTTTTCCCCGCCAGCGGCAGGCCCAGGGTTCGGTTGGCAACCTGAAGTTGCTGACCCATGAACTTGTTGAAGTGCATGTTCTCGAAACCGGATCCAATTTGCGGGAAGAAAGTGGAGAACGCGCCCAGGCGATTCTGCCTGGCTACTTCCACTTGCAGCTGGCCGAGGCGGACCAGCGGGTTGTTGCTCGCGGAGCCTGCTTGCTGTTGTGCTTCTTCCAGCGTGATGAGCCGGGCGGCGCCGGGAGCGGGGGCGGCAGCGGGCTCGGGGGACGCTTTTGTCGGCGCGGCGGTTGCACTGATAGCGACGCGTTGTGGGGCGCTGTTCTTGTTTTCATAAGCCGGCAGGAGCTGTGGTTTCAGCTGCAGGCTGGAAATGACCGGCTGTTGCGGAGTAGGAGCGGAATCAACAGCCGGAGAGAGTTGACCGGCCGCAACTGTGCTGAGTGCGAGAAACCCAAGTGCTAGGACGATTGCCGTGCGTACAATTGTGCTTGTCATCTTCGTTTGTCTCCTTTGGCATTGCGAGCTGCGGACGACAGGGCCGGCATCGAATGAGGTGAAGCCGAGTCTGCGATCCATTTCACCGGGATCCACCGTCGCTATTGCTCGCTATCTGAAGCCGAGGGAGCAGCCGTCTGGACATGGGTTTTCGCGAAGAGTCGCCCGGCCTCATCAAGAATCCCGGCTCAGAGCGCTAGCACAGCCACCGCCAGCCTAATTGGCGAATACACCCTCTAGGAGTGGTTGTCGACTGTCAATATTGACAGTGGGAGCAAGTACTAGGGGAGACTTCACTGTTGCTTTTGCCAATCGCGCGGCATTGGCAATTTAAGTAGATTCCTGTCTAGTGGTGGCAGCTCCTCCTTGAGGGGAACGCACTCCCTCGTCCGAATCCCTTCCTGGGAGCACCTCCGCTCCAGCAATGAGGTTGGGCGAAATGGTTCTAATCGCAATGTTGGCGATAGCGAACCTTCTTCTGTCCCTGTTTGCTCCGAAAATTGTGCTCAGCTTGATGCAGCGGAAACTGGAAAAGCGTAACCCCACAGGTCTGCAAACAAACACAGGCGAAGCGGCGGCGTTAATCTGGAAGCGACTGTCAAAACTGACAATTGTCAGGACTTATCAGCCCTGAGTAACTTGCATCGGCAAGAGGTAATGAAAACAGGCATTTAGCGCGGCTCGCGCTTCGTTCGGCGGACGGACGATCCGGGACACGCTGGGCGATGAAGCCAAATTGGTGCGTCACCAGCGCGCCGGTGCGATCCCAGCCGCACCAGAACAGATTTTTTTCGGCACGTCCAGAAGTGCCTCGGACAGACTCTGATCGGTCGGGGCTGACAATGAATACGGACCGGCAATTCCTTTCGATTCTCCTCAGCGTGAAAGGGCTCACGCAGGTTCCGGATGTCCGCAGTCAGATGGCAACGAATCTCTCCTGGACTTCCGCGCTGGGCGTCGCCTATTACAACATCCCGCAAGACGCGCTGAACGCCGTGCAAGTGATGCGTCAACGCGCACAGCAGGGCGGCAATCTGAAGAGCAATAGCCAACAAAACGTGACTGTGGAAAAGCAGCCGCCAGCGGCCGCGCCGCCCGCCGCAACTCCACAACCCATCATCGTGCACGCGCCTCCGCAGACGATCGTCATTCAACCCGGCGTCTTTTATCAGCAGGTCTTAGGCGGGCAAACGGCGGACATTGCTACCGCGATGCAGGAGTGCAACCCCGCCAGTGGCTGGGAACGAGTGGACTAAATCAGGCGCGTTGCGTGGCGACGACAACTCGATATTCGGAAGCTAGTTTTCCCCCGGCCAAGTGAATGGCGGGATCCATCAAGGAGGGTCGTGAAATGGAAAAAGGAATCACTAGATACGCCGTGCATTCAACGCACCTCATCCGTCGCGCTTGTTTCGCGATAGCGCTGTTGCTGCTCTTGCTGGCTGGAACGGCCGGCGGGCAACAGAAGCCAAATATTCTTGTCATTTTTGGCGACGATATCGGCCAGGCAAACATCAGCCGGTATACCCACGGCGTAGTCGGTTATATGACGCCGAATATCGATCGAATCGGTGCGGAAGGCATGACTTTCACCGATTACTACGCGGAAAATAGCTGCACGGCGGGCCGTTCGTCCTTCATCACCGGGCAATCGCCCATGCGCACGGGACTCACTAAGGTGGGAGCACCGGGAGCGCCGGTCGGTCTGCAAGCGCGCGATATCACCATTGCGCAAGCGCTCAAATCGCAGGGGTATGCCACCGGCCAGTTCGGCAAGAATCACCTTGGCGATCGCGACGAATACTTGCCAACAAATCACGGCTTTGACGAATTTTTCGGCAACCTCTATCACCTGAATGCGGAGCAAGAGCCGGAGATGCCCTATTGGCCGAAAGACGATCCAGCGTTCCTAAAGCTCTACCACGTGCGCGGCGTGGTCCACAGCTGGGCGCTTCCTGACGGCACACAGAAGATTGAAGACACCGGCCCTCTCAATATCAAGCGCATGGAGACGATTGACGACGAAACTTCGAATGCCGCGATGGCTTTCATTGACAAGCAATCAAAAGGTGGAAAGCCCTTCTTCGTCTGGATGAATTTCACTCGCATGCACATCTTTACGCACATCCGCCCGGAGTATCACGAGAAGAGCGGCATGCCCGGAAATGACTATGCCGATGGAATGTGGGAACACGATCAGGACGTGGGCAAGTTGCTTAAACAGCTCGACGATCTCGGAATCACCAAAGACACCATCGTGATTTATACCACCGACAACGGCCCGAACATGTTCAGCTGGCCCGACGCAGCCATGACTCCTTTTCGCAGTGAGAAAGATTCGAACTGGGAAGGCGCTTTCCGCGTGCCGGCGGTAGTTCGTTGGCCCGGTCACATCAAGGCAGATGTTTGGTCCAACGAGATTGTATCCGGCCTCGATTGGTTTCCCACACTCCTCGCCGCCGCGGGCGATCCAAACGTGAAGGAACAACTCTTGAAAGGGTGGGCACCGACATCCGGCGGTAAGGCTTTCAAGGTTCACCTCGATGGATACAACATCCTTCCTTACCTGACGGGCCAAGAAGCCCATTCACCGCGCAGAAACTTTTTTTACTTCGACGACGATGGCCAACTGGTGGCAGAGCGGCACGACAACTGGAAATTTGTCTTCTGCGAGCAGCGTGCGCCCGGCAACTTGAACATCTGGATGAACCCATTTACGTGCCTGCGGCTTCCAAAGCTCTATAACCTCCGCATGGATCCGTACGAGCGAGCAGATATCACCTCTGACCAATATAACGATTGGTTGGTGCACAACGACTACCTGCTGATCCTGGGGGTCATGGCGTCCGAAGAATTCATTGAGACTTTCAAGGAATATCCACCTAGTCAGGCGCCTGCGAGCTTTACAGTCAATCCTGAGGCGATTCTGGAGATGCTGAAATACCAACAATCACAAATGCATAAAGATTGAACGCAACTTCTGGCAAAAAAAAACGGATGTCACTTGAACAACAAAATGTGGCAGGGGCGCGATTCTCGAATCCTGCCCTCGATCCTCGGCGTCTCGGAACACCGTCCGCGGTTATTCCCGTGGTCGGACCAACAAAGGGGACATAGTGGCCAGCTCGATCAGCAGACGCCTTGAATCTGGTCGTTCTGTCGTCCTCCTGTGCGCGATGATTCTTGCGTCAGCCATCATTCTTCCGCTGTTCGCCGCAGGCCCCGCCGGATCGATCGCCCTGTCTCAAACCAAACCGCCTGCGTCCAGCCAGGCCAGTCAAGGCGTGGCGGCGCCCGCCATCCAAGCCCCTCCTTGGACCGGAGATCTCGATGGCATGTTGAAGCGCCGCTACATCCGCGCGCTCGTCGCCTATTCTAAAACGCAATACTACGTTGTCAAAGGCGTGCAATACGGAAGCTCCTATGAATTCCTCAAAGCTTTCGAGGACACCATCAATCGAAAATATCCACAAAAGACGAAAAATCTTAGGTTCCACGTTCTTTTTGTCCCCGTGCCCAGAGACAAATTGTTTTCGCGACTCGTGGAAGGCAGAGGCGACATCGCCGTCGGAGCGCTTACCGTCACTCCAGACCGGCTAAAGCTCGTGGATTTTTCCGACCCTCTTGTGCAGGGTGTGAAAACAATTGTCGTTACGGGACCCCAGTCGCCCACTCTCAACACGCTGGATGACCTATCGGGAAAGGAAGTTTTCACCCGGCAAAGCTCCAGCTATTGGGAACATCTCCAGGCGCTCAACGCTAAATTCAAGAGCGAAGGCAAACCGTTGGTAAAGCTTCGGGCCGCGCCTGAGGACCTGGAAGATGAAGATATTTTGGAGATGTTGAACTCCGGCCTGATCCAGATCGCCGTTACTCACGTCTATCTGCCGAAACTGTGGGGACACATTTACACGAAAATCAGTCCCCACACGGATATCGTGATCAGCGATAACGATTCGATCGCTTGGGCCATGCGAAAAGGCAGCCCCCAATTGATGTCGGCCACGAACGATTTCATCCGCACCCACAAGCTCGGGACGGCATTCGGCAATGCCGTGGTACAACGATATGCAATTAATACGCAAATGCTCAAAACTGCGACATCGCCGGCCGACCTGCAAAGATTTGAACAGACCGTCACTCTCTTTCGCAAATATGCCGCGCAATATAACGTTGACTACCTCCTGATGATGGCCGAAGGCTTCCAGGAGTCGTCGCTCAATCAGCAAGCCAAAAGCAAAGTCGGAGCGGTCGGCATCATGCAGTTGATGCCCGCCACCGGTGAACAGATGAAGGTGGGTGACATCAATCAACTCGACTCCAACGTTCACGCCGGCGTGAAGTACATCCGTTTCATGGTGGACAAGTATTTCGCCAACGAACCAATGACGGACACCAATAAATTGCTCTTCGCCTTCGCTGCCTATAACGCCGGACCGGGGCGCGTTCACGCCTTGCGCATGGAAGCAGCACAAAAGGGGCTTGATCCGAATGTGTGGATAGACAACGTGGAGATGATTGCCGCAGCCCGCGTCGGGATGGAAACTGTCACTTACGTCGCGAATATCTATAAATATTACATCGCGTACAAATTGGTAGCGCAGCAACAAGAGGAACGAAGCAAGGATTTGCAGCAGTTGCAATCCAAGCCGAACAATTGATTTCGCGTCTGCGGGGGCTGGGTCAAGCGCATAGCAGCTTCGATTGCTCCTGGGTTCAGTACAGGGCCAATCTCCGCCATGCGTGGGTTGGCGATAACCGGGAGGGGAATCCAATGTCTGTCAGATGTCGCCTTGTACTCGTGGCCGTTCTATTGAGCATGGTGCAGATGCTTAGTGGTCCGGCGTGCTTTGCCAAGGTCAAACGCCATGACACGATCATTATGAAAAACGGTGACCGATTCACCGGCGAAGTAAAGAGACTCGAGCAAGGAATACTCTATATTGAAACGGATTATTTCTCCGGCTCCGTAGGAGTTGACTGGCTGCAAGTTGAAACAGTCAAAAGCACCGCTACCTATCAGGTCATTTTGAGCGGAGGAAAAAGGCTGACTGGGACGATTTCGAAAGTGGCGGCCGAAGCGGCAGCGGACAAAGATTTCACGGTTCGCGCGGTCGGGAACGACGTGCCGGTATCAGGAACCGATGTCGTTCAGATCGAATCGCAGAAACCAACGTTTTGGCGTCAACTGAAGGGCAGCATTGACTTCGGATACGACTTCACCAGCGGCAACAATCAGTCTTCCCTCAGCGCGGACGCAAATGCAATGTATACAGCTCAACACTGGGCGGCCGGCGGATCGTTCACTGCGGCTTATAGCGGCCAGACGGGCGGCACCACGACCAACATCTCGGAAACGCAGTTTTTTGGCGAACGATTTCTCAACCGCAATTCATTCGCTCTTGGATTGTCTGATTTTCTGCACA